>Ga0307378_10007902_pt1 | contig 14247 bp, 9 predicted proteins | sample UN1MG_FD_202238 | JGI IMG/M metagenome (GOLD analysis project Ga0307378, IMG submission 202238) | Soil microbial communities from Risofladan, Vaasa, Finland - UN-1 | ecosystem: Environmental > Terrestrial > Soil > Coastal area > Acid sulfate soil | place: Finland: Risofladan, Vaasa | collected...
TCTGACATCCCACACCTCCCTCTCCCGAAAATAAAGACAAGCCGCGGCTTTCTCAGGCCATAAAAAATTTTACGCCGTCAGCTGTTCATTCTACTGCAAGTGATCCTAAGATATAACCAGAAGACGCACGTTGTCAATATGACACCTTGAGAAGCGATGCCTTAGGGGAGAAACGCCGCCCCCAGGGTGGGACGGAGGGACTTTCGCAATATATTATCGGGACCCAGCTGGGATGCCTAGACGAAAAGGCCTCACTCGCGCCGGACGACCAGTGATGTTCGCCCGGATGATGAACCCGAACGATGTCACCACCAGAGCGATGAAACACGTCCAGAAAAAAAGATCAGGTCATGTTTTCAGGGAACTATATCCCCAGGCAAAGAGCAAAATCAATAGACGTTGACATCCGGCCAGGGGACCGGATATATTTCCGGACTCGTGAATTCTCTCCTGATATCGCCATCGCCCAGGACGTCCATCATGAAAAAAACAACCATCCTGATCTTTGTCTCCATTCTTGTCCTCAGCGGACGGATCGCCGCCCAGGTCAATGCCGACGGCGAAAAAGCATACGAGCACGTACGTCATCTGGCCTCCGACGAGCTCGAGGGCCGCAAGTCGGGAACTCCGGGTTACGCCAAAGCGGCGGAGTATGTGGCCGCAAAAATGAAGGAGATCGGCCTTCAGCCCGGCGGTGAGAACGGAACCTGGTTCCAGGAGGTTCCGTTCAAGAACTGGTCGAACTATGATCAGCCGGTCCGCCTGGAGATTGTCTCGCCCGAGCGGCGCGTTTATTTCGCCGGTCGCGGCCGGGATTTTTCTCCGATCTCCGGGACCGCCTCCGGAATCGTCCGCGGCGAGGTGGCCTTTGCCGGCTACGGCATCTCGTCCGAGACTCCCGCCTGGAATGACTACGAAAGGTTCGACGTCAGCGGTCGCATCCTGATCGTCCTTCCCGATGCGCCGCCGGACTTCGATAACACCGCCGCCGGGGAGTGGACATTGGAGAAAAAAGCCCAGCTGGCCGCCGAAAAAGGAGCGGTCGGCCTGATTGAAATGGACCTTTACGAGCCGGGCCGGCCTTCTTCAGCGGCCCGCCGCCGGATGCGCCGGTTCATAAAGCAGGGCGAGTGCCCGCCGAATTTCGTGGTCATGCAGGCGGGCCGCAATTTCCTCGACGACCTTTTGTATAGCACCCGGAAAAGCTGGAAGGACGCAGTGAGCCGGATCCTTCGCCTCAAGAAACCCCACTCCTTCCTGATCGACGCAGCGGTGGAAATGGAAGCCCATTTTGTCCAGGAAGAACGGAAGGCCAGGAACGTCATCGGCCTCCTTCCCGGCCGGGACCCGAAGCTCAAAGACGAGATCATCATCATGGGCGGCCATCTGGACCATCTGGGTATCGGCCTTGACGGATTCATCTACAATGGGGCCGACGACAACGCTGTCTCCGCCGCCACTCTTTTGGAAACGGCCCGGGTGCTCATCGCTTCCGGCTTCAGACCGTTCCGGTCGATTCTCTTCTGTTCCTGGGCGGGCGAGGAGCTGGGCCTCGTCGGTTCCCGCTACTATGCCGAGCATCCCCTGTACCCTTTGGAGAAGACCGTCGTCTACCTGAATGTGGACATGGTCGGGCTGGGCGATTCCGACCTGCTCGTCGGGGGGATGTGGGAATACGGCCGGTTCTATGACATCGTCAACCCAGGACTGGATCCCGAAATTGCTAAAAAGCTCAAGCCGAGGGTGAATTATCGCGGCTCGGACCACTCCGCTTTCTGGGCCAAAGGCGTGACGGCTCTGAGCCTGAGGACCGGCGAGGTCCTGACGGGTGAGCTCGACGACGAACACCCCGAGTACCACCGTCCCGGCGACCGGCCCGAGCTTATCGACCCCGAACTCCTTCGCCTGGCCGCTCAGTACCATGTCGAAGTCATCCGCACCTTGGCGCAGTCGAAAGAGAACCTGCTCGACCCGCGCTTCCGGGCCGAGTTCGTCCACAAGGATGCGGCCGTCGCCGACCTCCATTGCGACACGATCGGAAGGTTCATGGACGGCGAGGACCTCCGGCAGGACCTGGCCAAGGGACACATCGATATCCCCAAACTGAAGAGGGGAGGAGTGGACCTCCAGGTGTTCGCCTGCTTCGTCCCTCCGCCTGCCAGCGACCTTGAAAAGGCCCAGTCGGGCAAGAAGATCTTTCGCCAGATCGAGGGTATTCACCGCCTGGTCGGCCAGAACCCCGCCGACCTGGAGATCGTCCGGACCTATGAAGACGCCATGCGTCTGCGGAACTCCGGCAAAACCGGTGTCCTGATCGGGATCGAAGGCGGCTACGCCATCGATAACGACCTGGATATGCTGCGGGCATTCTACCGGGCGGGGGTGCGCCTGATGACGCTGACCCACTGGACGCACACGGATTGGGCTGATGCTTCCGGCGACCCTAAGGCCGAGCACTGCGGCCTCACCTCATTCGGCGAGCAGGTCGTTAAAGAAATGAACAAACTGGGCATGGTCATCGACATCTCCCATGTCCACGATGAGACGTTCTGGGATGTCATCCGGACGACGGAGGCCCCTGTCATCGCTTCCCACTCCTGCTGCCGGGCCTTGGCCGACCATCATCGTAACCTCAGCGACGAGATGCTCAAGGCCCTGGCCAAGAACAATGGTGTCGTCGGTATCAATTACCACCCCGGTTTTCTCAATGCCGAGATCGAGAAAAAACATACTGCTCTGCTGGCCGAAGTGACCAAAAAGTACGGCTTGGCGGAAGACTTCCAGGCCATCATGCGAGCTGATGATGAAACAAGGAACAAGGTTATGGCCGAATATGAAGCAGGGTCCAGGGAGCTTGAAAAAACGCTCCCGCGGGTGGACGTCAAGACGGTCGTCGACCATATCGACCATGTCATCAAGGTCACCGGCTATACGGACCACGTCGGTCTCGGCTCGGATTTCGACGGGATATCGGCCACACCGACCGGGTTGGAGAACGCCGGCCGGCTCCTGGCCATCACCGAGGAGTTGCAGCGCCGCGGCTATAAGGAAGGGGATATCCGCAAGATCCTGGGAGGAAACTTTCTTCGCGTTTTGCAGGCCGTCGAAAAGGCGGCCAAAAACTGAACAGAAATCAGCGGAGCTTGTCCAGTCGAGGTCGCTAGGCTTTGCCCAAAACCATCGCCAAAAGCGCCATCCGGACGTAGAGCCCGTATTCCATCTGACGGAAGTAGGCGGCCCGCGGGTCGTCGTCGAACTCCATGGCGATCTCGGTGACGCGGGGAAGGGGGTGCATGACGATCATCTTTTTCTTGGCGGTCTTCATGACCTGCGGAGTGATCACATAGGCCGACTTGAGCTTGTCGTATTCGGCATCGTTATCGAACCGTTCCTTCTGAACGCGGGTGACATAGAGGACATCCGTCCTGGGCAGCACCTTTTTCAGGGTTGTGTGTTCCGACTGCGGGATGCCCTTCTCGGCGACCTCGTCCATGACGTCCTTGGGCATGCCCAGGATCTCGGGGGAGACATAGTTCAGGGTGATCCCGCTGAATAGCGTGAGCAGGCGGGCCAACGAATGCACGGTGCGGCCGTATTTCAAGTCGCCGAGCATGGTGACGTTGAGATTATCGAGCCGGCCCAGTTCCTCCCGAATGGTGAAGGTATCGAGGAGGGCCTGGGTGGGGTGTTCGCCGACCCCGTCTCCGGCGTTGATGACGGGCTTGCGGCAGTACTTGGCCGCCAGGGCGGCGGCTCCGACCTCGGGATGGCGCAGGACGATGACGTCGGCATAACATTCCAGAGTCCGGACCGTATCGGGCAGACTTTCGCCCTTGGCCACGGACGAATACCTCACTTCGCTGATGGGGATGACCGCTCCGCCCAACCTTTCCATGGCCGCCAGGAACGAAGACGCGGTCCGAGTCGAGGGTTCATAGAACAGGTTCGCCAAGATCTTGCCCTTGAGCAGGTCGAAGGTCCCGATCCGTTCGACCATGATCCTCATCTCGTGAGCGACCTCGATCGTGTATTCCAGGTCGGTTCGACTGAACTGCTTGACGGATAATATATCCTTCCCGTACCAGGGCGCCGTCTTTTGGTCGCCGAACGGCAAGCAGGGGCTTTTCGGCTTGCTGGGCATCTCGACCTCCTTAAGGAAGCACGCCCAAACTATATCGCCGGCCGGAGGAAATTGTCAATGAAAAGCCGCTCCCGGATTTTAATTCAATGAGGGTTCTCAAATCGGCCGCTCCGGCTAGGTTCGCAACCGGCCTTGGACGGCCAGTTGGACCGTGGTCTCGTATGACGCCGGCTCGATCTTGGGAAAATATTTCCTCGCGTTCTCGTTCGTCACGACCGTCTCCGACCTCAAGCCATCCACCAGGGACCTGGCGACGCGGAAGTTGACCGGGGCCAAGAGGATGAGCCAGAGAGAGGATATCCTGGGCGATAGCAAGGGAACGGGAACAATCCACCGCCGCAGCCCCATCACCCGGGCCGTCCGCTGGAGCATCTCCTGAAACGTCATCTTCTCGGATCCGATGTCCACCATCAGGTTTCCCGCTGCTTCGAGGTTTCTGGCCGCGGCCAGGTAGCGCACGACATCGTTGACCCCGATGGGCTGGGTGGAAGTGCGGACCCAACGCGGTGTCGTCATCAAGGGGAGCTTTCGGACGAGGTTGCGGATGATCTCAAAGCTGGCGCTCCCGGCCCCGATGATGACCCCGGCTCGGAACCAGATAGTCTGGATGCGGTTGGGCCGGGAGCTCAGGATCTCGCCGGTTTCGATCCGGCTGAGGAGATGCCGGCTGGCCGTATCCTTGCGGCCCAATCCCCCGAGATAAATGATCCTCCGGACCTTCTCGTCGAGGCAGGCGGTCAGGAAGTTCGCGGCGCTCTGCCGATCGAGGGCCTCGAAATCGCCTTTAGCGGCCATCGAATGAATGAGATAATAGGCGACATCCACGCCCCGGAGCGCCCTCCGGAGCGAGGTTTCATCGAAGGTGCTGCCTTCGAAGGGCTCGGCCCTTATTTCGCCCCTGGGCTCAAACCTGCTCTTGTCCCGGACCAGTAGGCGCAGGCCGACGTCTTGCGCCCTGCCCAACACGTCGAGGAGCTCACCCCCGATATAGCCCGTCGCTCCGGTCAAGAGTATGTTCATCTTCATAAATAATATTTCATGCCGACCAGGAAATAATGAAAGAGAGCGGACATGATCTGGGCTCCTCTCATTTTCTAAATTATCTGCCTGGCGCGGAAGAGGGACCGATTTGTCCGTTTTCATATTATACACTATTCCGACGAGATTATGAGAATTTGCCCGGCCGGCTGAAGAAACCGGACAGGCAGGGAAAGCAATCAGAAGGGGAGGGCGGCTACGGCCTGCTTGATGATGAGCAGGATGTTGCCCGGAAAGATGCCGAGCTGGAGCACTCCATACAGGCAAAGGAAGAGGACGAGGAAGAGAGCGGGGTTTTCGACTTCGATATCGATCTGATGTCCAGGCTCCTTCATGTACATATAAACGACGATGCGCAGATAATAAAAAACCGAGACCAGGCTGGTCAGGACGCCGATGATGACCAGCGGGACCAGGCCCGCCCGGACGGCGGAGCTAAAAACATAGAACTTGGCCAGGAAGCCGGCGGTCGGTGGGAATCCGGCCAAGGACAGGAGAAAAATGCTCAGGGTCGCTCCGATCCAGGGATAGCGGAACCCGATCCCGGAAAAATCTTCGAGCTCGAGGTACTCCCGGCCCGTCTTGCTCAACCCGATCAGGGCGGCGAAGGCGCCGATGTTCATAAACACGTAAGCCGTGAGGTAAAAGACCAGGCTGGCGTTATCCCGCGCCAGGACGGCCACCATGAGATATCCGGCATGGGCGATCGAGGAGTAGGCGAGGATCCGCTTGACGTTCGTCTGCCGGAGGGCAACGAGGTTCCCCACGATCATGGTCAGGATGCTGATCGCCCAGAGGGCCCAAAAAAGCGTGTTCCCGTCGGCTGTCGCATCCCAGTAGTTCAAGAACAGCCGGAGAAAGACGACAAATCCCGCCGCCTTCGGGCCGACCGAGAAGAAGGCCGTCACCGGGGTCGGGGCCCCTTCGTAGACATCCGGTGTCCACATGTGGAAGGGGACGACGGCGATCTTGAACCCGAAGCCGATGACGATGAGACCGACTCCCAGCAGATCTAGCACCGATGGACCCGCCGCTCGGCCGAAAAACGCGATGATCTCGGGGATGGAGGTCGACCGGGCGGTCCCGTAGAGAAAGGCCAGACCGAGGACGAGGAAGGCGCTGGCGAAGCTCCCGAGAAGAAAATACTTGAGAGCCGCCTCTCCGGATTTCTGGTCATTCCGCCGCAGCCCGGCCAGCGCATAACTGGAGACGGAAAGGACTTCGAGCCCCAGGAATATCACCAGCAGGTCCGGCGAGGAAGTCATGATCATCAGGCCGGAAAGCGCCAGCAGCAAGAGGGCGAAGATCTCGCCGTGGTTGGCGTCCTGCTGGCGGATGTACTTCAGGCTCAGAAGGATGACGAAAGCGACCGCCAGTCCGAAGAGGAGCGTTAGGAAGATCGCCAGGTTATCGAGGGCGAGTCCGCCTCCAAAATAGGCAAGCCCCTTGTTCCAGGACGAGGCGGCCAGGAAACCGGCGGCCCCAAGAAAAACCAGGGAAACATAGCCGAGATAGTCCCGCCTTTCTTTTTTGAGAAAGACTTCGAGAAGAAGGACGATGAGCGCCCCGACAACGATGGCAACCAGCGGGGCGAGGGCGGTCAGACTGTCCATCCCTACTTTTTCTCCCTCGTCTCGTTCAAGATCCGCTCGGCCAAAAGCTTCTCCTCTACTTTTACGGCACTGTCTTCGATCATCGGGACCGCCTGGCTGCTATCGCGAAGGAAAATCCTTTCCCTTTTGTGAACGCGATCGAGCAGCTGGGCAACGGAGCTGTCTATCTTTCGCAGGAATGTCTGGGGATAGACGCCCATCCAGAACATCATGATGATGATGGGCACAAAATAAGCGATTTCCCGCTTGTTCATATCCTTCAAGGAGCGGACGGTGTCGTTGGTGATCGGGCCGTGCATGACCCGCTGAAACATCCAGAGGAGATAAGCGGCGGCCAGGATAACCGTCGAGACGGCGAGGATGGCCAGGAGCTTGCTGGTCTGGAAGATGCCGAACAGACAGAGGATCTCGCCGACGAACCCGTTGAGGCCCGGCAGCCCGACCGAAGACAGCATGCTGACCAGGAAGAAAGCGGCGAAGACGGGCATCCGGCTGCTGACGCCGCCGAAGTCCTTGATGAGCCGCGTGTGGGCCCGCTCGTAGAGAATGCCGACGATCAAGAACAGGGCGCCCGTGCTCAGCCCGTGATTGAGCATCTGGTAGATGGCACCCTCGACCCCCTCCATGTTGAGGGAGAATACGGCCAGCATGATAAGACCCATATGGCTGACGCTGGAATAGGCGACGAGCGACTTGATGTCTTTCTGGATCAGGGCCATCATCCCGCCGTAGATGATCCCGATGAGCGCCAGGATGGAAAGCAGCGGCAGGAACCTTTCCAGGGCGTCGGGAAAGAGCGGCAGAGCGAAGCGCAGGAATCCGTAGGCCCCCATCTTCAGCAGGACGGCCGCCAGGACTACCGACCCGGCCGTGGGCGCTTCGACGTGGGCGTCAGGCAACCAGGTGTGGAACGGGAACATCGGCACCTTGATGGCAAAGGCCAGGGCGAATCCCAGGAAGAGCCAGCCTTGGACCTGGGGGTTGAGGACCAGCTTGTAGAAGTCGAAGATCTCGAGGGAGTAGACGCCGGTCGCCTTGTAATAGAAAGAGTACAGAACGAATATGGCCACGAGCATGAGGAGGCTTCCGAACATGGTCATGAGGACAAACTTCAGGGTGGCATAGATCCGGCGGGCGCCGCCCCAGACACCGATCAGGAAATACATCGGGATGAGCATCGCCTCCCAGAAGACATAGAAGAGGAAAAGGTTGAGCGAGACGAAGACACCGATGATCCCGGTTTCGAGAAGGAGCATGAAGATGAGGTATTCCTTGACCCGTTTCTGGATGGAGGACCAGGAGGACAGGATGACGATGGGCATCAGGAAGGTGGTCAGCAGGATGAGCCAGAGGCTGATGCCGTCCACCCCGAGATGGTAGTTGATCCCATACCCGAGCCAGCCCGCCTTCTCGACGAATTGGGGGTCTCCGGTGGACCCGTCAAAATTGAAATAGAGAGCCAGCGAAGCGACGAATGTGACCAGGGTGAAAGTCAAGGCGAAATAGCGATGGAAGTTCGCCTTCTCCTTGGGGAAAAAGATCATCAGGACGGCCCCCAGGAGAGGGAAGAACGTGACCAAGCTCAGGATCGGAAAGTTCATCATTTAAAACAACAGATACCCCAGGAAAATCACCACGCCAAGGAGAATGCCCAGGGCATAGTCTTTGACCAGACCGCTCTGCAGGAAACCTAAAACCTTGCCCGCGAACCCGGTCGTCGCCGCCGTGCCGTTGATCGTGCCGTCGATGACCTTGAGGTCGAAGTTGTCGTAGACGAGCCGCGATCCGTTGACCAAAGGATTGACGAAGGCGGCATTATAGATCTCATCCACATAATATTTGTTATAGAGAAGCTTGTAGGCTTTTGGGAAGCGGGCGACGAGCCGGTGTGGGGTCTGCGGCGATTTGAGATAGAAGACAGAGGCGATATAGATGCCGCACAGGGCCACTGCCACGGAAATGAGAATCAGCAGCCATTCGGTGCTGATGCTCAGGTGGGCCTCATGGCCGGGATGGATGACCGGCTCCAGGAAGCGGTTGAAAAAGTTGGCCTTCTCTCCGAGGACGACCGGAAGCCCGACATACCCGGCGACGATAGAGAAGAAGGCGAGGATAACCAGGGGGATGGTCATCAGGGGCGGCGATTCGTGGAGATGTTCCTTGGCGTGGGGCTCGAGCCGCTCCTCGCCGAAGAAGGTCAGGAAGATCAGCCGGAACATGTAAAAGGCCGTCAGCACCGCGCCCATGATGCCCAGCGCCCAGATGAAATACTGACCTTGAGCGAAGGCACGAGTCAGAATGGCGTCCTTGGAGAAGAAGCCGGAGAGGAAGGGCACGCCGGCGATGGCGATGGCGCCGATGAGGAAGGTCGGGTAGGTGAGGGGCAGGTATTTTCGCAGCCCTCCCATCTTGCGCATGTCCAGCTCGCCGGAGAGGGCGTGCATGACGCTCCCGGCCGCCAAGAACAACAGACTCTTGAAGAAGGCGTGGGTGTAGAGGTGGAACATCCCGGCGGCGTAGGCGCCGACGCCGCAGCCGATGAACATGTAGCCGATCTGGCTGATCGTCGAATAGGCCAGGACCCGTTTGATGTCGTTCTGGGTCAAGGCCATGGTGGCGGCGAAAATCGCGGTCAGCGCTCCAACGATAGCGACGACCTGGGAGGCCGTGCCGGACAGGGTAAAAAGCAGGTTCATCCGCGCGACCATGTAGACGCCGGCCGTGACCATGGTCGCGGCGTGGATGAGGGCGCTGACGGGTGTCGGGCCCTCCATGGCATCAGGCAGCCAGATATAGAGCGGGATCTGGGCCGATTTTCCGGTTGCCCCGGCGAAAAGCAGGAGAGCCACCAATGTGGCTAGGGCGGGAGCGATATGACCGGCTTCGATCGCTTCGTTGATGACCCTGAAGTCGCCGCTTCCGACATGAAGAAATAGGAAAAAGATCCCCAGGATGAAGGCGGCGTCCCCGATCCGGTTGACGATGAAGGCCTTCTTGCCGGCACTGGCCGCCGAGTGCTTCTCGAACCAGAAGCCGATCAAAAGATAAGAACACAGGCCGACACCCTCCCAGCCGACGAACATCAGGACGAGGTTGGCCCCCATGACCAGGATGAGCATGGCGAAAGTGAAGAGATTGAGATATGTGAAATAGCGCTTATAGCCCTTGTCGTGGGCCATGTAGCCGACCGAATAGACATGGATGAGAAAACCGACGCCGCTGACGACCAGCGTCATGACCGAGGACAGGGAGTCGAGCTGGAGCGCAAAGTCGGCGCTGAAGCGGCCGGCCAGGATCCAGCGAAACAGGGTCTTGACGACAGGAAGGCTCTCGGGCGTGAGCTTGAGGAGCCCGAAAAAAGACACCAGCGAGATCAGGAAAGACGCGAAGACAGAGAGGCAGGCTTGCCAGGAAACATATTTTTTGGGAAGCCACCGGCCGAACACGGCCAGGATGAGAGCGCTGGCTCCAGGGATGAGCGGGACGAGCCAGAACATCTCCATGTGTCATCCCTTCATCAGGCGCATATCTTCGGCCTTGATCGATTTTTTCTGCCGGAAGACGAGCATGATGATGGCCAGGCCGACGGCCGCTTCGGCCGCGGCGACGGTGATGACAAAGAAGACGATGACCTGACCGGCGGGTGATCCGGCCGCCTTGGCCAAAGCGATAAAGGCAAGGTTCGCAGCGTTGAGCATGATCTCGACGGCCATGAACATGGTGATGAGGTCGCGCTTGATGAAAAAGGCGATGATCCCGAGGACAAAGAGCAGGATGCTCAGGATAAAGAAATAGCTGACCGGGATCATTCTTTCTCTTTCCTTTTCACAAGGACGATCGCGCCGACCAGGGCGGCGATGATCAGGACGGAGGTGATCTCGAAGGGATAGAGATAATCAGTGAAGAGCAGCCGGCCAAGTTCGGTCGGGCTGCCGATACTCTCACCTCCGGTGGTCCCTAGATCGCCCCACGACCCCCGGATGGCCAGGATCAGTTCGATGAGCAAGAAGACCGCCAGGACGCCGGCCAGCCCGAGGGTCCATTTCTTCCTCTCGGGAGAGATGCCCTGTTCCAGGTTGATCATCATGATGACGAAGATGAACAGGACCATGATAGCCCCGGCATAGATGATGATCTGGACGGCGGCGATAAAAGGAGCGTCCAGCAGGCCGAAGAGCCCGCCGAGGCTGGCGAAGGCAAGGACGAGGAAGAGGGCGCTATGGGCCTGGTTCTTGGAGAGGATCATGCCCAGGACTGAACCGACACATATAAATGCCAGCAGGAAAAATAAAAAGTAGCCCATGATTCGGCCCCCCATTATATTGATGGCGTTCTGCTCGGTCAAGCAAATTATCGAGAATATTTGCTACTTTTTTCCAGCCCTTGTCCCCGATATCTTCTCTTTGACAAACGGGCCCATTCTGCTATAATAGCGTCGGTACTGCGGGGTAGAGCAGCCTGGTAGCTCGTCGGGCTCATAACCCGGAGGTCGTTGGTTCAAATCCAACCCCCGCTACCACCTTATTTCCCAGTTTTCCTCTGATTAATAAACGGATTCCCTGATTTTTGTTTTCAGCCTGAGTCATTTAAACTGAGCCATTTTTAGTGATTTTGTCTACACCGTGTCCACACGGCATTGTAGAGGTCTGGGAAAATTGGAAAGGAACGCTGGCCTGTCACGCCAGAGGTCGCGAGTTCAAGTCTCGTCGGCCCCGCCATGCCGCACCACCCGAAACGCCTCCTTTTCGAAGCCCCCGCTTAAAAGCAGATAGGTCCCATCAGCGGGCGGGTCCGATTTGCCAAAGAACTCACATTATGGGTAAACCATTTCTTACGGATGAGGTTAGGTATCGTGCGGGGGACATGGAATCGGCAACTGCCTTCCGGACCCTACAGCTCTTGGTCTTTCCAGGCCCCGGTGTATTTTGCGGTCCCTCGGCATTCTTGAAGAACAACGTGGCAGATTTTCATCCCCGGTGTCAACCTTATTTTGTTTCGTCCGGCATTGTATATTTCAAGAATCTGCTTGTTGGAAATCCCCGGAGCCAAGAACGGAGCTGCTATATGACTCATGAGTCCGATTCGGGCGAATCTCGAGCGTGAGTTCAGCCACCCGCACAAGTCCTCGGGGAGAGTCAGCCTCTCCCTTGTGATTCCAAGTACCAGTTCACCCGGCTTCAATAGGTAGCCATCGCTAATGTCAACAAGGTTGGTCAGCGTTCTGTAGTCGATATCGGCTTGCGTGATGTGCTGGCTGGTATTGAAAATCCGCAATTTGTCATCTAATGTCAAATCAATTGAGGCAGGGCCAATGGCATTCTCGTCATAGGGCTCTATTCTTATTCTGCCATTCCTGATCTGGTTGAGAATTTCGGGTTTTGCGAGAATCATTTTGGATGCTCTTTTAAGGTCATTTCTGTGACTCCTGGTGTTCACCGTCAGGCGGTTTCGGACTCGCGTGCTGATCTCTCAAGCCGCAGATCCCGGCCATCAGATTAGTCCAGCTAACGCCGTTTGGCAAGGATTCGACCATAGCCAATGGACCTACCCCCACAAATTCGCTAAGGAAGAGGCTGGCGGGGTTGAGCTGATTCGCTCGTCTATCCCCTCAATGCCCCCGGATGCCACCAGAATGGTTTTCTGTTCACCAGCATGTTTTTCTCCCCCATGCCTTTGCCTTGAACCGCCACTCTGGGGGCATTCTGGTGCGAAATCCAGCCAATCTGGGAACGTTAGCTGCCTTCTTGACTGGCAGTCAAGAGGTCGCCGGTTCGATCCCGGTCAGCTCCACCAGATCATTTCTCCTGTTTCCCCTGGTTTTGGGTCTTTATCTTGTTTCCTGATTGTTAGCCTGAGTTAGCTAGACTGAGCCATTATTAGCAATTTTGTCCACACCGTGTCCACGCGGAAGGAGAGGAGCATGGATCTGCTCATTTGATCCAATCAATTCGATATGTTAATACAGTGCTGTCTAATCAAGAATATTATGCGTGAATATGTGTTGAAATAATTGAAGTTACAATGAAAGAAATCAGAATTTGCGTTCAAATCGATTGCGGTCGAAATCGGCCGTATCTTTATTATTTCGTACATGTTGAAAGACTCTTTATTTTCCTCGATTAGACACTATTGATGTTAATAATCAAATAGAGGCGAATCGGGATTTCAGATGCGTTAAGCAAAGGGAGGCTCAGGATGCGTACGATCCATTTAAAATCGGGTTATATGATTTTTGCAGTAGTCTTGCTTTCTTTTGCTCTGTTCTTCACAGTAGCTTGCTCGAGCAAGCATGAGTCAGATGAAATCGTGACTCCTCCTGCGGCTAAAAAGATGCCCGTGGAATTGACGATACACGGTCATACTCGTATCGACGATTACTATTGGCTGAGGGAGCGAGAGAATCCCGAGGTTGTGGCCTATCTCGAAGCTGAGAATTATTATGCCACGAAAGTGATGGCTCATACTGAAGATCTTCAGGAGAAATTAATTGAGGAATTCCGACAGCGTGAAACACAAGAGAATCAGCCAATCCCATATTGGAGAGGTGATTATTTTTATTATGAACGCTTCGACCCAGGAAGTGAGTATCCCGTTTACTGCCGAAAGAAAGGATCGATGGAAGCCGATGAAGAAATAATTCTTGATGCCGACCGGTTGGCCGAAGGTCATGACTTTTTCATGCTAGGTCCGCTACGGCTCAGTCCGAAACAGGATATTCTGGCCTATGGTTTTGTAACCACGGGAAATTCTGATTTCCTCACAGTCTATTTAAAAGACCTCAAAACAGGAGAGCTACTCCCCGAGGTGATCCCGGAAGCGAATCCGAACGTCGCCTGGGCCAATGACAATAGAACTCTTTTTTATGTGAAGAACAATCGGGCCTATAGCCATCGTTTAGGAACAGATCTTTCAGAAGATAGACTTGTTTTAGATGAGGTCTCCTATCTTAAAAAAAGCAAGTCGGACAAATACATCCTGATATTTTCAACTCTTGGTCCTTGGATATGGAGAGGCTATCTAGATGCCGACGATCCGATGGGACAGATCTACGAAATCGTCCGACCCGAGCCGGGTCAAAGCAGCTTCCAGCTGGAGCATCGAGAAGAGAAATTCTACTTCCTCAGCAGCTACCAGGTTCCCAATAACCGCTTGATGGAAATTCCGGTCGGAAGCACAAGATTGGAGGAGGCCTCGGAGTTAGTCGCTCCCCGGGAAGATGTCGATATCGAATATCTTGAAGTTTTTAAAAACTATATCGTTCTTCAAGAGAGAAAAAGCGGCTTAATCCGAATCCATGTTATTTCATTGAAAGACGGAGAAGAGCATTACATTAATTTTGGCGAACCTGTCTATTCGGTTTCAATAAAGGAAAACGACTATAATTTCAACGGCACGATCCTTCGTTACGGTTATTCTTCCATGACCACACCCAAATCCAACTATGAATACAACATG
>Ga0307378_10007903_pt1 | contig 14246 bp, 15 predicted proteins | sample UN1MG_FD_202238 | JGI IMG/M metagenome (GOLD analysis project Ga0307378, IMG submission 202238) | Soil microbial communities from Risofladan, Vaasa, Finland - UN-1 | ecosystem: Environmental > Terrestrial > Soil > Coastal area > Acid sulfate soil | place: Finland: Risofladan, Vaasa | collected...
CATGTCTCCCGCGGCGAGCTGAGGCGCGACGGCGAGACCGTCCGCCTCACCGAGCGGGAGCGCGATCTGTTGCGCTATTTCGCTCAGAGGCCCGGCATGCCGGTCTCCCGGCACGAGCTGGCCAAGGACGCCGATAGCGGCGGCGAGCGCGCCGTGGACGTGCAGATCAACCGGCTCCGGCGCAAGATCGAGCATGACCCTGCCAACCCGGTCTATCTCCAGACCGTGCGCGGCAAGGGCTATATCCTGTATTCCGAATGATGACCGCAGTCTCCGGCACCACCCCCGTTCCCGACGAGCGGCGCCCCAGGCCCCTGGGACGCTTCATGGCCGCGCTCGGCGACAAGATGCCGAAGGGCCTCTACGCGCGCGCCCTTATCATCATCATCGCGCCCATGGTGCTGCTTCAGTCGGTGGTGACCTTCGTGTTCCTCGAGCGGCATTGGCAAACGGTGACGCACCGTCTGTCCACGGTCACCGTGCAGAACATCTCGATGCTCATCGATGTCTATGAGGAGTTGCCGAAAGCCCAGGACATCGCCACGTTGACGGCGCTTGCCGAGAAGAACCTCGGTCTGCGCGTGCGCTTTGCGCCGGGCGAGAGCCTGCCTCAAGCCCGCTCCAAGCCGTTCTTCGATCTGCTCGACTCGACGCTCTCCGACGAATTGCGACGCCAGATCCGGCGCCCGTTCTGGATCGACACCGTTGGCCGTTCCGATTTCGTCGACATTCGCATCCAGCTCGACGACGCCATCATGCATGTGCTTGCCCGACGCAGCCAAGCCTACGCGTCGAACTCGCATATCTTCCTGGTGTGGATGCTTGGCACCTCGCTCGTGCTCCTCACCGTCGCGATCCTGTTCCTGCGCAATCAGATCAAGCCCATCCTGCGCCTCGCCCTTGCCGCCGAGAGCTTCGGCAAGGGGCGGCCGCCACCGGCCGACTTCAAGCCGCGCGGCGCGCGCGAGGTGCGCCAGGCGGCGCACGCCTTCATCGAGATGCGCGACCGCATCGAACGGCATGTCGAGCAGCGCACCGTCATGCTCGCCGGCGTCAGCCACGACCTCCGCACCATCCTGACGCGGTTCAACCTACAGCTTGCCCTGTTCGAGGAGACGCCGGAGATCGACGCCATGCGCGCCGATGTCGACGAGATGCAGGCCATGCTCGAGGACTACGTGGCGTTCGCCAAGGGAGACTCCGGCGAGGCCATCGGCCGCGTCGATATCGGCGAAATCCTGAGCGAGGTCAAAGCCCAAGCCCATGGCAACAAGACGGTCGAGATCACGGTCAAGGGCGCGCCCCTCGTCGTCCCCGTGCGCCGTCACGCCTTCAAGCGCGCGATCGCCAACCTCGTCAACAACGCGGCCCGCTTTGCCGACCATGTGAATGTCAGTGCAGCCAAGCATAACGGCTCGCTCACCGTCGAGGTCGAGGACGACGGCCCCGGCATCCCGGAGGCCGAGCGCGAGCATGTGTTCAGGCCGTTCTACCGGCTCGACCATGCGCGCAACCAGGACGCCGGCTCGACCGGCCTCGGGCTCGCCATCGCCCAAGACATCGCCCGCATCCACGGCGGCGACATCGCCCTCAGTCAATCCCGTCTTGGCGGATTGAAAGCCGTGCTAAAAGTACCGGTCTGATTCATTCGGAGACACCTCAATGCGAACGATAGCTGTCGGACTGGCGACGTTCATGACTCTTGCGTCCTGGGGACCGGCCATGGGCGAATCCTCGACGGAAGAAATTCAAGACTCCGAGCAGCCGGGCTCGGAGATCGAGATCGATATGGGCGGCGGCGGGGCACAGATCCATCGTAAAAGCGGCGCGCCTCTTTTCGACGTCGGCGAAAACGATGAAGACGACGACATCCCGTTGGAGCCGCTGCCCGGACCGGCCGATCCCGTCGATCCGGACCCCATCGATGAGGAGCTTCCGGGCGAAGGACCCGAGAGTCTCTCCGGCCCCGACGACGACGACCCGCTTCCGTACTAGTCGGCGCGCTTGCGGGTAGAGCAGCAAAACACCAGTCAAGGTCCGCGGCGCAGCGGGCCTTGGCGCATCTTGCGGTCTATGGCGCTTGGCCTTGTGGGTGGCACGCTGTTCGTGTGTGCGGCTGCTCTTGGCCTCCTCACCCACCCGCAGCCGCTCTTCGCCTATCACGTCACCCAGGGTCGCCTGGAACTCTATTCGGATCGTCCCTTCGATTCGAAGCGGGGACGGCAGGTTCTCGCCGACATCGAGCGCCGGGTCGCGTCCTCACCCCTCAATGACCGCAAAAGATATCGAATCTTCATCGCCAATGCCGGGTGGCGCAATCGCCTCGTCTTTCTGTGGAGCTACGGCGCCGGCGGCGTGAATTATTACCCGCTGCCAAACGTCTTCATCCGCAAGGCGGACATCGACACCGACCGCGTCATGACCTCGTTCGGCATGCCCGTGCCGCCGCCCCGCACCCTTGCCTATTACGGCGCCCACGAGGTCGGTCACAGTCTCGTCGCGGCGCAAATCGGCGCGATCGCCCACTTGCGCTTGCCGGCCTGGGTGCGCGAGGGCCTTGCCGATTACATCGCCTTTGGCGGCAACGTCGAAGTCGACGCCCTCGCGCAAGATCTTCGCAAGGGCGCGCCGGATCTCGACCCCAAACGCTCCGGTCTCTACGCGCGCTATCGTCTTCTCGTCGCCTATTTGCTGGAGCGCGAGGAATGGCCGATCGAGCAATTGCTCTCCGCGCCGCCCACCCAGGAGGCGGTGGAGCAGCGCGTTCTCAACAACGCAGGGCGCTGACGCGAGGCCCCGTCACACGCTGCCAGCGGCCGGTGCGGGTCCTGCTTCGGGCGGCGGCGGTTGGTCCTTCGCCCCAGCACCGTCTTTCCGCTTCCAGCCACGCGGCACCAACCCGCACATGACGCTGCACGCCTTCTCCACATTCGCGAGCATACGCTCGCCATTGCTCAAGGCCCGGTCGAGCGCCGCCATGGTCCGGTCAAGCGAGGGGGAATCGTCGCCGAGCCAAACCTGGAAGACCTTGCCGTAAATGGCCGCAAGTCCGGTCACACGCAAAGCCGCGCCCGCGCCCTCGAGCTTGGCCCCGGAGCCGGCAAGCATCCAGTATTGCGAGGCGAGCGAGGAGCAGGCGAGCAGCGAGGCCTCGCCCGGACGGCAGCGCAAGTAACAGGCGATGCGCTTGAGCGCCGGCTTGTAAGGCCGCATCACTTCGAACCGGGTCATCAGGATGTCGAACAGCCGGTCACGCACGCTTTGGTCGGGACCGGCCGGCTTCACTTTGGCGAGCACTCCTGCATCCACCTCGGTCTGGAAGGCGCGCAAGATATCGCTCTTGCAAGCGAACTCAGCCCTGAGATCGGCGAGGTCGAGCCCCGCCTGTCTTGCGATGTCGGAGAGGCTGATGTCGCCCCAATCGCGCTGCTGCGCCAGCTCCAGCGCGGCCCGCACGGCTTTGCTACGTTTGGAGAATTCGTCGAACATGGGCGTACTCCTTCACCCCCTAAGATAGGCTCTCTTGGTGGCTATCTAAAGACGGCGGAAGGGCATTCGAAGAGCTTAAGACGACAGCTCACGGGAGCGCTTGGCGGCGGCGGCAACGGCCCGGGTGAACAGGTCTTTCAGCGCGTCCTTGTCCATCAGCACGTCGAGCGCGGCGGCCGTGGTGCCCTTGGGCGACGTCACGTTTTTGCGCAGCTGGGCGGGCTCCAAATCCGACCGTCGCAACAGCTCGCCGGCGCCGGCGACCGTGGCGCGGGCAAGCTGCTCGGCCAGCGCATGCGGCAGGCCAGCGGCAATGCCGGCCTCTTCGAGACATTCAGCGAGCAGGAACACATAGGCCGGCCCGCTGCCCGACACGGCGGTCACTGGATCGAGCAGCGCCTCGTCCTCGACCCAAATCACCTGCCCCACCGCCGACAGCAGCGCATCGCATTCGCGCTTCTGCTCCACCGTGACATTGGCGTTGGCGATGGCCACAGTGATGCCCTGCCCCACCGAGGCCGGCGTGTTCGGCATGGCCCGCACCACGGCGACGGTCTCCGGCAGATAACGCGACAGGCTCTGAAGGGTCCGCCCGGCGGCGATAGACAGCACCACCGTCTTCTCGCCGACCATGGGATCGACTTCCGGCAACAGCTTCTCGGCGATGTCAGGCTTGACCGCGATGAGGATGACCGCGGGCGGCGCCGGCAGCTCCGGCGCATCGTTGGCCGCGATGCCGTGCGCTGCGGCGAACGCAGCCATCGCTTCCGACAGCGCGGGGTCCTGAATGAAGACCGTGGCCGGGTCGAGGCCCTGCTTGAGCCATCCCTCGAGCAGCGCCCCGCCCATCTTGCCCGCGCCGACAAGAAGCAGCGGGCCGGCGAGGCGGAGTGTCATGCGGTTCCTTGCGTCTCGAGCATGGTGGCGGCAAGCGCCTCTTCGGCCGACTTGCCCGCCCACAACACGAACTGGAAGGAGTCATAATAGCGCTCGCAAGCTTCCAGCGCTGCCTTTAACAGCCCCTCGCATTGGCCGGCATGGGTATGCGCGCCGGCGAGCAGGAGGCCGTTGCGATAAAGCAGCATACCGTCGTCGCGCCACAGGTCGAAATGGCCGAGCCAAAGCTGCTCGTTGACTTGCGCCATCAGCCGGTAAACCTCGGCCAGCCTGATCTTGGTGACCCTGAAATCGAAGGCGCACGCCAGATGTAACGCCTCCAGATCCTCCCGCCAGGTCAGCGAGATGTGGTAGTCGCACCCCGTTCCGGCCACCGACAGCGTCAGCTCGTCGGGCGCGCTGCGCTCGAAGGTCCAGTCGTGGATGGTTGCAATATGCTCGACCATGTCCACCGGGTTGGTGAAGTGGTCGTAAGACGCTTGTGTCGAAGCCATGCGTGTCCTCTGAGGGGCCTCAGCAGAGTTCCGCGCACGAGAAACACGCCGCCGCGAATCATTAGGTGAATCAGTTATATATCGCGGAGTCTGCGAGCACCAAGGCGGCCGGAGTCCGCTCAGGCGAATAGCTGTGGACGGCCCGAAAAAGCTGTGGATAGCTTTGTATGCGGACTCGACTCTTGGACCCGCGTCTTGGGCACGGGCGCTAGCCGGCCTTCTTGCCCTTGCCTTTAAGCTCCAGCGCGGCGATGCGCTCCTTCAAGAGCTCGTTCTCCTCCCGCGCCTTCTGGGCCATGGCCTTGACCGCCTCGAACTCTTCCCGCTGCACCACGTCGAGATCCCGCAACACGCGCTCGGCCTGGGCGCGGACCATGCCCTCGACCTCTTTGCGCACACCGTCGGCCGCGCCGGCCGCGTCGGTGAGGAGCTTGCCGAGCTCGTCGAAGAACCGTCCGGTGGTCTGCGTCATGTCGTGGAATCCTTGAGATCGAGATCGACGGCGTGAAGCCAAATTGTCATGTGGACCAACTATGGGATGCCGCGATGCGCGAGGCAAGCCGCGGGCGCCGGCCTTGAGTGCCTTGACAGTCCAATGAGAGCGGTGAAGGGTCGCCCCGATTTCGCGACCCGAGGCCCATGCAGCTTTTCGTCCTTCCCTATCCTGTGATCGACCCCGTGGCGATCGAGTTTGGACCGGTGGCCGTGCGCTGGTACGGGCTCGCTTACATGGCCGGCATTCTGCTCGGCTGGCTCTACGCGCGCTATCTCGTCTCGCGTCCGGCGCTGTGGGGCGGCAAGTCGCCCATGACCGTGAGCCAGACCGACGACTTTCTTCTTTGGATCACCCTTGGCATCGTCGTCGGCGGTCGGCTCGGCTTCGTGCTGTTCTACGAGCCGAGTTTTTTCTGGCAGCACCCGGCGGAGATCCCCGCGGTGTGGAACGGCGGCATGGCCTTCCACGGCGGCCTGCTCGGCGTCGTCGCCGCCGTCTATTTCTTTTCCCGGGTGAAAGGCATCAACCCGCTGTCGCTCGGCGACATCGCCTCCGCCGCCACCCCGTTCGGTCTGTTCTTCGGCCGCATCGCCAATTTCATCAATTCCGAGGTGGTGGGACGGGCGACCGACGTGCCGTGGGCCATGGTGTTCCCCGGCACCGACGGCCAACCGCGCCACCCGAGCCAGCTTTACGAGGGCGCGCTCGAAGGCGTCGTGCTGTTCATCATCTTGCGTATCGCCACCCACTACTTTCATGCACTGACGAGGCCCGGCACCGTGTTTGGGCTGTTTCTGGTGTTCTACGGCATCTTCCGCAGCTCGCTTGAGTTCGTGCGCGAGCCGCATCCGGGCCACCCCATGGACATCGGCATCCTCACGCCCGGCATCGCCTACTCCATTCCCATGATCCTCATCGGTGCTTGGCTGATCTGGCGCGCAAGGCGGAAGCCAGCCCTGGCAGCCTGATGAGCGCCGCGCGCAAGGCCCAAAGTCCCAAGCCCCACAGTCCGCAAAGCGCCCTGCTCGCGGCGCGCCTCAAGGCGCGTATCGCCCGCGACGGGCCCCTGAGCGTCGCCGATTTCATGGAAGCCTGCCTGGCCGATGCGAGCGCCGGCTACTATCCCTCGCGCCAGCCTATCGGCGAGCACGGCGACTTCATCACCGCGCCGGAGGTCAGCCAAATCTTCGGCGAGCTTGTCGGGCTTTGGGCCATCGCCGCCTGGCAGTCCATGGGCGAGCCAAGACCCGTCGTCGTGGCCGAGCTCGGTCCCGGCCGCGGCACGCTCATGGCGGATGCGCTGCGCGCCTGGCAGAGCGTGCCTACATTCTTCGAAAGCGTCACTGTCGCGCTAGTCGAGACGAGCCCCGTGCTGCGCGAGGCCCAGCAAACGGCGCTGCATGGCGCGCCGGGCCCGATCCAGTGGTTCGACGCTCTTGAAGGCGTGCCGCACGGCCCCTTGATCGTCATCGCCAACGAGTTCGTCGACGCCCTGCCCATCCGGCAACTCGTGTGGCGCGGCGGCCAATGGCGCGAGCGCGCGGTCACCATCGGGCGCGCGGGCGGCTTCGCCTTCTGCGAGGGCACCGCCGTGCCGAACGACAATCTGCAGCAGGTGGCGCACGCACTCCAGGTGCCCGACGGGTCCATCCTCGAGGTGAGACCCGCGGCGGCCGCGCTCGTCGCCGCTCTGGCCACACGCGCCGGGAATGCGCCGTTGGCCGCGCTGATCGTCGACTATGGCCATGACGAGACCGCCTGCGGCGATACGCTGCAAGCCGTCTGGCGCCACAAATACGCCGATCCGCTCAGCCAACCTGGCGAAGTCGATCTCACCGCCCATGTCGATTTCGCCGCGCTGAAAGATACCGCGGCGGCCCACGGCCTCGACGCCTATGGGCCTATGCCGCAAGGGGAATTCCTGCTCAAGCTCGGTCTCGAGGCTCGCCGCGATCGCTTGTGCGAGCACGCGACGCCCGAGCAAAGACAGGACATTATGTCGGGCGCGGGCCGGCTCGCCGATCCGGGGCAGATGGGGCTTCTGTTCAAGATGCTCGCTCTGACGAGCCCCGGGCTTGCTCCGCCGCCGCCCTTCGGAGAGATTTAGCTGCTGCCAACGAGTACGGGCATGGTGACACAAGACAAGATGATGTTTCAGGCTTCGAGCCTCGCCGCCCTGGACGGCGTCGCCCACGGATTCTTTACGCGGCTCGGCGGCGTGTCGGACGGGATCTATGCCTCGCTCAATTGCGGTCCGGGCTCCCGCGACGAACCGGGCAATGTGACGGAAAACCGTGCGCGGGTCGCGGGCCTGCTCGGCGCCGCGCCGGGGGCTCTTCTCACCGCGTACCAGAAACACACGAATAACGCCGTCGTGGCCGAGGCGCCGTGGGCCAAAGACAAGATTCCTGAGGCCGATGCGATCGTCACGCGTGTTCCCGGTCTCGCCATCGGCGTCCTCACCGCCGACTGCGCGCCGGTGCTGTTCTGCGATGCGGAGGCCCGCGTCATCGGCGCGGCCCATGCCGGCTGGCGCGGCGCGCTTTCCGGCATCATCGAGGCGACCGTCGACGCCATGACTGGGCTCGGCGCCGAGCGCCAGCGCATCTCTGCCGCGGTCGGTCCCGCCATTTCGCAAGGCGCCTATGAGGTGGGGCAGGACTATCAGGAGCGCTTCGTGGCCGAGGAGCCGGACAGCGCGGCGTTCTTCGTCACAGACGAAGGCTCGGGCGAACCCCATTTCGACCTCACCGGCTACGTCGCCGAGCGGCTGGCCAGGGCCGGCGTCGGTGAGATCGTCGATCTCGGGCTCTGCACCTATTATGACGAGACCCGGCTTTTCAGCTACCGGCGGTCGCAGCACCACCGCGAGGATGATTACGGCCGTCAAATTTCCGCCATCGTACTCGCCTGAGACTGGCGTTCACCATGAGCTGCAGGTCCCGGAAAGCGGCGTTGCTAGAACTGGACGCGAGCGGTCGGAGGCAGGTAAGCTATTGTTAGGTAGAGGGTTGGGAGTCCCGGCACGACGAGTTTCTGTTGCGAGCGGTGCTGTGCGGCCAACAGAGGGAGTATCTTGTTGGACGCGGACTCACGACACATGCGCGGCCATCTGAGTCATATTGCCGGAATCGTGCTTGTCGCACTCGCGACCGCCTGCCTTTCCGGCTGCGGCGGAGGGGCTGGCGGCCCGAGCATGGGCGGCCTTTTGAGCGGGGCCTCCGGCATCTTTGGCAGTTCGCCAAAGGTCTCCATCGCGCCCATCATCGGCGCCCCGGAGAATGTCACGAGCGAGCTGACCAAGGCGTTGGTTGTCGCCGGCAGCGAGCGCAACCTAACCCTAACTCCGGGCACCGCCGGCGGCGGCAACTACACCCTTCGCGGCTATCTCCTCGCCAACCCCGAGCGGCGCGGATCGAAGATCTCCTACATTTGGGACGTGACCGACGCCAAGGGCATCCGTGTGACCCGGGTTTCCGGCGAGGAGGTCGTGTCCAAAGGCTCGCGCAGCAACCCCTGGAGCGGGGTCGACAGCACGGTGATCCGCAGCATTGCCGGCAAGACCGCGTCCCAGCTCGCGGCCAACCTGCCGGGGGGAAGCCGCGCCTCCACGCCGGTCGCCGCAGCCGCGCCAGGCGCCACGGCCGGCATCGCCGCCGCATCGACCGCCACCCCCAGGCCGGTCGCAGCACCTAAACCATCCGGCGTGCTCGTCGCCCCGGTCACCGGCGCGCCGGGCGATGGCCGCAGGTCGCTGACCACGGCCCTGAAAAAACGGCTCTACAAGGATGGCGTCAAGCTCGCCAACGGGACATCCACCAACGTCTATACGGTGCAAGGCATCGTAAAGCTCAGCAGCGCCAGCGGCGGCAAGGAATCCATCCGCATTGATTGGCAGGTGCTCGATCCCAGCGGCAAGCGCCTGGGCACAGTGTCGCAGCAGAACACGATCCCGAAGGGCTCGCTGAACGGCCCCTGGGGCGCCATTGCCGCCGCCGCCGCCGACGCCGCCGCCGACGGCATCATCAAGCTTCTGCCCAAATCGAGCTAACCTCATCCACAAGTCGCGCTTGGCGAGTTTACAGCGGTGCCAAGCCCTTGTTAAAAGCGCGCCATGGGCGGTGGCCGAGCGGCCCGCCTTGCGGGGGCTGACGTGCTCGAGGAGCGGTCGCAATGAAATTGGTTGCAGGCAATAGCAACCGCCCTCTCGCCGAGGCGATCGCCGGTTATCTCGACATTCCCTTGGCCCGCTGCATCGTCCGCCGCTTCGCGGATATGGAGATCTTCGTCGAGGTGCAGGAGAACGTCCGCGGCGAGGACGTGTTCGTCATCCAATCGACCTCCGCCCCCGCCAACGACCACCTCATGGAGCTGCTGATCCTGGTCGATGCCCTGAAGCGGGCGTCGGCGCGGCGCATCACCGCGGTCGTTCCCTATTTCGGTTATGCCCGCCAGGACCGGAAGCCGGGTCCGCGCACGCCGATCTCCGCTAAGCTCGTCGCCAACATGATCGTCCGCGCCGGTGCCGACCGCGTGCTGACGCTCGACCTCCATGCCGGCCAGATCCAAGGCTTCTTCGACATCCCGACCGACAATCTGTTCTCGGCTCCGGTGATGGTGCAGGACATCAAGAACGTTTTTCCCGACGATAATTTGATGGTGGTCTCGCCTGATGTCGGCGGCGTGGTCCGCGCCCGCGGCCTGGCTAAGCGCATCGATGCGCCGCTCGCCATTGTCGACAAGCGGCGCGAGCGTCCTGGCGAGTCGGAGGTAATGAACGTGATCGGCGACGTCGCCGGACATACCTGTATTCTCGTCGACGACATCATCGATTCCGGCGGCACCCTGGTGAACGCGGCAGAGGCGCTGCTCGAGCAAGGCGCCAGTGTCGTCACCGGCTACATCACCCATGGCGTGCTGTCGGGCGGAGCGGTGGCGCGCATCATGGCTTCGCGGCTGAAAGAGCTCGTCATCACCGACTCAATCCAGCCGAGCGACTCTGTGATCAAGGCGCACAATATCAGGGTCTTGCCCATCGCGTCGCTGCTCGGCGAGGCCATTGCCCGCACCGCCGAGGAGAAGTCGGTGTCGAGCCTGTTCTACTAGGCCGCCCTCACCGCGCCAGCATCCACACCCCTAAGCCGATCAAGACCATACCGCCCGCCAGCCGGCTCATCACCGCATAGCGCGAATTGATGATCCTCTGGACGGCGAACGCCGCCAATCCGAAGATGACCAGGTCGTCGAGCATGAAGAAGACGACGTAGAGCGTGATATAGGCGTAGTAGCCCGTCACGGAGAGATCGCTTAGCGCCAGCACGTGCGTATAGATCGCAGGCAGCGCCGCCGAGCAGATGAACTCGACGGCATTGACGGCGAATGCGAGCCCCGTAACGAGAACAAGGCTGGCGAGACCGACCGGCGCCGCCACCACGTCGCGGATGCGAGCCATGGTGCGCCGGCGCTGCTCGACATTGCCGACCTCGCATTCGATCGCGCCGCGCGTCCACACGATCTCATAGAGATGACTGATGCCGAAGCCGATGGCCGCCAGAGCAACCAACTGCGTTAGCGGACGCACATAGCCCACCACCAGGAACATGTTGAGCCAAGCCGTCATCAGCAGGAAATAGAGGATGCCGGAGGTAACCACGAAGGTGCCGACCAGCCACCAGATCTTCGCGCGATCCTTGAGCCCGGCGATGAGCGAGATCAGATAGATCAGGACCCACATGGCGCATGGATTGAAGCCGTCGGCGAGCCCCATCACCGCCGTAAGCGCAAACAAGGAGTAGTGTGCGGGATCGATCTCGCCGATAACCGGCAAATCGATGCGCGGCGGCCCGCGGGGCACCACATCCCCGCCGCCGCCGACAAGAGCGCGCAGCGCCTCGCCAGTCGTCGCCGGCGTATCGAATCCGATGATGTGGCGGTCCCCAAAGACGAACAGCGGCACCCCGAGCTCACTTTCGGCGATGCCCAGTCGATCAGTGACCATGCTGAACAGATGCTCGTTCGCTGGGGTCGAAACGTCATGCACGACGACATCGATTTCTGGCGTGGCCCGCAGGAACCGAAGCGCCTCATGACAATGCGGGCAGTCCGGATGAACGAAGACGTGAAGGCGTCCGTCGTCTTGCCATGCCCCTGGGCTCGCCGGCTCAGGCACCCCCTCGGGCTTGAGCTGGAGAAACACGAAGGCGGCGATCAGCACCACCGCGAGCACAGCCCGCACGCGGCCTGGCGTCGCCGCCGCGGCGACACTGGCGCGCATGGATTGCTGGCTATCGTGCCTCATTGGTTCATTTGCGTAACCTAAGGGGGATGTGAGCCGACCGTAGTCCGCGCCGCCCGAACCGCTTATGACCTCAATCAAGGGGCGCCCCGGTGCCACTCACTAAGGTTCACGCCACCAATCCGCCTCTCATGCGTTTAACACCTTGTTCCCCTAAATCCGTTATTCAGACCGCTTACAGCGCCCAGCGAGGAGCCCCCCATGCACGTCAATCTAGAGAATGCCGAGAAAGCCATCGAAGCCGCGCGCAAGAAGGCGATCGAGCTAAAAACGCAGATGTGCATCGCCGTGGTCGACTCCGGTGCCAACCTGAAGGCCTTCATCCGCATGGACGACGCCTGGGTCGGCTCCATCGACATCGCCATCAAGAAGGCGAAGACCGCCTGCTTCTTTGGCATGGCGACCGGCGACCTCGGCCAGCTGTCGCAGCCGGCCCAACCGCTTTACGGCATCGAACATTCCAATGACGGGCTGATCACATTCCCAGGCGGCCTCCCCATCGTCGATGAGGACGGCGTGCTCGTCGGCGCCATCGGTGTCAGCGGCAGCTCGGTCGACAACGATCACGCGGTCGCCGCGGCGGGCGTCAAGGTATTGGGCGTCAGCGAGCTGCCGGAGCATCCCTGGCGGACCTAGGCGGCAAGCACGAGCCCCTTCGGCAAGGCATTGACGTCGGCGGTCCCCGTCAGCGTCATCGCCTCGTCGAGCTCTTGCGCCATCAGCTTGAGCGCGGCGGCGACGCCCGTCTGGCCGTGCGCGGCCAGACCGTAGACGAACGCGCGGCCGATGAGGCAGCCGTTGGCGCCGAGCCCTAAGGCCTTCAGCACGTCAAAGCCCGACCGGACACCGCTGTCGAGGATCAGCTCGACACCATCGCCGACCGCCTCGCGGATGGCGGGCAGCATACTGACCGTGCTGCTGGCCCCGTCGAGCTGCCGTCCACCGTGATTGGAGACGACAATGGCGTCGGCGCCAAGCTCGACGGCAAGCTTCGCATCCTCGGCGTCGAGGATGCCCTTGACCACGAGCTTTCGTGGCCAAATGTGCCGCAGCCATTCGAGATCGGCGGCCGTCACCGCGCCTTTGAACCGCGGTTCCGCCCAGGCTGACACGGTGGCGAGATCGGATCCGTCCGGCGAGTATTGCGCGAGATTGCCGAGGGTCGGCTTGTTGCGCAGCCAGGAGAGCAGCCAGCGCGGCTTTCTCACCATGCGGACAACGTGCTGAGGGCGCAACTTAAGCGGTATGGTCACGCCATTGTCGAGGTCGCGATTGCGCCGTCCCTGCACAGCCGTGTCGACATTGACCACGAGCGCCGGGCAATGCGCTTGATCGGCCCTCTGCAAGAGCGCCGAGTTGATCGCGCGATCCTTGAACATATAGAGCTGGAACAGAAACGGCGCGCCGACTTCGGCCGCGACCTCTTCCATCGAGCAGCTCGACAAGGTGCTCAGACAGTAGGGCACGCCGAACGCAGCGGCGGCGCGCGCGGCGTGGATCTCGGCGCGCGGATAGAACACGCCGCCCATGCCGATCGGCGCCAGCGCAACCGGCATCGCGGCGCGCTGTCCGAACAAGACCGTGCGCATATTGCGTGACGCCACGTGATCGAAGACGCGCTGATTTAGTCGCAGGGCCTCGAGATCGGCGCGGTTGCGCCTTAGCGTCACCTCGTCGTTCGAGCCGCCTTCCAGAAAATCGAAGACGGCACGCGGCAGCCGCCGTCGGGCCGCAGCTTTGAGATGGCTGGGGTGGAGCGCAACGGCTGGCGGCTTGACCATGGCGCCACCGCGCAGCTGCGGTGCATCTATGGCCGCGACACGCTCGGAAGTTGTATCGGCGAATTGACGGTCGAAACGCTCGTTCATGCCTGCGCTCTTAATCCTGAACTGGCGCAGTTCACAAAGTCCAACAGAACCCCAGAATTTGACGCGCCCCTGACCGAAGCCGTTACTATCGCCCCCGACCCAACAAAGGCCAAGACTGCCCCGCAATTTAGCCCTTATCATGATTAGATCCCTTGAGACACTCGACGCCAACCCCTCCATCGTCATCGCCGGCGCCGGCAGTGTCGGCGGATATGTCGGCGGCCGGCTGGCCGCTGCGGGCCGCAACGTCACGCTTCTTCTGCGCCAGCCGCTCGCCGACACGATCACGCGTCACGGCTTGCGCATCACGGATCTCGAGGGGCGCGACCAGCCCCTGCCGCCGGCATCTCTGAAGCTCACATCGGACCCGGAGACGGCGCTGCGATCGGCCGACATCGTGCTGGTCACCGTCAAGTCTCACGATACCACCGCGATGGCTGCGGTGATTGCCGCGCACGCCCCGCAACAGGTGATCGTGGTCAGCTTACAGAACGGCGTCGCGAATGCGGAGGTCCTGCGCAAAGTGCTTGGCCCCGAGCGCCGCGTAGTTGACGCGATGGTCCCCTTCAACGTCGTGCAAAGCCGAACAGACGGGCAAGCGCCACGCTTCCACCGGGCGAGCAGCGGCACCATGCAGATCGAGCGCGGGGTGGAAGGCTTGCGCGACCTCCTCGATGTCCCTGGCGCTCCCTTCGCCGAGCATGACG
>Ga0307378_10007906_pt1 | contig 14245 bp, 18 predicted proteins | sample UN1MG_FD_202238 | JGI IMG/M metagenome (GOLD analysis project Ga0307378, IMG submission 202238) | Soil microbial communities from Risofladan, Vaasa, Finland - UN-1 | ecosystem: Environmental > Terrestrial > Soil > Coastal area > Acid sulfate soil | place: Finland: Risofladan, Vaasa | collected...
AACGTTATCACGACCTTTTTTCGTAAGTCACTAAAGTTCCGAAGCTGGATTGATCTAAGCAGGAAAGACAAAGAAACAACTCCGAACTCGCTATCAGAAAGCCAGGAAATCTGCTCCCGAAAAGAGTCGACGGATACCGAGTAAGGATCATCAGAATCGTTAGCAATGGAATGATACATCAATATGAATGGTCCGATCATGAAATCAATAATCACCTCTCAATTTCAGTAAATTGTTGTTAAAAATCTCTATTTTAATCTCAACTTACCTTCCGGTGAGCGTATTGAGAAGTTTTGCCTCCTTCCTCTAAAATTCAAATACCATTGATAGGTCTGTTTGATTCCATCCGTTAGATCTATTGAAGAGCGCCAACCCAGTTCAGTCATCCTCGACACATCAAGAAGTTTCTGTTGTGTGCCGTCCGGTTTGGATGTATCAAAGACGATCTCGCCGCTATATCCCACTACGTTCCGAACGATTTCCACCAACTCTTTGATCGTGCAGTCCACGCCCGATCCCACGTTGACAAAGCAGGGTTGAGGGTCTTTCAAAAGGGCTCTACGTGCAGTGGCTTCGTCAAGGTTCATTACGTGAATACAGGCATCGGCCATGTCGTCCACATGCAGGAATTCGCGCCTGGGTTTCCCCGTCCCCCATATAACGACAGGTGAATTCCGAGAATCCTTCAAGGATGAACGGATGTCATACGGTAAAGGCCCGTGTAAGGCCTCGTCCTTTTGGATCCCCTCCCAATTGGCTGTGGAAGACAATTGGGCAAGATGAAACTTACGGATCAGAGCCGGTAGCACATGAGAGTTTTGGAGGTCAAAATTGTCGTTGGGTCCGTATAAGTTGGTAGGCATTACGGCCAAATACCGTGTACCGTATTGACGATTGTAGGATTCGCACAGTTTGATGCCAGCGATTTTAGCGATGGCGTATGGCTCGTTGGTGGGCTCCAGATACCCGCTGAGCAGGTGCTTCTCTTTCATAGGTTGGGGGCATTGCCTGGGATAAATGCACGACGACCCCAAAAAGAGCAATCGCTGAACGCCGGCTTGGTAGGCAGCCTGGATCACATTGGTTTGGATCGTCAGGTTCTGATAAATAAAATCGGCGCGATAGATGTTGTTGGCCAAAATGCCACCAACCTTGGCAGCGGCCAGGAATACGACATCAATGGCTTCTTCCCTGAAAAAGGCATTGACAGCGGATTGATTGAGCAAGTCCAGTTCGGCTCGGGTTCGTGTGATCAGGTTGGTATAACCTTTTGATTGAAGCTGTCGTACTATCGCAGAACCGACCATACCGCGATGTCCGGCAATGAATATCCTATCGTTGGGGGTCATTCGGGAAACCAAAGTTACTCCTTAGGGTTGAATATTGGAAATCCGGCGCGCTGAATCAACTCATCTTTTTTCGCATCCTCAAGGTCCGCCCTCACCATTTCTTTTACTAATTCGCTGAAGGTCACTTCAGACTGCCAGCCAAGCTTTTCCTTGGCCTTTGTTGGATCACCCAACAGGGTATCCACTTCGGTAGGGCGAAAATAATTGGGATCTACGGATACGATGATGTTGCCGTTGGCCATGTTGATACCCCGTTCATCTACCCCCTGCCCTTCCCAGCGGATGGCGATGCCTAGCTCTTTGGCAGTGAGCGCTATGAAATCCTTTACTGAGTGCTGTTCACCCGTAGCAATGACGAAATCTTCCGGCTCATCCTGCTGGAGCATCATCCACTGCACGCGGACATAGTCTTTGGCATGACCCCAGTCCCGCAGGGCGTTGAGATTGCCGATATGCAGGCAATCCTGGAGGCCTAAGTAGATACGTGCCATGGCTCTTGTAATTTTGCGCGTAACAAAAGTTTCACCGCGAATTGGCGATTCGTGATTGAAAAGAATGCCGTTACAGGCGAAAATATTGTAAGCTTCTCTGTAATTTACAGTTATCCAGTAAGCATAGAGCTTGGCGCAGGCATAAGGAGAACGAGGGTAAAATGGAGTTGACTCTGTCTGCGGCACTTCCTGCACTTTGCCGAAAAGCTCTGATGTTGAAGCCTGATAAAATTTAGTCTTTTTTTTGAGCCCTAACAGGCGAATACCCTCTAAAAGACGCATAGTGCCAAGGGCGTCCACGTCGGCAGTATATTCCGGCGACTCGAATGATACCTGCACGTGGCTTTGTGCGGCAAGGTTGTATACCTCATCGGGTTGTACCTGCTGCAAAATACGGATCAGGTTAGAACCGTCGGTCAAATCGCCGTAATGCAGAATCATCTTGCGTCCTTCTTTATGTGGATCCTCATAAAGATGATCGATACGATGTGTATTAAACATAGAGGCACGGCGTTTGATACCATGGACCTCGTATCCTTTATCGATTAAAAATTCAGCCAGATAGGCGCCGTCTTGGCCGGTGATACCTGTAATGAGTGCTTTTTTCATTTTGTTTCCTGTGGTTTTGTTGTTGAAAAATGTAAAGAGGCGACACCCATAGGGTGCTGCTTCGCCAGAATACTCATGTGGAGGAACAAAGCCTGGTCCCCAGTGGGGGCGGACCATATCACTTTTGCCGCAATTTGATCTCTTAATCGACTATTTGAAGTTGCTCCATATGCTGTTTCTTTTGCTTCTGGTAGCGTACATTAATGATACCTTCGCACAACTTATAAGAATTTGAGCACAAAATCAGGTTTGCTACTTTCCAGCTGCGCCTCTAATTTTATTTTAACCTTTATTTTGTCCCTTTCTCCTTCCGGTTTTCGAAAAATTTGACAAAACGCCTATAATCAGATGTGGACCCTGATTTTCAAACCCCTCCTTTTTCCCCCGGCCGAACGTTTCCTCTTTTTCTTTTTCATGGGTCATGCTCTTTTCTGTGCAATTGGTTTTTACACTCGGGAGTGTCACCCATTTTTTCGAATTGACTTTGCAATAAACTGGCCATTTCTCACTTCAGCATGACTGGTTAGTCTAAGTGAGATAAGCATGTTAGTTCTATTCGTAGTGTATGCTATGTTTATGAGCATATATAAATTTAAGATCTAATCAATGCTACTTTCGATGCTTAACAACCTTCGCTGGCACACCAGCGATGACCGTATAATCTGGAACATCCTTTGTAACCACCGAGCCAGCTGCCACAATAACCCCGTTTCCAATTTTTACTCCTGGCATTATCATAGCTCGCCTGCCAATCCATACGTCATCACCGCTGGTGACCGGCTTCACTGGACCATTTCCTTGTGTACCTATTGGAATATCTGTTCTATCAAATCTATGATTTGTAGTATAGATTACTACCTCAGGAGCCATTATCACACCGTCACCTATTTTTACTGGTCCGTGCAATTCATCATCGATCGCTATGCCTGAATAATTGCCAATTTCTACATCTTCCCCGGTTCCAAAATACGCCCCACGGCCTATATCCCCGCCGGCTCCCATGCTTTTGAATAGAGGTCTACAACACGCCCTCCTGATTGGGCATATCCACCTTGTAAAACGGTGGCTATGAGAAGGTAAATATCTAACAAAACAATAATATAATAACAAATGAAAATATTTTTTTAATTTCATTTACTATTACCAACTTTCTTACGTTGTTTCATTTAAGTGAATGCTGTTGTGTGTCGATGAAAAAAGCCAAATCCAAGTATTGACTCATCAAAACATCTCGCCACGAAGTAGCATCCAATTTTTGCTTTGCGGTAATTTCTCAAATCCACTGTTTATGGCTGGACACTATCTAAATTTTCTAAGGAATCAAACCTGCTCTTCGTACTGTCTGATTTAGAAAAGGTACAAACGCAAGAGTTGTCTGAGTATCGCCAACGGTATTGGGGTAGCTGTCGTTGCCGCCGCCAGAGGGAAACTCGCATTGTTGGATTTAATGTGCACTGAATCTTTTCGCTGCTTATCTGTATCGACTTTAAAGGCAGCAGCGAGTTTGGTAGTTGTCCGATCAAACAGTTTGCCCGAAAGATTGTTCTCAACTCCTATGCTGCGCATATTCTAAAGTGTTTTAGGGCTGAAGTACTTTGCAACTGTCTCCATTATTATCAGTATGACAAAGAGCTATGGAAGTGCAAACGAACAGCAAACATCTTAGAGAGGGCTTTCCGGGAGGTACGTCGGCGGACTAAACCCATGAACAACTTCTTTACCAATGAAGCAAGTGCTAATCGAATAATGTATGGCATCTCAGAGATGCTCAATAACAACTGGAAGGATAAGTCACCTAAATTAATTTCAATAAACTAATGGACATCACCGACATTGGTGATTAATTGAAATAGGTAGTAGTGTTATTACTATTTCTTAAAAAAACAGTTAAGGGCACTCATATGGTTCAATCTATAGTATAGTTGGCCTTTTTACTTCCGAGTTTTATTTACTCGTAAGCAACAATTTTTTTAATACAATAAAAATGAACGTTAAGAACTCCAAAAAATGGTGAACTGTCATTTTAAATTCATCAAGTCTCATTTCTACCCCAATGCCATAACGTCTTAATTTCATTGGATCTGTCTCATTGTTATTCCCACCTTTGATCGTAGTCAAAGCGTAATTGATGCCAAATTCTTGTAATAACGATATTATTTCATCGTTATGTTCTCCGTTTGGATACGCGAATACTAAAGGCGGTCGTCCTGTTAAATATTTAATTACTTTAATAGGTTGTTCTAATTCATAATGACGCTTATTTTTTGAAACCAAATTAAGGATGGCGTGAGTATGGGAATGCGAACCGTAGTCGATTAGACCGCTTGAGTACATCTCAGCGATACTCTCATGACATAATAATCGAAATGGAGAATCTTGCTCAATGGATTTTTCTGGATTATCCCCTAAATCTATAATAATTTGGTGCAACTCCCTTATTAGTTGCCTCTGGGGATACATTTTGAGTCTATTCTTTAAGAAAGCGTGAACTTCATTCTTTTTTGTTTTTTCTGATATATCGAATCGATAATCATGCCAGTTTAGTTTTTTCAATTGTGTATTTGCTAATGCAAGGTTGAGACGACAATACCAAAATGTATCGTCAGTATTGATTAAACCTGTACATAAAAATATTGTCGCGGGCAAGCCTAATTCACGCAGTATAGGAAATGCAACATCATAATTGTTTTGAAAGCCATCATCAAATGTTATAGATGCTGTTGGACTTCTCAGATCGTTTTTTTGAGAGCGTCTTATTGCCTCATTTAATGGAAGTACTGTAAAATGTTTCCTAAGGTAAATCATTTGCTCACGAAACGACAACTCTTTCACAAAACAATAGTCACTAACCTCCAAAGGATCCCTGACTACTGCATGATACATTAGAATAGTCAAATAATTATTTTTAAATATTTTTTGAAACAATTGTGGTATACTAACTTGTGAACATACCTTATATCCTAAATTTGTTATTTCAGCGAAAGCCATCATAAATCTTAAGTTTACCTCCGTGTTGAGAATCAAAAAATGATCTAGTATTGCTGATATATTATATTTTGCACGGCATAAAGTTTGAGAATATGTAAGCAAGGTAGATTTTCATTATGAAAATTCACTTCTAATCATTCTTTTTAACCCATCAGCAAGTGCGTAGGGTGCATTGAATCCTGTTTCTTCCAGCTTTTCAGAACAAACCACTGTATCTGCACAAAATTTTTTAATCCTGATAGAGCTAAAAGGAAATGTTCTTCCAGTAACTTTAGCCAAGAAATCGAAAGCATATCCGCCGAAAAGGCCGATTACATAAGGGATGCGAAAATTAATGCCACAGCCTTTTCCAAGCGTGTTAAAGACGATTTTTACCAACTCATCCATATTAAAATCTGGTTTATCAGCATAGTTGTAAACATACCTTCCTGGATTATACTCTAATAACATTGTTAAAAAATGGGAGAGATTGAGCACATACCCCATTGATTTTTTATTTCTACCACTCCCCACCATGATAAATCTCCCGGATGCAATTTGATTCAGGAGGTTATAAACGTTGCCCCTGTTCTTTTCTCCAAAAATCACGGTTGGTCGCACTATCACAAGAAAATTTTTATCGCAAGCGTTAACCCAGTCATTGAAAATAATTTCTGACTTATATTTGCTCCATCCATAATCATTAAATGGCTTGACCGGGCTTTCTTCATTAGGTTCTCCCGGATTAAGTCCATACACGGCAACAGTGCTTGTGAAAATCAGTTTATTAATAGAATTCTTTTCGAGACCATAGACAATATTTTCTGCACCCCCCACGTTGACATCATAATAAAGTGAAGCAGGACGGACATCATCACGATGTTCAGCAGCTAAGTGATAAACGGCGTCTACTCCACGCATAGAGCTAGATAATTTTTCCTTATCCCGAACATCAGCAACAATACAGAGATCTGGGTAAGCTTCACTTATTCGCTTATCATATATTTTAACTCTATGGCCTTCCTTGAGTAAATCCGAAATGAGATTAGTTCCGATAAAGCCGCTTCCACCAGTGACCAGAATATACATTTCTCCCTCTCTTAGGTGAGCCTTTTATAAAACTTCATTTTTTATAAAGTTATCTTATTTAACCAAAATCCGAATGATTTTATCGATTTTATTTCTTTCAGTTTTCTGATAAACTTACAAGAGCTCAATTAATCTATGGCAACTGGAACACATTTCTTCAAAGCGTTCTCCCAGCTCTGCAGTGAGAGCTTTGCATAATTCCTTTTTCAGTCTATCCGGGCTTGGCCCGGAATCCAGGAAATATCTGAAAACTCTAGATTCCGGCTTTCGCCGGAATGAAAAAATTGTCGGTTTTATATGGTTTTGCAAAGGTCTCGCAGTATAAAGATTGTCAAAAATCATAGTTCGATTGCAACAAGGTAGGTCATCATAATCACTAGAAATCATCATGCACAAACTTCTATATGATAATCATGCTTTGACTTTTATAAAAAACTCCTTCAATACCGGAAACCACACTATGAAATATCTATCAAATCGATATTTTTTAATTCATCATTTCCGAGGCCGTAATCAGCAGCAGCTTTATGTATGTAGCTCGGTTTTGGATTAACAGGGTTCATACTGTGATTCTTTCGTAAGTTCTCTATCATTTGCCAGCCTATATAATCGGTAGCTACAGGGTCAACAGCAAACAGCAATTGGTTTGTTATGTCTACTGTATCCTGATTCCTTCCATTAAACCATTTATACTCGGTAAAGATAGCGTCTACCAAAATCAGTCTTGTTTTTCTCATAATCAGCTTATGAGTATTAAGTGCAGCTATTGAATTTTGAATGTTGGAATGGAGTTCACTACAACCCACTATTGACCCAAAATGATTTTTCATGCTGATACTGACCCCTGAATAACCATCCAGTGCCTTGAGTACGGGAATGTTAATGAGATAATCACAGCCATATTTACCCTCGCCTGCGATTACTTTGCAAAACCTATTTCCAATATATGGAAGTGGAATTCCAAACCAGGAGATCCAGGAATAGCCTCCAAGCTCACTGTTTGTCCCTACTTTAATCCCACTAGTGGTATTTTTCTCAAAGCCTGCATATGAAAAGGCATGATCAGTAAGGTCATAAATGACAATATTTGATGGGGGTACCCCCCGGAGTATAAGGCCGTCGGTCACTGCCTTTACAACGTTAGCCTTTGTGTAAATACCGGTAATCTGACAGTTGACTTTAATGGCTACCGTTTTACGTGGATCAGGAATAATCTCTTTCCATGCTTCTTCAACTGTCTCTTTACTAGTGAATTTCTTAATCCCACTATTAACCATTTCACGCACTGCCGAGTCATTTAGATTCGCATTGTCTTTATTTCCACTTCTATCGGTAGCCTCAGAATTGGTGACCCGAACAATTTTACTCCTTAGATGGGGTTTAATTTTCTTCTTACTGAAGGCTTGAAGTGCAGGCAGAAAGCTAATGAGAGAGGAAGCAGCAATCATATTAGTAAGGAATTCTCTCCGAGATAGATTTCCCATGATTCCAATGATTGATGAGCCGGGGAGGATTCGAACACTCCGCACTACCTATTAAGAGTAGGTTGCTCTACCGCTGAGCTACCGGCTCATGTAAATTGTTTACTATAATTATTTGATTTTTTATATTAATATCTTGATCTTTTAAAAATTTGAAGGATTCTTAGTAAGAATTTTAAATCCGAGTATATTGAGAAAGCGAATAGCTTGTATTCTCTTGAAACCAGCCTTTGAATAAACTTTGATGGATGAAATATTCCAATCTGGAATATGACATATTACCTTTCCGAATCCTTTTTTTTTCAGAAACTTACAAGTTTCCCTGATAAAATATGAGGCTACCTTACGATTTCTAAATTCATCAAGGACAAAGGTGTCATATATATATGCAACATGTTTAGGAAATTTAATTATTTTTTTATAATCAGTGATAAACACTTCATTAAACCCAAGCTTTATGTATCCTATAATATTTCCATTGTATCTTATGCTTGCCCAATGATGGCCTATTCTTTTTGCCACTTTGATTTCATTCTCATTAAGCATCCAAGGGATGTTTTGCTGTTTAATCCAGTTGAGGGTTTCGTTAAAAGATACGAAATCAGCTGTTAAAGGAATTTCTGGAATAATTTCTAATCCTTCTGAGTTGAGAGGTCGTACATACCACGTAGCGCTATTTGTATTGTAGATAATATTACATAATTTAATAATTAATTTACGAAGGAGAGCCAATGCTCCTGATCTAGTATAAATGAGAAAACATTTATCTAATGCTTTAATCAACTTTTAATTATTAGCTATATTTTGAGGGGTGTAAGTATGGGTAAAAAATTTGGTGGAATGTTTCTGTAGGACCTGGATAAAAATGACTCATATTACATTTCCTGCATATAGCAAATTCTCCATTACACTGTTTTGCTAAAAACTTGCGATGTTTATCATTACCCCATATCCGGCACAAGTCTTCTTCAAGTAAATTACCGAGTATAAAATCTGAAAACATCGGGCAAGGTACTACTTCCCCATATGGTGTCATGGTAATAACTGTTCTACATAAGTTACATGGGAATAAAGGGAAAACTCCCTTAGTATACGTGTCAGTATCAAAGGATTCAAGATGAGAAAGTGTAAGATAAAAGGGCAACTCGCTCCTTTTACTTCTCAACCTTTTGATGCTTTTAGATAAATTCATAGCCTGTTCTTTTGAAAGAAGATGGCTTTGCCCTGATGTTGACATAAATGGTGGCTTAGCCATTATACCTTCAATAGATGAATGTTTAATGTCTTCTTGGCTAATTTCACCCAAAGCCCTGAGATAAATAAAATCAAATGGTAGGTTTTTAAATTCAGATATGAGAAATTCTATATTATCAGCATTCATATTCGATACAGTGGTAAGGCCAATAATTTGCGGTCTTTTTTTATGGTATTTGGATCTCAAATTATATACATTAAAAATGGCATCCTCGAAGCGCTCATAACTGCGGTCAATACCACGGATATTATCATGAAGCTCATCAACACCATCAACGGAGAAGTAAATAGTGCCGAGATTGCCTAATACTAAATTATTAGCAGTTTCTTTATCTAATAAATTACTATTTGTTGGAAAATAGGTCTCAATACCTAACTTTGAGCATTTTTTAATAATTGAATAGACAACATCTTTGCGCAATAAAGCATCGCCGCCAAAAAGCTCTATGCTTCGGATCCCATTATCATACAAATTCTCAACGACTTGATTCCATTCATTTAAACTGATTTCAGAATTTTTACTTTCTTTAAGCCTCCCTTTGGTCCATTTCCATATATTGCAGGTACTACAACGACTAGTGCAGCGGTAAGTAATGTACAAAATAGAATCGGTAGGTTTTACTTTTCTTGAATTTAAATAACGACGAAAAGGTTTTTTAATAGATTTAAAAGAAGATAAGCTTACCATACATCACTCTTTAATTTGTCCTTTTTAAAAGCCATTTAACAATAGGCCTAATTTTACTTTCTAATATATATAACATGTTGCAATAAGCATTTCGATTGAATACAATAATATCGAAATAAGTTTTAGTTTTGGATGTCCATCTAAGTTTATATTTGTCTGAACCTCCTCCCATATTGTAAATAGAGTAATTATTTTCAAATAGACTACGAACTATTTCAAAATCTAAAACTGATCCTGGACTAAGGTGTGAGTAAGCGTCATCGAATTCTCCACGTAAGGCATAAACAGCACTCCCTTCCTTTACATGATATTCGAAGGCAATCATCTTACTGTTCAAACAGAGTGCCCATATTAAAATGCCGTTCCTATTATTAGTCAGATTTTTTGGCAATTTTGAAAAAAAATGTCGCCTTTCAGCTGTGCCCCCGATTGATTTTCCTATTTTTCCTTTCCAGCTTTGGAATCCAACATTAAAAATATCTTCCAAGTGTGGCTCTATTTTTTCGGGGCAATCCAGTGTTTGTATTTCGAAATCCCCTTGCTTTTTCAAATTGTTGCGATCATGACGAATCTTTTTTTTGAATCGTTGATGTTTCTCTGAATAGAAAGTGTTCCAATCCGATCTGATTTTTAGGATAGGAGATTTTTGTGATGGAATAATAATAAATTTGAAACCTCTGCTTTTGAAAAAATTCCCAACATACTTGACAATATTAAAATCCTCAGGAATTCTTCGCAACAACAAGATATCCCAACTATTATTATATGATGTTAAGTAATTGAATAGATTATATAGAGTTCCTGAGAAATCAGTCTTGCGATCTATTAGAATACCACAATGCGGGCTTTCATTATTCTCAATGAAACTGATCTTTTTTACTGGAAAACCCCTTAAGCGGTCTTTCGACATCATCAAGGGACTAATCCCTATAAGACGCCCTTCATCTTTACATACTAAGATAAATAATTCAGACTCTCCACCATAAGCCTCCCACCAGCATTTAAACCATTCATGGCTTAGAAAAATGCTATTCGATACACTTCTTTTAAGAAGTGAATTCCATTCCTGTTGCAGAGATAAAAATCCATGGAAATCACTGATTTTGCTGATAACTGCCATATGTTTTATACTTTCAAACTTTTCTCGCAAATTGTCCCATAACCAAATCTGCCTAGATTATTTCTATTTATTTGATACTCAGGGATCATTTCCTTTAGCTTTTCATAAATGCCGATGTAGTGCATTCCAATCGCTAATTTTTCAATTTCTACCATCCTTCAATAAATTTCAACCCCAGATACACGCACCCTTATCAAGACTGATAGCTAGCTTACCCCAGTGAAATAGATTTCACCCCAATGAAATATGCCCTCCCCCGTCAAGTAGTTTCATCATTCAACGGGATAAAAATCTTACCCCGGTTAAATAGTCCTCTGGAATTTAACAGGGCAAGCGGGGTAAAGGCTCAGAGCTTGCCCCCCTCGATTATATCGGAACTTAATGTTTACCACAAAGCCGATGATTCAATGAGCAAGGCTTACTATCTGAACGAAACTTTCAACCTTCAGACTGATATGATTAGCCATCAGATCAAAATGTGCGTCGGCATGAACGATTGTAGATTCTGTCCTCAAAGCACACGCTGCTATCAAAATGTCGGTATATGGCACGGTAATTCCCTTCCGTCGGAATTCGAAAGATAGTTTATATGCCTCTTCCCATAAAGCAGTATCTGTTTCCACAATATCCAGAGCATCAAGGCGGGTCTTAAGACGTTGAAACTCATTTTGTGTCTTCGTCCCTCCAAGGATCTCCAGTTTGACTATACCTGTTGTAATTATTGCGTTTTCTTTGAGCAAATGATCTATCCGATCTTTGACTTCCGGCATGAAATCTTTTCTCAAGGCAAAGAGCCACGCAGAGGTATCTACCAGAAAGAGATTATTCGGCATATCTTAATCGTTCCAATTCGTTCAAGGTGAGGTCTATTTCGAATGTCCCCAGCTCCTTCCGAAATGCTTCCCTGTTCCACTGCCGAACCAGAGATTGCAGCCCAGCTTCAATGGCCTCTTTTTTAGATCGTGCTCCTGTGACTTCCATAGCCGCTTTTAATAATTGCTCATTAATGAACACAGTGGTTTTTCTCATAGCCATCTCCACAATACATATTTATAATATGGTATTATTATACATATGCAATCAGATTGTCAACGATTCAGCTTCATTCAGCTCATAGCTGATAGCCTATTGGTCAAATGAATATATTAAGGTTCAGGGTTCTGGCTTCACCGTTCAGGGCTACCCGATAAAATGGGGATTCGGGGTTCATTGGCCAAGTGAAATGGATAGTTAGTCTCCTACATGATTTGGTTCTTTTAATTGAACCCAATCTCCAATGGTGTCAGCAGCGATCTCATAAGTCAAAAGCGTATCAAGAGAGATTTTGTTTGTGGCATCAAGTAGTTCTATTCCTACAACCTTACCCTTGGATGTCACATCAATATTAATCCCATCAGCAACTTCAATAACCCCCTCGGGTTTTAAATTACTTAATCCTATGTAAATCGCATTTACCTGCTTATCGTATGTAATCTTCATTTTATTTCTTTCCCCTCTTTAGGAGTAAAAAATCCGGTTGAGCGGAAAAAGCTATATCGGTTGGACAAGTTGCCAGTATTTGTGTTTGAGCAGCACTCCAGATGGGCTGAAGTCATTTAAGAGCCTATATTCTTCTTCCACACCGTTAAGGTCATTATATGATTAATTGTGGCCATATGCTCAATCAATAAAAGGAACCGAATCAAGATCTCTCAACTAAATACTTCCTTGAAAAACTTATCCTTATCCAGGTGCTTCTGCCATTCCCTGTGCCTTCTGACACTATCGGTTCTTTTCTTTCTTGGCATATTAATAAAGCGGTTGGCTTCAACAGGCCCTAATTCCCCAATTAGTGCTTTGATCGCCTTCTTGACCATTAGCTCTTCATCCATGTATTTTACTGATCTCATTTGAGCCCCTTCTTTTCACAGAATGCAACAGGGTTGCCACACCATATCTTGATGTTGTGCCTTAAGCACTTCTTAATAAGTGAATCATCACAACTTATAAATTCTGCACCGCATTGTTCTGCAAATGCGATATGTGCCGCGTCAGCAACCCCAAAATTCAAGTCATACAATTCTTCAGCTCTTTTTCTTGCAATAGCTAAATCTACATTAACAGATTTTCTCAGTGTTTTTAATCGCTCTTGCAACTCAGTTCTCTCAAAAATGTCAGATATGGCTTTTATTTCTTCCCAATGGACCGGTGAAGCCACTAACTTGTATTTCTCACTTCTCACGTTTGATACTATCAGATTGGCTGCCTCTGTTTCAAGTCGAACCCTCAAAAAAGACTGATCGTCAAAAGGCCGACTTAATACACAGACATCACAATAAATGAGCTTTGCTTTATTCTTCATATCTCTGAAAATGTGTTCAGACTTTTTCTCTGAACAAATTTGCTGTGCTTGTTTTCTTCGAAAAATTTAACTCCGATGGAATACTTCATGTTCCCCAGTTGAATAAGGAAAGTCCCCAGTGCAATGGAAAGCCAAAAGCATTGCACAGGGTAAACATTCACCGAGGCACGGTAAACTGTGCTGTCTTTTTCAAAGAATTTAACCCTAACACATTTTTCAAAATTAGCGAGCAATCCTGTCTCCAAGCCAGCAGCTTTTGGATCGCTGATGCGGTAAGCTTTATCAGTTGGTTGCAACTCCGCTTACTGCAATAGTTTTTCAATTTCCTCATCTGTGAATCTCAACTGTCTAAAAATACGCTTACAATAAATTGGATCCAATGTCTTCTTTCCCATTTGAACTGGTGCCGAATATCTATTTCCTTGCACCATTCTTTAATATATTGCATGGTCAGTTTTTCCTTGCCTTACAAATATGGCGCCCCCTTTATTCAGCAACTTGACTAGTTTATTACTCGAAATTGAGGGCAACTTAGGCATAAGAGGGTACCTCATGCACCTCAAGCGGCCTTAAAAGCAGACCTTCTGGCGGTTCTCGATACCATTCAGGTTCCGTGTCCTTTAAAAACTCAATAAACTCTTCTGTGGAAATATATGACACTATGGTTTTAGGGTATTTTTGTATATCTTCAAGATACAGTTCAATTGCTGATCTAAGGTTTTTCTCAACAGCTGCCAAGTCTTCTCCTCTAGCAGAAACGTTAAGTTCTAAACATATCGCAACATATTCAAGCTTGCTTTTACGAACTATTGCTGTATATGTCTTTTTCATTTCTTCCTCCATTATTTAAATTATC
>Ga0307378_10007907_pt1 | contig 14244 bp, 11 predicted proteins | sample UN1MG_FD_202238 | JGI IMG/M metagenome (GOLD analysis project Ga0307378, IMG submission 202238) | Soil microbial communities from Risofladan, Vaasa, Finland - UN-1 | ecosystem: Environmental > Terrestrial > Soil > Coastal area > Acid sulfate soil | place: Finland: Risofladan, Vaasa | collected...
TCCGAGCAAAACCACAATGCAATCGGCCGCACGAGTGTCATGCTTGTTGCAAAAGTACGCCGGGAGCCATTGCTTCCGAACGACTCTTAGCGACGCTTTGAGGATGTACTCGCGCTCTATGCGCAAACACTCCAAGTGTATTTTAGCACAGGGCAATCGATCGAGAATGCAACATTTGCTCTCGAGAGCGTGGGCAATCTCGAGTGCCTGTGTATAAGAGCCCTGCGCGAGTAGCTCGCGCGAGATGCCGCTCTCGACAAAGCGCAAAAGCTCTCTGAGCAGCTCGCAAATCTCGAGCACACTCGAGAGGCGCGATTTTCGCCTCCAAAGCGCCATCTCGTGCAAATCCTGCGAGGGTAGTTTTGCTTTGGTGGCGCGCAAGCTTTTCATGGCGCTTGGAATCGATTCCGAACGCATTGTGTCGAGCACGAGCAAAGCGTCTGCGAGTTGCTCGTATTTGGCTTGCAGGCGAAGCGAGATGCTCGTGTCGGCGCGCTCTACCTCGTCGACAAGTCGCGAGCACTCGACATCAATGTCGTCCGCTGACACGACAAGCTCCTCGATGCTCGCGAGTGGCAGAGCATACTCTTCTGGAAACGCGGGAATATCCTTGGCGGGCTCTTTTCTCGAGAGTGGCAACAATAGACTCTTGTCGACGCGATAGCTCTCGGGCGAGTGAGAGATTTTTCGCCGCAGCTTTTCCAGCTCGGACATGCTCTGTGTGACAAAAAATATCGAAAACCCAAGTGCCACTATTTTAATACGAGTTTCTAGTAGGTGAGGAAAAATGACACGCGTGCGAGAGAGAGAGAGAGAAAAAAATCTCTCCACATGGCTAGCAAAAAGCGAAAGCTCCCAGCACACTCGGTGTGTCTGTGTGTCGATTCGGTCGAGCGCAAGCCTGGCGAGCGCGAGAGTTTTACGAAAATCTACGACAAGCTTTGCAAACGCCTGGGCGCAGAGAATGTCGAGCGCAGACCCATGGACTCTTCCGACTATACGTTCTCTGTAGATGGCTCGATTGTGATTATGGTCGAGCGAAAATCTGCCAACGATTTCAAAGGCTCGATGAATTCGAGTCACTTTCGCGAGCAGAAATGGGCGCTGCTCAAGGCCGAACCCGTCTCGGCATCGAAAGAGTACCTCATCGAAGGATTGTTATCACAATTCGATGCAAACACTCAGAATCGGATGATGGGTGCCATGGTGAATATGCAGCGACGCGACGGCATCCTAGTCTATCGGACGCTCTCGCTCGACGAGACCATCGATTGGCTGTGCAAAACATTCGAAAAGCTTGGCGAGTATGGCTACAATCCTGGCAAGCGCGCGAAAACCACTCCCGGAGAGCAAGGTAGTACAGATCACGCAGTGGCGGGCGCTTCCGAGTACGTGGACACGTTTTACAAGCGCAAGACCAAGATTGTCACGCCTCGCGAGTGCTTTATCCAGCAGCTCACCTGTATTCCAAAAGTCTCGCTGAATCTCGCGAAATCGATTGCCGAGAAACACGAGAACATGCCCGGGCTTGTGCGATGGCTCCGAAAGCGCGGCTGGGATCCGAAAGCGCTCTCGGGATTCGAGTATGAGATTGTCAAGACGCACCGAGGCAGCGAGAATAACACTCGAAAGATTGGCAAAAACTCTCCCATAGCAAAGAATATTGTTGAATTTTTACGTGGAAATTAAAAAAAAAAAACTAAGCAGGGTCATTAGGAATGCCATTCTGTCCTGGATATTGCACCCATCCAGTCCAGGCGTCTAAATTGTCTGGCCAAGAGCAATGACGAGGGTAGACGAGAACTTTTTTATCCGTACAGATGCCAGGAGTCCATCCATTTTTTATCGCCTTTGCAATATCGTGTTCTTCATAAAAACGAATATACGCGGATCTTCTGACAAACTGCGCCGTGTTATTTGGTTCTAGGCATGTGTGATACACATAGGATCTTTCGTCTGTCATGATGCGCTTTTTGGTTGCTTTGAATGGTATAATTGTAAATTTAAAATGCACAAATGTATGACTAAAAGTGGCTGTTTGAAAAAAAAAAAAAATGTCTTCCGAGCCAAGGCCAGTGCGCCATGTCGACTATGAACAGTATGCAGGCCTGTGGTACGAGATTGCCCGACTGCCTTTTGTATGGGAACAGCCCGGCACGACCAATGTCACTGCCACCTACTCGCTGATTCGGAAAGATCCGCTCACGCTCAAGGTGGACAACCGCAGCATCATCTTCCCGGGCAATATCCAACAACACGTCGAGGGCATTGCCACACTCGATCCGAGTGATCCCGATACCAATGCCAAGCTTTTGGTTGATTTCAATAATTCCACGACTCCCGGTAAATATTGGATTCTAGAGGTTGATGAGTACGACTATGAATGGGCGCTTGTCGGAACCCCGGATCGAACCAAGCTCTGGATTCTAACGCGCGAGCTAGAAATGACCAAAAAATTGTGGGGATATCTCATCAAGTCGGCTGAGTTCCATGGCTATCGTAATCTCGAGCAAAATCTCATCTATACACACCACTCGAGCAAGAAACTCAATTTTTAAAAAAAAGCCTATTGAATATTACACAAATTGAAACAACCCGCTGATTGCTCGGGGGGTTTTAGACGCTCGACGAGTCGCTCGACATTTTCAATATAAATGACCAATTCGGTCAGTTTCCGAACATCAATACCGTCTTCGGAAAATTTAACATAGGGGCGATTCTCGATGGCCAGATTGCATATGAATTGTAGTTTGGAGAGTTTTTGCTGATTGATTTTGGGATGCGCTCTGAGCAAGCATAGTAGGCGCGAGATGTTTTCGAGTTGGTCGACTTGTTTGACATCGACAGCGAGTATGATTTCAATAGTAATGTCTCTCGGTGGCTTGTAGAGAATACTCAGATCCTCATCATCCATCCGAGAGAGATAGGCTAATCACTCATAATGCGTTTGTTGTTTTGCTTTCGCATATACTCGGCAAGGCATGTGGATCTCGCAAATGGCGATCGTGTTCGCATCAGAGCCTCGTCGAGATCGGGCTGGCTACCCACGAGAATCAGATTTGCGCTCGGGGAATGCATCCGAGAGCAGAGATTGTAGAGCGCTCCGACATCCACACTCTCGTCGAGTGGTAGCAACACGCATACGCGCTCCTCGAGCAGTGGGTTGCCAAGCTCATACGCAAGTACATCATACTCGATGCGCTGCGCGGGATGCCTCGCGAGTCTCCGAAAGCTCGGCTCGGCATCGAGACCACAGCACTCGCGAGTGTTGGCATGCTGCTGCTCGGGCGGATCTACACGAATCGCACAATGCGGCTGTAGCTCGTCCTGGCATCGCGCTTGCCTCGTTTGGCTGTAGAGCTCGGCGATCGAGTGCACATAGCCAGTTTCGGGAAGCCACACCCAGTCGCCCACCGAGAGTTTGGTTTGCGCGATCGGGAGGGTCTTTTCGCGTTTGTTGCAGACGTAGAGTACACGCGTGGTTGTGTCCTCGTCCTCGGTGGCGAGATCGTCCACACTCGGCACTAGTCGCGCGCTGCGATGCCAGCGCTCGAGGATGGTCTCGCGCTCGAGCAACTTTTTGTGCAGCAGATCGCTCTGCGGGTTGAACGCGAGCGTGTTGGCAATATCTCGCATCACTCGGAGGTCGTGCAGCGCTTGTGATTTTGGTGCTCGGATCGAGAGCAGTGGGAAAAACTGACTCTGATAGAGATCCAGGAACAAGTGGCCCTTGATTGGCTTTGGAGGCGTCTGAATCTCGTCACCAATGATCAGAATTCGCCAAGCTTTTTTGATTTTCGAGAGCGCAACGTGCGCTTGCCAATAGCTCCAGTGGTGCGCTCGGTCGAGCACTACGCACGTGCGACCGCTCAGCTCGAGAGGCTCGTCGGGCGAGAACACTCGCGCGGCCATGCCCGTGTAGCGCTCGAATACCCTCCGAGAGACAGCGTCCGGGCAGAGCACAAGCAGTCTCTCTATAGCGGTGCTATTGGCCACGCACCGCGAGAGCTCGGGATAGTACTCGCACGGCGCATTGCCAGTGGTTCGCCAGAGCGCAGTTTTGAACCTCGAAGAGCTATTGTCCACAAAAAACTCTAGCTCGGCCGAGATGTAGATGCGCGCGCACAGAGGCTCTCCTCCCGAGATACATCCGAGTAGCGCTCGATACAAGAGCCGATGCACAGCAGCCACGCAACAAAGCGTGTACACGCCCGCGCTCTTGTCAATCGGCACGAGTACTTGGTACGTGCTCGAGAGCTCGTCGAGCGCGTCCTGTTTGCCCTTGATCCGAAAACGCGTCTTGCCATAGAGCTGAAACTCGCGACGACACGACTCGTAGAGCTCGAGAGCCTCGCGCGAGGGCGTGATCGATTCGTCGCCGAGAAACTCCTCCACATCGCGAAACGCTCGCGTGCTACACTGATCCGAAGCCTCCCGGGGGTAAAAGAGTCCGGTCGCAAAGCAAAACTGCCACGTCTCGAGCGTCTCGAGTGTCTCATCAGAGAGCAGACGTGCAGTCTCACAGCCAAAGTGCGAGGCAATCTCGAGTCGCAGCGTGTTTTCGAATGCACCCTCGAATAGCCGAAGCACTGGTTTCTTGTACTTGTTGTGTACAATGTACCCGAGCACATCCTGAGCATAGTCCTCGATTGTGTCGGGCAGCGCGCTAATCGTGTCCCCGAGTGCTTTCCGAGGCACGCGCTGATCGAGCACGAGAATTTTTGTGATGGCGCTTTTTTTGATCTCTGTCGCGCGAGTGAATCCGAGCACACTCTCGAGCTTGTAGTCGTCTTGCTCTTTTCGCACCTGAAGGTCGTATGTGAAAAACGGAGATGTGCTCGGGAGAAGATTTCCGCCATCGACAATGGTGATGCGCTTGTTGCCTAGCTTGCGCTTTCCACCGCCCTTTTTTTTCTTTGCAAGCTGTACAATTCGGAATCCATTGTACTCGTAGAGAATATTGACAATGTGCCCTCGGATTTGCTTTGACATGTCGCAATCTGTAGGGAGAGAATGTACTGGTCGGTGACGGAAAACAATATAGGAATTATTTTATTGTGCGGGTGGATTTTTTTTTTTTCTCTCTCATTCCGGATTCAGAGTTTTTTTTTTTTTGATCCTGTTGTGTTTGTGCGCGCGCGCTAGTCAGTCTTTGAAACAACATGAGCTGCAAAAAGTGCGGTCAGTCAGGACACAGCATCCGAGACTGCAAACAGATCCAGTGCCGCAAGTGCGGCGATTTTGGACATATGGATTACGATTGCGAGAACAATGAGCGGAAAACCACCGAAAAGTGCTGCAGGTGGTGCAAGGAGCCCGGGCACACGATTCGACAGTGCAAGCTGGTAGTGTGTCGGCGCTGCGGAAACCAAGGCCACGTGGATATGGATTGCGACCAGCCAGTCTGCAAAATCTGCCATCGCACGGGACACCCGAGTGCCGAGTGTCGCCAGAATCTCTATTGTGAGACTTGCGAAAAACACGGGCACTCGACAGAAGAGTGCTACAAGAATCAGTGGTGCGTGCATTGTGCAAAGCTCGGGCATCCCTCGGAGAGATGTTTTTCACTGATTGTTTGCGAAAAGTGTCATCGCAATGGACACTCGCGCGAGCACTGCTACGCGTTTTGTGAGTACTGTGGCGTCGACGATCACATACGAGACGATTGTCCCCTTAGTCCGACCGTGTGTGACAATTGCGAAGAGACTGGGCATCCCGCGCAGCGTTGCACCCGAGACTATCAATGCAGTCTCTGCGGAGAGCACGGACACACGAAAAGCTTTTGCAGGAACCCTCCTGGTGCGGGTTTTGAACTGTGTGCGTTTTGCGCGACATCGAAACAGCCACACGTGTCCATCTCGGCATTGTCGCACTCGCTCGAGCATTGCCCACGCAAAGCGGAAGCAGTGTGTCGGAAATGCGGTCGTAAGGGTCACATTGCGCTCGAGTGCAAGCCTGTTCAAGTCCGTCGACTCCCGCTCCAACCACCTCGCGAGTATCGCATTTCAGAGTTTCTTTTATGATGAATAAATCGGTTTTCTTGTTATATCTGAAAGGGTGCAGCGCCTCTAGAGTATTTTTTTCAGAGGTTTTTTCTAGTGCACGAGGAAAATCATGACTCGGCACAATGACCACCTTCCCGAGATGAAAAAGGGCAGCAAATTTCGCATTCTTTGGTGCTTTTTGATCGTGACGCTTGCGACATTCATTCCCATATTGGTCGTGCTCTTGCAAAACTCGGACGACTCTGCCGCCAAGATTCTAAGCTACAACTCTTCGCCACACGATTGGCTCTACAAGTCGCTGCACTCGCGAAACTACACCTGGGACGCTACCGAGCGTGGCTACCCTATCGAACGCATGGCTGGCGAGCGCCACGCCGACTATCGACCCGAGAGCGCACCCGAGCACTATCTCGCGCAGCTGCGTCAGTTTCACATTGATGTGTGCCCGGCACACAAGCGCGACGCTCGCTCGGCCAAAGGCCTCAGCACTTTTGCGATTGTATTCGGGCAGTTTGTCGATCACGACGTGATCCTCACGCACCCGATCAAGGACGACGCCGGGCTCGAGTACGAGATCCCCGTGCCCGTGGACGATCCCGTGTGTGGCAACCGCGCAGCGCCCATGAAAATTCAGGCAGTGCAGCGCGACACGGGCGTGGGCTCGAATGAGAATGGCTATCGCCCGAGGGATGGTTCGGCTGTGGACTATGTGCGCGAGGCGCTCCAGGTGAATTTCATCACTGCCGAGCTCGACCTCTCGCAAGTGTATGGCAGTACGCCGGATTTCGCTCAGCGCTACTTGCGCGAGGACGGCGGACGCTATTGCGAGCTGGCCACGGGCGCGCGAGACACACTCCCGCTCAACACCTATGAGAGTGTCGAGATGGCCAACGAGAACAATGATCCAAATGTGCGCATGCTTCTTGCGGGCGATGTGCGTGCCAACGAGCAGTGGGGCCTGCTCGCATTTCAGACCTGGTGGGTGCAACTGCACAATATTCGCTGTCACGAGGTTCGCTCGAGCGAGCACATCAAAGCGTTTTGCGACTCGTACGAGTCGCGCGAGCTTTTCGGAGACGATCTCGAGACGTGCTACTATACAGTGGCGCGCGTGCAGCAAATTGCCGTCTATCAAAAGATTATCTACGAAGAGTTTCTCCCGGCAGTGCTCGGCAAGAATAACGCTCACAAGGCGCAATGCGACGCGAGTCCTGTCAAAGACTATGTCGCGCGTACGCCCATGTTTGGCGAGATGGGCGCGCAGCTCTACCGCTGGCACAATATGATCCCGAACGATGTGGTGTTTGCCGATAGCGCGCTTCGCGAGACACGCCGCGGCAAGCTCTGCGATGCGTTTTTCGATCCGCGCGAGTTTGTCACGGGAGAGATCAATTTCAAGCACATTGTCGCAGGCTCGATGACAGAGCCCGCGATGGAGATGAACGAGTGCATGGTCGAGTGCCTTGGAGGAAAGTTATTTGGCGACCATCACTGCCTCGATCTGGGCTCGCTTAATATGGCGCGCTACTATGTCGAGGATATCTCATCAATGCCCGAGGTGCGCGAGAAGCTCGACATCAAGCCCTCGCTCGATGCGCGCTGCGAGCATGTGAGCTCGGACAAGGCGTTTTGCGACACGATCGAGGATCACTTTGGCTACAAGCTCTCCGAGGCGCCGCTCTGGATCCTCGCGTGCGCCGAGAACAAGGCGAGCGGATCGGCGCTCGGCGAGAGCATCACCCGCGCGACTATCAAGCAGTTTTCGGAATTCTGCGCGCACGACATGTTCTACTACAAGCGCATCCACCCGAGCCTGCTGCCCTCGAAAAGCGAACTCGAGGCCTCGAGTACCATGGCCGAGCTGCTGTACAAGTCGGGCGTTGTCGATGCGCAGTACGCAAAGCATAACCCATTCTTTCACAAGTGATTAAACTCTGATCGTGGTCTATAACATGCTAGAGAGAGGCAGAGTTGGTGTTATTTCGTAGAGTGTGCATATGCATGCATGAATTTTCTAGAGGACAGTGACCTATTCGGTGCAGAGGGCGTGCTACTCGACAACTCTTTCTACGGAGAGCTCGAGGATGATTTCGGACCGCTGCAAGACATTGCCTATGCGCCCGAGCAACAACAACCATCTGCCTATGCGGAACCCGCACCACCTCCAATCGTAGAAGAAGAGCAAAAGAGCGTCTACATTCCATTGCCATTGCAGGAGACCCCTGTTCCTGTGCCAACATTTGACGAGCTTCTCGCCAATATCGCTCAGGAGGCGTTCACAGAAGAGTTTTGGCAAACATTCCACGAGATAAACAAATTCGAAGAGAAGAAATTCCTCGATTTTTTCATCGACGCCAAACTACCCGAGACACTCATGAGCGGGCGCCAACCGCTCGAGCGCATACACGATCGCGAGCGTGTCAACGAGAATGCGCTTGGGTTTTTCGACTATCTTCAAGACGAGCGCGTGTGCGAGCATCTACGCAGCAAGGGCGAGTCGCGAGAGACACGCGAGGTGGTCGAGCGCGCATTCTCCACATTCCTAGGCAAGCCCTATCCCGAGTTTTTGCTGCAAAAGCTCGATAGCAACCTCTCGCGTGAAGAGGCCGAGCGCAAGAGCCTCATTGTGCGTGAGAACACTCACTTTGTGGCCGCGCTACTCACGTGTTTTTTGACTGGCAAGAATGCATTTGCGTACGCGCCCGAAAAGGCATCGACCTCGCGCTACGGCGCCTATCTGGGCGAGTGGACGCGATGGCTTGTGCACTCGATCAATGCGCTCGGGTACACTGCGCTCGACGAGTCGAGTGCGCTCGCTGGCTATCAGAGTATTGGGGGTTGCGAGCGCGAGGGTCTCCAGCCATGGTTTGATCAGGTGCGAAGCGTGTCCATCGCGTTTGTGTGGATGCGCTTTGTGTTTGACGAGTTGCTCGAGCGCGTACGCCAGGGTGTCCTCTCTCGTCTCGCAGCATTCGACTCGCGAGTGCAAAGCGCAGTGCTCGCCGATCTCGACGACGACAGCTCGCTCGGAGGCCAAGTGAAGCGAATCTGCAGCGCGCTTGTGCAATTCTATCAGGCGGGCCTAGGCATGGGCTATGTGACAGGCTATCCCGCGCTTTGCGTACCAAGCGCTTTGGAGGAGTTTGGCTATGCGTCGCTATTCGAGGAATTTGGTGCAGAGCTCGCGAGTGCCATTGCACGAGATGTCTACACGCGCGTGCAGAGATCCGAAGAAGGCCTGCAAAAACGCAGCGCCTCTCCGAGCCCAGACGACCAGTCGGGCAAGAGACGCAAACCGAGCGCTCTGCCTTCTTTCGAAAGCGCGAGCGTAGAGATTGGAGAGGAGGCGCAGCCCAATCTCTACTATGCCAAGCTCTCCGAGTCGAGCGGCACCAATGGCATGATCAATCCCATAGAGTTGTTCGCGCTTCGCAATCTTATGAGCGCTGCGCTCGAGCAACGCAACCGCGCGACTTTTGCCCAGTGGCTCTCGGGCAGAGCCGCGTTTGCCGACCCGATTGCCAAGGGTCTAGCGCTCGAGACTTGGCCGCTCGACACATTGAGCGCAGCCGACTTGGGACTTGGCTACTCGGAATCGATTGCTATGCATCATGGCTACGAGACGATGCACGTCTGGGTGCAGAGCATGGCCAAGCGCTTTGTGCTCTACGTGCTAGGCGATAGCGATGCGTTTCCCCTCGATCCCAAGCGCACCGAAGACCGACGAATCCTCGCGCTCAAAGAAACCCTCGATCTCGCGTCGGATGCGCCAGAGAACATTGTTTCCTCGTTCAGCTTTCGCTACAAGGACTGGGTGGTGAGTGACTTGAGCAACATCACTATGCGCCGCGAGGCACAGCGCGCCTACACCTCGACTCGACTGTCGCGCGGCCCGGGCAAGGTAAAGAATCTCGGCGCCTCGCTGCTATTCTCGCTGCTCCAGCAGCCCGAGAGTCCGCAATGGCTATGCCAGTCGCTCGAGCGCGCGCAAACGCTACTCGGCGACATTCTGAACGAGTCTAGCAGCATTAGCGTGGTGCAAGTCGAGGCCGCCGGGCAGGGTGTCCGCGAGAGCACTGTTAGTCTCGACTATGCAGGGTTTGCCGCGCTCTATGCACAACGCGCAAACTACTTTCCCTACAAACCGATTCGATGGCTGACCAAACACGATTTCGAGGACTTGTTCTCGCTCGGCGATCGCTACAGCGTCTACTCTGAGCCAGAGAAATTCAAGCGCGAGCTGCTGCGCATCTACGAGGATAGCACTCGCCAGAGCGAGATCAAGCCGTTTGGGGCCATGTTCATCATTCCGGGCGACTATATCGAAAGTCGCGGCGCTAGACTACTCTCGATTGCGGTGGCCATGATCAAAAAATTCCCCCGAGAGCTCATTCAGCTCTACCTTGTGGTTGGCATGGTCACGTGGCGCAACATCACACGCTACCATCCCAGTGTGCTGTTTGGCATACTCGAGGCGCTCGATCTTTTCCTCGATCCCGCGACACTCGAGAGGGTTTATGCAGCGGTTTTCAGAGGCAAGAAAGCACTCGAGTCGGGCGCTGTCTACGACCTAGTGTTCAATGCGTGGGCAAACGCCAACAAGAGCACACTCGGCGCAGCGACGCTAAGCGAGATTGAAAAGCAGCTCCGTGTCGCACAGTACCTGGCCATCTCTCGAGAGAAAAAGCTCAGCGGAGAGACTGAGCAGCTAAGACGCTATTTCAAAGTGGAGCTCGGGTTCTATCAGGCGAAATCCGACGCTGTCGAAAACCTGCCGAAAGATCGCATCTGGGTCAAACTCGAGCAAAGCCCGAGTGGTCCGCGAAACGTAAAACAGACCAATCCCATTGACACGCGCTTTACCTGGAAACTCGAGCGACTCGACCACATCGATGCCAAGCTCTCTAGCGCAAAACCCAAAGGACAATTGCGCAAACCCAAAAAACTCCAAGGCAAAAAGAGACCCGTGCGCAAAATCGATCAGGCTGCCGAGATTGTCGAGAAAGCTCGCGAGGCATACGTGAGCACAGGCGATTCACAAGCGCTACTCAGAGCAGTGGCCGAGATCACAGCGTTCAAGGGTCTACAGCGGAAACAAGAATTTATCGAACAGCTAACTGGCCTGATCGAGTAAAAAGTAACCACTTGTGTTTTGTATTTGCTCTATAGCGCATAGAATCTGAAACATTTGCGCTTTGACCTGCTTTGAAGAGGGCTCAGAGTCGTGGCTGTTTTTGATATCGGAAAGCCTCTCGAGGAGCTGATCGAGCTGCACGCCCACGCAATAGCACTCGAGGCAGAGCTTCTCAGACTCGTTTTGCTCGAGTGACATGCATGCGCGCACTCGCTCGCAAGTGTAACAAATCTGCTCGGGCTCTAGGGACACACGCGTCGCGACGACAGGCATGCTCCGCAGTGTCTCAGAGCGTCGGTTGAAAAACTCTATCGTCCGATTCTTGTTGACAAATTGCGCGAGATTGAGTCGCTCGCCCAAAAAAGTTTTAAACGCCTGACCATCGCGATCTCTGACCATATAGTCTCGAAGCGCATGCAAAGACTCGACGGGCACTGTGTGTATCTTTTTGGTGGTGGTATTCCGCTCGGGCTCTTTGGGTGGAGAAGGAGGCTCGGGGAGAGGAGACACGGGATCGGCAGTAGGAGGAAAAGACACAGAATCGGTAGAAAGAGGAAAAGGCATAGTGGATCTAAACACATCAGGGTCTGTGTGCTTGAGAGATTTCTCCTCGACGCACTTGAAATCATTGTCTCGCGCGCCACGCACTGCGTAGAACACCTGATCGTTGACCGAGAAAAACACGCGCTCGATGCAATAGTGTTGCTCGTTAGACTCTCCGATTTGTACACTATCGCCTAGAGCGAAAGCGGCATTGTGCGTCTCTTGATCATTGTTCTCAAAAGATAAGGAGGAGGAGGAGGAAGACGAGGATGAAGAGCTTTCCATAATGATTCTGCGCTTGGAAAGTCGACTTTTGGGCGGGATTTTGCGTTTGGCTCCCGAGCGTGTTCTCGAAGAGACGGGCTGCGAGTAGTCCTTTTCGAGCGATTCGACATTCTCGCACACATCCGAGATCTTTTGGAGACTCTTTTGTGACAGAGTGGCAAGCAAAAGCTTTTGCTCGTGATCTATGGTTTCGCTTTCGCATATCCTAGTCATAGTGTCGAGGTTTTGCTCTACAGATTGCAAAGTGTCCAGAAACGGACCGATAGAGATGCGGTGCTGCTTGGCAGACATCCTTTTTTCGTGCGCACAAGAAATCTGACAAAAAACACACTAGTTTAATTTTTCTTGTATTAATAGAACTTTTTTCTTTTTCTTTTTGGACGGTATTTTCGGCGCGTTTTCCAAAAGGCGCGTGTGGTACTGTTCTTCTTCTTCTTCTTCTTTCGTTTCCTTCATAATCGATTCGAGATCGTCTTGCAAAGACGCATCGTCAAACACACCAATGTCTGCCAGGATTCGATCGGTATCCTCGAAAAACTCGCGCTCTTCTTCAATATCGTCGAGTAGCGCGCTCACGTCGGGCATGTCCCTTCGAATGCCCGCGACTGCATCTAGACCAAGTCGCATAGTCTCGAGGATATTGACCACAATCACCGAGTCGCGCAGCATCTCCTCTTGCGCGGACATATTTTCAGAGAGCGCGAGAAGTTTCGCGGAAGAGTTGTCATAGATGTTTGCTCTCCGAATCAAATGCTGCGCTGCGGTTTTCGCACTCGGATCGTCTTGCAAGGTCGAGAGCGCTTGCTGGCGAAGCTTTTTCGACGCTTTTTGATTTTGCTTGATTTTAGTCTCTACAATGTGTTTTTGCTCTTGTATTTTTTGAACTGCCAACACAACCTGTGTATCAGACTTTTTAGAGCAGAATCCTCCCATGCATATCACTCTCTCTCTCTCTTTTGTCTCGAAAAAGTGGGTTTATATACAAATGCGAAAGAGAGCGTGTGTGCACGTGGATATGAGATGTGTGTGTGTGTGTGTGTGTGTGTGTCTATTCGATTAAAATATTTCGACTGCATTGTGCAGCAACTGCTGCCATAATCGATCCGGGAAAAGAGGCCGATGCTTGCGTTTGTCCGAGATCAGATGCGTGACACGCGTCGATTTCAATATTTGGATGCGATTGGAAAGCTCCAGTCTGAAGTATCTTTGCTGCATCGTCGAGCAAATGCGTTTCGTTGAGCACCGAGTCTAGCGTGTGCACATAGATGCATTTGCGCACTTGGAAATCTTGCCCGCAGCTAAACGACACTGCACCCGAGGCGTTTGATACGAGCACAATTTTGCTTTGCGTCCAAAACGATACAATGCCATCGAGCAATTGTTGCAGAGCAACGTCCACGTAGCGCTTGTTGGCCACGTGCAAAGGATCCGAGGGCTCGAGTTCTACCCGGAGCGCGCTGCTCTCGGGAATGGTAATGTTTGGTGCCTGAATGCGGATACTTTGATTTGAAGATAAATCAAGGTTTCCAAATCGATCAGTGGCCATGCCAGCCCAAACACAACCAATCATTAGACATACGAAATAGATGGATTGAAACATAAGAGTAAAAAAAAAAAAAGTCAAGTCTGTGCTAAATTCGATCCAAAAGCCTATACAATATCACTGAAATAGAGCGCTTTGTCTCTTAGAACTATTTAATGAAAATAAAAATTCCGCTCAAAATGTTTATGTCTATTCGAATCCACACACCCATCAGGAATCCGAAATCCGTTTTTTCTCGCATGTCGCAAATTCTAGAGCAATGCTCGACCGACAGCGAGAGCATTGTCGCACAAGCGCGCGAGCTTGCGTTGAAAATCTTCCAGGAGCATTTTTTCCTGAGCAAGCGTCACATAATCTATGTGATTCACTTTCCAAAAAATAGTCAAGCCGCCCGAGAGCCATCCTATGTGCTCTATTCGATCGAGCATTTGGAGAGCAAAATCGAAAAACTCTCTGGCGCACGCGTGCCGATCGATCTCTTTGTTAGCACTCTCGAGAATAGAGAACTCGTGAGTCACGCGCTATCCGTGTGCTCAAACGAGTTTCTAGAGCGCAAACTGAAATTCCATAATGATTATGTGTTTAAGAATTGGCTACTGGACCTCATACTTGCCATGACCGTTGCCATTATTGTATGTCTGGCGAGTGTGTTTGTGCTCTTCAAGTTGTTCTTTTCTAATAAAAACCCCCCTTTTTAGACTTGATGACGTCATCATGCTGATCAAAATCGGGTA
>Ga0307378_10007908_pt1 | contig 14243 bp, 8 predicted proteins | sample UN1MG_FD_202238 | JGI IMG/M metagenome (GOLD analysis project Ga0307378, IMG submission 202238) | Soil microbial communities from Risofladan, Vaasa, Finland - UN-1 | ecosystem: Environmental > Terrestrial > Soil > Coastal area > Acid sulfate soil | place: Finland: Risofladan, Vaasa | collected...
AGGCGACGAAGGCGCTCGGCAGAGAGGTCTGTCCGATCATCGGGCTCTACGACGAGGGCGGCGCCCTGCGGCAGTTCGCGGGCTCGGCGCGCACGATTGCCCCCGGCGAGGCCGCCACGCTGGCCGGCGTGCTGCGACTGCCCGACGGCGCGAAGGGCTGGCGCGTGCGGGCATACGTATGGGACACGATCGACACTCCCGCCGACGGCGGGAAGCTGCGCATTTCCAACGAGGTGTCGCTGCCGGCCGGGCCGGCCAAGACCGTCTGGATGATGCTCATCCCTGCGCCTCCGTCGATCTCCTGGAGGCCGGAATCCCACCACGAGCGGTGAGCCATGGCCAGGACTGTAAGTCCTTCCGGCACAGGCCTGACGGGGTTCTCGGGAGGGACAGGTCTTCGTGCCGCTTGGGCGTGTGGCGAGTTGGCAAAGCAAGACGCCAGGAGGCAACGGGGGTCATCTCCTGGCGTCAATCCGGCTTCGCTTACAGCTACGCCGTGATAAAGCGGGCGAAGGGATTCGAACCCTCGACGTCCAGCTTGGGAAGCTGGCATTCTACCACTGAATTACGCCCGCACAACGACCACAACATACACCGGCCCACGGAGGGTGTCAAGGGGGCGCTCAGCGAATCCGCTGGAGGGTGAAGTCGTCGATGTGGGCGCTGCCGGAGTCGACGACGAACCCGACCTGGATGTACGGGTCCCACGCGGGAGTCTCGAACTCCACCGTGGACTTCTGCCAGCCGGTCGCCCCGCCGCGGGCGGGCGAGCCCTGGTGACGCGCGACCCAGCGGCGTTCCTTCGGGGAGGTCTCGAACAGGTTGCCCGTCACGTACGCCTCGGCGTGACGCTTGGGCGCGACGTACTCGGGGACCTCCTGCTTGGCGTCCTTGAGCCTCGCGGCCATCTGCTTGTACGCGGCGACGTAATCCGCCCGCTGCGGGTCGGTCAAGTCCTCGACCTTGAACCACGCCTCCAGGCGGTAGACGGCCTTGGGGCGCAGCGGGACGTACGGGATGTCCGGCTCCATCGTGACCAGCGGGTCGTTGGGGCGATGCTCGCCGGTCAGGACGAGCGACCTCTTGCCGCTGTGGGCGGCCTCGTAGGTCAGCGGCGGGGGGTCGGCGGTCCAGGCCAGGCCGCGGACGGGCTCGGCGAGGCTGACGGGCTGGTCCTCGAAGTCCTCGGTCTTGCCGACGGCCAGGATGAGCCCCTTCAGCCCGGTGGTGCCGAGGGCCTTCATGTTCTTGCGGAGGTGCTCGGCCACGGCCGTCGGCAGGGCCAGCAGCCGCTGGACGCTGACGAACTCTTCGCGCCCGGCCTGGTCCTTCTTCAGCTCGTCCTTGAAGGGGATGGTCACGTGGAGCTGGTTGCGGACGGGATCGACGGTCATGGGGGCGTCGAGCTGGCCGTCCTCGCGCGTGCGGCAGGGGCTGATGCCGCCAGTGGCGTGCAGGAAGGCGACGAAGCCGCGGTCGCGAAGGGTGAACTGCTTCTGGTTGCGGTCGACGCGGTCGATGACGAGCGCGTTGTTGGGATAGGCGAAGACGTCGGTGCTCTGGGCGGGGCAGAACAGCGTGTAGTCGTAGGTCCACCGCGTCGGCCAGGGGACGCAGGCGTTGGGGCAGAAGATGCTCGTCTCGGCCTTGCGGTCGGCGGGCTCCATGGACTCCTTGAACGTGACGGTGGTGGTGCCCTCGACGACATAGCCGTACTGCTCGTGGACGCGGAAGACGAACTGGCTGAGGACCTTCCGCTGGCGGCTGTCGGTCGCGCGGACGAGCGTGAGGTCCGGCCCGCCGCCGCGGAAGTGGTCGGTCTGGGGGATGCCGACGACCCCACGCGTGCGGAACGACCGCGGCTTGTCCAGGGACATGTTCGTCGGCAGGATCGGGTCGCGGAGGTTGTCCAGGTGGTACCGCCCGGTGCGGAGGCTGACGGACTGTCGGGCCGAGGCCGGCGTGAAGGCGAGCATCTCGATGTGTTCGTCGGCGATCATCGCGACGTAGTTGTCGCCGTCCTGGACGAAGCGCATCAGGCGGCGCTCGGGGCCCTGGGGGGTGTCGAAGGTGAGGGTCTTCTGCGTGTAATGGAACTTCGCCTTGTATCCGTGGTAGGTGGCGGGGACGTTGAGCCGGGCGGCGAGGTCGTCGATCTCGTCGGCCGTCGCGGGGCCGATCAGGCAGGCGACGAGTCCCCCGCACAGAAGCGTGTGGCCCCGAGAGCGGGTCATCGGTCGGTTTCCTTCCTGCGTGGGTGCGGGGTCGATACGGGCCCGGGTCGCGCGGAGGCGAGCCGCCCATGGCGTTCAACCCCTCCCGGCTCCCGAAGTGCGCCCGGGGCCTTCGCCGCCCCGGCCGGCGGCGGGAAGGAAACGGTCACCTGCTCCCCGGCCGGGCGCCCGGTCGGGTTGGGCAACTCGACGCGGACCTCGAGCGTCTCGCTGGCGGCGTCGGCCACGCGGGAGACGCGGACCACTTTGGCGGCCACCGGCTTGGGCGATCCGGCGAATCGGACCAACGCGGGGGCGCCGGCGGCCAAGCGGCGCGCCTGGACGACGGGAGCGGGAACGTCGACCCACAGGGGCTCGACGCATACCAGCCGGATGACCGGCACGAGGGCGTCGACGGCTTCCCCGGCCTGGGCGCGAATTCGTTCGACCTCCGCGTCGGCGGGGGCGGTCAGGCGCATGCGCTCGATCATCAGCTCGGCCTGATCGTACGCCCCGCGGGCCTGCTCGTGCTCGAAGCGGGCGGCTTCGAGGTCCAGTTCGGCCATGGCGAGGTTCAGCTTGGCGTCCTCCAGTTCGCGGTCGGGCGCGGCGTGCTCGTCGTGGGCCTTCTGGATCTTGGCCAGGACGCTCCGGGCCCGCTCCAGGCGGACCTCGGCGGCGCGCACGGCCGTGGTGCTCTCGGCCTTGGCCTTCAGCAGTGAGAGCTGCATGCGCTCCACGGCGTCGTCGAGTTGCACGAGGAGTTGGCCTTCCCGCACGGCCTGCCCCTCGCGGACGAGGACCTTGGCGATTCGCCCGGCCCGCGTGAACGATAGCGTCAGGTCCTTGCTGGGGGCGGTGACGGCCTTGATCCACGCGGGGCCTTCGGCATCGCCATCGGGAGCGGCCCCGACCAGGCAGAGCACAACCGCCAGGGAGGCGTTCATCGGCACAACTCCCGGAAGAGGGGCTGGCTCAGTTCGTGGCCTCGGCCTTCTTCTTGATCAGCCGGAGGGCGGGCAGGCCTTCGTCGTCCTCGTCCTCGTCCTCGATGATCTCGATGTCCTCGTAGGTCAGCAGCGTGCCCTGGGCGCGCTGGAGGTTGACCATGGCGACGTTGTAGATCGCGCTGGTTTGCGAGAAGGCCTCCTGGGCGTTGGCGAGGCGGTCCTGGGCGTCCAGGAGCAACTGGAGGTAGCCCACGACCGGCTTGGCATCGCCTCCGGCGTGCGATTCCCACCGCTTCTGGAGGATTCGCAGGTCTTCGGTGGCGGCCTGGAGGGAGGCGTAGCGGCTGTCGAGCTCGCGTGCGGCCGTCCTCAGCTCGCGTGCGGCGATCTTGGCCTCGAGCAGGACGGTGTCCACGGTCGTCTGAACCTGCGCCAGTTGCTGGCGGATCTCGAGCCTTCGCCTCCGGTCTCTCGCCTTGGCGACGTTGTTCTCGACGGGGAAATCGAACTCCAGCCCGACGAGGAAGCTGGGGTGGGCTTCCCACTGCTCGTCCCATCCGTCGGTGAGCGAGCCGGCCTTGTCGAGCCCGGCGATGGACATCTCCAGGATCAGGTCCAGTTGGGGCAGCAGCTCGTTCTTGGAGACCTCCCTGCGGATGGCGGCCGCCTTGAGCTGGAGGAAGGCCTGGCGGATCTCGGGGCGGTTCTCGAGGGCCGTCGCGGCGGTGTCCTTGAGGTCGACTTCCATCCGCCGGTAGAGGGGTGCGTCGGCGGGCACGAGCTCGGCGGAGCCGCTGGGCAGGAAGTTCGGATCGTTGATGAGCGCCTTGATACGGTCCTCGGCATTGCGGATGGCCATGTCCACGCGGACGAGGTCGGCGTGGCGTTTGGCCTGGGCGGCCTGGGCGCGTTTGAGCTGGTCCTCCATGGCGTCGATGCCCTTGCGTTTTGCGAGCTGGGCCACCAGCTCGGTAGTGTCCGCCAGGAGCTTGCGCTTCTGGGTGCACAGCGACCGGGAGAAGTAGAGGTTCCAGTAGGAGCGGGTGATCTCCAGCAGGTGGGACTCCGCCTGGCGGATGAACTCGTTGCGGGCGATCTGGCTGTCGATCTTGGCGATGCGGATCAGGCTGCGGTTGTACTCGATGCCCGCACCCTTGAGCAGCGGCTGGTTGATCCACAGCCCCAGCCGCGCCGTCGCCTGCTTGTCCGGGATGAAGAAGACCGAGTTGTTGCCCGTCCGGGCGAAGCGCTGCGAGACGGCCACGTCGGCGCCCGTCAGGAGCTTCTTCTTCACGCCGGCCTCCGCCCGCGTCTCGTACTGCTTGAAGCGGCCGGGGGCAAAGCCGGTGGTCAGCAGGCTGCCGGTCGGGTCGTTGGTGTACTCGTAGGCCGCCTCGGCGAACACGTGCGTGTCGAAGCGCCCCCTCGCTTCCTGGATGCCCGTCTCGCGGATCAACGGCACGTCGCTGAAGACCTTGATCTGCGAGGAGTTTCTCAGGGCCAGCACGAGGAGGTCGTCCAGCCCCTTACGCGTGGGGACGGAGTTGCGGAAGAGGTTCCCGTCGACGTCCTTGGCCCACCAGGGCGCGAAGCCGGCGGGGATTTCCCCGGCCTCGATCGGGGCGTCCAACTGCTTCTCCGCGGCGGAGAGCATCTCGATTTGCTTGTTGAAGTTCCTCGCGAGGACCTCCTGCTGCTTCCGGCAGAACGCCCGATCCTGCGTGTCGAACGTGGCCTCGCACGAAGCCAGCAGCAGACACGCGCCGGCCAGCAGCGCCAGGAAGGCACCCGCCCGCAAGGTGGATGGAAGGGTCATTGTCTTGGCTCTCCTTAGGGAGGAAGTCCTTCGACCGGTGCTCTGTTGCTGCTGCCCGGACACGGCGGCCGACAGCGGCGCCCGCAGCTTCCGGGCTGCCCGCGGCGGCCAGCCGCCCCGGATCAGATTCCGGCCGGCGTAGCCGATTGGGGCAGCAACTCGAATGAATACATGTGCCAACCCATCGAGATGGGCTGGACGGTGGCCGAGTAGACGGCGTCCACGGAGTGGAAGGCCGCCCGCTTGCCCAGCACGTTCTCCACCGTGAGGTACTCGGAGGCGTACGCCCCGCCCAGCAGCGCCGGCGAGAAATACCTTCGCAGGTTGTAGCCGGCATCTGCGAACGGGGTGTACCCGGCGTAGGTCTGCCGCAGCACGAGGCTGTGCGGCCGATCGGTCATCGCGACGTCGTAGAAGCTGGCGATCCAGTTGCCCGCGGCATCCACCACGGTGGACTGCGAGCCGAGCAGGTCGCCGTAGGAGTCATACAGGTCCACCGACAGGGTCGAGCCGGGCTCGGCGGTGCCGCTGTAGAACGGCTGGAATGCCCTCTCCTCCGGCCGCTCGATGTGGTACTTCCCGCCCCAGTACTGCTCCGGGCCGCCGACGAACGGGTACTGGTAGATGACCGTGGCGGTGAACCCGAACACGACGGCGGGGTTGTACCGCGTCCAGACCACGATGCCGTCGGTGTCCAGGTCGCCGTAGGAGCTGCTGTCGTAGTTGAAGGGGATCGTCGTGTCGAGCGGCACGGCGTAGAAGTCCGAGAGGTCCCGCGTGAGGATCGTGTGGTAGACGTCGGGGGCCTGATCCGTCTCGCCGGCGGCGTCGATGTCCAGGAAGTCGTCCCCGCCCCAGTCGACGGCGCCGTCTGAGTCTGCCTCGACGCGCTCGCTCGGGTTGCCGAAGGCGCCCGGCGGCGGCGTCTCGGCACCGGGGGACGTCGTGCGAGTGAAGGACGGCTCCATGGGGCTGTCCGCGTTGACGTTCGCCCCGATCGACATGAAGACCAGGCCTTCCGAGCCGCTCTCGTTATCGAGCTCGCGGAGTCCCTCTTCGACGACGCTCCCAAACCGCAGCCGCACGGTCAGGAGGACCCGGGTGCCGCCGTGACTGTCGAATTTGGGCAGCGTGAACGCCCCGGCCGCGCCGACCGGCTGGTTCGTCACCTGGACGCGGTGCGTCTCCGTAACCCTCGGTAGCTTCATCAGCACCTCGGGCGGCAGGCCGGCCAGGCCGCTCAGAAGGATTCTCTCCTGGAGCCCCTCGAACAAGACCCTTGCTCTTGTCACGTGTCTGCTCCCTGCGAACTGCCGCCAGACTTCGATTCGAGCGCGCCACCTCGGCACCGCCGGATTGTACGCGCGCCTTGCCAGTCACGCAATCCGTCAGAGGCGGTTTTTTTCCGCATGCGAATGCGGGCCGACTCGCGCCCTCTGCTCGCCGGACCCTGTTGTCTCTATCGACTTGGGAAGGGCGACGGGATGAGCCAGTCCGGGCGCGAAGGGGGCCGCTGTGGCTCCCGCTGCCGTGGAGCGGCGGCGCAAGAGAAACGGCGGGCCGGCGCCGAGGCGCCGGGCCCGCCGTGTGGGTCTGCTGTCAACGATGCGCGTCGCCGGCCGGCATCATCTCCTTCTGCGGCGCCTCCGCAGCAGCGGGATGAGGCCTACGCTCAACAGCACCGTCGTGGTCGGCTCCGGCACGCCGACGTAGAGGATGGCGGCGCGGAACTGGAAGTCCGGCGCGAACGACCAGCTGTTGAAGGGCGAGACCTCCACGCGGTGGCAGCTACTGAGCGTGCTCTTGTAGTTGAAGGGAATGCCCGGGTCCCCCGTCCCGGTGTACTCGAAGGGGGACAGATCATCGCCCAGCGACTTGGAGAGCTCCACGTCCTGCGAGTCGGTGACGCCTTGGTCGTCAATGTGAACCCAGAGTCTGTCGGAACCCAGGAAGGCCAGGGCCTCCGAGCGATCCGCCGGCGAGCCGACCGGGGCGTTCGGATCGTTCTTGCACAGCATCCCTGGGACCCTGCGGATCATCTTCGCCGGATCGGTCTCGAAGTGGATCGCCGTTGGGGCCGTGACGCTGTACATCTCGATCGTCGTGCCGATCTGCACGTACGTCTCGTCGTCCGGCGGGTTGTTCGGGCTGTTGAAGATGCTCTCATTGTCGAGCACGTGCCAGCCGTTCTTGGCCGTCGAGTCGAAGAAGAACACCAAGGCCTCCAACTCATAGTCCGGCCTCGGCTTGACGTACTTGGCCAGCGAGAACGCGCCGGACCCGTTTCCGGCCTCCTGCCACTGGCTGTCGAAGTACTCCAACTGCACCGCCGTTACATCGATCGGATTCCCGACGTACAGGCTCTTGACCTGGTCCCAGCCGTCCTTGAGCCTGTCCATGACCTCCGCCGGGATGTTCCACTGCGACCAGTCCGGCTCGACGACTGCGCCTTGTGAGGATGCCACCACCACCCCGCCCATGACGAGCGCGACGAGCAACCGCACGATTCTCCACCTATGCATCTTGAGCACTCCTCTCTTCGGGCCCCTCCTCTTCGCCGCCCGCGACCTGAGCGGATCGCAAGCGCAACCAGACAGCGGAGGAAACAGTTCCACAATTAGAATTCTACTTGATCTGGCCGGTATGTCAAGACCTAAACAACCACGATTGGCACGATGAGTTGGAGCCCTCCCCATCGGGCGAGCATCTCTCCCTCCACGCTGTGTTCCTCGTTGCGGCACGTCCCGCGGACGAGATGGCCCGTGGGCAGGCCGAGGCGGGGCAAAGGGCCAGAAGCAGCGCGCATGCCCAGGCAGATTCCCTCCGAGAACTCCTCCAGAGCATCTTTCCTCTCCTCCGATTGCGAATCCCTCTTGAAGGCGGATGAAGCAACCCACCCTCCAGATCAGGCTCTCCACTCCAGCTTCCAGTGTACCCGATCTGCCCAGATCGTCAAGGGGGGAAGCGGCCCGAATCGCAGCCGGAAGGACAGGAGCATACGCGAGGCAATTCAGCCGTCGGACGGGCTTTGCGCGGGCCGGACCCGCCTACAGGCCGAACCGGCGCTGGGCGAGCTGGCGCACCGACCGCCACCACTGCTCCAGCAGCGGCCGGGCCGGCAGGCGGAAGCGGATCACCGCACGCTCACCCGCCAGGGCGGGCGCCCCGGCCGGCGGAGCGTCCGGGCGGACCTCGACGGCAAACGGCCGGCCCTCGTCGGCCTCCGCCGGGCGCCCGGCCGGGCGGATCCGCCCCGTGCCCGAGATCGGCTCACCCGGCCTGGCCGCCAGCCGGCACTGGACGCGCGGATCGGCCTCGGCCAGGAGCATGCCCGCCAGGCGCTGCGTCAGGCGGGCGCGGACGACCGGGGCATCCAGGCTCGCGACGGTCCCCAGCGGCTCGCCCCGGCGGGCGAACGCACCGTCAAGCCGGTCGGCCCGCGGGCAGATCCATCGCCCCGTGGCCGCCGCGCGGACGGTCAGGCCGGCCAGTTCCCGCTCGGCCATCTCGATCTGGCGGTCCAGGTCGGCCAGGGACTTCTCCAGCACCTGCGCGAGGGTCAGCTCGCGCGGGTCGGCGGCGCTGCTCTGCCGGGCGAGCCGCAGGCGGGCGAGCAGCACATCCCGCTCATGCCCGAGGCCGCTGCGGCGGACGGCCAGCTCCCGGTTGACCTGCCGGACCAGCACCGTGCCGGCCCCGTCGGCGTCCTGCCCGCGGACGGGCGAGTCGGTCTCCAGCACGAACTCCACGAAGCCGTCGGCCGCCGCATGTACGACGGCCACGTCCGACGGCGCGACGACGCCCTCGACGTACCAGTCGTCCGGCGCCTTCACCAGCCCCAGCGCCGCGGCCCCGCCCGCGATGAGCAGCAGCGTCGTCGCCAGGGCCCGCCCGCGGGTGCGGGCCAGCTCCGCGCCGGCCAGCAGGTAGTGCACCAGCCGGCCGAGGGGCAGGAGCACCCACATCACCGCCGCGGCCGCCGCCAGGACCGCTCCGACGACGAAGAACCGCTCGGCGAGCAGGAGGAGGATCTTGACGCAGATGAACACGCGGAAGGCCGTGGACGCCGCGCCGTAGCCCGCCAGCCAGGCCGCCTCGCCGCGCGAGCCGGCCGGGTTGACCGGCCCCCGCACGCCCCAGGCCAGCCGCTTGACGAGGTACTGTAGGTACTGCCGCGACCGCTCGCCGAGGTTGGGGATGCCAAGCAGGTCGCTCAGGATGTAGTACCCGTCGAACTGCAGCAGGGGGTTGGCGTTGAAGACGACCGTCGAGACGCTGGAGATCAGCATCAACTGGAAGGCCGCCGCGTGCGTCGCCTGCTGCCACGGGCCGGCGGCCTCGGCCGTGGCCACCCACGCGCCCGCCGCCACGGCCGCCAGGCCCAGCTCCGCCATCATGCCCGCCGCGCTGACGACGATCCGGTGGAGCCGGCTCGGCAGCGCCCAGGCGCTGGAGGCGTCCACGTAGGGCATCGGCGCGAAGACCAGCAGCATGAGGCCCATCTCGTGGACCTCTCCGCCGCCCGGCGTCCGCCGGCCGAACGCCTTGCACGCCAGAGCGTGGCCGAACTCGTGCACCGCCTTGGCCAGCACGAACACCGCGTACATCAGCGGCAGGTTGCCGGGCAGGTGCTCGCGGTCGATCAGCCGCTCGGCCTCGGCGGCGAGCTGGGGCCAACTGCCCAGCGCCAGCCACGCCCCCGCGGCCACCAGCGCCGCCCAGGCCAGGCACCCCAGCGGCGTGAAGGCCGGGGCGAACACGCCGACCAGCACGTTCAGCAGCCGGTCCGGGTCGAACAGCGACCGGCGGAGGAACAGGAAGTTCGCCGCCTGGCCGCGAAGGTGGCGGGCGCGCTGCTTGCGGTATCGCTGGAAGAGGCCCTCGGTGTCGGGCGGCAGGTCGGCCTGGAGCAGGTTGGCGGCGTAGAGCTGGCCGAGCACGGCGACGGCCTCGTTCTGCGTGGGGGCCTCGTCGCCGAGCTGCTGGTTGCAGATTCGCCAGGCCTCCGCGACGGAGCGCCTGCCGTCGAGCAGCCCGACGAACCGCCACGCCGCCGGGTGCAGGCGGAAGAAGCGGTTGTTGGCCGGGTCCTGCACGACGTACCAGACCTGCCCGCGGAATCGCTGGCGATGGGCGCGCACCATCGTCCGCAGGCGCGCCCGCAGGTGCGCCACGCGATACCACGATTCGCTGAACGTCCCGTCTTCGCCGGCCATCCCGCCGCTTCGTCAGAAGGTGTGTGGCAACGTGGCATGGGCATCTTGCCCATGCGTCCCACGGGCATCTTGCCCGTGGGCTCGGGCTGTTCGTGCAGGGCCAGGATGGCCCTGCGACGCACGGGCAGGATGCCCGTGCCACGCCAAGGGCGGCTCCTGCACGTTCTCAGATTGTCAAACCCACAGCCACAGCCGCAGGCGGTTCACCAGCCCGCGGGCCCAGATCCACCCCACGCGCCGCCGACCCAGGCCGATGCGCGCCACGCCCTCCATTCCCGGGCGCATCCACGGCTCCGTCGCGGCGAGCCTCGCCCGGGCCTTGAAGGCCACCTGCTCCTGGTCGTCCATGCCGGCCGGCAGGACGCGCTCGACGACGAACGGCACCTTGCGGCCGGGAAACGACGCAGCCGCCAGCTCGCCGCGCACCGGGCCCGCCTCCATCGCGGCGAGCACGTCGGGCACCTGGTCTTCGGGCACGGACAGCTCGGCGCGCAGGGTGTCCAGGGGCGCGATCTCGAAGAGCGTCTGGCCCTTCTCGACGGCCGCGCCGACCAGGCCGCGAAGGTCGCCCTCGATCACCGTCCCGGCGAGGCGCGCCCGCAGCGTGGCCTGGTCGATCTGCTCGGCGAGCAGGTCGATCTGCTCGGTCAGTTGGGCCGCGCGGGCGACGGCCATCTGGGCCTCGGCCCATCGCTTGGCCGACCGCGCCGCGTCGGCCTGCTTCTGCTGCTCGAACAGCTCGGCCCGCAGGGCGTTGAGCTTCCGCTCCAGCGGGAGCGTCCGCAGGCGGGCGAGGGGCTCGCCCGGCCGGACCGCCTGGCCGATCTCGACGAGTACCTCCTCCAGCTCGCCGGCGAAGGGGGCCGGCGCGACCTGCCGGCGAACGGGCTGGAGCACGAAGCGAGCGCGGACGGTGTACTCGCCGCCGGCCAGGGCCGCGTACAGGCCCAGCCCCGCCAGCAGCACCCCCAGCAGCTTCAGCCACGTGTGCCTCGGGCCCACCACGCCCGCCGCCGCCCGCCGGAGGCCCTCGGCGGCCTTGGCACCCAGCCAGCGGTCCCGCCGGCGCAGGTCCACCAGCCGCGGCGTGACCAGCTCGCACGCCAGTCGGAGCGACTCGATCTCCTCGGGCGTGAAGGGGCGCTCGCCGGCCCGCTCGACGGTCAGCGCGGCCACCGGCCCGCCGCCGCGCCGCAGCGGCAGCGTCGCCACGGCCGAGCGGCCCTCCGCGCAGGACAGCTCCCGGGCCGCGCGGTGGACGTACTCCGCCTCCGCCCCGGCCGGCCAGGAGACCTCCACGTCTTGGTCGAGGCATTCGGCCATCGCCGCCTCGAGGAGCTGGACGGTCTGCGTCTTGCGGCTGAACTTCTCCGTGTGGCTCAGGGCCTTCAGCTCGACCTCGCCGCCGACGAGGAAGCCCGCGCCCACGCGGTCGCACTGCCACCTCGCGGCCACCTCGTTGCACAGCGCCATCGCCGCCGCGAGGAACCGGTCGGGCTCGTTGACGGCCGCCAGGGTCGCCATCGCCGCGGCAAGCTGGGGCTGGACACGCGGGCCGCTGCCCGCGGCCAGGCACAGGCCGTACAGGTCCCGGGCCGAGACGTTCGCCTCCAGCCGCCCGGCGTCCTCCGCCAGCCCGGCGGCGTCGGCGGTCCGCTTGGCCAACACGAGCACTCCGCGCCGCGGGCCCCCGTCGCCGACCGGCAGCATCGCCAGGTGCGCGGCGGCCGGCTGGCCGTAGAGCTGCCCGGCCTCGTGCAGCGGGCGCGTGGTGGGCTGCGCGTCGTCGGCCGCCTGGGGCGCCGCCCGCAGGGCCTCGACCAGCCAGCCGGGCGGCTCGGCGTCGGGCCCCGGCGGGGGAGAGACGGCGACGATCCTCACGGCCCCGTCCCGCCCGACGGCGAGCAGGGCGGCGCCTTCGGCACCGATCGCTCGGCAGTGGGCCTCCAGCAAGGCCGCCGCCCCGTCCGGGCAAAGCGGCAGCGCCGCCCGTTCGGAAGGCGGGCCCGCCCCGGCGGCTTTCTCGGCAGGTCCCGCTTGCGGTGGCGTCATGGCTTGGCGTCTCTCTTCCGGCAGCTCGGCGTGCGAACCCGTACGCCGCGCCCAGCTTACTGCCGCCCGCCCGATGCGGAAAGGCGAAATCGAGCGCCGCCCGGCCGGGGCGGGGCCCGGTTCGATTCGGCGCGGCAGGCCCGCGGCTGCGCGCTACAATAACAGTGCACGTGCGATGAGCCGCCCGTGGCGAGGTGAGCGGGCGGGACCCGTCCGACAGCCCCCGGCTTTGCCAGCAGGTGTCCCATGAACGACCGGATCATCCGACTCGAAGAGAAGGTGGCGTTCCTCGAAGATGCCGTCGGTCGCCTGAGCCGGACGGTCGAGGAGATCAACATCCAACTCGTCTCGCTCAGCCAGGAGGTCCGCAGCCTCCGCCGCCAGGCCAGCCCCATCGACGAGACCGCTCCCGACATCGGCCGGCCCCCGCCGCACTACGGCCGCTGAGGCTTCGGCGGGAAGCCGTCCGGCATCCAGCCCGGCAGGTCGGCGATCGACGCGCGGGCCTTCTCGCTGGTCGGCACGCCCCAGGCCTGGAAGAACGGCCCGAGGTCCCGCCCGACGGCGCGCGAGAACCGCACCATCCACTGGTCGCGCTTCTCCTCGTCGCTGCGGGGGCGCTGGCCGCGCGGCAGGTCCCGGTACTCGGCGAAGACCTTCCTGTACGCCTCCCAGCCGAAGGCGTCTCTCAGTTGTGCGTACATCAGCAGGGCCAGGAAGGGGCTTTGCTTCCACTTCTCGAAGTCCCGCCCGCCGGCGAGGTGGTCGCGGATCATCTTCTCCCGCCGGTCCGCCCGCAGCGAGCCGTGGGCCTCGGGCCCGCGCCCGCAGACCGTCTCCATCACGTACAGCGTGAAGAGGTTCACCGTCACCTCCCCCGTGCCGGCGAAGGTCCAGTCGCCGGACTGGTGGTTGTGGCCCATCTCGTGGAACAGGCCCCAGTCGCCCTTGGTGCGCATGTGCTCGGGATCCACCATGCGGCGCGGCGCGTCCAGGTGCGTCATGATCGGATAGCCCGCGTGCATGTACCCCGCCGTGAGCTGCTCATCCGCCACGTACCGCTCCGGCCGCGGGCGCCGCTTCGGGCGGCAGGCCAGCTCCGCGCAGGCGTCCAGCACGCGGTCCCAGAAGCCCATCAGGGCGTTGGGGTCGTCCAGCCCGCGGACCTCCGCCGACGGCACGGTCAGGATCACCTTCTCCGTGGCCAGCTCCGCCCACGGGGCGGGGCGGCTGCGGATGCCCTTGCGCCACTCGGCCGCCGAGGTCCTGCCGTGGACGTACCAGGGGGCCTCGACCGCGCCGGCAACGGTCACGCCGATGCGCCCGAGCGCACAGCCGCGGGGCACGTCGACGTAGATCAGCCCGCCGAAGGCGCTCGCCGCCGCCGTCACTCGCCCGGCCAGCGGGACCACCCTCAGCACGCTCGGGCACCGCCGCCAGACGTCCTTGCCCCACAGCCCGTGCTTGTGCGCCCCCAGCCGAAGGGCCAGCCCGCCCTTCGCCGCCTCCGCCGGCAGCTCGACGGTCACGACCTCGCCCGGGGCGGCGTACAGGCCCGTGCTGTGCCAGTCCGGCACGGCCGTGTCGATCTCCACCGTCCGCGTGACGCGCGGCGCGTCGGCCGGCACGGCGCCGGGGAAGACCTCCGCCGCCGGGTGGGCGCGGACCTGCTCCGGCGGCAGCTTGTCCGCCTCCTGAAGCTGCCAGGCCAGCAGCACCCGCTGGAGGGCGTCGCCCTGTCTCAGGGGCTTCGCGTGGGAGGGCACCGCCTCGGCGGCGTACCGGCCCGACAGCGCGCGCAGGCGGTCCAGCAGCTTCTCGCCCGGCGGCAGCGAACGGACCGTCCGCGAGACCACCGCACCCGCCTGGGCGAGCTGCCCCGCCGAGAGCGTACGCTTCTTCTCGGCGTGGGCCGCCAAGGCGTCCAGGGCCCCGGCCGCGTGGGCCAGGTCCGACGGCGCCGCGACCTCGTAGCCGCCCGCGCCGCCGCGGGTGA
>Ga0307378_10007910_pt1 | contig 14229 bp, 13 predicted proteins | sample UN1MG_FD_202238 | JGI IMG/M metagenome (GOLD analysis project Ga0307378, IMG submission 202238) | Soil microbial communities from Risofladan, Vaasa, Finland - UN-1 | ecosystem: Environmental > Terrestrial > Soil > Coastal area > Acid sulfate soil | place: Finland: Risofladan, Vaasa | collected...
CCAACTGTACTTCTTCATCAGCCGACAGCAATTGTTGCTGGCCCATCTCGCGGAAATAAAGACCTACCGAGTCATCAATCGGCACATTACTCAGATCAAAAATCGGTGCAGCATGGGGCGCATCGTCGACAAAGGTCACATCAGTGATATTCTCGCGCATGCTCTCTGCGACTGCTAACTCTGCTTCTTCCTCGTTTTCATACATCATCACGCCGGCCGATTGGATCTCTTCCAAAATCGTTTCCAGCAACATCAAGTTATCTTCCACTTCCGGAAGTGTTTCAAGAATTTGATCGTAGGTAATGTAACCCTTATCGGTAGCCTCAGCCAACATGACGGTTACTACCTCTATTTCATCGTAATGGTCCGTATTAACGCTCATTAATTAATCTGTTATCTCCCATCAAAAAAATGTGTGGGCTTCGTTACCCACTGCTTGTACTTTTCAGTACAAATCAACGGTGCAGTCTAGCATAATTCGGAGACAAAAGTCAAGGGGGGAAGCAATATTTGCCACTGAAGGTATCTTCCCTGTAAAAGAACCCGAATTTCATTGTACACACAGTACATTGTAATCGATTTTTGGCGTAAAAATCATTAACCTTTCCTAGTAATTTGCTTAAGCCAATATTCAAAGGAGTGTTCGGTAATTTTCTGTTAGCACCAGAGTTTAACTTTCTTTGATGTAGTCGCTTCGTCGCCGAAGAATACTTCTGGGAGTGATCATCGACCCCTCAGATTCTTCACTTCGACCCTCCACATCGAAAATGCAGACCAGATTTGATCCTGGCGTTGACGGACGGCTCTCAATGACTATAATTTATGTTGATATTGCCCTGGTGGCGGAATTGGCATACGCGGCAGGTTGAGGGCCTGTGCTCTTTTGGGCGTGGAGGTTCGAGTCCTCTCCAGGGCATTGTAACGCCAGGAAACAGAAAGCTGTTACCTGGCATTTTTTGTGTTTATACCAACATTGAGAACCAGACAAAGCCCTCTGACCTAATCCGTGATTGTTGGTTCCTGGAGGGTCAAGTCAAATCTAGGATCGTCATTCATCATTAGTCCAAGCCCATCGGTCAAAGATACCCGCGGTCGGTAATTCAGCAGTTTCTCTGCCAGGCTAATATCAGCTACCAGGCGCCGTACTCCTCCAGATTTCTCGCGATTCCAGACTTGGGAGGCGTGTTTTCCCGTACACCTTTCGAGTTCTGTAATTAGGTCCCGAATCGTCGTTTCCCGGCCGCTGCCAATATTCAAAACGGTGCGATTCACCGACTGTGCAGTCGCCACTCTGACAAGGGCTTCGACAACATCAGAAACAAATACAAAGTCACGACTTTGCTGGCCATCTTCATAGATAACAATAGAACCATCGGTTAAAATTGCCTCGAGATAACGTGGAACGACCGGAGCGTGAGATACCGGCAATCGTTGGCCGGGCCCATAGGCATTAAAGATTCGCAGGGCTACCGTTTCAATACCCCAAAGCTCTCCGATGGTGTGCACATATTGTTCGGCCGCTAATTTACTCACGGCATAAGGAGAATCAGGATGAGGGGTATCATCCTCCCGTACCGGTTGTCTTGATTGTTGGCCATAAATCGCCCCCGAGGAGGCTAAAACGACCCGGTGAATTCCCGCATCACGCATTGCTTCCATTATGCTAACCGTGCCCCCTACATTGACCATGTTATAATCTCTGGGGTACAAGATGGATTGAGCCACAGAAACTCGTGCCGCCAAATGATAAACGCAGTCCACATCCTGGAGCATCGACCATAATAATGGAATATTATTCACATCACCGCGGCTGAAACGGACTTCTGGCGACAACTCCAGGCGATCACCGTTGCTCAAGTCATCTACGACTCGTACCTGGTGTCCATCACTTACCAAACGATTGGCTAAGAATGAACCCAAGAATCCAGCCCCACCCGTTATTAAGAATCGCATAAGACCTCTTTAAGTTTCTTATCAGGATGACGAGTCTATAATAGATGGTGAAGGTTTATTTTATCACCATAATCAATCGGTATTGTTTCCAGAGAAAAATCGCTTGCCAGGAGAGACAATTGTACCATACTCCCCGCTGGCATTTACCATTCAGAATTGCATAATTGAAGGCCATGTTTTGGAATCGCCTGATTACCGTCCTAAAGTTATTGATTTGCAGCCTCTTCTTTATTATCGTGGTCGCTCCTGAATGGCCGGCGTTCCAAGACGAACGGTTTAAGATCGACTCGATTCTGGATCAACAATATTTCGATTATTTTGTCTGGGAAGCAAAGGCCTTGCTGGCGAAAGGCGAAGCATCACTTAACGGAAGCCAGAATTATTTGACGGCCGATTCGCGGAAAGCGGTGGTGCTAGAGTACCTGGACACCATGGGCCAGGTCAGACAATTAAATGCCCAGGTAAATATCATCTACACTGATCCGGAGATTGACAATCCCGAAGATGTAGCTCGTGAGTTTCAACAGCAAATTGAAGAGAAGCGCGCTCAGTTAAGTAAATTGCAACCTATTGCTGAGTCGATCATACAAGAGCAGGTTGCCGATGTATTAATTAACGAAGGATTTGATTTGTTTGACTGGGCCTGGCCCCCAGTTCAAATGCGTGTTACCACCCTACCCTACATTCTTGTTGTTTCGCCTCGAGAGGAAATTCGCCAGGTCTACAGCCTTTCCCTCGAACATGGTCTGACCATTCCTGAACAGAAAAAAATAGAATCATCCTTGTACGAAGCAGTCGATCTCTCGGCGCTTGTTTTACCCATAGGCGGCGTTGGAATCTATCCCTCCATGGTGGTCGAAACCGGCGACATTAATCATTTGATGGATACAGTTTCCCATGAGTGGGCTCATCATTGGCTCAGTTTGCATCCCTTGGGTATTCGATACGCGGCAAATCCAGTCATGCGCACCATCAACGAAACCGTCGCCAGCATTCTTGGCGAGGAAATTGGGGCAAAGGTAATCGAAAAATATTATCCAGAGTTAATCCGTCAGCCAACCCAGCCAACAACCCCACCACCAGAGAATGATCCCGATCTGCAGGCCAAATTCGATTTTAATGCTGAGATGAGGGAAACGAGAGTTCGAGTTGATGAACTTTTAGCCGGCGGCAAGGTCGAAGAAGCAGAAAGCTATATGGAAGCACGTCGCCAACATTTCTGGGATAACGGATATCGAATACGAAAAATAAATCAGGCCTATTTTGCATTCTATGGGGCCTATGCCGATACCCCTGGAAGGCGGGGATCAGATCCTGTTGGACCGGCCGTGCTGGCGGTCCGTGACGGTAGCGTTTCATTACGCGATTTTATGGACAAGATCGGTTCAGTCACATCTTTTACAGATTTGGAGATGTTGGTAGCGGAGAACAAGGATATTTGAGAGAGAAGCCAACCCTTTGTAGTTAACCGGCCTGATTGCCTCTCGAATCCTCCAGGTCGGCAACGACATCCCGTAATATGGCTGCCGTCCTGTTGGCCAAGAGCATATATTCATCCTCCTCCCCAGGTAAGAGAAGATATGCGTCAAGATCGGCCAGGGCCAGTGCATATTGACCACGCTCCTGAAGCAGCAAGGCTCTATTTAATAGAGCCGGTCCATAGGCAGGATCGTCCTCCAACAAAGCATCAAAGTCCGCTTTCGCTTCGTCGAGCAAGCCTAATTCTCGATAAAGCAAGATGCCCCGATCCAGGCGCGCCTCGCGCAATTCTGGGTCTATCTCATAAGCCTGGCTGAAGCGACGGACAGCATGTTGATGCTCGCGGTTGAAACTGCTTCTATTGCCAAAGTTACGGTGTAGACTCCCCCACATATAGAGTATACGCGCCCAAATGACTCGCCACATAGTTGATTGTCATCACGCCCGGAAGATTAAGGCTTTCTTAAGCGTATATAATCTGTTTTGTCGTCTCCGCGGTCACTCGCGTTCGCTCAACCACTTCTCACACTGCATTGCTGCAGCGCATCCCTGTCCAACTGATGTTGCGATCTGGCGAAAGATTGAATCCTGAATTTCGCCGGCCGCGTATACGCCCTGGACACTGGTTCGCATCTTCTCATCAGTGATAACGTAACCATGCTCATCCATAGCAAGTTTTCCTTCAAGGAACTTACTGTTAGGGTAATGGCCAACATAAATGAATACGCCATCAGTGGCTATCTCGGCTGACTCCTTGGTCTCGAGATTAGTCGTCTTTATCGCAGTAACCATACCGTTGCCAACAACTTCGTCGACGACGGTATTCCAAGTGAAATTAATCTTATCATTAGCTAAGGCGCGCCTCTTGAGGGCAGGACCGGCGCGGAGTTCATCTCGGCGGTGAATGATCTGAACGTTCTTGGCAAATTTTGTTAAGAATAAACCTTCTTCAAGGGCGCTGTCACCACCACCCACCACCACGACTTCTTTTTCTCTGAAGAAAAAGCCATCACACGTTGCGCAGAAACTCACGCCCCGTCCGATAAAATCATTCTCTCCTGGGATACCAAGCCGGCGAGGAGAGGCCCCGGCCGTGACAATCACGGCCTCGGCTTCAAATTCATCACCATTAGTCTTAATGTAAAAAGGCGATCCTTTTGAAAAGTCGACATCAATTACTTCATCATATTCAAATCGCGCTCCAAAATGTTCCGCCTGCCGGAACATCTTGTCAACGAGTTCGGGGCCGGTCAAGTCGGCCTCTGGAAAGCCAGGGTAATTCTCCACTTCTGCGGTAATGGATATTTGGCCACCTAGCTGGTTCCCAACGATAACCAGGGGTTTTAAGGTAGCTCTAGCTGTATACAAAGCGGCCGTAAGGCCGGCCGGTCCTGACCCTATGACAATAACACGTTCTTTTTGCATGATAATTACTCTCAGAGAATTCGTACTATAAACCCAGTGACTACAATCAGTAAAATCACATTGCTGCTAAGGGTTCGATGTTATCTTGATATACCGTCTAAGATTGTATCTTACGCAGTTTCGGCAAACAATAAGCGAAGCATAAACGACTTCCGGCCTTTCGTCCGTAAGCCAAACAACAATATGCTCGGTTTGCATGTGGTTATTAACCGGGTATGGCTGCCGATCGCCTTTTATGGGCGAGGCAAATAGCAACGGAAGGTACTTCCCTGCCCCAACTCGCTCGCGACGTCGATGCGACCACCATGTTCCTTAATAATCCTGGCGCTTATCGACAGCCCAAGCCCGGTGCCTTTGGTGAATCCTTCACTATCGGGAATGCGGTAGAATCGTTCAAACAAATGCTGCAAATTCTCTTTGGCGATGCCTGGTCCAGTATCGGCGATCTCAACGATGACCTCGTCGTCAACCAGGCAGACAGTAATGTTCACATTACCTTGTTCGCCGTTGTACTTGATAGCATTACTGGTCAGATTTAATAAAACCTGTTTCAATCGATCATAATCACCCAGAACAATTGGCGTCTCTTCTGACATCTTTCCGGAGAGGGCTATGTCGCGCCTTGCCGCCTCTGGTTTTTGCACCCGTATGACATCCTGAATCAATAAATTCAGGTCGACGGGTTCGTGGGCAAATTGAGTCCGTCCTGATTCCAAACGAGCTAAATCCAGAAAATCCTGGGCCATCTTGGCCAGGCGCTTTGTTTCGTTTTGAATCATATCAACCAACTCTCCTGGTTTTTCGCCGAGATCCTCGCGAGCCAGGAGTTCGCTCGCGGCCGTCAGAGCCATCAAAGGTGTTTTGACTTCGTGCATAAACTCGCTGATGAGATCTGTTTGTTGAAAAAGACGGGCGTTTTCGATGGCCACTGCCGCCTGAGAAGCCAAAGATTGAAGGACAGCTACGTCCTGATCACTGTAACTACTACCCGCTTGCCTGTTTAATACCTCCAGAACGCCAATAACCCTGTCCTTTGTCACCAAAGGCACTCCGAGCATGTTCCGATATGAAGATTGGCCACCTCCGGCAAAATCATCATAGCGATGATCAGCTTCGCCGTTGATTATCAGAGGTTGTCCTTCACTTAAGATGCGACCGGCCGCACTACCTTCCAGAGGAACAGCCGCTTCATCTATCGGGCCCGGGCCGGTTGAAGCAGCCGTATGTACCTTCCCGTTTACCCGATCAATGAGCAAGATAGATGCATATTCAGTACCGGTCAAGTCACTGGCAGCCACAATAACCCTCTCTAGCAATATTCTGAGATCCAAGGTGGAACTCAATGTTTTGCTGATCTCAAGCAACATGAGAAATCGTTTTGGGCTAATCGCTTCCAGTTGTTGGGGGATGTCTCTGGTCACTGGCTCCTCATTTGTTTCGATCATATCTATTGAAAGTATGCCGCCAATTTGGGTAATACGTCTAAAACATCAGCATGAATGGCAATATCTGCACGCTCGTCCATATGTGTTGGCTCTAAGTTTACAATAAGTAGCCGCGCACCACAATTCACAGCCAGCGACGGAATATCGCAGGCCGGAGCCATTTGAAGAGATGAGCCAGCAACCAGCATCAGATCACAGGTGTTGATTTGTCGCTTGGCTTCATTAAGAATTCTGACGGGTAACTGCTCACCGATGAGGATCACATTGGGCTTAAGTATGCCGCCACAGTCGCTGCAATGTGGTACATCCCCGGTTGCAATAAAGTTATTAAGATGAGGTGATGCTGAAAAAACAGCATAACAACTCAAACAAGTTACTTCACGAAAATGGCCATGTATTTCATATACTGTTTGTGATCCGGCTTTGCCATGGAGCATATCCACATTCTGAGTGATCACTCCAACAAGAGGACCGTGCAACTCAAGTTTAGCCAGGGCGTAGTGAGCGGCATTCGGCTGGGCTTCAAGGGTCTGGCTGGCCAGTGGCTGAATCCAGTCATAGAAATCTTGCGGACGCTGGCGGAAACTATAGATAGAGGCCACCTCGAATGGATTCGTTTTCTCCCACAAGCCAGAATTAGAACTACGAAAATCGGGTATGCCGGATGGCGTGCTAATCCCGGCGCCGGTCAGGGCCATCGTCCGCTCCGATTGTGAAAGCAGATTAATAGCTTGTTCGATCTGAACCTCAAGCATTGTCATCTTTATTCGTCGGCCGCCCTATAGATCAGACAAGAGGCCATGGGTAGGGTCGGCCTGGTCCTGGCACAGGAAATGTACCCCTTTTGATAAGCTGCTCAAGCCTTTCCAGAAGCGCATCCATCTCTACACTATCCAACAATTGGCTCAATTCTACATACTCTGGTGTGTTACGGTAGCATAACCAGTCGTGGAAGGCAATCGCATCGTCAATAAGGGTTTTGGGTATCAGTTCTCCGGCATATTCCCATATTACACTACGTAATTTATATTCCTGATGAAAACAGACACCATGATCGATGGCCCATAAGCGGTCCCCTTCACCGATCAATACATGACCACTCTTACGATCAGCATTATTAATCAAGGCATCGAGAAACGCAATTCGCTGCACCTGCAAAGGATATTTACCTTGGATTGTCAGATAATGTTGCTGCGGATCGTGATCTACAAAATATTGAAAAGACCCCCAGCCATGGGGTCCTTCTCGTAAGATCGTAGGGGGAACCAGGCCCCAGTTTAGCGCTTCGCTAGTCAGGTAAGCCGCGCGTTCGCGCAGGCATAACGTGCCCCGGGTAAAGTCCCAAAGAGGGCGTTCACCCTTGCCTGGTTTATATATCGCTTCCGCTTCAATGTCAGAGAACCGAACTCGGACCAGGAAAGTATAATTTGAACCCCATGGGACCAACCCCTCCATGGCAACCTCACCCTGTTCCAGGGTGTTGAGCATGGCGACCATTGTAGCATCATTGGTCATAAGCACTGTAGCGGTGAATGATCATAGGTGGTTGATTGGATGAGGTCACTTCGATGGTGGGAAAGGATAACAAATCAGTGGGTATGACCGTTACGATTCGGGCAGAAGTGTCCATCTGCATCGATAGGCTGACCACAGTTTCCACAGATTGGTCGACCTGCCTCAGCGGTATCTCGAGCATGTTTTATCAGAGACTGAATCTGGATTCGGTTAGCCCACAAACTCACCGCATTCGGCTCCTCTTCTTCATCAACCAGTTCGTATGCAACGATGGCGACCCGTTCTACTTCCGCACTAAATCCCAGGCCGATATTACCGACCCTAAACAACGGTTCAATCGGTTCGTGCAAGCGCATATCAGTCCATACTGGTTCCCTATCATCTTCGGAGGGGAACCTGTCACCCAGTTCTTCCAATAACGTTTCGAGGCTAGATGCCAGCAATATCGCTTGCTGTTTTTCTATTTTGAGAGTGATTAAGTCGGGATGCTTACCGCCCTGTAAATAAAAAACGCGCTCGCCAGGAGGTCCAACTGTTCCAATGGTTATATGAGTTACTGGGTTTAGTTCGATTTGGCGGGCCATATTCGCGTCTATTCCTCTTCTCGTATCTGCCGATCCGGTGGATCGGCGGTGCTTACTATTTCAGAAAAAGATGACTTATCTGCTTCAATCCCATCTTTAACCGGCCTGTCTGAAGCCTAGTGTCCCTTGCCTTCGTGATTCACCGCTTTAGGATTCTCAGGCAATCGAATCGGACCAGCATCGTTAATGCGCAGCACCCGACCTGAACCATCCTGGCCCAAAGCCAGGACGCTCACTGAAGCAGGGGACACGATAATTCTCTGAAACAGATCAATGTGTGATCCAATGTAATATGCCAACAATAATTTTATAACATCGGCATGGGAAACAACGGCAATTATTTCTTCGGCATGGTGATTGTTAAGTGTTTCGAGGGTGGATACTGCCCGCGACTGAACCTCGAGAAAAGATTCACCGCCAGGAAAGCGAAAACGGCTGGGATAATGTTGGACAGCATGCCATTTGCGCTTTTTCTTGGCTAATTTTTTTATCTTCTTTCCTTCCCAGCGACCATATCGGACCTCGCCGACAGATTCCCGTATTTGCACGTCCATCTCACGCGGTTGGGCAATTGCCTGGGCCGTTTCCACGCATCGTGCCAGGGGGCTACTGTAAAAGGCTTTTATTGGTAATTTTTCCAGGCGTCCGGCTAACGAGGCGACTTGCTTCTGCCCTTCTTCATTTAAGTGAACGCCAGGAGTCCAGCCAGCCAGTCGTTTCTTGTCAACCCAGTCGTTCTGTCCATGGCGAATCAGGAGAATAACCGTCATGGGCGGATGATAACACAATCAGCCATAAAGGGTAAAGCAAGGCTTCTACGGTGTCTCCCCCGGCGCCGATTGTTCTCCCGTTTCTGGCTCAAGTGGTTGTTCGCCTGAGTTGTCTGGAGGCGTTTCCGTTTCAATCTCGGGCCCATAAGCGTCTACTCCAAAGTAAGCTGCCATCACCTCGCGCACAGCCGGAGCCGCAAATTGGGAGCCTTCGCCACCATTAAAAATGAAAGCAACCACGACAATTTCTGGATTCTCATACGGCGCATAGCCAACATACCAGGAATGGGTAGGCAATATTTGACCTTCCACACACCATCCACGTTCAATAGCAATATTGTCACAGTACTCAGCCGTCCCGGTCTTACCGGCCGTGGTTATACCAAAATCATCTAACCACAATGTGAAGGAAGTTCCCGTTCCACCTTCCTGATTTACTCCTCGCAAACCTTCGGCAACAACATCCAGCCATTGGCGATCCACATCGATAGAGTTCAATACTTCTGGTTCAAAAGGCTGGACTATATTGCCATCGGCATCGCTGAGATGATGAATAATTGTTGGCCGATAAAGGAAACCCCCATTGGCCACAATGGCCGCCATCTGGGCAACCTGCAATGGCGTTGCAGTCACGAATCCCTGGCCAATTCCCATATTATAGTCGTCGCCGGTTGACCATGGTTCGCCTTGGGTCTGACGCTTCCAGGCCTGGCTTGGATTATTGCCGGGCGCCTCCAGTGGAAGCTCGATCCCTTGCACTCGGCCGAAGCCAAACTGATCGGCGTACTCATGCAAGCGATCCACTCCCAATCCATCCACCACTTCGCCATCCTGGTCAAACCCACCGCTGATTTTGTAAAAATAAACATCACAGGAATTACTCAATCCCGTAAACATATTCATATACTCATGCCCTTCGCGGAACCAACAAACAAAAGTTTGGGCTCGACCTGGATCATTAGGAGCAAATCGGTTAGGAATAGTTATTTGGCCAGGATCGAACAGCAACCGGTTGGGGGATACGACGCCCTCCTGCAAAGCGCCTGAGGCAGGCACGAGCTTGAATGTTGATCCAGGGGGGTATTGACCACTGATAGCATGGTTGACGAGTGGCGTGTAATCATTCCGGGCCAGACCTAGATAATAGTCAACAGGCACCTCGGTTGAAAAACGATTGTTGTCAAATGTGGGAACATTGACCATCGCCAATATTTCGCCCGTATTCGGATTCATGGCAATTATCACACCTTGTTCCACTTCCACCGGGTTGCCGGTGAAGGGATCAACGGTATCTCTGCGTCGCTCAATCACATCGTTGAGAATATTAAAGGCTTTTTCTTGCAGATCGACATCGATGGTCAAATGCAGGTTAAGCCCGGCCTCCGGATCGTTCGTTGGACCAAGTTGGCGTAATTCTCGGCCGGTCCAATCCTGCTCAATTTGACGTTCCCCTTTCTGGCCGGCCATTTCTATCTCCATCGATGATTCCAGTCCAGCCCAACCAACACGATCATCACGTTGGTAGCCCAAATCTAACCAATTCTCGTTGGGGATGGGTCCCATGTAACCAATTAGATGAGAGGTAAGTTCACCGCTTGGGTAGCTGCGAATAGGGTCCTCGACCACCCTGACCCCAGGCAAGAACATGCTTTCCTGCTCAATCTGATAGGCCAGGGTGATAGGAATATTCGTTTTAATCGCCGCAGGTAAATAAGGGGCAAAACTGAAGCGATCAACGATTTCTTCGATACTATCAGGCAATGCCGGCACGATCCCAGTAACGTCCAAAGTCTCTTCCAAAGGTTCGTCATACAGCTCCGCCAGCCGGCTATATGCACTGAGAAGGGCAGGATCGGCCGATTCGATTAATGCCTGCTTCTCGACTGTATTAGTCACCGGTACGCCCGTAAGCAGAGACACTCTCTCAAAGATAGCCTGTCGTTCTGCTTCATTGGTGGGTAAAAAGGCAGGCGTGATCGTGACATTGAAACTCGGTGTATTCACCGCAAGCGACTTGCCGTTACGATCAAACATGACCCCACGCGGCGCATCAATCAGGACGCGAGCCAACTGATTCTCTTCAGCCAAAGTTTGCAGCTCATCGCCTCGTGTTTGCTGGAGCCAGTAAACTCGATAGAGAAGCAGTAGCAGCACGAGGATTATCAGGCCACGCAGGAGCAGCAGGCGCCCGCGGACTCCCGTGTCCTCCTGCGGTGCCTCACCATCTTCGACTCTATCCCAGCCTATTCTTGACATCTCTAGCAGCGAATTTGAACCTTAATTATTGGGATGATTATGCACTAACAGGCCGCGAGTAGTGGCTACCCTTATTGATTACTAATATGGGCTGGACCGGCTTCCTATAGGTCCACCTGCTTCGGCCGGAACATTTGCTCCAACTTCGATAGGCCCCAGTATAAGGGTAAGACGAGTAAGCTGTGCAGGAAGGCCGTTGTGAGAACGTGGCTCAACAGCGATCCTCGAAAAGCATATCCCTGTGTAATATCTGCCATCAAATCTGTGGCTCGAGTACCGCTGACCAACTGGCTAATGCCTAAGAACTGAATTTGTTCGATCATAATTGGCATGATAATCCGTAATAGAATGAGATAGACCAGCCAAAAAACCAGGGTCCCGATCACCGTAAGAATGACTGGAATAACAACTCGATATTCCGGCAGATGATGTTGCAGGAAAACAACAACACCAACGGCAGCCATTAAAGCCAGAGATGTAACTCCCAGAGGCGCGGCAGAAAATAAATCCACAAATATGCCGGCAACAAAAGCCCAGATGATGCCCTCCTGCCAACCGCGCAACAAAGCCCAGGCAATTGTCGCTATCAGCCATAGCTGTGGCGTCGCACCAAGAATGGGGAACTGAGGTAAAAGGGTTGATTGCACGATGGTTAGCACAATCATCAAGGGAATTACCAGATAAAAACCCAGGCTCATGGGGAAGGAACCAGGTCGCCTGGGATAGTATCAAAGATGCTGGTATCGATTTCCCGAAAATCTGTGATTACGAAAACCAATTCCAACGCGTTGAAGTCGACGACCGGCTGAATCACAGCGCGCTGGAAGAGATCGGACTCGCGCTTCTCTAATTCGACTACCCGGCCGATAACCATATCTTGGGGAAACTTGCCACCTAATCCAGAGGTTAGAACAACCTCGCCGATGGCGACCTGCTCCTCCAGGCCAATCCAGTCCATTGTCATGGATCCGCCTAACCCCCCGCCCCGGACAATACCGGTTGCTCGTGATGCATCAAGCCGAGCGGGGATGCTACTGATATTGTCGGTTATGAGGATAACCATCGCGGAGTGCGCTGTCGTTCGAAAAACTTGCCCTACAAGGCCACGCGCGCTTTCAACAGGCATTCCAACAAATACGCCATCATCAGAGCCTTTGTCGATGATGATACTCCGGAACAGCGGGCTGGTATCGTAACCAATTACAGCGGCTGTTTGGCGGCCGAACTCAGGACTTTCTCGCGCCCGGTCAAATAGATCCTGCAATAGTTGGTATTCGCCCTGGATTTCGCGCAATTGTTCATTTTCGCGTTGCAAGCTATCGACTTGCAAGCGCAACTGATCGACTTGAGCTAGTACCGCTTGTAAATCTTGCGGACCTGTAAAGGTATCCACGACTGCATCAGTGCGGACCGTTGTCCATTTCAGAAGCGATGAGAATGGGCTCTCAATGAATTCAAATGCGGAATCCAAGCTACCAATGCTATCCAGGATAACCAATGAAATAGTGACGCCAACCAACACAAGAAGCGTCACCCAGCGTACCCTGTCACGTGTCCCGTTCGGGTTCATGAACCGTCAACAGATAATAAATACGCCTGGTCGGCCTGCTTTTCCCTGATCGGCCGCTCGCTTGGCAGAACTCTAATGATGAGTGCTGCCACGATCCAGGCCAACCAGAACCCTTTCATAGTTATCCAGGTCTTCGAGAACCTTCTCTGCCCCGCGGGCGACACAGGTCATCGGATCTTCGGCAATCCAGACTCGCATTTTTACCGCATCCTCGATCCGCTCAGCCAGGCCCTGGATCATGGCACCGCCGCCGGCCAGGCAAACGCCAACCTCCATCAGGTCGGCCACCAACTCTGGGGGCGTCTCATCCAGCGCATCACGAACTGTATCGACGATAATGTTTACCGACGGAGCCATGGCCTCGCGCAGCTCGATACTGCTTACTTCGACTGCCTGGGGCAATCCGTTAATCAGGTTTCGCCCACGCAAGGTCATTGTCTTTTCTTCAGGGAGTGGGAATGCCGAGCCAATGCCGATCTTAACGCGCTCAGCCGTCCGTTCGCCGATCAGCAGGTTATATTTGCCGCGAGCGTATTGCACGATGTCTTCATCCATCTCGTCCCCAGCTACGCGTATAGAACGGCTAACAACAATGCCCCCCATAGCGAATACGGCCACTTCTGTTGTACCACCACCGATGTCGACTATCATGCTCCCGCGGGTCTCGATGATTGGCAAGCCGGCTCCGATGGCCGCAGCCATTGGTTCTTCAATCAAGTAGGCTTGCCTGGCGCCAGCAGAGATGGTTGCGTCATAGACAGCACGCTTCTCAACCTCTGTAACACCACTTGGCACGCCAACGACGACTCGTGGGCGAGGAAAAGGAACAATCATCTGCTCATGCGCTTTATCAATAAAGTACTTGAGCATGGCTTCTGTAATTTCAAACTCTGAGATTACGCCATCACGAAGCGGGCGAATGGCCACGATATCGGCCGGGGTGCGACCGACCATTTCTCGGGCTTCAGCTCCGATAGCTAATGGACGGCGCGTTCGCTTATTTATCGCGACCCAGGATGGTTCATTTATGACGATTCCCCGATCACGAATTGCAACAAGTGTGTTAGCTGTACCCAGATCAATACCAATGTCAAGTGATAACAGACCGAGTAGCCAATCGAGCGGTCTTAACAATTTTCTATACCTACTTAGATTGAATTATTTTAACACAATGCTAGCCAAACGAATCGATTATACCACAAGGAAAATGCCCTGCGACAGGCGGAATTGCT
>Ga0307378_10007914_pt1 | contig 14226 bp, 26 predicted proteins | sample UN1MG_FD_202238 | JGI IMG/M metagenome (GOLD analysis project Ga0307378, IMG submission 202238) | Soil microbial communities from Risofladan, Vaasa, Finland - UN-1 | ecosystem: Environmental > Terrestrial > Soil > Coastal area > Acid sulfate soil | place: Finland: Risofladan, Vaasa | collected...
TGTTGTGCCGTGTCCCGTGTGCGGGTGGACCATGAACCTCAGGGGCTTCTGCGCCAACTGCGGCTACGAGGCAACAAAGGTCACGAAGCTGGAGTATGATAACAAAGTGGAGAGAAACAAAGATGGTTCTTGATGCGTGGTTGAATGGATTTATCTTCGGCGTGATGTTGGTGCCCTTCGTCATCGGCATCGTCTGGGTGCTCTCTACGTTGCGTAAGCTAGGATTCTTCGACAAAATAAAGAGGGAAAAAAAGCAATGATTCAAATATTTTGTTGTCGTTGTGGCTTGGAATTGAATATGACAGGGGCTGTTATTTTTAGTCCCCCCACAACAATGTATGATACAAAGAAATATCATCTTTGCAGACAATGTTGGACAGATGTTGAGAAGGTGATTATAACATGTTAGGGGCTATATGGCACGGCTTCGCGGCCAAGAGCGCGCGCGCGCGCGCTATGAACAGACTGCAAATGTTTCTCCATAGGGTTGAGGCGAGGATCCTCAACATCTCTCCTTTGGAGCCCCCCAGATACCTGGGCTACTGCCGAGAACACAGGTGTTATTTCACGGACCTTAAACACACGGGCGATGTGATCCGGTGCCCCAGATGTGAACTTGACTTCTTTCGCCGCTACGCTCAGAGAATGGAGAAGGTGAATAAATATAAAGAATAATCTGGAACAGTATCTCCGGTGGATTCGTTGCTGTCCTCTGGGGAGATACATGGTGTTGTATCATAATAGACGTAAGAGCTGGAACCCCGAGGAAACCTGCATGGCGGACCCAGAGGAGAAGGCGTGGAGGGCGTTCCTAAGCTACCAACGTTTTTAGTTCGCGCTAAAATCCAAAGAGCTGGATTGAGGCATCAAAGATGATGAGAAGTTGGTCATCGTCCATATCTTTGAAACTGTCCATAGACCTCATGTGGTCTTTGAATCTACTAAAAGCTTCGTCATAGTTTTTCCCTGTCATATTTTTAATCTCTTTTGGGTTTTCCATTGATCTCTAAATTGTACTCTATTCATTTTCAGTTTGTGACGTAGAGACCTGTTTACTTTTCTTTTATTAAAAGCAGATGTATTCTTTAGCCATTGATACAAAATTCGTGATGAATTATAAGGTATTACTCCTATAACACAGCCAAGAAACTTTCCATATCTCTTAGCTTTTTTATCTTTTAACATTTGCAGCAATTCCTGTGATGATCCATAGATGACAATGTTTTCAAAACACCAACTGGTACCCGTTATTATCAATTCGTTTCTTCCTCTGTTATTTTTTGCAGCATCCTCGGCATCGAAGTTGCGGAGGAAGCCTCTCGGGATGGCAGAGGCGGCACTCCTCAAAGGGATAGGCTGTGAGCTTCATATTTTTTGTGTTCTCCTCACATATCTCAGGCAACTTGTGCAGCATCGAGGGCTTTTCCGGGGGCAATCTTCGAAGGTGGGACAGATGCTTTTCATCACGCTGATGTTGAACATGCCTCCATCTATAAAGAGTAAACCATAAAACTGTTAGGAAGAAACAATATGGACTATGGATCTATCTGTTCGAGTCACATCTTTCTTTCTCCTGCAAGTTATAATTAGATGCTGCCCGTGCTGTCATATTTTTTCTTCCTCCAGTAATTTATCAAAGTTATATCTTACATACTCATATCTGAGTTTTCTCCAATTCCAATAGAGTTCTGCTATAAGCATACCGTTAGGCGTGTAATCATTCCATATTAACAATTTCAGATTGCGACCATAGATGGGAACATATCGATAATTCTCAGGCCTCAGCCTCTTTAATTCTTTCTCTGTCTTTCCTATTTTCTCCAGCCAGGGATGATCGTTGACGCTCCACCCATGAACATGTTTATGACAAGTATTACACAGTTCTATCAGATTGGCTGAACGGTTATCGTTTCTGTCTCCATTAATATGGTGGAGGACATCCATGTTTCGTTGACGACAAAATTCGCAGCTCATTAAACCACCTTGTATCGTGTGTATCTTCTCCTGATATACAACTGGAGAGTTCTTGCATCAACCTTCACGTAGTCGGAGACTGCAAGAATGTCATGGTCCCACTCGCTATATAGATAATCCTCGCAGTAGGCACGCAACCAATGAAGGGTAGACTCGGGGAGGAAGGCCTTCAAGATCTGCCATGCCCGTGACGGCTTAAAGGGAAAAAGTTTGCTGGTGGAATCTAGGGTCTTTATGTAAGAAACAACAAGGTCTGTGAGGGGTGATCTCTCCCCTGTTTTTGGGAGCTGCCCACTGCGGTACACATCGTTCCTCTGTTTGCCCTGCTTGCTGCTTTTGCTCAACTCAATAGCCCGTACCTCTATGTAGTCTTCATGGTCAATGAATTGTTCCTGCATCAGCTTCAGAGTTTCGCTGATCCGTGTTCCTATAAGATAGGTGAGAGCAATCAGACAGCGATCCCTCAAAAGATATTCTTCTATATCGATTTTGTAGGGCCAGCCTTTGCTTGTCACAATTTGTTTGTAGAGTTCTTGGGGTGTTGGATAGTAGGGTATTTTCTTTAAAGTCCTACGGTTCTTTCCACTTCCCCTCTCTAATTGTTCGTTCATTATATACTACAAGCGTAGTATTGAATATATATATATTTTACTGTTTTAGTTCACAGTTTTCTTCACTAGTACCACTACGACTATTAACTGTGAATTGTGAATAAAGATTCAATAGATTTTTTACTTGTGCACGTACGAAACGATTGCATTCTTGAGGATGTTTAAACAGCTCCTTCCATGCTTTTCCATTAGCCCACTCTGCAAGTTTCGTTAAATCGGGGTCTGAAGGAAACACATGATTTCCCTCCGGCTTTAACGTGAAGGGTGCTATGAGGTCAGGGTCAAACGGAATAGTAGTACGAGGAAAATCCTTGAAGAGATATCGACTTTGTAGGAGTGGACTCGTTATCCGTACCGTTTTTACCCGTGAGTTATTTGTAATTAGTTTTTCAAAATGGGCTTTTACCCATACACTTTTACGGAATTCTGAATCGATTCCAGAAACATCTTGAGCTAAACATATTACCCTAGCGTGAGCCTTTGAACATTCGGGAAGTATGGATATGATTCCAACGCTTTTATTAGACATCGCCCTCCTCGAAGGAGCATTGGTATTCATTTCATCAAAGAGGTAGAGTTTAAGGCGTTTGTTTCGATGTAACCAAAACTTGAGGCTTTGCAGATTATCAATATAGTTGATTCGTCCATCGTTATCCGTCCAGATATTGGCCGCCACTTCATCAACGATATGATCCTCCAGCATTTGTTCTGCGGTATACAGGGCGCAATCCGTTTTCCCTGTTTTCCAATCCCCTTCAATGCTCAACACAATTGGATCTTTAAAGATCCTCTTCAAAATCTTCTTGAATAGGATCCTCGTTTCCGGGTTCGCTTCTTCTCTTTTTGAAACTAACATTTTTTGTACTATCTCCTAACATAAGGGTTAAATCCGTGACTTCCATGCGATGCCAATTGTAACGTGCCATGATCTCTAAAGCAGGAACGAAATCAAATATATTATCGATGTTTTCTGGAATGCTATTAAATGCTTTTAATGCACCGATGGTTTTTCTCAGATTGATCTCCATACAGGCTGATCCTTTCAGATTTTCATCTTTGATCTTTTGACCAAGATAAGTGAACATTCGATATTCGTCTTTTATTCCTGACATATTTACTCTTTCTCCGTTTTCTTTTTATCTTTCTGCTGATTTGTTGCTTCTGTATTTCCCGCTCGTAATTGTAACAACCGTTTTTCCCCAATCGCTTGTTCATACTGTATCATGCTCGTCACACCGAAACCATCTTTACTGATCGATGAATACAAGAACTCTTTGCAACCCTCTTCTAAGGGAGCTAACTCGGGAAACTTTTTTGATATTCCTGAACAAATCACGACAAAATCAACTTGGTTACTTGAAAGATTCGTGGTAGTTTGAGGGGTTTTAGGGCTAAGAATCACATCCGCTCTGACTTGAGAATCTTGATGTCCTTGAATAATATCCCAGAACTTGCCAAAACGAGAGAGTTGTTCATTGAACGCATCTTTTACTTTCTCTACCCCCTGTTTTATCTGTTCAGTCAAAATGTGACCCCCTTCATATTCATGAATTGGAACATCAACACCGCTCCGAGCAATAATGCGAGTACTAAGAATTGATTAGTGGATATAGGCTTCGAGTCAGCTCGACTTTTCCTGTTTGACTTGTCGATAAATTCCTGGGCTTCTTTAATTGTTCCAAAATTAAAGTTATATGTAGGTTTTTGTCCTTCCTTCAGTTCAAGATTAAGAGCTGTAGAGTTTCCATCTACGATAATCATCAGATCTCTTCGTTTCTTCCAAAACATAAAGACTCTTTTAAGTGGGTTGAATGGTCGTTCTCTGAATACGCTAGTCCCTGTCTTAAATGTCTGTGTCAGCAACGGTTTTTTTGAGATAATGAGTTTGTCTTGTTCTGTTTTCTTCCTAGTTTCCGTGAATGTGATATCTTGGTATAATGTGATGACTTTCACCATGATTTAGTATTGTGAATACTAAATATATATACATTCACATTGCATCTATTGTAAATAGATTAAAATGAAAGCATATCTCGATCGTGGAAAAGCTCTCGGACAAAAACTTCGCCAGCTCCCCCTGTACCAACGATTACTGCTCGCTCCCTTTATCTCCGTGATTGCCCTCGTCGGTGTTGCCGTCGGTGTGATGATGCTGGGCATTCTACTCCCCATCGGACTTTCCGCATGGGAAGCCTATACCCCCACAGATGCCACTCTCGTAGTGATCTGGCCTATAGGCGCAGTGTTGATCGTCCTCGGAATCGTTCTCGGCTTCTTCAGAGAACAAGGGTAAAACCCTCTCTGATCAAGCAAGAAACCCTTCTAGTCCGCTAGAAGGATCCCCTTTTTCTTTGTTAATATTTTAACAATAATTTTATATACTTATCACTTATCTGTTATGATTTAGGTGAGAAGTATGGTAGAAATTTTAACTAAACAACCAACAGCATTAGAATCTTTTCTCAACAATGAATTAGACACTTTAGAAACAGAACGACAAGGAATGCTGACAGAAAAAGGGTATGCTGAATTTCTTAAACTGGAAAGTGGAGAAACACAGGTGACTTTTCAACCAGTTATACCGCGCCTTGTTGAAGGAAGTTTTGGTGACCGCAGAGCTTTCAGAGTGACTGTACATGGAACAGAATATGATTGGGCTGTTAATCCTCGAAGTCCCATGTATAGACAGTTACTTGTTTTGTTGAAGAAGGCTCCTGTTACAGTGAAAATCATCAGAGTTGGGGAAGGAAAAAGTACAAGGTATGACCTAAAAACATAATCTTATCCCCCTTTTTTAATCGCATTCGTGGAAACCACTGAATGGATAGATGAAGTGTTTTATTCCCCATAGAATAATCACAGCTACAATAGCTATAATTATTGATGTTCTCCATTCAGGTGTTATTACCTCCATTAAGTAACCTCTTTTGTTAGTATTTTGGTTCTCCAGGTGGCTTCTGTGTTGTGCAGTGGGCGCAAGTTGTGGATGATTCCATTAGCCCAGCACTCCCCAGAACATTTTTTCTGGAGGCGAATCACCTTTGATTAAGAATAGATACGGTATAGAATCTATCGTTTCCATGATGAGCAACGCTAACCCGTTCAACACATAGATGTTCACTTGAAAGACGATATTGAACAAGTGAAACATTACAAGACCTGAGAATGTTATCAGAAACCTTTTGTTGATCTTGAAGTACTTGAACTTCAGGAATATAGCCATCGTAGGAATCGCGTTGACCAGATTCTTCGAGTAATGGTGAATGTATTCTTCCAGCGATGCACCCATCATCGTCATCCCGTTGAGGTAGATTTGGGGTACGAAATGGGTTTCTATCAGCCAGCTGATATCGTGGAGAGAAAAAACCAAAAAGGGAAACACCAATGCACCTAACACCCGCTTGCCGTTGTGCTTCTCGAACCGTAGCGCATAGTAGGCTAACGGGATCAGCGCGAAGAACAGGTCTATCGAAACGAGGTGGAACTGGCCGTACGGGGACAGGGCAACATCGAAGCAGTACAGCAGTCCTCTGGGGATCCCCCAGAAGCGGTAGAACACCATGCTCACCACCATCACGCCGACCAATAAGCCGACCATGAAGTTCTCTTCGAACTCGCTTAACAGGTTCAACAGCGCATTATACGCAATCGTTAATCGTGACTGGAGTTTTTTCGTGTCCATTCAGTCAGTCATCTCTTGTCAGTTTTCCATAAAAAGCGCAAACAACAAAATCCATGAGCGCCCCCGCACCTGCTAACACCAAAAATAGCCATGCGTTACCCAGCCCCATTGTGGCGACGAAGCATGGCAGGGCCAAAAATGAGCCTGCGAAACCGCTGAGGTATTTCCACCGTGAATCATAGGACTTAGATAGATGGCAACAGGGACCGAAAGGAGATACCCCAAACTTCAGGAAGATGTGATCCCGCTTTGCGACTAGGGCGTGCCCTATCTCGTGGAACGCGAGAAGCAAAATGATGTTGATGATGAAGACTAGTTGCGTGATCATGGTTTCATGCACTCTACCACGTAGTTGAAGACGGTGAACGCTTTTTCACTCACTATCGTAAAGTCGTGTGTTATGAGCTTTTGCTTCAGTTGATGATGGGTCAACTCTCCGATGTGGGCATGGACGTCTTGGGGAGCGTAGACCATGTGGGAAACGTAGTATAAGGTGTCGTGGAGTTTGCGGGTGGCTTCCGAAATATTCGGCGTCGACACGACGAATTGCCCTCTTCGCTTCAACACGCGATGCACCTCCCTCAAGAATGTGTCCTGTCCATCTCTGTCAAAATGTTCTATGAGTTCCAGCGCGGTCACCGTGTCAAAGTGCTCATCTTCGAAGGGAAGAGACAGCGCGCTTCCGCAGACATCGGGGTGCATCGTTCCATCTACGTCTACTCCAACAGCGGATGCAAGGATCTTGTAGCGGTTGCACCCGAGGTCCAGCACTTTACTATTTTTCAACACAGTTCGAACGTAGGAGTGGCGTTTAAAGAGAAAGAATCGTGGAACCGGGTGCATAGATAAGGTTTAATATTCTGGAAAGTTAAATAATTATCGATAGTACATTGAAACGTTCATTGCTGGTCTAAATTATGATAAATCGTTCTTTAATTGCAAAAAATTTTAAGCGGTTCCTCCCTTTATTCTTCTCCCTTATTTTACTGTCCTCCGCTGTTGTCTACGCAGTTGTTTCCACGCCTGTAACGATCATTCAGGGGGGAAGCCTAGCTTCAGGGTATTCTTACATCATCTTTAGAATCGATTCAACGTATTATGCGAGAAATGGGTTAACAGGTGCAATAGATTATACAAGCATAAATGCAAGTTTCCTTGTTTTGTCAATAATAAGTTCACTATCCAGTACAGGAGGAAATATCTACTTCAAAAATGCAGAATATAAGATGGATGCAACTCTTGTCGGTTCAGATGGAGTGAATTTTCTTGGGGAATCTCCTTGGAGTAGTGCGAGTGAGGGAGTAAAATTCGTATGGGAAAAGGCAATTGTTGGTATTGATTTTACAGGTGTGAGAGATGCAAGAATTGAAGGTATATGTCTAGACGGAAGTAGTGTTGGGACTATTGCTGTAAATGTCGGTGGAACTAGAACAACCATTATGAATGTTAATATTTATAGTTGGACTGACGTTGCACTGAGATTCTATGACGTAAATCAATTTTATGGAGAAAAGATATACATTATTACAGGTAATTCTGCTATCGAGTCAAGTGGCGGATACTTCGACCACAGTACTTTTGTTTCCTGTACATTTCTAGCTGAGGAAACGAATATAATTTATGGGAGTGGAATATCCTTTATCGGATGCGACTTTACACATACTGGGCTTCCTACGAGTGGTTATGGGACACAAATAGTTGGAAACGAAACAACGGTGTCATTCACTTCATGTATTTTTGAAAACAATGTTGCTGGATTGGCAAATTATATCAGTATAACAGGATGCGCAGGAGTGAGTTTTATCAGCACTCGGTTCTACGGTTCAGCAGGAAGTAGTTATACTCCGACAAATGCTCATGTTCTTATTCGAGATACCCCAGGTATATATTCGGTTAAAGGTGTGATTTTTCAGGGATGCGATTTTGCTAACACGGGTATAGTCAATATACGAATAGATGAAGCTGCTGCGGGAAAGATTGTGGGTGTAACTGGAATAGGTTGTACGTTTCTCGGAAGTATTGTCTCAGATGTTTCGAATGCTGTCAAATTTATAAACTGTTATGCTAATGGAACTGTATGGAATTATCCATAGTTGGAGGAATATAATCTTGGCTATACTTAAAGGGGGATAATGGAATTAAAACAAGGTTTTTTCCCTTTCTCTTCCTCTGCACGTTACTGGTGCTTATTCCCTCCCAGAGCATTTTATCTGTGTATGCCGTAGGCTCCGATGTGTGGATCGCTGAAGATACGGTCTTCTTAACGGATACCACGCGGTACACGGCTCTTCAGGGATTTTACTGCACCAACGTCACGGTGACAGGGGACAGCGTGACCTTCGGCTTCGACTATGGAACATATACCACGCTTAACGGGCTGTGGGATGCGGAGGCCTTAGCGCTCTACGGGTACCTCAGCTCCGAGCCCCTCATCGACGAAGGCTTGGGCGACCTGTTTCCCTCCACCGTCTATATTTATTCAAATGGTTTGTATGGAACGTTAAATGAAACAGGTTGGATGAGTTATATTGGTAATAATTACCTTGAGATTCATGATGCAAATATTTGTAATCACACAAGTCATCTTTATCCGCAGTGGTTAGGACAATTTATAAGCGGGGGCATCTATGGAATTTATCGAAACTTATTCTATTTTGATACCAGTTTCCTTCCTAAAGGTGTTGAGATAATTGAGGCAACACTCTATTTCACTCCGTTTGCTCCTGATGCGGGAATTACAAATCCCTTCGAAGTCGTAGCGCAAAAATCAAGTTCTCAAAGTATGCCGTTTACCTATGCCGATTGGAACAAGGATTTATATTCAGGGAATTATGGCCAAGTTTCAACGGACATAATGAATATGAGTGAATATAATATACTTCGCCTTGATGGAGAACTTCTGAATCTGGGGGGAATTACTAAATTTGCTTTGCGTTCAAGCTTGGATATAAACAGTGAGGCACCTGTGGGAACAGCCTATGACTATATTTATCTTTACACTTTTGATTATGGTATTGGCCAGCCCTATCTCAAAATAACATACAGTGCTAACGCTGAACTCGTCGTTTCTGTGAGCGGTATATCGGAAGGCGAATACGCCCCTGTGTACGTGGACGGCTTAACCATCGGGTACGCCAGCTCCTTGAACAATTACACGATCATCTACCCCACCGTCCCCAACAACGTGACAACGCACCCCTTCTACACCGTGAGTTTTGGAGCAGTCACGGGATACCACACACCGAAAAACGTGAAAGTCACCCTGGGATACGGGGAGATCGACACGTTCACCGTGAACTATTTCCTTGTGCCTCCCCCCTACTTCCCCGATGGACGCATCATGTTCTTTGGAGTGGATATGATCGTGCTGGCGCAGCTCCTCCTCATCGGTGGGGTATTAGGCTTCACAGGCTTCACGATCCTTGACAGGTTTGAACAGGGAATGATCGGCGGGGTCGTCGGATTCATGGCAGGATTCTACATTTGCGCCACCTCGGGGATAGTTCCGGCGCTGTGGTTCATCGTGGGCTGCATACTTGTCTCGGGAATAATGTACTTTATGTGGAGGCGAAGCGAATGAGCATGAAAGGCGTCTTCCTCGGCATCACCGCATTCCTATTTGTCTGCAACCTTCTCGCGAGCCTGTTCGGGTACCTCCCCAGCCCCCTTGACCTCGGTGCCATCGTGGCAACCTTCGTCACGGTGGGGTTGGTCATCGTTGTTCTCTCCTTGATTCCGGTAATTAATTCGGGGGCAAGCTCTATCAGTCAATTCGTGTTTCCCATCGTCATCATCGGGCTGCTGTTCTCCGTCTCTTTTCCCTTCGGAGGATACGAGATACCGGTGGGGCTCGGATGGGGAAGCAACATGATGGGGCTGTTTCCCACAAGCCTCGCGGACGCGAATTGTGTAGGCTTCCTCTTCTTCGGGTTCCTCACCGTCCTCGCGGTGATCGCGGGCATGATGACGGCGATGGGAGGCGACTAAGAATGAACGTGGGCAAAATCATTGTGATGGCGCTGGTGTTCGTCTTCGCCATCTTCCTCATCCCTGAACTGGAAACCGCGATCCTCACAGTGGGAGGGGCGGAAACCCTGAAGCCGCTGTTCGACTGGATCCCCCTCGCCTTCATCGGCAGCGTGTTTCTCGCAATTATTTACTTGGGGTTTGAACGATGAGGAGACAAGACTGATGTGTGACCTGTTCACGTTCTTCCTTGACATGGCGAAGACGCCGAAAAAGACATCGAAGAAGGAGACACAGAAAAAATGAGTGCGGAGATCGCAGGGGTGTTCACGGAGCTGTTCTTCGGGGCTGGGTCCTGGTTGGGAGTTCTCTTGCTGTTAGCGATCATTGTGGGGCTCGCCATGACGGCGCAGTGGGTGGCGGTGCTGATGCTGCCCGTCACCGTCTTCTTGGGCATTGACTACCTCACGGAGGAGCTGCTCTGGAACGCTGTCATCATGTTCTTCAGTTGCATCTTTATCCTCGTGCAGGTGATGCGGCGGGGTGACTAGGTGTGGAGCGCCACCAAGAAATTGTTGTTCTTCTCCTCTTCTTTTTTCTCAGCACGGTGCCTCTGAGCCTCTGCGCCTCCTCACTGCCAGCAGACCCTTTGCCTCAACCCGTTGCGGACAATATGTACTTTGAGTATCCCACGCAAACATGGATCGTGGAGTCAACAGGGTACTTGGACCAGTTCATCGAGTGGGAATTTGAGCCTATCGGAGGAAGAACCTATGACAACCTGAAGAAAAACCCTTTCCTTGAATGGGTAGCTCTATGGAAGCAGAAGCCTTATATTACTTTTCTTGATGGAGAAAAAAACATTGTCATCGTGGAAAATCCTTTTCTCTCCTATCAGACACAGAAAAACCTTGATTTTATTGACGTTGAGATGGCGAAAAATTCATTCAGCCTCAAAAACTTAGCCGGATTCGAAAAAGCCTCACCTCTCCAGGTGAAACAATCCCTTCTCTCCTCATCAGTCTATCCCGTGAAAGTCTATGAGAAAACAGACTTTGTGCAGTTGCCGAGTGCAACAATCAATGTGAGAGATGATACACATGGATCCATCTCCTTCACAGTAAAAGAGTGGAAGCCAGGGATACGCCTCGACTTTGGATTCAACAGCACTATCACCTATTCTGGGGCCACAGATAATATTGTGGTCACGGGAGGAACAGAAGGCGTTCCCGTGACATTTACAGACATTTATAATGCCGATGTGGCTGGCGGCTGGGGCCAAGTGTCGAGGCAGGGAACAATCCAATTCTTCATTGAGTGTAGGGTGACATTGGGAGATAGTAGCACACCTACTTATTTTGCGGATACCACAAAGGAAGTGGTGTCCAGTAGCTCCACTTATGGCTTTGTCGTCTACAACTACGCTAATTTCAGGCTGGGCCAAGTTCTCAACCTCGCCACAAAATCAACAACTCGCGGATGCACAGTGTACTCAAATATTGAGCAACTGATTTACTCTGACTCTTTGGGAGTGGTCAATATTTATTCTTCAACGCTTATAGGGAATAGTGTACTGTCCTATTGCTCTATTGAGTTGCATGGAGCCAACGACCTATACAATAATCTCTTCATTGGCGTGGAGCCCGGAGCCTGCCCCACCATCGATGTGTTTAACTGTCTCTCCAGCAACGTGCCCAGCTACGCCTATGATACTTGTGCTGGAATATTTGACAGAGTAGCTATCACGGGGGCATCGTGGCCACTTGCTTTTCGCACCTTGTCCCTCACCTTTACGGGACTCTACATGAGGCAATGGACCTATGCGATGTTCAGGATGATTAACTCTGCGGCAAACCAATATTTCATCAACCTGGACAATGGTGATGTGCCCTGGGTAATTGCGTGGTATGGAACAAACACAGGAATTATTTATAGACAATATTCCTTCAATGTGTTTCTTCGCGTATATTCAGGAGAAATTATGTCTGGAGCTAATGTGACGTTATTCGATAAGAATTTGGGGAAAGTTTTCAGTAAACTAACTGAGGACAACGGAAGTATAATTCAGCAAATAGTGACGAGGGGATTTTACAATCAAACAGGGGGTAATACCCTCTACGATTACGGACCCTTCACCCTCAACGTGACCAAGGCAGGCTACCAGACCTACAGTTACACGAACATGACGCTGGATGAACCCATCGACTGGCGCATCTCTCTCTCCCCAGAGGTGGAGGCTGGAGTCAATTACTGGCCCCTATTCGCCCTTGCCTTCATTTGTGCGTTGGTCGCTGTGGCCCTTGTCGTCCTCAAGAGATAATCTGTTCAACTGATAGGTGTGTTGCTCTTTCTCCATCTCATCCCTGCTCCTACCTACACTGTCCGCCAGAAAGGGGACACCCCCTGTTCAAAACGTCCCAACTACACCTTCCCCACATATATATGAGAGGGGGATAATATAGAGGTGTATATAATATATAGGTGGAAGGAGAGAGGGTGAGAAGGAAGGAAGGAGAGAGTAACCTTTTTATAGTGCTAAGACGTATCCTACATAATAGAGGATAGTGTAATGGAGAAGGAGTAAAATAAGAATGAGTGAAACACAAACAGTTGAACACCGAAATGTTGGATTCTACTGGACATACTCCATAGAAACAGAGAGCGTAGTCCCCGTTGAAGGAACACGTGCATCAGCAAAGACCACAGAAAAAGTCAGCGTGGGAGGCAATACAGTATGGTATAACGATGCAATGAGCCAGATGAAGACAGCAAAAACTGAAATTGCGTTAACATATCTCGCTAAAGAGGTGAAAAAATAACATGGTCAGCCAGGAAGACAAAGCCAAAATGCGCTTCGAGTCCACCCAAAGGATCGTGGAACTCAGCAAAGAGATCTCGGATGCCATGCTCTTCGCGCTCATGTTGAGCCAGTACGGCATCAGGGAACGGACGGTCGCCAGCTATCTGCGGGCGCTTGAAGCACTCGGAAAAATTCGTGTGGATGGCCACCTCATCATCTGGGTGGGAGGCATGAAGGACCTGATACCTGACGAGGTGACGCAGGAATGATCAATCAGGAGAAAGCCCATGAGCTTGAAGTGGAGTTGGAGGAGATGCAGAAGATGCTGGAGGAGTCGGTGAAGAGGCTTGAGGACTTTGAGAAACGGGAAGAGCTGTGTCCCCTCACCTTCACGGGAATCACCATGAACTGCTGGGGCGCGCAGTGCGCGCGGTTCCTCGTCCTCACCATCAGGGGGGAACGGGTCTCGGGATGTGCGGATAAGCTGGCGGTGGGGTTGCTCTACGAAATAGCCTGTAAAGGAGGCAGCACACAATGAGCGTGCAGCCGTGTCCCGTGTGCGGGTGGACCATGAACCTCAGGGGCTTCTGCGCCAACTGCGGCTACGAGGCAACAAAGGTCACGAAGCTGGAGTATGATAACAAGGTGGAGGGAGACAAATGAACAGAGTTGTTCTCGTAAATCCGGAGAAAAAAGCCACTCTTGTTTATTACGAAAAAGACATAGACCTGAGAACTAATTATGTGATTCAATTGCTCAGAGAGACAGGGTGGTTCATCAGAGTTTAATGGAGGGAAAAGAATGAACATAACTTGGGAAAAGCTGGATATAGCATATTGTTTGAGTACATCTTGTCTTATCTGCAAATATTCTAAAGATATATGTCCCATCAAAGGATTGTTGGTGAAAGAAAAATGAAAAATAACTTGAGGAAAATCATTGTCTGCGCAGAAATAGAGGAGGCTACAGCAACATTTAGGCTCTTACTTGATTTAGAGGATGAACTGCGTTTTATGAAGTGTCAAATAGAGATGAAACCTTGCTGGAAATTAATCGATAAAATCTTGGGGGAGGAGCAGTAGATGGCTGTTGTGCCGTGTCCCGTGTGCGGGTGGACCATGAACCTCAGGGGCTTCTGCGCCAACTGCGGCTACGAGGCAACAAAGGTCACGAAGCTGGAGTATGATAACAAA
>Ga0307378_10007916_pt1 | contig 14223 bp, 12 predicted proteins | sample UN1MG_FD_202238 | JGI IMG/M metagenome (GOLD analysis project Ga0307378, IMG submission 202238) | Soil microbial communities from Risofladan, Vaasa, Finland - UN-1 | ecosystem: Environmental > Terrestrial > Soil > Coastal area > Acid sulfate soil | place: Finland: Risofladan, Vaasa | collected...
ACGTGGTGGCCGAGAGCGCCGTCACCCTCGACAAGACGCTCACCGAGCGCACTGCAGCCTTCACCAACGTGGTGGCCGAGAGCGCCGTCACCCTCGACAAGACGCTGCAAGACCGCACCGCCGCCTTCACCAACGTGGTGGCTGAAGGTGCCGTTACTCTCGACGAGACTCTGAAGGACCGTACCGCGGCCCTCACCAATGTGGTGGCCGAAAGCGCCGTCACCCTCGACAAGACGCTCACCGAGCGCACCGCGGCCCTCACCAACGTGGTGGCTGAAGGTGCCGTTACTCTCGACAAGACGCTCTCCGAGCGCACCGCCGCCTTCACCAACGTTGTGGCCGAGGGCGCCATCACGCTCGAAAAGACGCTTACCGAGCGGACCGCGGCGCTCACCAATGTGGTGGCCGAGAGCGCCGTCACCCTCGACAAGACGCTCTCCGATCGCACCGATGCGTTTACGGGCGTCGTCTCGGAAGGCGTGGTCGCTTTCGAAAACACCCTCACCGAGCGCACCGCAGCGCTGGCCACGACGATCGACGACCGGGCCAATGCGGTGGACAAGACCCTGGCCGATCGCACGGCCCAGTTCACCTCGGCGGTCAACCAGGGCGCCATCGCGCTCGACAGGACATTGGCCGAACGGGCCGACAGCTTCACCAAATCCCTGCTCGATAAGGTAAAGGGCCTCGAGACGGCCATCACGCAGCAGACCGCGGCGCTGGACCAGACCATGGGCGAGCGCACGCAGCTGGTGATCACGTCGCTTGCCGAACGGCTCAAGTCCATCGACACGACCTTCGGCCAGCGCACGGCCGAGACCGACAAGATGCTCGGCGAGCACACGCGCCTGGCCGGGGAAACCTTCGGCAAGCAGACGGCGCAGCTCAACGAGGTTCTCGCCAACAACTCGCAGATGATGCAGCAGACGGCGGAACAGGTCGGCGCTCAGTCCAAGGAGGCGGTCGACATCCTGACCAGCCAGACCGGGAATTTGCGCGAAGTCTCCCGCGGGCTGCTCGAGCAGATCCATGGGCTCACCCAGCGCTTCGAGAACCAGGGTCAAGCCATCCTCACGGCGGCCAAGGCGCTCGATTCCTCGAACGCCAAGATCGACTCGATCCTGGAAGGCCGCCATCAGTCCATCATCGGCCTGCTCCACACGGTCAATACCAAGGCCAAGGAGCTCGACGGCATGATGGGCAACTATGCCGGCATCGTCGAAGGCGCGCTGAACCAGGCCGAGTCGCGGGCCAAGCAGGTGACCACGGCGATCGGCCGCGACACCACGGGCCAGGCGCAGCAGGCCCTCGCCCAGATCGAGAAGCTGCGTGAAGAGGCGCAAGCCCACACGGCCCGCGCGGTCACCGACCTCAAGGGCAGCTTCGAGACCGTCATCACGCAGATCGGCAAGCAGCTCGAGCAGATGCGCGGGCAGTTCGATCATACCTCGCGCGGCATGCGCGAGGCGGCGCGGCAGACCGCGACCGATCTCGACAGTCTGCGCGTGGATATGCAGAAGCGGATGGACACGCTGCCCGAGCAGACCGCGCAAGCGACCGCCGCGATCCGCAAGGCGCTTACCGACCAGTTCCGCGAGATCGAGGCCCTTACTCCGAGCCTGTCACGGGTGAGCGCGTCCGCGGCAACCATGGGAAGCGGCGCCGATCCTTACCGGGCGCCGCCGCAACAGCCGCAGCCGCAAGCCCGGCCCCAGGCCTTCCCGCCGCAAGCCGACGAAAGCCGGACGGGTGGCGAGTACGGATTGCCGCCGCTGCCGCGCTTCGATGCACGCGGACGTCAGGTGTCGGCGCCGCATGACGCGGCCGATCTCGACCAGGCCGCCGGCGGCCTCGCCCACCAGATCTCGGGCGCAGTCGGCCCTGGCAACCGCTCCATGGGCGAACTGCTCACCCGCGCCGCCGAGCAGCCCGATCCTTACGGCGGCCAGGGTTACGGCGGTCAGAGCTATGGCGGCGGCCGCGCGGCCCCTGCCGGCGCCGGTCAGCTCCGCATCGACGAATTGTCGCGCGCGATCGACCATCGCACGGCGGCCGAGGTGTGGCACCGCATGCGGGCCGGCGAGCAAGGTGTGCTGGGACGGCACATCTACACCTATGACGGCCAGGCGACCTTCGAGGAGATTTCGGGCCGCTACGACCGTGAGGGCGAGTTCCGGAACACCGTCGACCGCTATATCGGCGACTTCGAGCGTCTGCTCGGTGAAGCCGAACAGTCCGACCCGACCGGTCACATGCTGCAGAACTATCTGACGTCGGAGACCGGGCGCGTTTATCTGCTGCTGTCGCACGCGAGCGGCCGCCTGCGCTAAAGCCGCAACGCCGAGCCGGGCTCCCCCAACAGGTCAGGCTCCCCAAAAACGAAGGCCCCCTCCTCCCTGACTGGGACGCGGGGGTCTTTACTTTTTGAGAGTCGTTTCAGCGCCATGGGCCGCGCGGCTGAGACGCCGGCCGCGATTTTAAGTCGCTGCTTGTGAGGAAGTCCTAGCGGCGGGCCGAGACCCAGCCGGTGATGTCTTGCAGCACTTCGGTGAAGGCCTGGTTCAGCGCGGCGATGACGTCGTCGGGCTTGTCGGTGGTGGCGGGCACGCGGGAACTGAAGCCCCTGGTGGCGACCACCCGGCCCGAGCTGGTATTGATCAGCTTGGCAAAGATGTCGACCTCAGCCGCGGCCTTGCCGCTCGACACATCGACCTGGAAGGCGCGGAGCTCTGTGGCGAGACCGAATTGCCCAGTGGTGGCGCTGACCGCCTTGACGGCGCCGGAGTTCTGGAAGCTCTCGATCATGCGAGCCTGGACGAGCCGCGGCAGGCGGTCGCTCCAGGCGACACCCTTATAATAGGAGACCTGGTCCGGCCGGGGACGCACCATCAGGCGGTTGGTCTCGAGCGCATGTACGGCCAAGGGCTCATAGACGACGAGCTGCCAGGGCGCTCTCCGGGTGCTGCCGGCGAAGCTTCGAGGCGCGACGAGATCGTAGGTATTCGGTGCGTGGCCGCCACCGCCGCCGGCGATGGCGCAACCGGCTAGGCCCAGGCAAATCAAGCCCGCGGCAAGAAATGGCGCCGACCGAGACATCTCCGATCGCCCCCTGTTGCGCGGCACTTCGCTAGCCATTTGAAGTGCCTTATTGACCACGTGGAGTGTATTCCGGCACTTGTGATCCACCAAGCAAAAAGCCCCGGGGATCTGCTTCCAACTTCTCAAGAACTCGATTCAGTGTTGCTGCCGCGCGGCGGCCTTCGCGCATGGTGGCACTGAACTCCTGCATGCTTTCCTTGGCCTGGCGGGTCAGGCCGTCCATGTTATCCCCGAGCGAGACTTCAAGCTTACTACTCAGCGACTTGAAGGACTGTGCGCCCTGGCTCACATCGTCGACCATCTGTCCGATCTCGGCATTCTTCTCATTCAGCATGGTGGTGAACTGCTGGAGATTGGCCAACGTCGTCGTGATCGCCTTCTCATTTTCGGCGACGAGATCGTCGACCCGCTTGAGCAACACGTTGGCGTTGTTCAGCGCCGCGGGCGCGGCATCGAACAGGCCCTGACCCGACCCGCGGCTGGCTGGGATCGTCGGAATAGGATTCTCGGCCGTTGCCACCAGCAGAGGCGTGTCAGGCGTGCCCGGCGTGATCTGGATGCCGCTGCCGCCGGTCAGGCCGAGCGACTGAATGCTCGCGCGGCTGTTTTCGCGCACCGGGGTCCCGTCGTTGATGCTGATGAGCACTTGCACCTTGCGGCCGTCTTCCGGGTCGAGCGCAAAGGACTGCACCTCGCCGACCTTGATGCCGTTGAAGCCCACGCTCGAGCCCGAGGTGAGCCCGGCGACCGAATTCTCGAACACGATGAGATAGCGCGTGCCGCCGCCGGCGAAATTGCTGATCCAGAAAATGAAGATGAAGGCGAAGGCGAGCACGCCCAGCACGAAGCCGCCGATCATCAAATAGTTGGCTTTGGTTTCCATCGGACCCTCAACACACACGCGCCATTAGACAATCAGCCGCCGCTGCTCGGTCGGGCTCGCGGCGCGAGCCCGCTCCCCGCAGAAATAGTCCTTGATCCAAGGGTGATTGGGCTGGGCCTGCAATTCCGCCGGCGAGCCGGTGCGCACGATCTTCTTGTCGGCCAGCACCGCCACCCTGTCGCACACCGTGAAGATGGTATCAAGGTCGTGGGTCACCATATAGACAGTCAGCCCAAGTGTCTGTTGTAACTTACGAATTAGGTGATCGAAGTCGGTGGCGCCAATCGGGTCGAGACCGGCCGTGGGCTCATCCAAGAACACGATCTCGGGGTCGAGCGCGAGCGCCCGGGCCAGCCCCGCCCGCTTCCTCATGCCGCCCGACAGCTCGGAGGGAAATTTATGCGCGGCCACCGGCGGCAAGCCCACCATCGTCAGCTTGAGAAAGGCCAGATCGTCCATCATCGATTGCGGCAGGTCGAGATGCTCGCGCATCGGCACCTGGATGTTCTGCAGCACCGTGAGCGAGGAGAACAGCGCGCCGTCCTGGAACAGGAGGCCCCAACGCTTCTCGATGTCGAGGCGGGCTTGCGGGGTGAGCGTCTTGGCATCCTGCCCGAACAGACCGACATCGCCCGCGTCCGGCGTCACCAGGCCGGTGATGACCCGCATCAGGACCGACTTGCCCTGGCCGGAGCCGCCGACAATGGCGAGGATCTCGCCGCGATAGACGTCGAGGTTGAGCCCGTCCCAAATCTGATGGCTGCCGAAGCTCTTGGCGAGCCCGCGCACGCGGATGACCACCTCTCGTCCGTTGTCGACGATCACACCCCGATCCCCGATAGGAACATGGCGAAGATGGCGTCGAGAATGATCACCAGGAAGATCGCCTTGACCACCGCGCTTGTCACATGCGTGCCCAGCGACTCCGCGCTACCCTCCACGCGCAGGCCTTCGAGGCAGCCGACAAGGCCAATGATAACAGCGGCAAACGGCGCCTTGATCATGCCGGCCATGAAATGCTGGAAGTCCACCGCCTCGTGCAACTTGTCGATATAGGTCGACATATCGAGGCCGAGCACGCCGAAGGCCATCACGCCGCCGCCGGCAAGTCCCATGATGTCGCCGAGAAAGGTGAGCAGCGGCAGCGCCACGACGAGCGCCAGCACGCGCGGCAGCACCAACGTATCCATGGGATCGATGCCGAGCGTGCGCATGGCGTCGATCTCCTCGCGCATCTTCATGGAGCCGATCTCGGCGGTGAAGGCCGAGCCCGACCGGCCGGCGACCATGATGGCGGTGAGCAGAATGCCGACCTCGCGCAAGGCCAGAATGGCGACCATGTTGACGGCGAAGGGCTCGGCGCCGAAGGGGCGCAACTGCACCACGCCCTGCTGCATGACCACGGCGCCGATCAAAAAGCAGATCAGCGCGATGATCGGCACGGCCCGCAAGCCCGCATGGTCGAGGTGATGGAAGAAGGAGATCGGACGGAAGCGCCAAGGCTGGCGGATCATGCGCAAGAAGGCGGCGGTCACCTCGCCGAGGAACGCCGTGAGCTCGACCCCGTCGCGCCACACGCTGGTGAGCGTCTTGGTCGTGTCCTCGATCGTTTGCGCGACCAGGCCCTGCTTTTCGATCACAGGCCGTTCGGCGTTGCCGCGGCGATGCACCTCCTCGATAAGGATGCGAAAGCCCTCGGTGGCGCCGGCGTAATGGGTCCGCAATCCGCCCTTCTGCCAGGCATTCGCCGTGCGCTGAAGAAGCCAGGCGCCGGCCGTGTCGATCTCGGCGATCCCGGCAATATCCATCTCGCCGGTAAAGTCAGGGGTGGGCGGGATCGGCACCCGCAACCGCTTCAGGGCCTTGTCGAGCTTGGTCGCCTCGGCCACCGTCCAGGCGCCGGTCGCCACCAGCCGGAATGTGGTGCCACGGAGTTCGACGCGAAAACCCGGGGCGCGGGCTTGCGTCGGCAGGACGAGCTGGTGATCGCGCTTGAGCATGGAAAGGCTTAGCTTGGCTCGTACTTACGCTTTTTAGGCGCCAGGACCGTTAGAATTGCAGTCGTATTTGAACGATAACACGGGAGAAAGAAAGGCGTTATGGCGCGATCTCGGCTTGACCTTAACGGCCCCGGCGGCGCTTTCCGCCTCACGGTGGGCATCGAGCGCTGGCCGATCCGCGGGGCCTTCACCATTGCGCGCGGCGCCAAGCGGGAGGCGATCGTGGTGGTGGCCGAGATCACCGGCGGGGGCCATCTCGGGCGCGGCGAATGCGTGCCTTACGCCCGCTACGGGGAGAGCGTCGATGGGGTGGCCGCGGCCATCGAGGCCTGCGGTCCCGCGCTCGCGCAAGGTTTGGACCGCGACGGCCTCGCCTCGCTCTTGCCGCCCGGCGCGGCGCGCAACGCGCTCGACTGCGCCTTGTGGGATTTGGAGGCGAAGCGATCCGGCAGGAGCGCCACGGCGCTTGCCGGGCTCCCGCCGCTGCATAAGGTGATGACCGCCTTCACGATCTCCCTTGGCGATCCCGAGACCATGGCGGCGCAGGCGAAGGCGGCGGCTCGGCATTCGCTACTCAAGCTCAAGCTGGGGGGCGCCGGGGATCGAGACCGTCTGGCGGCCGTGCGCGCAGCGGTGCCCCAGGCGCGCCTCATCGCCGATGCCAACGAGGCCTGGCAACCCCATGAAACCGAGACGCTTCTCGCGGCCGCCGCAGCAACCGGGGTCGAGCTGGTCGAACAGCCGTTGCCGGCCGGTGACGACGCGCTCCTGGCGCAGATCGCGCACTCGGTCCCCATCTGCGCCGATGAATCCGTGCATGGCCGCGCCTCGCTCGAGGCGCTAGTCGGCCGCTACGACGCGGTGAACATCAAGCTCGACAAGACCGGCGGCCTCACCGAGGCGCTTGCAACGGCCACACGCGCCCGCGCCCTCGGTCTCAAGATCATGGTGGGCAGCATGGTGGCGACGTCGCTGTCGATGGCCCCTGCCCTGCTCGTCGCCCAAGACGCCGACTGGGTGGATCTCGACGGACCGCTCTTGCTGGAAGCGGACCGCACGCCCGGCCTCATCTATGAGGCGGACATGGTCTCGCCACCGCCGCCGGCGTTATGGGGCTGACTCAAAGGCTGTCGACCACCCGCTTCAGCCGGTCCCGGACGTCCCCTGCCACCTCGGCGAGGCCCGGATTGTCGACGGCCTGCATCGAAGCGGCGGGGTCGACGGCCGACACTTCGACATCACCGTTTTCATGCTGCTGCACGATCACGTTGCACGGCAGCATCGTGCCGATCTTGTCCTCGAGCTGAAGCGCGCGATGGGCGAGCTGCGGGTTGCAGGCGCCGAGGATTCTGTAAGGCCGGAAATCCGCGCCGAGCTTCGCCTTCATGGTGGCGGCGATATCGATGTCGGTAAGCACGCCGAAGCCTTCCCCCTTCAACGCTTCGGTCACGCGGGTGATCGCCTGGTCGAAGGGGAAGCCGAGCGTCTTTGAGAAATGGTAGCTCATACCGGCGCGCTCCTTACATCATCCCGCAGCCGCCGCCCAGAAGCTTGTCGGCCTTTTCCTTCTGCGCGTCCGTGAGTACGGCATAGAGGCCCTCGGTCGCCGGTTTGAGCGCCTTCAGACTCTCAAGCTTGGCTTCCGTCGCCTTGATGCGTGCGTCCATGCGCTCCAAGGCGCTTCCACCCTTAGCCTTCATCATGTCGGCATGCATACCTTCCATTGTCGTGTGGCGCGCCCTCACCACGTCGGCATAGGCGTCCCACGCGGCTGTCTGCGGCTCGGTGATCTCAAGGTCGGTTTTGATATAGGCGAGGTGGCCTTCCATCATCGGGCGGGAATGCATCATGCCACCCCCCTTGCCCATCATGCCGCCCATTTTCGGACAGCTGCCGCCCATCTTGTTTTTGCCCATGCCTTGGCGCTGGCCGCCCATCATGCCCATGCCCTGGCCGGCCTTATCCATCATGCCGCCCTGACCCGCCATGGGCGCCTGCTGATCGTCTTGCTGCGCCAGCGCCGGCGACGCGGCGATGACGATCGCGGCGCAGGCCGCAAGCAAAAACGCGCCAAATCTGTTCATGGGAACCTCCTACTTGTTGACTAAATTATAGTCGTTTCGTCCCCCCTGTCCTTGAGGCCGATCAACACCTGAAATGCGGACACTCAATGATTGCGGTCCGTGGCCATTGGTCGCTCAACGACGCCCGCTAACGATCGGAGTGGGCAACCGCATCGACGACGAGACCGCCACGCCAGCGCCGCCGCAGCATGAAGGCGGCGACCGTTCCTCCGAGCGCGAGCACGGCCATGACGCCGTAAGCCTCGCCGCCAAGCATCCGGTAGAGCGGGCCGCAGGCCAGGGTCAGCGAGCCCATGACGAGACCGGCGACAACGGCGGCATAGAGACCCTGCGCCGTGGCGCCGCGGTCTTCCGGCACCGCATGGGTGAGGAAATGGATGGCGGCGAGATGGGCGGCGCCGAAGCTCATGGCGTGGAGAATCTGCAGCAGGCCCGTCACCAACAGAGGCGGGTCAAAGGCCATGAACCCCCAGCGCAGCACGGCCGCCGCACCGGCGAGCCCCAATAGCCTCACCGTGCCGCAAGCTGCGATGACGCGGCGCGAGACGGCGAACAGCGCCACTTCGGCGACGACCCCCACGGACCACAGCGCGCCGATCATGCCGCCGGAATAGCCTTGCGCCTGCCAATGCAGACTGCCGAAAGCATACATGAGCGCGTGGCTTGCCTGGATCAGGCTGGCCGCCAGCAGGAACAACAGGAACAGCGGCGCGCGGGCCAGCGCGAAGGCGTCCGAGAGCTTGAGACGGCGGAGCACCGACAGCGGCGAGCCCGCCGACTGGCTTGGCCTTTTGGGCTGGCGCGGCATCAGATGGGTCGCCAGCACCATCAGCGCCGAGGCGGCAAGTAGGATCGGCAACACAGCCTGCGGCCCGAATGGCTGAATTACGGAGCCGGAGCCGAGGCTTGCAGCGATGAACGTGATGGAGCCCCAGAGCCGCACCTTGCCATAGTCGAGACCGCCGCTGCGGATGCCGCTCGCCGCCACTGTTTCGATCAGCGGCATGATCGACGTCCAGTTGACCGCCAGCAGAATGATCGCCAGCAGCATCTGCCAAAAGCCGTCCGAGACCCACAGGACGGCAAAGGAGAGCAACGAGCCCCAAGCCAGCACGATGAGGATCGCGCGGCGGTCGCCGAGGCGGTCGGCGGCGAAGCTGATGGCCGGTGTGAACAGGATGCGCGTGTAGAGCGTCGCCGCTAACAACACGGCGATCTGGTCGGCATCGAGCGCGCGCCATTTCAGCCAGACCGGCAGATAGGGCAGGTAACAGCCGATCACCAGAAACAGCGCGGCGTAGAGTAAGCCGAGGCGCCACGCAAAGGACGGCGCCGCGGCATTCGCAGTGGCTTGCTGTGCCATTGAGTTAACGAATCCCTTGCCCTAGCGGCGGTACGCTCGGCCCCTTACCCCGAATCAGGATAGCCTCGCCACCACCATGCCGGAACGAGCTCCAGACCGCGCCGATCCATTGCCGTCGCACCCGGTACCGCCGAAGCGCGGACTGGCAGCGGAATATGCCGCGCTCGAGGCCACGCTGCGCGCCACGCCGGTTGGCCGCTGGTTCCTCGCCGAATATGCGCGGCGGAACCGCACCCCCGAGACGCAATTGATGCTCGATGCCATCGCCCGGCTGGAGGCAGCGGTCCTCAAGCCGCAGCGCCGGTCCGGTCTGGCGCCGGTGCTGTCCGAGCTGGTGGCGATGAGCGAAGCCATCGCGCGGACCCGGCGGGAGATTGCCCAGATCCGGCCGCCCCAGCAGTTCGACAAACAACTCACGAATGCCACCGAAGAGCTCGACCAGATCGCCGAAGCTACCGAGAAGGCTACCTCTGAGATCCTGTCCGCCGCGGAGGACATTCAGGAGGCAGCCTGGACCCTGCGCGAGCAGGGTGTCGCGGTCGACCTGTGCGAACGGCTCGATCAGCGGGCGATCGACATCTATACCGCCTGCTCGTTCCAGGACATCACCGGGCAGCGCAGCAACAAGGTCGTGCGGGCGCTGCACCTCATCGAGCAGCGCATCAACGCCATGATCGAGATCTGGGGCGTCGATGACATCGCCTCCAAGGTCGACGACGCCGCGGCGAAGATGGAGTACTTGGCGCAGGACTTGGCACGGGAAGAGACCGCGCTGCTGGACGGTCCCCAGCGATCCGGCGAGGGCCTGAAACAGGATGCCGTGGACCAGATGCTGGGGGCGCCGGTGGACGAGCCTGCCACCGCCACGGAAAATTTTGCCGCAGAGCAGCTCGGCGCGGAAAACTCCGGGGACCGGTTCGAGCGGCCAGAGCCGCTGACGTTCGACAAGCTCCACGCGGTTAAGCGCGAAGCCCTTTTCGGCTAATTTTTTTCGCCCTTTATATCAGACCCTTAGCGGCCAACGTGCGACATTTTGGCACCCTCACCCTTGAAAAAAGGCGACCTGCTAACCATTTCTGGGTGGACGCATTGTCCCCCAAAGCGTCCCTCAAACTGACGCAAGTGAATGAAACGGCCCGGTTCCCCCCCAACCGGGCCGTTTTCTTTTGCGTGGGTTGCCGCCCGCGGAATCGGGGCAGCAGCCGGCGTCGCTCCGGCAGCCCGAGATGGTGGGCCGTCAGCACGTTATCGATGAACTCCCGGGCGGAATTCTCCCAGCTATAGCGCAGCGCATGCGCCCTCGCGGCGTCGCGGCTGAGGTCGAGCGCGCGCAGGGCGGCCGCTTGCAGGTCCGTGTCCAGCGCACCGCAGGCGAGATCGGTCAGGACGTCCTTGGGCCCGCTGACCGGATACGCGGCCACCGAGACACCGCAGGCCAGCGCTTCCAGCAGCACCAGGCCGAACGTGTCGGTGAGGCTCGGAAAGACGAACACATCCGCCGAGGCATAGGCTTGCGCGAGATCCTCGCCCTCCTTGGCGCCGGTAAACAGCACGTCGGGGTATCGACGTTGCAACTCCGAAAGCTGCGGGCCGCCGCCAATGACGACCTTTCGGCCGGGCAGATCGAGATCGAGAAACGCCTTGATGTTCTTCTCAACGGCAATACGGCCGACATAGAGAAACACCGGCTGCTTGCCGAACAGGCGAACGTTCTGCGGCCGATAAAGGTCCAGATCGACCCCGCGCGACCATCGCATCATGCGCTCGAAGCCGCGCGCCCTCAGGTCGTCCTCGACCGACGCCGTGGCGACGAACAGGCCGGCGCCACTGTTGTGAAAGCGGCGCTGGAAGGCATAGCACCATGACGCCGGGATCGGCAGGCGCGCCGCGACATATTCGGGGATTCGCGTGTGGTAGCTCGTGGTGAAAGGGCGCTTCATCTTGCGACAATGCTGCCTCGTCATCAGCCCTATCGGACCTTCGGTGGCGATATGGATGAAGTCGGCGCGCGCGGTTTCGACCCGGCGCGCGATCATGGCCGGCGTGGCGAGGGACAGCCTGATCTCAGGATAGGTTGGGCACGGGAGGGTTCGGAATGCGGAGGGCGCGAGAAAACAGATCTCGGCGCCGAGCTTAGGCGCCTCTTGGGCCAGCCGCTCATAGGTGCGGACAACCCCATTGACCTGGGGGTGCCAAGCGTCGGTCGCGACGAGAATGCGCATCAGGCGGCAGCCTCAAGCTCCTCGACAGGGGATTTGGGCACACCCATGGTCTGGTGCGGATTCCAGCGGATGATCTCGAAGATCCCTTCCTCGGTCTCGGCTACCGCCGTGCAGCTTTCGACCCAGTCGCCGGTGTTGATGTAGATCACGTCGCCGACCTGGCGCATGGCGGCGTGATGAATATGCCCGCAGATCACGCCTTGCGCACCGTTGCGGCGCGCCTCCTGCGACAGAGCGGTTTCGAACTCGCCGATATAATTCACCGCGCGTTTGACCTTGTGCTTCAGATGGGCCGAGAGCGACCAATAGGGCATGCCGAACCAGCGGCGCACGACGTTGAGATGCGTGTTTAACCAAAGTGCCATCGTGTAGCTCCAGTCCCCCAGGAAGGCGAGCCACTTGGCGTAGCGGACGACCACGTCGAACTCGTCGCCATGCATGATGAGATAGCGGCGGCCGTCGGCGCCGACATGGATGGTCTGGCGCTCGATGGCGACACCGCCGAATTGCGAGCCGCAATAGTCGCGCATGGCCTCGTCGTGATTGCCGGGGATGTACACGAACTCGGTGCCCTTGCGCACTTTGCGCAACAGCTTCTGCAGCACGTCATTGTGAGACTGCGGCCAATAGATGCCGCTCCGGATGCGCCAGAAGTCGACGATGTCGCCAACCAAATAGATCTTGGGAGCTTCATGGCAGCGGATGAAATCGAGAAAGGCTTCGGCCTGACAAGCCTTGGTTCCGAGATGAATGTCGGAGATAAAAAGCGCTCTGAACCGCCTTTTCTCGGCGTCGTTCGGCGCGTCATCATCGGTCGAAGTGTTCAGCACGATGTGTTGCGAGTTAAGGTGATTTTGTATCAGGCTTGTGACATCGGCGATGGTGGTGGTTAACGGCGCGACATGGACCATGAGCATCTCAAAGACCGTATGGAGACGGCGCTCAGTTCACCGATTATCGAGAGCGCGCCTTTGCCCGTGGGCTTTGGCCTCACGGGGCTTGCCGTGCGGCTAAAGGATGGGCGGCGGCTGGCGGTGAAGGCGCGCGGCAGCGGCTCCGGTCCAAGCCTGGAACTTGAAGGCTATATGCTCGGTGAGCTTGCGCGGCTCTCGGAACTCCCCATACCCCATGTCCATATCGCCGCAGCCGATCTCCTGGTCATGGACTTCATCGACAACGATGGCGGACCCATCACGGACGCCGTGGAACGCCATGCGGGCGCGCTGATCGCCGCCCTGCATGCGACCCCGCGCGAGTCGTTCGGCTATGCGCGGGACACGCTGATTGGCCCCCTCCCACAACCCAATCCGGAAAGTTCTCGGTGGATCCCGTTCTTCCGCGATCAGCGGTTGATGCATATGGCGCAGGCCGCCTCGACTGAGGGCCGTCTCCCGTCCCCGCTCTTCGCGCGCATCGCGCGTCTGGCGGACCGTCTCGACGACTATTTGATCGAGCCGGCCTTCCCCAGCCTGCTCCATGGCGATTTGTGGACCGGCAATGTGCTCGTCAAAAGGAGCCGGATCGCAGGCTTCGTGGACCCGGCGATCTCTTGCGGACATCCCGAGATCGAGCTCGCCGTCACCACCATGTTCGGGACGTTCGGAAAGACATTCTTCGAGGCTTATGAGAGCCGCTTACCGCTTGAGCCGGGCTTCCACGAGCTGCGGCGCGATCTCTACAATCTCTACCCGACGCTGGTGCATGTGCGGCTGTTCGGCGCGAGCTATCTGTCAGGAATAGAGACGACCCTGGCACGGCTTGGGGTTTGAGGGGCTTGGTATTCAGCGCGGGCGCGTGATTTGGCGGGGCTAGCGCATGATCCTGCGCGGGGGATAGCGGGGCCCAAAAAAGAACCGGCCCGGACAATGCCGGGCCGGCCTTCCCTGCGAAACGAGCCGAATGCGAAAGGCTTGCGCCTTGTCAGCGGGCTTCGACTCGCCCCCCCATTTTTTTCCTGAGCCGTCGATTCTTAGTCTTGCTTCAGGTCCCTCTAGTTCCCCGTAGTCTCGGTAGTTCCCCGTATCTCAGTCTCGTTCCCCGTCCGTCGTCTTGGAAGAAGTAGGCCCCCCAGCCCCGTCCCCCGTGTTTGTGAAACAAAGCTAGCGCAGTCTCGCTTCACCCTTCAACATTCCGCGAGGCCGGAAATGCAGAACGCTTAGGCACTGTTGCGGAAATGCAAAGGCGCGCGCTCCGGCGGCCCTCTGCCAAAATTTATTCCTCTACTTCAATAGTTTATGCTTGGCGGTGGCGGTTGTGACCGGCGCGGCCCGTTCAGGCGGCACACGCGGTGCGCGAACGCGGCCGGGATCATGGGCAGAAACTTTGCGGGGTACTGTTGCAGTTGAGCAACGGGGTTGGCAGAGCAGTTACAGGCGCCCGTGCTTGCCCCCTTTGGGCGCAGCTCTAAGGCCCTTGGCGGCGGAAAAGATTCGGGCCCGTTGGCCGGCGGGCCGTTGCCGCCCCCGGCGCTCGCGTGCAACATGCGGAAAATTTTGGGGACGTGATGAAGCTTCTACGTTTTGGCGCGGCCGGGCAGGAAAAGCCCGGAATTCTCGATGGCAACGGCCGGATC
>Ga0307378_10007918_pt1 | contig 14221 bp, 8 predicted proteins | sample UN1MG_FD_202238 | JGI IMG/M metagenome (GOLD analysis project Ga0307378, IMG submission 202238) | Soil microbial communities from Risofladan, Vaasa, Finland - UN-1 | ecosystem: Environmental > Terrestrial > Soil > Coastal area > Acid sulfate soil | place: Finland: Risofladan, Vaasa | collected...
TCTTCCTGGGCTACGGTTTCATCGTCGGCCTCCTGGGCACGGCGGCCGGCCTCGTGGGAGCGCTTCTGATGATCCATTACCTCGACCCGATTGAAGTCTGGGTGAACCAGACCCTGCACACCGACGTGTTTCCGCGGACGACGTACTACTTCGAGCACATCCCGCGGCACCTGTCGGTGGCGTGGTGCGTCGGTGTCAGCCTGGCGGTGCTGGTCCTCTCGACGCTGGCGAGCCTCGCCGGGGGGCTCCTGGCGGCCATCAAGCAGCCGGTGGAGACGCTCCGCGATGAGTGAGCCGCTCGAAAGGCAGGCTCGCGCCGGGCCGATCCTCCAGGCCAGCGGCCTCGTCAAGGACTACTGGATGGGCCCGTCGCGCCTGCGCGTCCTCCAGGGCGTGAGCCTGTCGGTCGCGCGCGGCGAGTTCCTCTGCGTCCTGGGGCCGTCCGGCAGCGGCAAGAGCACGCTTCTGCACCTTCTGGGCCTCTTGGACCGCCCGACGGAGGGCCGCGTCGTCTTCGAAGGCCAGGACGCGTTCGACCGGCCGAAGCGCTGGCGCGACCGCATGCGCAACGAGGCCATCGGCTTCGTCTTCCAGTTCTACTACCTGATGCCCGACCTGACGGTCCTCGGAAACACGCTGCTTCCGGCGATGGTCCGGACGCCCGCGGTGGTCTGGCCATTCGCGCGTCACCGCTATCGCCGGGAGGCCCTGGGAGTCCTCAAGGACCTGGGCCTGGGGGAGCGCGCCCAGCACCTGCCGAAGGAACTTTCGGGCGGCGAACGCCAGCGGGCCGCCATCGCCAGGGCCCTCGTACACGGGCCGCGCGTGCTCTTTGCCGACGAACCCACCGGCAACCTCGACTCGGCCACGGGCGCCGAGATCATGAAGGTCCTCCAGCGTCTGAACCGCAAGGGGGGCCTCACGGTCGTCATGGTCACCCACGACGAACGGATCGCCCGCCAGGCCGACCGCGTCCTGCACCTCCAGGACGGTAGGCTCTTGCACGGCGCCTGATTGGCCGATATATTCCCACACGCATCCGGTCACGTTTTGGGGTGACGCCATGGCACCGAAAGTCTGGTTGAACGGCGAACTCGTGGAGCGCGATCGCGCCGTGATCACGGTCTTCGACCACGGCCTTCTCTACGGAGACGGCGTCTTCGAGGGGATCCGCTCGTATAACGGCCGCGTGTTCCGCCTCGAAAAGCACGTTCGGCGCCTGTTCGACTCGGCCAACGGCATCCGCCTCGAGATTCCCCTGACGCCCCAGGCCGTCGGCGACGCCGTCGTCGGTACGCTCCAGGCCAACGGCATGAAGGATGCCTACATCCGCGTGGTCGTGACGCGCGGCGAGGGCACGCTCGGCCTGGACCCGAACCGATGCCCGAAGCCCAACATGTTCATCATCACCGACAAGATCGTGCTCTATCCCCAGGAACTCTACGAGAACGGCCTGGAGATCATCACGGCCTCGACCATGCGGAACCATCCGAACGCCGTGAACCCGCGCCTGAAGAGCCTGAACTATCTCAATAACATCCTCGCGAAGATCGAGGCCATCGACGCGGGCACCCTCGAGGCCGTCATGCTCAACCATCTCGGTTACGTGGCCGAGTGCACTGGCGACAACATCTTCATCGTCCGCGACGGGCGGCTCTTCACGCCCCCCATCGCCGCCGGCATCCTCGAGGGGATTACGCGCGACGAGATCCTCGACATCGCGCGCGCCGCCCGCCTGGAAGTCCGCGAGGAGAACCTTACGCGGCAGGACCTCTACGTGGCCGATGAATGTTTCCTGACGGGAACGGCGGCCGAGGTCGTCCCGGTGGTCCGGATCGATAAGCGCACGATAGGTTCCGGCAAGCCGGGCCCGGTCACGAAGCGCCTGGCGGAGGAGTTCCACCGCCGGACGCGGGGCTAGGGCCGGCTGCCGGCGGTGGCGTCGGCTTGGGGGCCGACGCCGGGGCAGGGGCGGATGAGGGGGCTGGAGCGGCCGCGGGTGGACTGCTTTCCGGCGCCGGTGTGGCGGGTGCTCCTGGCGCGGGTGCGGCTGCCGGGGCCGGCGGGGGCGCTGGCGGCGCGTCCTTCGCCGAAAGGTAAACCACGAGGTTGGTCGCCACGGCCTCCGCGTCTTTCGTCTTGTAGCCCGCGCACCGGTAGGCCTCATATCCCGTCAGGCTGAACACGACGTCCAGGGGGAGGTACACGCCGACCAACTTGTTGTCGGCGAACACGCCGCAGATCTCGGCATAATCCCTTCCGACCCGGCCCGTCCGAAGGGCCTGCCGGAACTCGACCCCCTGGCTCAGATTGTACCCGAGGCCCGGGTTCATCTGGCCGGACATCAGCGGGTGCGAGAAGGGGAGGGTCTTCACCGTCCAGTTCATTTCGGCGACGAGTCGCCTCAGCGACCCGTCGAAGGCGCGTGAGCCTGCGGCGGCCTCGAACCAGAGGAATCCGCCCTTGGCCACGAAGGCAGCCAGTTCCTCGCGCTCCGAGGGTTTCAGGGAGATCTCGCCGGTGCCCGTCAGGAACGCCACGTCGCTGTCGGCCAGGTCCGCGATCGCCGTGCCGCCCTTGGTGATGGGCGAGCGAGTCGTGTCCCTGACCTGGAGGGTGATGCCGGCCTTGGCCTTGACGTGCTCGGCAAGTCTCTTGAGTCCGCCGTAGTTGGCGCCGACTTCCCAGTTGCCGCCGTGCCGCACGCGGGCGATCCGCAGCGTTGCCTTCGGTCCTGCCTTGACGGGCTGCGTGTAACGTTCGGGCTGTCCGGCGCTCGGGTCCTCCAGTTTGGCCCTGAGGGGGCTGCGGTCGGTGGCGTAGGTGAACAGGTTGATCCCCCACTTGAAGAGGTATTCCTTCCCGGTGACGGCGCGGGTCTGCCACGGGCACGAGATGTCGTCCATGGCGTAGAAGACGATGGTTCGCATGCCGTCGTGGATGCCGAGGACCTCCGGTCGCGACTCCAGCGGATGCGGTTCGACGTACGTGGCATGGTCGGGGCCGAGCGGCTTCAGGGGCCACTCGGGCCAGACCTCCCTGGCGAATTCGATGAACCAGCGGCGGACGGCGGGGTTCCCGCACGAGGCCTCGAAGAGGATCGTCCCGCCCGTGTCGGTGAACTCGCGGAGTTTTTTCCTGTCCTCGCCGAGCAATCGGGGCGTCGTTTCGGCGGAGATGTAAAGGATGGGCGCTTCGTGGAGTTCGTCCAGCGGGGCCCCGAGTTCCATGACCTGCCACTGGAACGGTTGCTCCTTGACGTGTTCGATGTAGGTGGTCAGGTTGTAGATGTCGCGGCGGTGGGCATTCCAGATGCCCTCGAACTTCAGTTTGTTGAAGAGGATCGGCGCCCGGCCCTTGTAGAGAAACAGGAGGCCGAAGCACGTGTTGGGGATGTCGCCCCAGTGGCCCTTGGGGTCCTGGTGATTGACGACGATCTCGGCGCCCTCGCGGTACCAGTTGTGCGTGCCGAAGTACTTGTAGCCGGCGGCGATGCCGACCCGTTCGACGCAGTAAAGCCAGTAGAGCCAGCGGTCGGGCGGCCCGAACGGATGCTTGTCGGCCGTGAAATTCTTCGCCAGCCAGCCCAGGGCCAGGTCGATCCGCCGTTCGGCCTCCGAAGCGGTGCTCTGGCTCTGGCCGTTGCGGCACGGACATCCGCTGGCCGGTTCCAGGACGTCCGTGATGATCAGGAGCGACGCCAGCCCCGCGGCGGTCATGGACCCGTAGGACGGGCTCCGGCCCTGGTATCCCCATCCGCCGTCGGCGTTCTGACAGGTGAAATACAGTTCGCGGGCTTTCAGGAGGGGCTGGACCTGGAACTCGATGCCGGCCAGGTTGGCCTCCCGCATGGCGAGGATCGGCCACTGGGTCACCGAGAAGTCATGGTCGCCGTCATGCTTCAGTTCGTATCGCCACCCGCCCTGGTTGGTCTGGCCCGCAAACATGTGGGCCAGGTCGCCGAGGATCTGGCGCCGGACCGCGGCCCGTTTTCCCGTCGAGAGTTTGTTCTGGACGTAGGCCAGGCCCATCGCGCGGATCGGCAGGGCATATCCCTGGCGGTGGTTGAAGTCGCGGTCGGCGTCGAGTTTCAGAAGGTAATCGAGGGCCTTGGTCATCACCGCGCGGCTGGGATGCTCGCCCATGTAGGCCAGTGTCATGAAGACCATGGCCGACTGGCAGCCGATCCATTCGTTGATCGGGCCGAACGAGCCGTCGGGGTTCTGTAGGTTGATGAGGTACTCACGGCCCCGCTCGATCGCGCGGCGGACGTCCTCGTCCGAGAAAGCAGGCTTCGACGGAGGGGCTGGAGGGTTCTGCGCGGGGGTCGGTGCAGCGGCAGGCGCGACGGCAGGCGCTGCGGCAGGCGGCTCGCCCGCCGCCGCCGGGGCTGCCAAGTACACCCCCGCCGCCACCGTCAGGGCGGCCATAGCGGCGGCCAGCCCGACGCCAGCACACCGCTTCGGCATGGCCAAGTCCTCAGTCCGCCAATTCTGCGAACGCGTTCAGCAACTATTAGCGGTCGGTCAGGAACGCGACGATATTGGTCGCCACGGCCACGGCGTCCTCCTGCAGGTAACCCTTGCAGGCATACGAATCGTAAGGCGTCGAGGAGAAGACCGCGTCGAGCGGGCTGAAGATGCCCACGAGGTTGCCGTCCTGGTAAATCCCGGTGAAGTCGGCATAGGCCCGGCCGAGTCGCGGCACGGTCAGGACGCGGCGGAACTTGACGCCCGCCGTCAGGTTGTACCCGAGGGCCGTCTTGAAGGCGCCGGTCATGAGCGGATGGTTCTTCGGGATGGGCTTGAGTTCCCATCCGGCTTCCTGGGCCAGTTTTCTAAGGGCCCTATCGAAATCGAGTGACCCGTCGGTGGCTTCGGCCCAGAGGAACCCGCCGCCCGCCAGGTACTGCTTCAGGCCGGCCCGCTCGGCCTCCGTGAGCGTGAACTCCTTCGATCCAGTCAGGTAGGCGGCGTCGGCCCCCGCCAGCCCGGTCGCTTCCGTCCCCTCTTCTTCGACCTTCAGGGTCATGCTGCCCCGCTTGGCCAGTTCGGCGGCGAGGGTGTCGAACGCCTTGTAGTTGCGGTTCGTCAGCCAGCCGTTGCCCTCATACTTCATGCGGACGACGCGGACGGCGCTCTTCGGGCCGGCCTTGACGGGCGACGTGTAGCGCGCCTCGACCTTGGGCGGTTCCTGGGCGGCCAGTTTGGCCCTGAGGGGGCTGTGGTCGGTCGCGTAGGTAAAGAGGTTGATGCCCCACTTGAAGAGGTACTCCCGCGCGACAATCGCCTTGGTCTGCCACGGACAGGAGATGTCGTCCATGGCGTAGAAGACGCAGGTCCGGACGCCGTCGTCCACGCCGAGGATCTCGGGCCGCTTCTTCAGGGGGTTCGGGTCGAGGAACGAGCCGTGGTCGGGCCCCAGGGGCTTGACGGGCCATTCCGGCCAGACCTCCTTGGCAAACTCCAGGAACCACTTGCGAACTTTCGGATTGCCGCAGGAGGCCTCGACGAGGATCGTGCCGCCGGTGTCGGTGAACTCGCGGAGTTTCTGCTTGTCCTCGGCGGTGAAGTTCGGGACGGTCTCCGGCGTGATAAAGAGGATCGGCGCGTCGTGGAGTTCCTGGACGGGGACCCGGAGGTGGACGATCTGCCACTGGAACGGCTGTTCCTTGGCCTTTTCGATGTAGGTCGTCAGGTTGGCGAGGTCCCGCCGGTGGCTGTTCCACTCGCAGTTGGGGATCTGGAGTTTCTCATAGAGGATCGGCGCGCGACCCTTGTAGAGGAAGAGCATCGCAAAGCAGGTCGAGACGACCGAACCGTACTCGGCGTTCCAGGACCCATCGTCCCCCTGGCTCTTGATGAGGAGTTCGGCGCCTTCCCTGTACCAGTCGTGGCTGCCGAAGTACTTGTATCCGGCGGCAATGCCGACGCGCTCGGCGGCGTAAAGCCAGTAGTAATGCATCCATCCGCCCTTGCCGGGGTTCTGGTCGGGCTTGAAGTTGTCGGAGAGCCATTTCAGGGCGAGTTCCACCCGCCGGTTCAGGTCGCCATGCTCCGAACGGGACTTGCCGCCGCGGCACGGGCAACCGCTGTTGAGGTCCAGCATGTCGGCGATGATGTAGATTGAGGCCAGCCCCGCCGCCGTCATGGACCCATAGCCGGGGTCGTTGGAGGCGCCGTAGTTCCAGGACCCGTTCGCCTGCTGATGGTCGTAGTAGAGTTTCTGGGCGCGTTGCCAGACGATGTCGGGGATTTCAACGCCGCCCAGTTCCGCCTGCCAGAGGGCGAGTATCGCCAACTGGGTGTTCGACAGGTCGAATCGCCCCGCGTGACCGTGCAGCGAATCATAGTTCCAGCCGCCGTGGCTTCCCTGGGCCTGGACCAGCCACTGGGCGTCCGCCGCGAGGGCCGCATGAATGATCTCGCGCTTGGGGCTCCTCACCTTGGTCTGGAGAATGGCCAGCGCCATCGTGCGGAAGGCACGCACATAGGTCTTCTCCGTGCCGCGTGTGATCGAGGCCTCCATCGCCGACGAGATGACGGGGCGGTTCGGGTGCTCGCCGACGTAGGCCAGCGCGTGGAGCGCCATGTTGCTGCGGCCGCCGGGATATCCGCCATCTTCCTGGGGCCAGGTTCCGTTCTGGCCCTGGTTGATCAGCCATTCCCTGGCCTTCTCGATGGCACGCACGACTTCCTCGTCCGTCACGGCCTGGACCGGAAGGGCCATGGCGCCGACGATCGCCATGGCCAACACGAGCACCTTCACGCGGAAACCACTCATTGTTCCGACCTCCAAATTATCCAGTTATCATGTCTAGGGCCGAGTGTCGGCCACGCTGCATACGGGTAAGCGAGGCGCCACGTTGGCCCAGGCTCCCGCGATGTTCTGCGACGGCTGCCGGCCATACGGCCCGTAGGGGCGGACAGCCCATGCGCTCCGCCGCGAGGAGCGAGTGGGCAAATTATACTCAGCGGACGTATCGAATGCACAAGTTATTAGCGAGGGTTCCCTCCCGGTCGGCTTGGCCGGCCGGCCGGTGCCGGCGGCGGGGTCGTGAGGCGCATGGTTCGGCGCCGATCCCCTGCCGGCGGTCAGCATCGCCAGGAAAAAGACCTTACACATACCACCCCTTCCCATGAAAGCGGCGGGAATCCCCTTTGAGCCCTATCATATGCTCAGCCACTACTTTATACGCCTTTGTAAGGCGCTCCGCATCAAAAAATATGCGATCTTCCGCCCCGTTCCGGCATTCTGTTTGTTTTGTTGATGGTCTGGGGACCGTTCGAACCGGATGCCGAAGAACCCGGCCGGAGTTGTGGACGGACGACGCCTGGAGCGTTTCCGAGCCTGCTCCCCCGCGCGATCTGCGTCTCGCACCCCCGGATGCAGACCGGGAGCACCGACATCAGGATTCCGCGCCATCCGCAAACAGCGCCTTGCAATTGCTCCGCGGGGGCATATAATACGGACCTTTCGGAGTCGATGCGACCACCATAAGAAAAAGGCGACGCCATGAAGAAGGACATTCATCCGAAATACGTCGAGTGCAAGGTGACATGCGGCTGCGGCAACACGTTTGTGACCCGGTCCACCGTGCCGCAACTGGCCGTCGAGGTCTGTTCGAACTGCCACCCGTTCTTCACAGGTCAGCAGAAGTTCATTGACACGGCCGGCCGCGTCGAGCGGTTCCAGAAAAAGTACCAGTGGGACGCCAAGCAGGCGGTCACGCGGGCCGAGGCCGCTGCCAAGCAGGCGGTCGTCAAGCCCAGGCGGAAGCCCCCTCTGGCCGTCAAGAAACTCGCCCCCAAGCCCAAGGTCGTCAAGGCCCCCCCGGAAGAGGCGGTCAGACCGGGCGCGGGTGGCCGACCCGGCGGGAGGCCTGGTGGCGGATTCGGCGGCGGGCCCGGCGGGGGCAGACCTGGCGGCGGCGGCGGCGGCGGCGGCGGACGTCCCGGTGGCCGCGGTCGCGGTGGCTCGAAGCGTCAAGCCCCACCCAGCACCGAGCGGCTGCGAGCGGAGCGACCCAAACCCGAGCAGCCTCCGGCCGAAGCGCCCCAGACCCCGGCACCCGAGGCGCCGCCCCCGGCGGCCCAGGCGCCGACCCCTCCAGCCGAGCAGCCGAAGGGCGAGCAGGGGCAAAATTAAACCATAGACTTGCAATCGCATGAATCAGGCCGGCCGCGTCCCCAGAGGAGCGGCCGGTTTTCTTTCGCGCGCGTCGGGCGCAGAACGAGGGCCGCCCCACTTGAGGCGGCCCCATCGCTAGACCGGTGGGAAGCCCGCTCAACCGCCCTTAGCGGTGCCCGCCACCATGGAACCCGCCACCGCTGAAGCCGTGCGATCCTCCACCACTGAAGGTGTGGGACCAGCCACCACTGAAGGTGTGGGACCCTCCGCCGCTGAACCCGCCGCCGAAACTACGCGGCGCCGAGAACGTCTGAGGAGCGGACGAATGCTCGCTGAACCGCGGAGTAAACGAACGCTCCGTGAACCGCGGCGTCACGCTCGGCGGAGAGAACGCATGCTCCGTAAACTGCGGGGTCTGGATTTGTGGAGCGAAGTGCTGCTCGGTCATGGCGTGCGGCGTTTTGACCTGCGGCACAAAGGCGTGCTCCGTCGGACCCCGGACGAACCCGCGATGAGAGGTCGGCGGCTGCCCGGTTGTAACGTTCGCCATCGGGGTCGGCCCGTGGCTGATCTCGCCGTTGAAGCGATGGCCGGACGTGCCGGATACCCTGGGCCCGCGGTCTCCATGTTCCCCGAACTCATGGTGCTCATGCTCGCCGAACGCATGATGAGGCTCGTGCTCGAAGAGTTTCTCGAAGAAGTGATGCCTGTGCCCGAAGAAATTAAAGTCCCCTCCGACCCACCACCATGGCCAGCCGCCCCACCAACCGGTCGGATAGTACGCGTAGTCCTGGTAGTAATCCGGATAGGTGTACTGGCCGTAATAGTTGTAATTGTTGTACACGTTCGACGTGGGGTACGCCGGCAAGGAGGCGGCGGCCGAGGCAATTGGCGGCGGCGAGGGAATGAACCGCAGTTCCGTAAGGTACGAGGTGTCGCCGTACGCATAGGGCACATCCACATCCACAGGGCCGAGGTCCTTCAAGGCGAGCACCGGCGGCAGGCTGAACTCCAACTGAAGTTCGTCGCGCCCGCCCGGACCGACGGTGTCCGTGGAGACTCGCACGACGCCGCTATAGGCTGTCGCGCCGGTCACCAGGTGACCGGACTCGTCCATGAACCGCATGGACGACGGGGCCATAATCAAGGACTCGGTGCCGCTATTTGCAATCGTGAGACGGACGACAAACGTCTGGTATTGAGCCCCGCCGGGTCCGGCTGTGATACTGCCGAAGGCCGAGGCTTCTATCGTGACCGCTCCGGCGCCCGGAGGCAGGCTATACTGCCCGCCGGACACCCATCCGGCGGATGCCGGTTTCGCCGGTTGCGCTGGGCTGAAGTAGAAGTATTCCAGGACGTTGGGCGGCGACGGCGCGGCCGAACTGGTCGAGACGGCCTCCGACGCGACTGGCGCGGCCGGGTAGGTGCTGACGTAACTGCCCGCCAGAGATGGGGTGGCCGCATAAGCCAGAATCGCGAGGCCTCCTGCCACAAGGGCAAGGTTTATGTGACGTATTCTGAACATCGTACACCCCCATTTCTTCTGCTTCCCGATTCATTAATTATACACCTCTCCGGAGCCCAGAGGAAGCCCCCGCCCAGCGGCGACCGTTCTGGATTGAAAAGCCTCCTTCTTCGACGTACACTCATGCGCCTCAGGCCGCGAAACCTGCCTGCCGCCAGGCAGGTGCGCCTGCGCAGCGCCAGGGAGTCGCTCGGTGCCGAACATCGCCATCCTCGGGTCCACCGGTTCGATCGGCCGGATGACGCTGGAGGTCATCGCGTCGCTGGGGCCGCCGTACCGGGTGGTGGCGCTCGCTGCGGCGAGGCAGGCGGACCTTCTGGCGCGCCAGTGCGCCGAGACGGGCGCCGCGGCCGTCGGGGTCCGCGACGAGGAAGCCGCCGCGGCCCTGCGCCGGGCCTTGCCGGCGGGCCGCGCGCCCGAGGTCGTGACCGGCGCCGCGGGCCTGGAGGCTCTGGCGTCCCGGCCGGACGTGGACATCGTCCTGTCGGCGGTGGCCGGCGGAGCCGGGTTGCCCGCGGCCTTGGCCGCTGTCCGGGCCGGCAAGCGCCTGGCCCTGGCCAACAAGGAAGCCCTCGTTATGGCCGGCGACCTCGTGATGGCCGAGGCCCGCGCGAGCGGTGCCGAGGTCATTCCGGTCGATAGCGAGCACTCGGCGGTTTTCCAGGCGATGGCCTGCGGCCGGCGCGCGGAGGTCCGCCAGATCGTTCTGACGGCGAGCGGCGGCCCCTTCTACCGGCGCGCGCCGGAGGAACTGGCGGACGTGACGCCCCAGCAGGCGCTGGCCCATCCGACCTGGGCGATGGGTCCGAAGATCACCATAGATTCTGCTACATTGATGAATAAATCACTGGAGGTGATCGAGGCCCACCACCTGTTCGGCCTCCGGGCCGACCAGATCCAGATCGTCATCCACCGCGAGTCCACGATCCACTCGCTGGTGGAGTTCGTGGACGGCTCGGTCATCGCTCAGTTGGGTCCGCCCGACATGCGGATGCCGATCCAGTATGCGCTGACGTACCCGGAGCGCCGTCCGGCGCCGTGGCCGCGGCTGGACCTCGCGCAACTGGGCCGGCTGCACTTCGAGCCGCCCGACACGGCCCGGTTCCCGGCGCTCGCGCTCGGGTTCGAGGTGGTACGACGCGGGGGAACGCTCGGTGCGGCCCTGGCGGGCGTCGATGAGGTGGCCGTCGGCGCGTTCCTGGACGGGCGAATCCGATTTACGGACATGGTGCCCCTCGTCCGCCGCGTCCTGGAATCCCACCGCTGGGTGGACAGCCCCTCCTTGGACGACGTGCTTGCGGCGGACGCCTGGGCCAGAAAGGAAGCCATTCATTGGATACCGTCCTTTACGCATTCGAGATAGCGGTTGCGCTCGGCCTGATCATTTTCGTGCACGAACTGGGCCACTTTCTGGCCGCCAAGTGGTGCGGCGTCTGGGTCCGCCGCTTTGCGATCGGTTTCGGCCCGCCCCTCATCAAGTGGACGCGCGGCGAGACGGAGTACTCGCTCCGCATCCTGCCCCTGGGAGGGTTCGTCGAGCCGATGGGCGACAGTCCGGAAGGCGAGGGCGGCGATAGCCCACGGGCGCTCTGGCGCAAACCCGCCTGGCAGAAGATCCTGATTTTCGCTGCCGGAGTGTTGATGAACGCGCTGCTGGCGATGATCCTCTTCGGCCTGGCGCCGATCGTCGGCCTCGAGGTGTCCGTGCCGGTGGTTGGCCAGGTTTTTCCCGAGTCGCCGGCCGACGAGGTGGGCCTGAAGCCGGGCGACCGCGTCGTCAGCATCAACGGCGAGACCGTCCATTCCTTCGAAGACATTTCGAGCATCGTCGGCCTGTCGAACGCCGGCACGGAATTTGACGTCAAGGTCGAGCGGCCGGTCTCCGGCGCCGCGGAACCCCGCGAAATTTCCTTCACTGTGGCCAGCACAAGGGCGCCAGGATCGCTGGCGCCTATGCTTGGTTTCATGCCGGAGATGGAGCCGGTCATCGCGGCCATGAACCCGACCATGGGGTTCCAGACGCCTGCCGCCGCAAAGGCCGCCGACGAAGCGCGTTCTTACTGGTTGGGGCAGCCGCTGCTTCAGCAGGCCGGCCTGGAGGTCGGCGACCGGATTGTGGAAGTCAACGGCGCGGCCGTTACGAGTTGGCATGGCCTGAGCCAGGCCCTGGAGCAAGCCCCTGCCGGCCCCGTCGAATTGACTATCGAGCGCGGCGACCAGCGACAAACCGTGCGCGTCCACCCGGCCGACATGAAGGTTTACGATTGCGGCATGCGGTGGCCGGTCAATGTGGCGATGGTCGAGAAAAAGTCCCCGGCCGCGGAGGCGGGCATTCTCAAGGACGACCGCATCGCGGCGGTTGACGGCAAGCCCTGGCCGACCAGTGAAACCATCATGGCGCTTACTCGGGCCGCGGGTGCGAGCGGCGGCACACTTCACCTGACGCTCTGGCGCGGCGGTCAGTACCTCGACGTGACCTGCCGGCCGACTGTGCTTAAGGACTCCAACCGCCCCCGCATCGGCATCACACTGGCCCCGGCGGCGGCCGATCCGGTGCAGATCGGTTGGATTGAGCCCGACGGACCGGCCGCACGGGCCAACCTTCGGTCCGGCGATGTCATCTTGCGCGTCGGGGAAGATGAAGTCGAGCCGACCGACTGGTCGCACCTTCAGAATCTATTGGTGGATGCTGCCGACAGCCCGATTCCCATTCAGGTCCGACGCGGCGAGGCCGTCGTCGCCAGCGTGCTGCATCTGAAGGCGATTCCGCAGTCCCGCCTCACCTGCGACAACGCCTTGGGCGTCACCATGTACGAGCCCTTTCCTCGCATTTATAACCCCATTGCGGCGGTGGAGCGCGGCATCCATCGGGCCCTCGTATGGTTCCGGCGCGTTTATGCGATGCTGGTGCAACTGGTGATGGGGCAGGTCAGCACCGCAAGCGTCGGCGGACCGGTTCTGATTTTCCAGGTTTCGTTCTTAACCGCATCGCACGGACTAGGCGCCCTGATGGATTTGTGGGGGGTACTCGCCGTCTCGGTGGCGGTTCTGAACTTCCTGCCGATCCCTCCGTTCGACGGAGGGCACGCCCTGTTTGTTCTCATTGAGAAGATCAAAGGCCGCCCCATCAGCACGAAGGTGCGGTCGTGGATCTGGGGCGTCGGATGGATTCTCATCGGAGCGCTCTTCCTCTTTGTGACCTACCGGGACATCCTGCGACTGGTGGGCGTGGCCTAGGCCGCGCGGTCCGGCGCCGCCGGATTAGAAACTATCTCAGAACTACCGCTCTCGGGTGCCACCCCCCTGGCTGGGTGCCGCCGGCTTCGAAACGATCTCGGCACTACCGCTCTCGGGTGCGGGGTGCGGACACCCCGCACCCGTGTACTTTGGGGGTGGCACCCTCCGTTCTGAGATAGTTTCTTATCCGAGGAGCGCCGCGACCGCTCGCGCCGCGTCGGCCGCGCGCCCCGCCGCCAGGGCCTTCCTCGCCGCCTTCAGAGCCTTCGCCTGCTCGGCCGTAAACGGCACGGCCTCGCCGGGCGCGGCCGGCGCGTAACCGAGACGCGCCAGGATCGCCGCCGCCAGCGCCTCGACGCCTTCGCCCGTCAGGGCCGAAATTCGGAGTGTGCCACCCTGGCACGGCCACGAGCCGTGCCGTGGCCGGCGGCCGGTCTCGTCCGGCCGTGCTGCTTCGACGGCATCGGCCTTGTTCCAGACGGCCAGCGCCCGCTCGCCGAGCGCCCCGAGCGCCGCGTCGTCCTCGGGGCGGCGGCCGGCGGCGGTGTCCAAGAGGTAAACCACGAGGTCGGCCTGCGCCAGTTCTGCTCGGGCCCGCGCGACGCCCTCGCGCTCCACCTCGCCGCACGCCGCGCGCAGTCCCGCCGTGTCCACCAGGACCACCGGCAGACCCGCCCCTCCCCAGGCGGGCCCGCCCCCGCCCGAGGCGGGTCCGCCTTGGGTGGAGAGGGCGGGCAGCGCCGCCTCCACTTCGACGGTGTCGCGGGTCGTCCCCGGAACGGGGGACGTGATGACACGGTCTGCGCCGACGAGACGGTTCAGAAGGGTGCTCTTGCCGGAGTTCGGAAGGCCGGCGATGGCGACGCGCGGCGGTCGGGCCAGGAACCGCCCGCAGGTGTTCCAATGTTCGAGCAACACATCGATGGCGGCGGAAGGGGTCAGGAGCCCTAACGACTTAAGGCTCCTGACCCCTTTGCCTGTGGCGGCGAGGCCCGCCTCGATTTCGGTGACTGCCCGAGCCAGGGCGCCGTTCAGTTGGTCCAGGAGGATGCGGGCAGCCAGCGGCGTCGTGGCCCGCCGAAGCGCGCGGCGGGCCTCGCGCTCGACCGGAGCGATGCCTTCGACCTCGAGGAGCCGGTCGGCATCCACGCGCGCCAGGCCGAGCGACTCGAGGCGGCCGCCGACTGCCTCGACCGCGGCCGGGCCGCCGTGACAGTTCACCTCGAACTCTTGCGCCGCCGTGCGACAAAGGAGAATCTCGTCGAGCGGTCGGTCCTCGGCGTCAACGACGTGGCCATAGAGGATGGCGCCGGCGTCCGGGAGGGTCTT
>Ga0307378_10007919_pt1 | contig 14220 bp, 11 predicted proteins | sample UN1MG_FD_202238 | JGI IMG/M metagenome (GOLD analysis project Ga0307378, IMG submission 202238) | Soil microbial communities from Risofladan, Vaasa, Finland - UN-1 | ecosystem: Environmental > Terrestrial > Soil > Coastal area > Acid sulfate soil | place: Finland: Risofladan, Vaasa | collected...
AGATCCGTGGAGCCATGTTGACTCACTCGGGACGGGCTGCTACTATCCAAGGCGGCGCGAAGCGGAGAAGTGCGATGGCAGCAAACCCCGACGCAGGCAGCGACCTGCCGGTTCCTCGGCCGAGAAGCGGGTCCGCGGCGGCGCGGGCCCACCTGGAGTCCATCGCCGGGCCCGAGAAAGGCGAGACGTTCCGCGTCGCACCGGGCACAACGCTCATCGGCCGCGACCCCTCCTGCGACGTCGCACTCTCCGAGTCGGCCGTCTCGCGCCAACACGCCCGCATCGAGCACCGGGAAGACCAGTGGACCGTCAGGAACCTCAGCCCGAACGGAACGCGGCTGAACAAGAAGTCGATTGACGAGGCGGTCCTCTCGGACGGGGACGTGATCCGGGTTGGCGCCAAGACGCGGCTGCGGTTCCTGGTGGAGACGGTGGCCGTGTCCCTCACCGGCCGGCCGCAGTTCCGGCCTCGCGCGCTGGAAGCGCAAGAGGAGGAAGCGGGCGAAGAACCGGCGGCTGAAGAGGAAGCCAAGCCCTCCCTGTTCCATCGCCGCAAGGGTTGGTTCATCGGACTCGGCGCCTACCTGCTCGTCATCCTGATGGTGGGGCTTGTGCTCGCATTCCGCGGTTGCGGCGGGTCCGGCGCCCGCGCGATCCCCGTCCTCGCCCTGGAAGACATGATCGTCTCGGAACCGGGTGCCACCGCTTTGCGCGTGGACCGTGTAACGCCCGATTACATCGTGTGCCAGGATGAGTTCGGCCGGACCGTCCGGGTGCCACGGCAGGACCTCAAGTCGGGGAAAGCGAAACGGATCGTAGGCATTCGCCAGGCGATCGAAGGGAAGTTGCAAGAGTATAAGAAGACGTTGCGCATCGACCTCTCGGCCGCCGAGGCCCACCGCAACCGGGCGCTGGACCTATACGACCAGCGAAACAGCAAGGCGGGGAATTTGTTCAGTGCCGTCAGATATTTCCAAAAGGCCCTTGCGTATTACGGCGGGCGCGGCTATTTCCCCAATCAGCCCACCGTTGACACCATCTATCTGGAATGTCTCCGGGAGGTCGCGGACCGCATCCACCGCGAGTACACGAACGCCGTCCTGGACGAGAAGGCGGGGGAGTACAAGCGAGCGATGAGGCGCTACAAACACGTCCTGGCCATGGTGCCCGAGCCGGGAAACAAGATTGTCGAGAACGTATCCCGCCGGATCAACGCCCTGCGGAAGCGGTACCCCGACCTGGATTAGGTCCCGAACTTGCTTCGGGAGTGGGCTTCTACTCCGATTCGGGCGCGTTCGCCGGTTCTCTTGCCGGATACTTCCGGATGAACTCTTCCCATCCTTCCGTATCGGACGGCGGCTCTCCAACCGGGGCCTCGGGCGGCTCCGGCGACGTGTCTATCTCAGAAGGCGGCGGCGCCTCCGCCGGCTCACCGGACTCGGACGGGGCAGGCGGTTGAACCTCCCGCGGGGGACCCCACGGCCGCCGGATTTCCACCACCGCGAGAATGGCCAGGACCAGGAGGGCCAGGCTCACCAGCAGGGCCGCCCCGACCAGCAGTTGCGGCCGCCGGCGCATCCACTCGCCTCCGCGTCGTCTGATTTCGCGCACTCGTCGGCGGACTTTCCCGGCCGCCACCGCTATGCGCCTGGTGACCGGCAGCGTAACGGGCGGTTCCTCCAGGCGCGGCAGAATCGCCTGAAGGTCTTTCGGTCTCCTGCCGACCAGCGACGCCACCGCCGCGAGAACCTTGCTTCTGGGGCTGATGTGACCGCCGAGGCGCCTGATGCGCCGGCCCATTCTCAGGATCGCACCTTCGGGATCTTCCCGGGTGCAACGGACGAGCGGCAGCCGCGCAAACAGCGAGGACGCGCTCGTGACTTCCTCAGCAACGCATCGGGCCAGACCTTCCGAGACCACCAGCGCCTTCTGCACGCGCTTGACCGCGGCGACACGCTGCTCGAGGCTCTCCGTTTCGAGGCACCTACCCAGGACGACGGCATCGCGGTAGCACCAGAATCCATCGGGGAGACTGAGCCCGTGCTCCCCGTGTGGCGGCCAGGCCTCCGCCTGGGCCCGCACGAAGCGCACAATGGCAGGGGTTAGTCGGGCGACCGGCACACCCCGTTCGCGGCAGGCCACCAACCAGGCTTCCAGCGTCGCCGGCTCGCTCGGTTGACCCTCGCAGTGCTTTCGATAGAGGCCTTCGAGGACGGTGCGCCACGCGCGGAGCAACTCGTTGTCATAGATCCGCTTTTTCTCAGGGTTGGTCAGAACGGAGACGGCCTGGCCGACCTCGGCCAGCAACTCGAGCGCCTGTCTGCGGAACCGGCCGATCTGATAGGTTCTCAGGGCGCGCTTGGCCTTGCGACCGGCTTGGTGGATCGCCGCCCTGTCGGACTCAAGGGGCGGCACACCGAGCAGTTCATAGTAGGTCGGCTCGGGGGTCTCGACGCCGAGCCATTCCCGGTACAAGTCGGCCCGGGACGTTTCGCTCTGCTCGTCGTGGTTGGAGCGGTTTTCGATCATGCGCGCTTACGCCGGGTGGCCCAATCAGTCGAAGGTATCATACCGCATCGCGCACCGCCTGGCAATCGGGCGGTGCAGGGTGGACGCCGCCGCCGCCGCCCGCTAGACTTTGCGGGCTTCCAACGAGGAGGGAGAGGGCGGATGGCCGAGCGGTCGTGGCACGAGAGGTCCCTCGAGGAAGCACTGACCCAGCCGGCGCTGCGAGCCGGCCTTCGCCGCGCCCTCGGCGCGGGCCCCTTGTGCGACCGGTGCCTCGGCCGCCTGTGCGCCGCCGTGGACTCGGGGCTGAGCAACGAGCGTCGCGGCCAGGCGATTCGTCGGGCGCTGGATGCCGCGCCCCCTGGAAAATCCTGCTGGCTGTGCGGCGGCCTTTTCTTCGATGTGGACGCCTGGGTTTCGCGCGCCCTGGCGGCGCTGGAGGGCTGGGAGTTCGACACGTTCCTCGTCGCATCGCACACCGATCCGAAAATCGAGGATCGCGAGAACGTGCTCCACGAACTCGCGGGCGACCATCTGGCCGAGCCTTACAAGCAAGAATTCAATCGCGAGGTCGGCGCACGCCTCTGCGACGCCACGGGAGCCGAACCCGACTTCACGCATCCGGATATCGTCGTCATCGCGGACCATGCCCGGGGAAGCGTCGCGGCTGAGGTGCGTCCTCTGTTCGTCTCGGGGCGATACCGGAAGTTGGTGCGCGGCATCCCACAGTGCCGGTGGGCGGCGTGGCCGTCGAGCGTCCAGCAAATCATCGGTGATGTGGTGTGCGAGGCGGCGCAAGGAGAGGACCATCTCTTCCACGGTTGCGGACGGGAAGACGTGGATGTGCGATGCTTGGGCGAGCGGCCGTTTGTCCTCGAGGTCGTCCGCCCGCGCCGGCGGCGCCTGGATTGGGCCGCGATTGCGGATCGGATTAACCACTCCGGTGCGGTGGAGGTTCTCGATCTGGGACGGTGTGGGGCGGATGATGTTGCCCGCATCAAAATGCTTCGGCCGGATAAAACCTACCGGGCCCTGGTCCGACTGGACGACCCGGTCGGTCCACCCTGCTCAGAAAGGCTGGCCGGACTGGTGGGGAGAATTCGGCAGCGGACGCCAACGCGCGTCCTGCGGCGTCGGCCCGACCGGGTGCGCTGGCGCCAGGTGCGGTCGATTGTCTGGCGGCAACTGGATTGTCGGACGCTCGAGATGGAGGTCCGCACGGAGGCGGGGCTTTACGTGAAGGAACTTGTCAGCGGAGACGGCGGCCGCACGCAGCCGAACGTGGCCGGGGTCCTCGGCGCGGACGCCGAATGCGCCGAGTTGGACGTCCTGGCCGTTCACACCGAGGAGCCGACGGCCACGGAGAAACCTCAATCCTCCAGCGCCACGGAGTAGGGCCGACCGGCCTGGAATCCCGTCGCCTCGGTGAAACCGGCCGCACGGAGCGCCCGTTCGGCCTCGGCGTAAGCGTGGGCCACGTCCTCGGGCCGATGGGCGTCCGAGCCGACGGCAACGCGGCGGCCGCCCAGGCGGCGGTAGCGCTTCAGAACCTCAAGGTCGGCCGCCAGGGCCATCCCGCGGTCCAGGACATGATGCGTATTGACCTCCAGCACCACGCCGCGCGCGACGCACTCGGCCAGGATTTTTTCGACCCGCTCCCAGTACCACGCGTTGCGATACGCCTCGAACAGGCCCGGCGCCTGCTTGTAGATGTAATCGAAATGGCCGAGGCAGTGGCACCATCCCGAGGCGACGAGAGCCGCGGTCTCGTCAAAATACTCCGCCTGAAGCGCCCGGATGTCCAGGTCGTCGAGCCCTTCCGGCGTAAGCCCATAGATATGAACGCCCCCCGTCGTGTGAACGGACCCCATCACGAAGTCGAAGTCCATCGCGGCCAAACACTCACCCGGTTCGACGCCGTAAGCGCGGCGGAAATCGAACTCGACGCCCATCCGAATCGTCAGGCGGTCCCCGTAGCGGCTCTGTGCCTCGGCGACGGCTTCGGCGTAGGCCTCGTAGTCGAAGAACCCGTAATGCGGATCGTCGCGGTCGAAGTCCAGGTGCTCGGCGAAACAGACGTCCTTCAGGCCGGCTTCAATCGCCGCTTCGCACATCTCGGCGAGCGTGGCGCGACCGTCGGCGCTGTGGGTTGAATGAAGATGGTAATCGATGGGAATCACGCGGTCTCCCGTTTCTGCGCCGCCCATATCCGCGGGGGCTATCCCTACAACGCCACTTCGTGCGCGGCGGGTCTCCGTACCCGCCGCGCAGCCCCGAAAACGGGCCTTCGCGCGCGGTGGGTGCAAAGACCCACCGCGCGAAATGGCCACGTAGCGTTGTAGTACTATTCGGAGCGGATAAACTCCTCATACATTCGGGCATAGCGCCCGCCGCGCGCTATCAACTCGGCGTGCGTTCCCTCTTCGGTGATGCACCCGCCCTCGACGACGAGGACGCGGTCGGCTTTTCGCACCGTTGACAACCGGTGGGCGACAATAAAACACGTGCGCCGCTCAGTCAACCGCGCAAGCGCTTCCTGAACCTGGAGTTCGGTCTGTGTATCCACGCTGGAGGTGGCTTCGTCGAGGATGAGGATGGCCGGGTCGGCCAGCATGGCCCGCGTGAAACAGACCAATTGACGCTGGCCGGCGGAGAGCGATCCACCCCGCTCGCCCACCTCGGTCTGATACCCCCTGGGAAGGGCTTCGATGGCCCGGTGGCTGCCGATGCGGCGGGCGCACTCGATGACCTCGGCGTCGGTCGCGTCGGGGCGGCCGTAGCGGATGTTGTCCATGACGGTTCCTGTAAAGAGAAAGTTTTCCTGAAGCACGATGCCCGTGTGCCGGTGCAAGCCTCGCTGGGTAATGGCCCGCACGTCGTAGTCGTCGATGCGGACCGCGCCGCGCTGCGCCTCATAAAAACGGGCGATGAGGCGGCAAATGGTGGTCTTGCCCGCGCCGGTCGGACCGACCAGCGCCAGCGTTTCCCCGGGCCGCACCTTGAGCGAAACGTCACGCAGCACGACGACGCCCGGATCATACTCGAAGGTTACGTGGTCGAACTCGACCGCGCCGTCCAGGCGCCGGGGATTCCACGCGCCCGGCCGGTCCACGATTTTGGGCTTGGTGTCCAGGACCTCGATGATCCGGTCGGCGGCGGCCAACGCGTGGAGAAAGTTGTTGTATAGGTCGCTCAGCATTTCCATCGGGAAAAAGAACATGCCGACGTATGCGAGAAACGCCACAACGGAGCCGGCGGTGACGCGCTCCGGCTCCGGCAGATCGGCGGTGGTGGCAACCCGGTAGGCGCCAAACAGAATCACGACGGCGGGCGCGAGGACCTGAAGCGTTCGGACAACCACCATGTACCGCGCGTGGACGCGGTCGGTTTCGATGCGGGTCTCGTAAAGTTCGCCGGTCAGACCGGCGAAGATCTCCTCGTTCCTCTGCTCGCGGGCGAAGGCCTGGATGACGCGGGCGCCGGCGATGGACTCCGCCACGTTGGCCGTCAGGCGGCCCGTTTGCCGCCGAACTTGACGCCAGGCGGTGGTCGCACGCTTGCGGAACCAGCGTGTCAGAAACGCCAAGACCGGCAGCATCGGGAAAATCACGAGAAACATCACCCTGTCCTCCAGCAGCAGAAATACGGTGGCACCCACAATCGTAAGCGTCGCGGACACCAGATGATTCGGCGCCCATGAGACGGTCTGCTCGAGCGCGTCGAGGTCCGTCGTGCCCCGGGCGATGACTTGCCCCGCCTTCACCTTGTCGTAGTACCGGAGGCTGAGTTCGTGCAGATGGTGAAAGAAACGCTGCCGCATGCGATACATGAACTGCTGGGCGAACTTGGTCACACGGCGAATCTCGAAGTGGCGAACAACCGCCGAAGCCATGAAGAGGACCGCGAAGCCGGCAATGTGCCACACAGTCGTATTCCACGCGCCCGCCCTAAGGGAAGCGGCTTCGCCCTCGGGCAGACCCTGGAGGGCCTTGAGTGCTCCAGCGGCGTCGTCCACCGTCCACTTCAGAAGTTTCGGCACCAGCAGACCAACGGCCGTGAGGATGAGGGTGAAAAGGATGTTCAGGGCGATGACGCCGCGGTAGGGCTTGAGCCAGCCCATTAGCCGCCTGGCGGCCTGGCGATTGAGACGGGTCGGCATCGGTTGGTCGGCGTCGCCCACGTGGCCGAAGCGAGGACTCACGGTCGCGCCTCCTCGTCCAGCCCCAACTCCCACTGCATGCGGCAGAACTCGCGGTACGGACCCTCGCGGGCAATCAACTCCTCGTGCTTGCCCTGCTGAACAATGCGTCCCTCTTCCATAACCAGGATCAGGTCCGCGCGCCTGACGGTCGAGGCACGGTGAGCGATGATGAACGTGGTGCGGTCTTCCATCACCTCGGCGAGGGCGTCCTGGATCGCGCGCTCGGTCGCCGAGTCCACGCTCGCGGTCGCATCGTCGAGGATTAGAATCCGCGGGTCCACCAGCAGGGCTCGCGCGATCGCCACCCGTTGCCGCTGGCCCCCCGACAGAGAGACGCCGCGGTCCCCGACGTTGGTGCTGTAGCCGTCCGTGAAGGCCTTGGCAAATTCATCGACGCTGGCCCGGCGCGCCACGTCTTCGATGGCCCTCCGCTCGGCCGCGGGCACCCCGAAAGCGATGTTCTCAGACAGGCTGGCCGAGAAGAGAAACGTGTCCTGGAAAACAAAGCCGATTTCGGCCCGCAGTTGCTCGGGGTTCAGTTCCCGGATATCCGCCCCGTCGATGAGGATGCGTCCCTTCTGGGGGTCGTAAAATCGCGGCAGGAGTTTAATGAGGGTGGACTTTCCGCACCCCGTCGGGCCGACCAGGGCGACGTTCGTCCCGGCCGGGATGTCGAGGTTCACGTTCTCGAGGACGGGCTCGTCGTCGTAGCGGAAAGCGACGTCCTCGAAGACCACGCGGCCGCCGCCTTCGGGCATGGGCCGCGGCCGGCCGGGGCCGCGGACCTCGGGGCGGGCGTCGAGGATCTCGAACACCCGCTCCGCCGAGACCAGGCTGTGTTGAACCGTGCCGGCCATCCGCGCGATGAACTGCATGTTTCCCGTGAGCATCCGGGAGAAAAAGTACACGGTGACAATGATGCCGGCCTCGGGCCCCGTCCCCGCCGGCGCGTGAAGCACCCGAAACGCAGCCGTTGCGACCATGGCGAGCATCAACAACTCGCCCAGGAAAAAGACCGACGGCCGGTAAAAGGCAAAAGCGTCCGCCAGGCGGAACCACCGCTTCCGGACCTTCTCAATGGCCGAGTCGTACCGGTTGACCTCCTCGGTTTCGCGCCCGAACGCACGCACGACCTGCATGCCCTGGACGTTCTCCGAAAGGATTTGCGTCGCAGCGTCCAGTTCGTGCCGCATATCGTGGAACATGGGATGAATCCGCCGGGCGAACACGATCATCGCCGCCAGGTAAACCGGGAGGAACGGCAGGGCCACCAGCGCGACGTGGCGGTCAAGGAGAACCAGGAACACGGCGAAAAAGATGAACGAAAACAACGTCCGGGTCCCCTGCACGAGGATCATCGTGTAAAACATACGCAGGTTGTTGACGTCGCCGATGGTCCGGTTGATGAGTTGACCCGTATCCTGCTTGTCGTAGTAGGAAAAACTTTGCCGAATCAGTTTCCGATAGACACGCCGGCGCAGGTCCGTCAAAATCTTCATTCGCAGGTGCGCCATCAGCATGCGGTTGGCGTAGTGGCAGCCGATCCCCAGGAACCCTACACCTAGCATCGCCGCAATTACCCGGAGGAGCGGCTCCCAATTTTTCCACCTCGACACCCCACCCTCAAACGCTTCGAGCAACTTGTTGACGCCCTCGCCCATCAAGACCGGCATGAAAAAACCCAGCCCGGAGATAAATACGCCGAGGGCCACACCGCCCAGGATGTCCAGCCGATACGGGCGGGCCAGGGCAAGGATGCGGCGAAGCACCCTGCCGACGGGCTGCGCCAGTTCAAATTTTTCGTGGCCGACTTGCGACATAACAGGTTGCCTAACAATGGCGGACACCCGCCGCAGGCGGGCGTCCGGTCCTTCACAGCGTCCCTATACCTATATCCCAGAACGGCGGGCCGGTCAAGGGATACTTGCCCTGACTCCTCCCCCTCGTTCCGCCCGTACGGGCGCCGCCTTGGCCTCGAACCTCTCGCTCAGCCTCGCGACGAGCGGGTTATTGGGATAGGCTCTTAGCCGCAATCCCGGCGCGCCGGGATGCGGGTTTTGAACGGCTAAACGCGGACGCTACAAACTAGCCGCGAGCGCCTAAGCGAGCGGCGCGCCGCCGGCCGCTGCGCACCGGCCCCGTCGCTTATGCGTGTCGGGTGCCCGCCACGGCGGGTAAAATCCCACCCGACACGTAGAGGATAACGTAGTCGCACCCCCAATCGGCATTTTCCTTCTTGCAATGGCGGCGTCCTTTCCTTATATCCACACGCACAGGAGGCTCCCTTGGCCGAGCAAGCCATACGAAGCGCCGACGAAATGAAGGCCGTCCGGCAGTTGGGGGAGGCCCGGAGCCTTTTGCTGGGCGAAATCCACAAAGTCATCGTCGGCCAGGACGAAGTCATCGAGCAGTTGCTGCTGGCCATGTTCAGTCGCGGCCACTGCCTGATGGTCGGCGTGCCGGGCCTGGCGAAGACGCTTCTCGTCTCGACCATCGCGAACGTGCTGAAACTGAAGTTCAGCCGCATCCAGTTTACGCCCGACCTGATGCCCTCGGACATTACCGGCACGGACGTCATTCAGGAGAACCGTTCGACGGGCGAGCGCGAGTTCCGCTTCATCAAGGGGCCTCTGTTTGGGAACATCATCCTGGCCGACGAGATTAACCGCACTCCGCCCAAGACCCAGGCGGCCCTGCTCCAGGCCATGCAGGAATATCACGTGACCGCAGGGGGAAACACGTATCCGCTGGATCTGCCGTTCTTCGTCCTCGCGACGCAAAATCCCATCGAGCAGGAAGGGACCTATCCCCTGCCCGAGGCCCAACTCGACCGCTTCATGTTCATGATTAACATCGACTACCCGTCGCGCCAGGACGAGCGCGTCATCGTCAAGACAACCACCGCCGAGGAAAAGTATGACCTGCGGCTCGTGCTGGCCGGCAAGCACATCCTGAACATTCAGAGAATCGTCCGCCGCGTCCCCGTCTCGGAGCATGTCGTGGACTATGCGGTCGGCCTGGCGCGCGCCACGCGCCCGGGAACGCCCGAGGCACCGCAATTTATCAACGAGTGGCTGACGTGGGGTGCGGGGCCGCGGGCGGCCCAGTATCTGGTCCTCGGGGCAAAATCCCGCGCCATCTTCGCCGGCCGCGCCCAGGTCACCTGCGAGGACGTCCGCCGCATCGCTCACCCTGTCCTGCGGCACCGCCTGTTCACGAACTTCAACGCGGATGCCGAAGGCGTGACGCCGGAAAAAATCATCGACCGCCTGCTTCAGACCGTGCCGGAACCGACGCCCGACGACTACCGCCAGCCGCACGCCGCCTCTCAGCAGACCGCCGCGGACAAGAGCGCCGCGGCCGACACGCCGGAGGCGTGATTGGTGAGGTCACCTTAGGGTATGGTGTGCCTTGCGCTGGCGAGCACATGGCCACACAACGATTCCCAAGGGGGCAGACCCCAAGCACGCCATCCGGCAACGCCCCGCGGGCAAGGTCACAAGATGCCGCACTCTCCCAGCACGTCCTCCAGCAGCGCGAGGGCCGGCGTCAGGAGCACGCCCAGGACCACGGCCATGCCGATCGCGCCGCACAAGACGGCAATCGCCCTGCCGAACGAGGTCTGAAGGCTGCTTCGCAGGATGACCACCGACGCCAAGACAATCAGCACATGGCCGAGCCAATGGGGGTAAAATATGAGGCTTGGGCGCGCGGAGCCCCCACGGTCCGTCAGGACGTAAGTCATGGCGAAGACCGCGGCCGCAACGATACCACAAAAAAGGGCGCTCAGCATCGCCCGGCCGAACGAGGCGTTCTCCGCCCGCGCCACCATCGCGGCAATCCAAAAGAGGATTCCGCCGACCAGCAGCCCACCGACGGCCAGGAGGGCCCAGATGAACGCAACGTTCATGGCACGACTCCCTTCCTTTACCCCTCGCGGTTACATGCTACATATAGAAATCGGCGTGGAAGGTCCGATAAATTGAGCCGAATTGGCAGGCTATGTAGCGCACCAGAAGTCAGGGCACGCCCGGATGAGAGCGAGAACCGTCCGAGTCGGCGAAACCGGATGGTTATTCCTCTTTTTTGCGGATGCGGCGCTCCCACCTGTCGGCCTCCGCGCTGCGTCCGGCCTCCCGAAGCGCCGCCACATACACTTCCACAACGTGAACGAAAGCGGGATTCGTTTCTCTCTCAGCGCCGGGGGCTGCCAGTCCCCGGTACCGGGGCACCTTCTCCGCCATAATCTTGAGATACTTGAGGCGCATGTCCAGGTTTTGCATCAGGGCAACCGCCCGGTCAAAGAGGCCCAGGAAGCCGTAGTGGTCCGCCACATATCGCTCGGCTGCCAGGACGTATAATTTCAGCGCGTTCTCGGTCCGCCCGGCGGCTTCCAGGTAGGCTCCCTGAAGGCTCCGGAGTTTGACCGCCAGGTCCGGGCGCTTGGACTGCTCGTAGATCTTGAACGCCTGCTCCAGGATCTTGAGGTTTCTGCGGACCTCTTTCTCCTCCTCCGTCTCCGCCGCCGCGAGCCGCGGGGCCAGAATCTTCTCGAGCACCTCAAACGTCAGGTCCGGATAGGCGGCGAAGTGCCGGAACATCTGGTCATACATCTTCTCGCCCACTTCGCGCGAGAGGACCCCCTCGGCCACGTCGCGGGCCATCAGCCGCCACACATCGGCGCCATACGGATTTCGCCGGACCGCGCCATCGAGCAGACCGGCGACTTTGCCCCGCGTTTCGGGATCGAGCAGGTCGTAGATGTGGCAGCCGATCCGGGCCTGAAGCCATCCCTCGTAGGAGTGGACCATCGCGGCCGTCAACAACTGGACATCGCGATCAAGGATAATCGTGCCTTTGACGGGACAGAAGACCTCGCCGCGGTAATATTTATCGTAATCGAAACGCCCCGAAAACAGGAGGTCCGCCTGCTTGCCTCTGCGGCCGACCCAGGAAACCCAGGCATGGCCGCCGCGCGCCCCTTCGCCACAATCATACATGCCCGGGATGCCCAGCGACTTGAGAACGCGGCTGGTATAGTAGGCCCGCTCCATGCAGACCCCGCCGTAGGTCAGGAGGTTCTGTAACGTGTAAGGCCGGTCACCGATTCGTCCCTCGCCCTTGATTCGACTGGTATCATAAGGCACGTCGTAGTAGATCTTCTCAAGCGACGCCTTTTTCGCGTAGCGCCCGAGAGCCCACTCGCGCTCCTCGATTGGGATGTCGTTATCCGCCACGAAGGCCAGCATCGGCCAAGGCGTCGTCACAAGCGACATCTTCATCGCCTTCTTCTCATACTTCAGGTAGTACGCGAATGATTCCTCAAGTGACGGTTCGGGACGCCGGGGCGAGGCGTACCGGTGTCGCAAACCCGGCTGGAGGGTGCTTCCCTGGCCCGCCCGGCCATAGGCGATCGCAAAGGCCAGCGCAAGATGCTTGTGACGATCGAACTGCTGCCCGAACTTTTCGGTGAGCGTCTTCAGACACGCAACAACCCCCGGCTCATACTCGGGGTACAATTCCACGAGCAACGCGTCGTGCAGGACCTCGTCCGCTGCGATGCGATTCCAGAACTCCTCGGAGACGTGTGCCGGCACGAGCCGCTCGCGGGCGCATGCGTCGGCGTATTGTTTGAACAGCGCGATCAATTCGCCGGTGAGGTTGCCCTTCGAGCCAAGTTCGACGACTTGACGGCGGAGTTCGTCGGCGGTCCGGGGCGCTTCGGCGACCTCGCCATGCGGCGGCGCGGTTGCTCCCAGCCCAAGGACGCCGAGCCAAAGGAGCAATAGCGCTGCCGTCGCCACGATCTTCACTGGTTTACACATACCGAAACCCCCCTAATGTTCGCCCGAGATGTCTCCCGATTCCACAAGTGGACCCGGCGTCATTTGGAGGACTTCTTCTTCCGGGCGACGAGGATGAGGTCGCGGCTCGTGTCCGGGTCGAACGGTTTCGGTTCGTAGCCGCCGTAGAACTGGAGGCGGACAAAACCGGCGTCGGTCGCCAGGGTCTTGAGTTCCGGCTGCTCGATGGCTACGGCCTGGGCGTGGAATTCAAGTTTCGTCCACTCGCCCGCCTGCTTTTCGAGGACGATGATGTCCAGGTCGCAGCGGCGGCGGACCTTGCGGGCGACCTTCAGGAAAAGGATTTCGCGGTCGTCCACGACGCGGACGCGCGGCTCCTCGTAGAGGTTCCGCCCCTCGGGCATGCGGGCATAGTTGAGGACGTGCAGGATCGCCACGCCGCCAGGCGCCAACACCTCGTAAATGCTCCCCACCGCCTGGCGGACGCCGTCCTTCGAGCCGACGAGCGACAAACTGTTGCCCGTGCAGATGATCGCGTCGAACGGTTCGCCAAAATAAGCCGCAAGGTCCAGGAAGTCGGCGACCTCGAATCGGACGTCGGCGCCGTCGAGTTTGGCGTCGCGGCTGGCCTGTTGAATCATCGCCGGCGAAAGGTCGCTCCCCGCCACCTCCAGACGCCACCGTGAAAAGAGGCGGACATGATGGCCCGTGCCGCAGGCGCAATCCAAGACACGGCGGACCCTGGCGCTGGCAAAGACCCGCTGAAAAAACGGGGCCTCGTGGGCCAGCCGCCGCTCCCAATTGACCATCAGATCGTAATACGGCTGGAACGCATCGGGGACTTGGGCGTCGGCCATCGTCGAGCCTCCGCATTATGGCGCCCGGACAAGAACGGTGTGAATCTTAGGCCGCCCGGGTGGTCTGTGCAAGCCTTTCCCCGCCGTGGCCAGGCAGAAGGCGCCACAAATCCGTATTTGCCGCCATGGCGGCCGCGTTGGAGACGCAGGCGGGCCGCGAGGGGCAAAGCGGAGTCGGGCGTCGCGAATCAGTGACGTTCGGCAAGAGCCCTGACTTCCAGGGCTGCAATATTGAATACGTCGCACTCGATGTGCACCTTGTTGATATCACAAAACCACGGCATTGGGTTGACATGACGCTGTCTGTTTATGGAACCCCTGAGCCGGCAACGCTGGGCCTCATGGCGGCAGGGCTTGTGGCGATTTGCCTGAAACGGAGGCGCTCGGCGTAGGACGAGGGTTTGTCGCTCGCGCCGTCGTGCGCGGCCCTACGGTTCTGCCGCTGGGGCCGGGGCGGAGGGCACCGAAGCGAAGGGCGAGCCTTCTTCGCCCACCAGGCCCATGTTTTCGAGCGCCAGGGCCAGGCTCGCCTCCACGCCTTCGGCGTCGGGGCGGCGTTGGAGAGCCTTTTCATACTGCTCGACGGCGAGCGGCCACAGGCCGCGGTCCGCATACACGAGCCCCAGCCGGTAGTGCAGGTCCACGTATTCCGGCTGGAGGTTGACCGCCCGTTCGAGCGTCTTCGCGGCCTCTTCCAGGCGGCCGGCCTCCCACGTCGTCAGTCCCAACTTGACCAGGGCCTTCATATACGTCGGGTTGAGTTCCACTGCCGCACGGAACTGCTCGAGCGCCTCCTCGGTCCGCCCGGCGCTCTTCAGGAGCAGGCCGTAGCGGTATCGGTAGTCGGGGA
>Ga0307378_10007920_pt1 | contig 14220 bp, 19 predicted proteins | sample UN1MG_FD_202238 | JGI IMG/M metagenome (GOLD analysis project Ga0307378, IMG submission 202238) | Soil microbial communities from Risofladan, Vaasa, Finland - UN-1 | ecosystem: Environmental > Terrestrial > Soil > Coastal area > Acid sulfate soil | place: Finland: Risofladan, Vaasa | collected...
CGACCTCGAGCACCTTGTCGCCGGGACGCAATGCGGCGAGCTCGATCATGCGGGCGACGATGTAAGGCTGCGAGATGGTTTGTCCGGCCTCGATGGGAAGCGCCGAGTCCTCGTAGGCGAATTCGCTCAAGGGCTCCGACACGAACGCCTCGCGCGGCACCTTGCCCATGGCCTCGAGCACATAGGGGTCGGCAACGCCGCGCGCCTCGAGATGGCGCGCCACCATGAAGGCGCGGTCGCGGGCGAGGGGATCGTTCCCGCCCGGCTGGGCTGCTTTCAGGGCCGTCATGGATCAACCCTATCAGGAGCTTCGGAGGCCGCCTTGATTTCGATCAGCAGGACTTTGCCTACCTTAACTCCCAAGTCACTCTGACCCGCACCTGCACCGTCGTGGTCCCCGCCTCGATCGGCACGGCCTTGTCCATGGCCATGGGCGCCGCGGCCTCCGCGTAGCGGGGGATGTAGCCGCCGTCTTCCTCGGTGATGGTGAGCACGGGGCCGAGCTCCACGCCTGCCGTCTCCGCGTAGAGCTTCGCGTCGGCGATGGCGTTGCGTATGGCCTGCTTGCGCGCCTCGTCCTCCAGCGCCTCGGGCTCCGACACGCCGAAGGAGATCGAGCCGATCTGGTTGGCGCCAACGCTCACCACCGTGTCGAGAATGTCGCCGAGCTTCTTGGTGTCTCGCACGATGATGTGCACCTGGTTGGTGACCCGGTAGCCGGTGATGAAGGCGGCCTGGCCTTGCTTTCTCTGCTCGTAGACGGGCGACACAGAGAAGTTCGTGGTCTGGATGTCTTTAGCGTCGATGCCGGCTTTCTTCAGCCCGTCCACCACCTTGGTCATCGCTTCGGTGTTTTTGTCGAGCGCATCGCGGGCCGTCTGCCCTTCGGAGGTGACGCCGGTGGTGATGTCCACCTTGTCGGGCGTGGTCTTCACCGCGCCGGTGGCCGACAGCGAGATGGTCCGCTTGTCGGACTCATCGGCCAGAGCGGCCGGCGCCTCGAAGGAGAGGAAGGACGCGAGCAGGGCCAGCGCCGGGAAGATCAGCTTGCACGTAGGGGATAGGGTCATTGTGTGGGAGATTTCCGCGAATTGGGTGAGCCGTTCGGTGTTGGCCCTATGAGGAATCTGCTATGAGGCGGAATTGTGAGGCGCGGATAGCATCCCGAAACACAAGGGAATTTGGCGCACGCGCATCATCCGGAAAAGTGGAAACCGGTTTTCCGATAAGATGATGCGGGAAGGAATTGCGCAATCGCCGTCGGGCGATTCGCGCGGTGGGGGCCCGTAGCTCAATTGGTTAGAGCCGGCGGCTCATAACCGTCTGGTTGGAGGTTCGAGCCCTCCCGGGCCCACCACTTTCCAAAAATAGCTTTGTTTTTATTTGGTTTTTCGCGCTGAATCCCTCACCGGATCGTTAGGTGAGGGAATAGATGTTCTGCTGGCGTTCAGCTTCTCGATTGAATCTGCCGCTAAGCGGCGTCTGTTGGCGGTGCGGGTATAGTGAGCGGCCATCTTCGGATCGGTCCATCCGAATACAGCCATCAACTGTGCTTCAGTGGCGCCGTTGTTGGCCATGCGGGTGGCCGCGAGCTTCCTGACGCCGTGTGCTGATCCTGGTACGCCCGCTGCACGGCAAGCCGCCCGGAACTCGTTTCCAAAGCTTTCCTTGGTGAATGGTCTCCCGCTCGCCCCGGCTATGAACGCAAGATCGCCGCATGGACCGGCATCAAGGGTCTGTTGCAGCACCGGCAGGAAAATCACCGGGACCTCTACGCTGAAGCCGCTCTTCTCTGTTTTGATCGAACCGCCCCGCACATGCTGGCGACCAACGTGCACAGCATCGCCACGGCGGAGTCCTGTATAGAGCAGCACGTCGAGCCAAACACGTTGCCGGGTGCCGATAGGCCAGCGCGCCTCGTAGGCTGCAACGTGGTCCTCGGTCCAGGCGACGAAGCCCACGGTGCGCTTACGGGGCAAATTTTGCACGCCTGCAGTCGGATCAGCCTTGACCAGTCCCGCCTTGTGCGCCCAACGGAACAGGCCACGCATCGCGTCAAGAAAATGTCGCGCTTGGTGAGGCGTCTTGGCGCGTCGATCTCTCCCGGTCTCGATGGTCAAGGTGCTGATCCGTGCATAGGATTCGCGTCCCGCCGTCTTCATGGCGTTCGCAAAGATATTCTCGCGCCGGCGCCTGGTAACGGGTGAGAGATTGGTCCACGCTATTGTCTCTCGATACCGAGCTACCAGCCATGCGAGGGAATTAGTCGAAGGTTCAGCCTTACGGGTAGGGATGCCAGCAAGAGCGGCTCGATATTCGGCGTCGAACTCCGGTGTCCCGTATCGAGCCCTGATCCTAATCCGCCGACCACGACTGACTCGCACATACCAGACGACCTTGCCGTGGCGGGTAATCTGTCGGTGCAGATGTGGCGGGCGCGGGCGTGGCATTAGAGAAGGATGTCCTTGGTGTCGCTCGTATCCGGCTTGCCTATAATAACGATGATCTTACCGCTCTTATCAATCTCCACTTTGGAGATTTCCAATCCTGCGGCTTTGGCACCTTTAATAGCTCGTTCCAAATCGCATTGTCGGAAGGTGAGGGGTGCGCGGGCCATCTATGCTTCGCCTTGCCCGGTGACTTGACTTCCGATAAAGGCCCGTCCCGGACGTGGATACGGGTTGTCACTAAGGTGTCCAGGCTCAGCATTGGACACCTTAGTCACCTTAGGGCTCTCCATCTGGCTAAGATGGCTAAGGTGGCCAAGCTTTAAAGTGGACATCTTAGCCTCTCCTCGGAAGGCACCACACCCAACGGCCTTTCTCGGCGATGCCACCCGCCCGCTGTGCCTGCACACCGAGCAGGTCCTTGGCTCTACGCACAGTCCGCCACGGAAACCCTGACCCCTCGGCCTCCTGTTTGACCTCTTTCTGGCCCCTGGGGCCCTCGGACAGAACATCGAGCAAGAATTGCTTGGCCTCCTCTATGGCGTTCCTGCCCTCAGCACCGTCCGCAAGCGTGGCCATAGCCTGGTCAGCACTGATCGTGACGGGGGCGTCCTCCCACTGCACATAGGGTGCCCAGATCGTTGAGCCATCTTCCGGACCGGGAAAAGCGAAGTCCGCAATCCGGTAGGCCAAACCATCGCGGGGCTTTCCGAGATTCGTCTTCGACGGGAGGAACAAGCGCCGGGTGCCGTCCTCAGGGTCGGGCGTGACAATGAAGGCGGCCCGAGCATGATTCACGAAGGCGACACTGCCGATCACCCGGCTATTCGCACTGCCACCTGACGCCTTCGACAAATGGGTGTTGGCAATGACCGTGAGGTGGTGCTTAGCCGCCATCTTGCCGAGCGGTTCGAGGACAGAACGGATGTCGGCGTTCTTATGGCTATCGACTTGTCCCAGATAGGATGTGATCGGGTCGATGATAACGAGCAATACGTCATCGATCTGGTCAATGGTCTTTTCCAGTTCGGGAAGATCGACCTGGAGGTTGAAGCTTCGATGGCCATCATCATCGCCTTTGCGGACCGCTTCGAGGATGTGCACCTTGGAGCAATCAGCACCCGCCGCGATGAGTCGGGGAACAATGGTGTCGGCTGCGTCGTCCTCTGCTGACAGGATGATCACGGAGCCGCACCGTGACTCTCCCTCTCCGCAGGGCCACTCCCCACCCTTGCTTACCGTCGCGGCAATCCCAGCAAGAACCATGGACTTGCCCAGCCCACCTTCACCAGCGACCAGCACACACTTGCCAAGCGGCAGTCGCTGTCCCCAAAGCCAATCAACTTTCTCAGGTTTGATGTCGGCAGCACATTTGACGACGAGACGTGTTTCCTTGGGCACCTTGCTTAGAGGCATAAGTTTGGGGGCGGTGTCGCTCATGCCGCCCCCCTTTCCTCGACCTCGACAAGAATCTCGACCTTCGGCTTGTGAGGCTGGAGCCATTTCTCCACCTTGCGTGCATACGACACATTTGAGCAGCGAACGCGCTGGCAATTTGCAAGATAGGCAGGCACTAGTTCAGGGCACAAAATCACGATGCCATCGCGATCAGCGCGCAGCCAGTCGAGCGATGTTTCGTGGAGGCGCAGAGCATCCCCAGCGAAATAGGTCGCTGGGTTGAAGATGTCGTCTACGTCACCAAGGCAGAACGCGTTGCCGTACCATGAGGCGAGATTGCCGGTGCGGCGCTCCCAGGCGATAAAGTCAATCTGCTCTCGACGATCCTCGGCCTTGAAGACCAGCGCCTGTTCGCTCTCGGTGGCGAAGTCGAACCCATGGAGACCGTCGAATTGCACTCTGGCTGAGCGAATAGGCCACGGCTCAATGATCGCAGAGGGGGAAACCCCATGAGAAGTGAGCCACTCGTGGTCCTGGACCGACAAGTCGGTGGTCGCTTGCCAAGCAGCGTTGTCTGACTTATGGGATAGTTCGTTATCTACCTGACTACCGGGCCTGTCGATGGTTGCAGCCATGGCGGGCCCTTTAATTTTTTGGGTCATGTGGAGGCCTCCGTACGAAGCCGCTCGGCCCGTTCTCGTTTCTCCTCTGATGAGAGTGTTCTCTTCTTCCGAAAGGGGTTCGTGCCCATGCGGAAGGGCCACAGGGCACAATCAACCGCGACACACTTGCGAACCTCTGAAGTGTCTCCACAGGAACAGTCGATGCACTTCTCCCGAATGGCCTTCAGAGGATTCTGCGCCCTGAATTTCAGGCGAAGTATGTCCGCAGATACATCGCCCGGATGTTTGCCTATAAGTTCCTCGCCGTCGGCCTGGTAGGGCGATATTTCCAAGAAGTCGCGCTTAGTCATTTGCGCGACCTCCATCGGTGGAGCTGGGCAGCTTCGCTTTGCGGGCGGCCAACGCCGCCCACCGATTGAGGCTCTCCGGTGTATAGAGAGCCCTGTTACCGAAGATGCAGTATTCGGGGCCACCGCCAGTGGTGGCGTATTTCTGCAGGGTATTTTTTGCTATCTGCAGACCGCGCTCGCTCAGGAAGTCTGCAGCCTCCTGCCGGGTCAGATACCGCTTGGGCATGCGCCATATCTCCTTTTCGATCCTTCGATCTTGAGAGATAGGCGCTACAGCTCAGGTTGTCGTACGACACAAAGAACCGGGAATTAATTAGGACGAGCTTGGCCCCTGCGGATTGGGCGTTTGCTGGCGGAAGTCTTGCCAGATTTTTTCGACTGCGCCCTCGGAAAGATTTACGCCCCGTCTCTGTAGGGCCTTCTTGACAAGAGAGCATGCCGATTCACGTTTGGACCTGTCCGCGGAAGCGCGATTTCTAGTCGGGCTGATGCCCCAATCTCGCACCGCTGTGCTGACAGTTAGGCCAACCAAGTAGTTCCGAGCCGCGAAATTGTAGGGTTTAGGCCCACGACGTTTGGGGCCGCTTGCGACATCCATCTGCAGCTTCTCGACTACGTAATCTCGCAACCGCTCGGGCATTGCGCACCCATTTTTGACATAGGCCTCCGCGACATAGGACAGCACTCTCTTGGCAGCTGAATCGCCATCTCGCGCCATAGCAATGAGTCTTTCGCCTTTATGGTCATCATAAATACGGTAAGTGTCCCAAATAAAGTTCCCATCCGAAAAACCAGGTACACCCGAAAAAAAGGCTGGAACGAGGTTACGCTCCTCATCGAGAATCATCTCGCCGATGTGTCGCTCTTGCGATCCTGCGCTCAGCAAACCAGCGACACGGTTCTGGAATGAGGGTCCTCGAATCTCCCGCATCGTATTTTGCAGCAAGGAATGGCAGGCAACGTCGAACCCCGACGTTTGAAAAGACGCCCGAAGATGTTCTTCCCACTGTTCGAGGAACTCCACAATCCGCTCGATTTGTCCCTCCGGCCCTTCCGGTCTCATAGATTCGCGCCATCGTTCAAGTGAGTCCTTGTTGGTTGTGGCTGATTCGTCAGCAAGCGCGGCCTTACCAAGATCAGTGATTGCGAAGTGCCCACGCTTCTTTTGTGCCACGAGTCCGAGCTTCTGGAGACGAAATTGCGCCCACTCAACATGGGCGGCAAAGAGTGGCTGCTCGCTATGTTCGCCAACCATTTCGCTTAGTTCCCGATTTGTTAGCTTGAACCTGTCAGCGAGTTCATCAACGACATTGCTGAGCTGCACGTCACCTTTGGCAGCGCATTGAAGGATGGGTCTAAAGAGTGAATTTATAGGGGGGATCATCTGTTGCGGGTGATGCCCTGGCTAAGCGGTTTCATTCCAGTACCAAGACTTGCTTTTGATTATCAATTGACCAGGAACTAAACCTGCTAAGGAAACTTTGTCCCAGCAAGAGCGGCGCCCTAACGTCGGCGACAGAACCGGTTACATTTTCAATGACGCGGCTACCGACTCGCAACTTTCGTATGCGGAAAGTTTCAGATGGAACGGTTGAGCCATCTGCGAGCACGTAGTTCTCCTTGCCTCGAAAGTCGCTATCCTTAAGCGTTCCAGTACGAAAAAGCGTCATAACGACGTCGGCTGGGATGCTCACGTGGGCGGCACCACTATCCACAGTAAAGGCAAGTTCGATGACATCGTTGATCACGACAGGAACTTTGAAGGTCCCTGCTTCTTTCGTGAGAGGGACTTCAAACCTAGTTTGGAAGCCATCGTCTGAAGTGGGTCGCGGCGTCTGCGGCGTTTCTGCGACCTTTACGCCTGTGATTGCATCGTCGCGGGCTCTGAGCGTGCCTATTCCATATTTTAAGAAGCACACCTGCTTTTCGACGTTATAGGTGAAAGCCGCACATTCTGAAGCGGCGCCACAGCGGGTTTGGCAGTCGCCCAAAGTGGGAGGGTCTATCCTCTCGTAGTCATTGCCAGGCGCGTCTCTGTTTTTTCTGATCGAGAAACGGTCGCTCCCAGTCTTTCTCCCCGTGATTGCCTCACTGTGGGGACGGAGTGGGAAGCCAGCCTTGTGCTTCAAAAAACAGACTCGCCTGACGGTATTATACGTGAAGGCTTTGCATTGCGCTTCTTCTTGGCAACGGCTTTGGCAATAGCTCAGAGAAGGGGGATCAAACTGCTGGTAGTCATACCCTGGCGCGTCCTCCTCAATGTGCATTTTGAATTGCTCGACATCGCCAATGGCAGTCGGGGGACTAAGCACTGCCACGCCGAGAAGCGCAGCAAGACCGGCTAGCAACGCTGTGTTTCGAGCCGACATTCTCGCGCATCCAAATCGCCTACGCTAACGTCCAAGTCATCCTAACCCCTGCCCAACAGCCTCGGCCCAATGCTCGGACCAATCCACCTCGATGGCGTACTCCGAACTCAGGCAATCGACGTAGCCGCCTGAAGACAGATGCTTCTCTAGCTCCATCCCCTCGCAGTATCGGCTCTGCCATGTGCGCTCATCAACGGTAGCTGACGGAGTTCCAGAAAGACATACAACCATCAAGGACAAGGTGGCTATTGACCTTCCCATATCGCTGTCTCCCGTGGGCACGCAACACGCTGCCGCGCTTACCGGCTGTTCCACAACTTGCGATTATACGCATAAGTCCGGGGAGCCAAGTGGGAGGCTCCCATGATCGCCACGCTAATCAATATCTGTTCCGGTCAGTGTTCTTGCTGCCCCGTGGTGGTGGGGGTGAACCTGCGGTCCAGTCAGCTATGCAGTTCGCAACGTAGGCTTCTCGCTCTCTGTAATCGAGCGCCGGAAGAACGCGATTGGCATGATACCGGCAGAGACTTTCAACCCATTGTGGGGCAGCGAATGCTGGCGTTGCGGTGAACACAATACCCGCAACGAATAGCTTTAGAAGGTTTAACCTCATGACACACCTCCTAGGGCGGCTGTGCCTGTAACAAAATCATCGTAAGCTTCCACGCTAATCAGTGCAAATCTTCGCGCATGACCCCAGGCTGCTATGCTCTCCTGCGCGGGGGAAGCAAAGAGGGGCTTCCCATGACAGACGACTACGACGCTAGGGCGCGCCAGACGGCGTACGGACTTATTCAAGGGTACATCGGGCCGGACCACAAGGTGACCGACATGAAGGCTTTCTATTCGGCGCTGGTGCAGGCGCTGAGGGAGGTGAGGCGAGGATGAACCGAGTTTCAAGGTATTTTTATGCTCATTGGCGAGGCGAGCTCTCAGTCGCAGTTTCGCTCCTAGTCAATGGGCTGCTGTTTTACATCATCCTCGTTGCGGCCTTCGTGCTCGTTGGGCAGACGTTACAGTCCCAGGTATTCGTCTACGTCGGGCTCGCAGTATTTGCAACAGGCGGGTCCTGCTCTCCTTCCGCCCAAACCTCAATCAGGGTCTCTCCACGTCGCCATAGAAACTCGCACGACGCGCATCCAGTGCCACGGCAAATCAATGCCTCGGGGTATGCCGCGCAACGATTTTCGAACCCGCCCGTGCATCGCTGGAGCCCACAGCGGTCTCCTTCGCAAAAGGTTGGAGACTGCGGCACAGGTTCCCAGCCCAATGCGATGAGGCTCTGTCGAGCCTCGTCGTAGTTCGTATTCTCTGGAAAGTTTGGCAGGTTTTCCGCTGCGCTAGCTAACGCATAGCCTAGCCCAAGGACTGTCAAAAAAGCTCCGAGAGCAATCCGCATAACGCACATACTAGGTGCTCCGCAGGACACTGGCCACAACCTTGGCGCATGACCCCAGGCTGCTATGCTCGGTCGGGTGGGGTAGTCCAATGAAGGTGTCGAATAAAGTAGCTAAGGTCGTCCTACCGTTATCGGCCGGTTTTATGCTCACCTCGTTCACCGTACTCGGAATAGGCGTGGTGACGTCATTCGGTATCGTCGCATACCAAGTCTACCTGTATCTCGTACGCGGCGTTTGGGAGTGGCTTACTGTAGCGGATTTCAGCGATCCCGAAGCACCCATAGTCAGTTTGATGGGGACGTGGCCCGCCATAGTTCCATTGCTTGGTGTTTGCGGAACCATCTACGCGGTCGGCCTTAGCATCTCCCAGGCGTTGGAACGCCTTCTGCCTAATAATGACCTCGCAGACCTCGCAAGCAGCTTTTGGGCAAAGCTGCTGTTCTTCTATGCGCTTCCGCCGTTTGCTATCGTCGTCCTCTTGCAAGCCTCCCGCTATGTCCTCTCCGGAGAGTAGAGCAATGCGCCGAGCCATACTGACTGCTGCCATACTAAGCGTCATCGGAACCGGCGCTTTGGCTGCATCGCCCACACTGTTCAAGTGCAAGGGCAAAGATACAGTCACCCTGTTAGATGATGGCACTCTTGGCAAAACCACTGAAACGACTTACCTCCGACACGTCGATTATTGGATCATTGATACTGTGAGCGGCATCGTGCGTATTCAGGATGGGTCGCCAACGAAGTCAAAACCACCCGACGAACTTGCACCCGAACAATGGCATGTCGTGCAGCGCGGCAACAAATCTAATGACACAATTCTTGTTGCTCCCCATTCGTATTTGACTGGCGAGGACGGAGTTTTTAAGCGGGAAGAGGTGGCTGAGGCCGCGACGCGATGGGTCAGGATACGGCAATGGTCTAACAAGCCAGCCATCCTATTCATGAGTTTCCATCTTTCGCAGTTCACAGTAGGCACTTGCGAAGCCCTTTGAGGCGCGGCGCATTGCTGTGAATGTTGCAAATGCCCGTTGTTGCTAGCCACGAGAGCTTACTAACCCACATGTCTTATGGGATCGGCTGTTCGTATGATGGTCGGAGTAGACTTAGCTACAGGGTAACGAGCTGCGAAGCACCCAGGGGGGTCTCGGGAATAGGGGACCCATAGCGCACCCCACCCTGTTGGCCATCTGTATTTGCAATCGCTGGGGACTGGCTTTTCGTTCGGCCGCTTGAAGGCGGCTACTTGATGTGGCTCAGGTCAAATCCTTTGGCTTCCGCCCAGCTTATGGCGGTTGCCTTCTCGATCTTGGGACCAGCGGGCAGGCTACCTTCACAGGCTAGGCCGTGTACTCATAAACGCGAACCGGTGACGCCGCTCCGAAGCATGTCCGGTTAGCACTCAACATAAGACGTTTTCGTACGGCCAGTGGCACGGGGAAAATGTGCCAATAGGCGACATTCGTCCATGGTCCAGCGAACGGCTGGATCGAGTTCAATTTGACCGTTTTTTTCTCACGGCCCACGTCGGCTTTCAAGTTGCGGCTCCCCGGTGCGGTTATTCTGTCGAGCCGTTGAACACTACGACCACCATGGGCTACCGGCCCCAAACAGCACCAGGGTCGTCACGCCGCTGTTCGCCCCAGTGCCTTTGCGATCTCGCGCAAATGGCGATCCCCTGTGCCACAACATCCGCCGAAGATATCCATGTGGGGGTATCGGCTCGACAAGCCAGCCAATTGTCCCCCAAGCTCGACCGGATCGCCGTCTTCAATATGGTCCAGTTTGCACAAGGCGATCTTTTCCATTTTGGACGCATTTGGTCGAACCCCGCGTAGTCGCTTGATCCAATCTCCCTTGCCGAGCGCCGGTTCGTACTCGACGGGGTGCGAGCAGTTCAGCAGGTAGAAATCGGGGGCGTCGCCGCCGGCCTGTTTGTCAATCTCGGTGATCGCCTCGGCAAGGCTTGGTCCAGATTTCAGGTGGCATGTGCTGTCCAGCGTCAGGGCGATGGAAAGTGAAACGCCAGCCCTGGCGCCGGCGCGCGCGGCACCCACTGCCTCTGGGACATTGTTGAACGTCATGGCACAGGCGTAATCCACGCCCACCGATTTCAGTGTTTCCAGCTGAATCGCGTGATAATCTTCGGCGCTTTCTGCGGTAATGTCGGCGTTCAGATTGTAGGCGTCGCCGCGAGGCCCAAGAACCCCCCCGATCAGAAGATGAGGAATCTGGTCTTTGTAGCCCTTAGCGATGTCGCGCAAAAACTCGATCGCAGCAATGTTCGCATCGGCCAAGCCCCGCGGTGAGTAGCCAAGCTTGGCCCCCCAGTCAGGACTGGCGCGATAATCCAGGCCCGACAACAGAAAGGATAGTCCGAACTCGGCAGCCACATCCAACTGTGCACAAAACATATCGCGCATTATCGGCACAGCCCTCGGGCTATCCAGCAGCGGAAACATCGCGAATTCAGGCAACTCGAACCCGTGGCGATACATGAGCTCTGTTTCAGAGCCGCCTTCGGTCAGGAAAACCTCGCCAGAGCCTGATTGCGGAAGGGGGGATACAACAGGCATTTCAAGCCTCCGGCTGGATGTTTTGATTGAAGCGAAACCGATTCTGCGGGTCATATTTTGTTTTGATCTCGACGAGTTTTTGGAAATTCGCACCAAAACTGGCGCGTGTCAGTGATGCGTTGTCCTCGCCGTGCCCGGGGAAATTCAGGTATGCGCGCCCGTGATGGCCAAAGCGTTCGCAATTGGACCAACCTTTGCGGGACCAAGCGATGTTGGCGTCATCGTCAGCGGAATCGGACCAAACGCTGTCCAGCGAATACATCCAGCCCATGGAACGGTCGCCAAAGGCGGTCGCGTCCGCTGCCACCTTGGCCGTCGCTCCACCAAAATTCCACAATGATGATAACGAGTTATCCGACGGTGCAGCCGCTGCATTGGCCATCGCCAGGTCAATCATCTCATCCGGCAGATCGGCCAAATACCGGGCCTTCCAGTAGCAGCGAAAATCGCCGGCAGGCATCAGCGTATCAAACAGCTGCTGGACATCGCAGTAATTCATCCGCCCGGAGAAATCGGCCACCATGTCCCCAAGCTCTCGCAGCGGCTGAAGCAGCGCCTCGCCCTCTTCTGCGTCGCCGTTGTAGACGCAGGCCAGGGTATAGGCCCGCTTGCCCCAGTGTTCCTCGGGAAAGTCCTCGCCACCGGCAGTGGAAAATTCACACAACGATCCCACCCGGTCGCCGTGTTTGGCCAGAAAGTTGCGCCAGGCTCGGATCGGACCGGGGCCATCCTCCACAGCATAGATCGGGGCGGCGAACATGACCTCGGGGCCGATGGGATGCAGAGAAAATTCAAAATTCACCACGACGCCGAAATTTCCACCGCCGCCTTTCAAGGCCCAGAGCAGATCGGAATTTTCATCGACGCCGGCGTGGATCAACGACCCGTCCGCCGTGACCACATCAGCGGAAATCAGATTGTCGATCGACAGCCCGTGCTGCGCCCGCAGCCAGCCAATCCCGCCTGAAAGCGTCAGCCCCGCCACTCCCGTGTCCGAGATCAATCCTCCGGGCATCGCCAGTCCATGCGCCTGACTGGCTGCATCCACGTCACGCCAGAGCGCACCGCCCTGAACCGAGGCCACCTGGCGGCTGGCATCCACATCCACACCCCGCATCAGCGTAAGGTCGATCATCACGCCACCGTCGCAGACCGCATGGCCCGCGACGTTGTGCCCGCCCGCCCGGATCGCAATTGGCAGATCTTTCGCACGCGTCCATTTGACCGCCGCGACAACATCCTTCGCATCCCGGCAGCGAGCAATGACGCCAGGCTGCCGATCAATCATCGCGTTCCAGACGGCACGCGCGTCGTCAAAACCGGCATCTCCGGGTCTGAACATCTCTCCTCCAAATCCATCTGCGTGCATTTCGAGGGCGTCTCTTAACTTGTCCATCAGGCAATTCCTTTGCATGACGTTATGACAGTGGAGCTAGTCGCGTCAGTGGCAGTTTGGCCAAAGCCAAGGCATACTGGACATGCGGATGTGGCGAATTTGCCAAAACCGTGCTGTTTCAGACAGGAGGGTGTTATGAAAAAGCAAAAAAGGCCGATGATCACATTGCTGGCCGCGCCTGAAACCTCGGCATCAGTGCTCTACGGGCTATATGATGTCTTGCTGTCTACAGGGGCGGTTTTTTCCGACATGGTGATGGGCGCGCCCGGCGAAGAGCTTTTGGACGTTCGCATCGTTTCTGCCGACGGAAAGCCGTTTCACTGTATAGGGAACATTCCGGTCGAGCCTCATACGGGGATTGACCAGATTGAGGCGCCCGATGCCGTGATCATCTGCGATATGTACACCTCGATCTATGATGTTCCCAGGGGACGCTACCCGCGCGAGGTTGGATGGCTAAAACAAATGCACGCGGAAGGCGCTCTAATTACGTCAGTGTGTTCCGGCGCGCTTTTGTTGGCAGAGGCGGGGCTATTGAACGGTCACCAGGCGACGGCCCATTGGGCGTATCGGGACATGTTTCAACGCCACTTTCCCAAAATCGAGTTCCGCAACGAATCTGTCCTGTGCCTTGCGGCTGAGAGCGACCGGATCGTGACTGCTGGGGGCGTAAGCGCCTGGCATGACCTTGCAGTCTATCTGATCGCCCGCTTCTGCGGCTACCAGCATGCAATTGAAACTGCGAAGGTTTTTCTGATCAGCGGGCATTCCGAGGGGCAGTCTCCATATTCCGTGATGACGCGCCCAATGGAATCAACTGACGCTCAAATTTCGGAGTGTCAAGTTTGGATTGCAGATCATTATCCGACGTCCAAGCCGGTCGAACAAATGGTCGAACGCTCTGGCCTGAACGCCCGCACCTTCTCCCGACGATTTCGGGCAGCGACGGGTTATGCACCAATAGAGTATGTGCAGGCTCTGCGGATCGAAGAAGCCAAGCAGTTTCTGGAAACCGGCGAGCTTTCAAATGACGAGGTCGGCGCTTCGGTTGGCTATGACGATCCGGCGTCCTTTCGGCGGGTGTTCAAGCGTGGGGTAGGGCTGTCACCCGCCGCCTATCGGAAGAAATTCCAGCGCATTTCACAAATCGCCAGACCTGTCGGCACATTTTGAGGGCAGCCTTGTCCGCATTGTCGTCATAGGCCAGAACAGACGCGAATGTCCGAGTTGGGTCAAAAATGCCCTTAACCGGTCTGTCAAACTGACGGTGAAAGTGCACCCGCAACCGGACATTTCGACAATCACATTGCCGGACATAGAACGATTGTGATTCAAGCTCTCAGGAGCTTCGAATCATGCGCTATGAACTCACCGACCTTGAGTGGTCAATTATCCAACCTGTTCTGCCGACCAAGTCTCGCGGCGTTCCGCGTGTGAATGACAGTCGCGTGTTGAATGGCATCTTTTGGGTCTTGCGGTCGGGCGCGCCTTGGCGTGATCTGCCCGATTGTTATGGCCCCTATACCACCTGCTACAACCGCTTCAACCGATGGCGGAAAGCTGGGATCTGGGACGATATACTCGCGGCCATAACGGATCGACGTGATGCCGATGTGCAGATGCTTGATACGACGATTGTTCGAGTTCATCAGCACGGATCGTGC
>Ga0307378_10007924_pt1 | contig 14217 bp, 13 predicted proteins | sample UN1MG_FD_202238 | JGI IMG/M metagenome (GOLD analysis project Ga0307378, IMG submission 202238) | Soil microbial communities from Risofladan, Vaasa, Finland - UN-1 | ecosystem: Environmental > Terrestrial > Soil > Coastal area > Acid sulfate soil | place: Finland: Risofladan, Vaasa | collected...
GGTCGCCGAGATTAAAAGAGCATTCATTTTGTATAATATACTTATGAACATATAAGTAGTTATCTTAAATCAATTTATAAATTCTAAAACCGAAAATAGTATTAATATACAATTAAGCGACACAGCACTCAAAGGTATAATTTGCGAACTAGATGTTGTCAAAACGAATATAATCGTGCTTGCTTTGAAATAAATTGCGGCAATCCAAATAAGGCGCGCGAGTTGCTCAGATTTGCGATAGAAAACAACCAGATTAATCCAGAATGGCTAAAAGACGATCCTGATTGGGAGAACGTCAAAAACGAACAGTGGTTTATTGATATGCTAAATATATCCCAATCAGAAAAAATTGAATTGGATCGTCTAATATCAGAAGCAGCCATACGAAGAAAGCTTGACGAAGAAGAAGGAATAACTGAAAATTTCTTTTCAAAATACGACATAATAGATCCCAAAAGCCTGGCTTCAAAACTCAGTAGAGCAGAAGATCCAGTATCCAAATATCTTAAAGATATGTTTACTCAAGATCAATCCGGCATTAAAACTCCATCAGCGGCGGTTTATAAAGGCGAGATGATTTTTGAAACGCCCATGAGCCCATGCAGGGGCTCACACGGGACAGATGGGAAACAAGATCTATCGACGCTAAAATTCAGTTTCCCATGGGAAACATGGATGAGGATTCCTAAAAACCTGGCAAAAGCCTGCATGCTTTATATACCACTTATAAAGCTAGGCCTGAATCAGGGGGTTATTATTATTAGGAATCCTCGGATGTTATTGGAAAAACAAATGAATTCAAAAGAAAAAACCGAAAAATTAGAAAAAAAAGAAAAAGAACTCATCGAGTTACTTGACATATTTCTTACGTATGATGCTCGGTTGGATAGGATTTCGCATTGGTTGTTTTCAGTTCCTGCTCCAAATGGCCTTCAGCATACGGATTATTTAGAGTTATTCAACCCAGCAATGTATAATGATCTTCATGATAAAACGAGCCTGACTAGCCGTAATAGAAAGCTACTGACAAAAACTTACGCAAAGGAGATAAGTGAACGACGAACACGGTCTGAGCTATGTGAAACCATTCGAGAAAAGACACAAAATGAACCGGAATATATTAAAGAGGATTTCGAAAAACCTAATTAATGGCAAAGCTTATATACTATTAATACTATAATATAAATTATGAGAACTCTTATAGACTTTTCTGTCTTGCAGGAATATAATGAAAAAGTTCTACCGCGTGGTGATAAGCTCTCAGCCTTAGCCTCATTAGTTGACTGGAATGCGTTTTTGCCGATAGAGCATAAGCTATATAAAAATAAGAGCGAACGTGGTGGCAGACCAAATATTAGCATTATTATAATGATTAAGCTTCTCATCCTCCAGCAATTGTATGGTCTATCCGATCCTCAGCTAGAGCTTCAGGTCGCAGATAGATTCTCTTTTAGGGTTTTCTTAGGGACAACAGAAGTAATCCCTGATTATTCAACAGTATGGCTGTTTCGCGAAAGATTGAAAGAAAACGGTATGCTCGAATCCATCTGGGAGGAGTTCATTAATCAGCTTGAGGCCAAAGGATATGATGTACAGAAAGGGGTCATCCAAGATGCAACTTTCATAACATCTGATCCAGGTCATGCCAAGCGCGACGTCCCCAGAGGAAAAGAAGCAAAGACCAGAAGAAGCAGGGATGGGGCATGGGCGAAGAAGGGAGCCAAATCTTATTTCGGATACAAGGGACATATCAAAACTGACACAGAGAACCACTTTATCTGGAAGGTTGAGACAACAGTCGCTAATATCCATGATAGCAAGGTGGATTTAGCAAATGAGGGCGAAGTTCGATATGGTGACAAGGGCTATCATGGTGCAAAAACAAATGGATATGACGCATCGATGAAAAGAGCTGCAAGGGGGCATCCGCTTAGCATTTTTGATGAATTGCGAAACAAAAGAATTAGCAGCAAACGATCTCCTGTGGAAAGATGCTTTAGTGTAATAAAAATAATATTCAAATCAGGACATGTGATGGTTACAACAGTTGAACGAGCTGCGGTTAAAATGACGTTCAATGCCATCGGTTATAACTTATTCAACCTACTCGGTATAGTCAGCAGAAAAGCTGTCTAGCAGTAGCTATGGAAAAAATGCTAAAAAAGAGAGAAAAATAGGATGAATATAACAAAAACAGGCAATAAATGGAGGATTACGCAATGTTAAAATCGAAAATATTAACAAAGTACTCTACAGAGATTGCTACTGCACCGTTATTCGAAATCCTCTAAAGCTCGATTTCATTCAGTGTGTGGAGACCCTAATAGAGCTCTATTTCTGCTTCAGAGAGCTCTTGAGAGAATGCAAAAAAACGCAGAAGAAGTCCGCTTTGAACCAGACTTCGAATTTATCCGGAACGATCCTCGATTCGGGAAAATGATAGATAAATTTTCCAAGGACAAGAAACTAGATTCATAGCAATCCCGGATCAATCGTCTGCATGAACCCATCACCTTATTTGCTCAGTTTGCTAAGGATGGTCAAGATTTATGAAGGAAGGAAAAATGATTATGCCACAACTAGCGCCTTACGGCTCATGGAAATCGCCCATCACCTCCGATCTGATCGCCTCCGAGACGATGGGCCTGGAGCAGATTGCTCTCGACGGCTCTGACATCTACTGGATCGAGTCGCGTCCTTCCGAGGGCGGAAGATGCGTCATTGTGAGAATGTCTTCGCATGGCGAGATCGAAGACGTAACTCCTGCTCCATTCAACGCCAGAACCCGCGTCCATGAGTACGGTGGCGGAGCCTATGCAGTTTTCAATCGCACCATATTCTTCTCCAACTTTGCAGATCAGCGGCGATACCGTCAGGATCTGGGCTCAAGTCCCAAGCCCATTACCCCTGCAGGTGATCTGCGCTATGCAGACGGGGTGATCGACAGCCGTCGCAACAAGATGATTTGCGTTTGCGAAGATCACAGCGCTTCCGGAAAAGAGGCGATCAACTCTTTGGTGGCGATCGACCTGGATGGAAGTGAGAGCAAAAAAGTTCTGGTCCAAGGGTACGACTTTTATTCCTCACCCTGCGTAAGCCCCGATGGCTCCCGTCTGGCGTGGCTAGCCTGGAACCATCCCAATATGCCCTGGGACGGAACCGAGTTGTGGGTCGGCGAATTGGATGGCGATGGATTACTTGGAAGAGCTGAGCATGTAGCCGGAGGCCTTGATGAATCCATATTTCAGCCGGAATGGTCTCCAGATGGCATCCTGCACTTCGTCTCGGATAAAACTGGATGGTGGAACCTCTACCGCTGGCACAATGGACATCATGAGATGCTTACTGAAATGGAGGCCGAATTTGCAGAACCTCAGTGGCGTTTCCGGTTGTCTACATATTCCTTTGTCTCCCCAGATCACGTAATCTGCGCCTTTACCCAAGACGGCATCTGGAAGCTGGCTAGCCTCAATACAACCAGCCGCGAGATTGATCCATTTGCTATGCCTTTCACTGAAGTCTCAGATGTAAGAGCTTGCAAAGATTACGTAGTTTTTATTGCGGGCTCGCCAACTGAACTGATATCCATCGTAAAACTCGACATTCGTTCAAGAGAAACGCAGATATTGCGCCGCTCCAGCAAAGTGGCAGCAAATGAGGGTTACCTCTCCAGGCCCGAGGCCATAACCTATCCGACAGGCGAAGGACTCCAGGCCCATGCCCTCTATTACAGGCCACAGAACAAAGACTTCCAGGCACCTTCCGGCGAGCGACCGCCTTTGCTTGTTATCAGCCATGGTGGGCCCACAGGAGCAGCTTCCAGTGCCCTTAATTTGATGATCCAGTATTGGACCAGCCGGGGTGTTGCAGTAATGGATGTAGACTACGGCGGCAGTACTGGATATGGCAGAGCATACCGAGAGCGTCTGAATGGCAAATGGGGCATTGTTGACGTCGATGACTGCGCGAATGGTGCCATCAATCTGGCCGAAAGAGGAGAGGCCGACGAAAAACGGCTCATCATTCGCGGTGGCAGTGCAGGCGGCTACACGACACTTAGCGCTCTCACCTTCCGCAGAACCTTCAAGGCCGGTGCAAGCTACTACGGGATAAGCGATCTGGAAGTTCTCGCGAAGGAGACCCATAAGTTTGAGTCGCGATATCTTGATAGGCTGATAGGCCCTTACCCAGAGCGTCGCGAGCTTTATAGAGAGCGATCCCCGGTATATTTCCCGGAGCGGCTATCCTGTCCGGTGATCTTTTTCCAGGGCCTTGAGGATAAAATCGTCCCACCCAATCAAGCCAGGATGATGTTTGATGCTTTGCGCTCCAAAGGCCTGCCGGTTGCATTAGTCGAATTTGCAGGAGAGCAGCATGGCTTCAGACGGGCCAAAAATATAAAGCGAGCGCTGGATGCGGAGCTTTATTTTTACTCCAGGATCTTCAATTTTAAGCTTGCCGACTTTATTGAACCGGTGCCGATCGAAAATCTTTAGCAGAGATAGGATCTATGCAGTCATCTTTTTTGTCAGGCATCTCATTGATAAGTTATAATACCCTTAAATGCAATTTTATTGGGAGGTGTAAATTTGAGATACTTTGCAATTCTTTTAGTGCTTTCGCTCTTACTGCCAGCTGTTCTGGCGTCAGTCGATAGCTCCCAGTCAGTCGAGGCCACCACAGCCATCACCCTGCCCGTGGACTCCGTGACCATCTATCCGGACGGTCTTCTGGCAGTAAAGCGAATGGGGAGTCTGGATGTGACTGAGGGCGTGCACAAGTTCGTGATCAACGTTCCCGAAAAAGCTGACAAAAGCTCTGCGCTCCTGCGAGTCAGCAACGCGACTCAGAAAAGGGTGGTTTACGATGCCAATCCCGTTTACACTCTGAACATCTCCTCACCTGGATCGCAGAGCTTTGACCTGAGCTATCTGATGTACAGTGCTGCTGCCTGGAAACCGGTGTACGACCTGCACCTTCGTAACGATTCTGTATTGGTGAAGGCCAATGCTGTTGTTAAAAATCGTGGCGGGGAGGATCTCAAGAACGTGCGGCTCAAGCTGGTAGCGGGCCTACCGCTGAGTGTGCAGCCCACTCTTGCCAAAGCTGCGCCCCAGATTCAGCAAAGGTATGCCGAAGCCGCACCTGCCGCGGAATACATGGACTATGCTCCTGCACCTGTGCCTGCCACGGGTGAGCTGGAGACGCTCTACATCTTCGAGCTGGAGGGGCGAAAGGACCTGGTCGTGGACAAGGAGATCGGCTTCCCGCTCTTCGAGGAAGAGTCGCCCCTGGTGAGAATCTACACCTGGGATGCCTACAATGATGAGGAGGGCCCCGCTGTGGAGGAGATCCGGGCCAATAACACTCTGACCAACCCCTGGCCAACTGGGAAAGCCTTGCTCTACAGAAATGACGAGTACGTCTCCACGATCGAGATGCCTTATACACCCGCCGGCACCAATGCCTCTATTGTGGTGGGCCCATCTGCCGATCTTAAGGTGGAAAGCAAGCTCTTCGATTACAACATAACCGAGAACATCAAGGTGATAGGCTCGGCTGGAGGAAATCACACCGTAAAAGAGACCATCGAGGCCTGGACCTATAACCTGAAGATCAAGAGCAACCTGGACCGGCTGGCGAACTTGGAGGTAACGGACAGCATTCCCAGAGAGGCCGTGATAGTCTCCGTTTCGCCTGAGCCTGCCGAGAGCACGGCCACCAGCCTGAAATGGAAGCTGCTGCTTTCGTCGCGGCAGAAGACGGCAATAAATTACACCTACCAGATTATCACTATGGAGAGCCTGGACGGGAAAAAATAAATCAGAGCCTCTTTTTCTTTTTTCGCCTTGCATTGCATTTTCGGCTTAGACATTAAGCTTAGACATCAGGCTATCAGTCTATCCTCTTTCAATCACAATCCTGCAAGCTAGGATTTGCCGTCATTCTTTCTTGCTGCTCATTGGTCGGGGTAGTAACATATAAAGCAAATAAAAAAATATAACTATTGGGAGCATAAAAAATTGAATTTCCTAAACAAAGGTGTTGTGGTCTCGGTTCGAGGCAGCATCGTCGATGCCAGGTTCGAGGGACTGCTGCCTGAAATCCATAATCTATTGCAGGCTGGCGAAGATGGTCACATCATCATAGAAGTTCTTTCCCATCTCAATTTTGAAACCGTACGGGGAATTGCCTTGACCCGGACGCAGGGGCTTTCTCGTGGCTCTTTGGTGATAGACACAGGCGATCCCCTCAAGGTTCCTGTAGGAGAAAAGCTACTCGGCAGAGCTGTAAATGTCTTTGGGGCGCCTATCGACGGGAACGGGGATGTTGAGGCCAAAGAATACAGATCTGTACATCAAACCTCGCCGCCAATATTTCAGAGAAACACCGCCTCTGAGATCTTCGAGACGGGAATAAAAGCAATAGACATCCTTTCGCCTCTGGAGCGGGGTGGCAAGGCCGGTCTTTTTGGGGGGGCCGGCGTCGGCAAGACCGTCCTGATTATGGAGCTGATTCACAATATTGTCGGGCGCTACGAGGGTATCAGCATTTTTTGCGGCATTGGAGAGCGCTCCCGTGAGGGTGAAGAGCTCTTTCGCGAGATAAGAGACGCAAAAGTGCTTGATAAAACTCTACTGGTCTTCGGCCAGATGAATGAGCCGCCTGGAGTCCGATTTCGTGTCGGGTATACGGCTTTAACCATGGCTGAGTATTTCCGGGATGACGCCAGGCAGGATGTTCTGCTGCTTATCGACAATATCTTTCGTTTTATTCAGGCCGGGTCCGAGGTGTCTGGGCTGATGGGTCAATTGCCTTCACGAGTGGGGTATCAACCTACCCTGGCAAGCGAGCTGGCCGAGCTTGAGGGCCGAATCTGTAGCACCAAGACTGCGGCCATCACCTCGGTCCAGGCTGTCTATGTCCCTGCCGATGATTTTACCGATCCTGCAGTTGCCCATACCTTCGGCCACCTCTCGGCATCCATTGTCCTCTCCCGGAAGATGGCCAGCCAGGGACTGTATCCGGCTATCGATCCATTGCAGTCCCGCTCGAGAATGTTAAGTCCCCATATCGTTGGGAGCAATCACTACCATACCGCCCAGAGGATCAGAAAGACCCTGGCGGAATACGAAGATCTCAAGGATGTCATTGCCATGCTGGGGTTGGAGGAGCTCTCTGAGGAGGATCAAAAGATTGTGAATCGAGCACGCAGGCTGGAACGATTCTTGACTCAACCCTTTATGACCACCGAGCATTTCACCGGGCGCAAAGGGAAATTGATCCGGCTTGATGATGCGCTGAGTGGCTGTGAGCGCATCTTAAACGACGAGTTCGCAGACTATCCTGAGGCATCACTTTACATGATTGGTGACATCGAGGAAGCAAAGATATGAAGCTGAAGGTTATTCTTCCCATGAGAATCTTTTTAGATCAAGAAGTGACAAAGGTTACTGCAGAAGCTGCAAATGGTTCCTTCTGCCTTCTTCCCAAGCATATTGATTTTGTAGCGGCACTGGTTCCAGGAATAATCTCGTTTGAGTCTGAAAAAGGAGAGGAGTATCTGGCCGTTGACGAAGGCGTTCTTGTAAAACGCGCCTCTGAGGTAATGGTCTCTACAAGAAGGGCCGTGCGCAGCAAAGATTTGGGCGAAATGCTGCAAATTGTAAAGCAGGAATTCAGGATTCTGGATGAAAGGGAGAAGAAGACACGCTCCATTCTGGCGAAACTGGAGGCAGACTTTGCAAAAAGCCTCTTTGAGAAGATGTGAATTTGAGAATATGCAAATTTGAAAAGATGTGAATAATGGACGACCATCGCAAAAGCTTCGAAGATGAAATCGCCGCAAAAGAGGCGCGCAAGATCAAGGCCCGGCGAGGGAGAGCCAGAGGCATATGGTTTGGCCTGGGCATGATGGGCGTCATCGGATGGTCTGTGGCAGTCCCGGCTCTCGTAGGCGTCCTGTTGGGTGTTTGGATAGACATCAATTATCCTGGACCTGTCTCCTGGACGCTTACTCTTTTATTCGTGGGCCTGGCCGTCGGCTGTGTAAACGCCTGGTACTGGATTAAAAAGGAGCAGAAAGAGATTGAGGTGGACAATATAAATGAATAGCGCCTTTATGCTCGCTCTGAGCTTTTTCATGGGAACTCTCCTTGGAGCCTTCTACTTTGGTGGCCTGTGGCTGACAATAAAGCGCCTTCCTCGCTCCCCGCAGCCGACTTTATTAAGCCTGGGTAGCTTTTTTGCCAGGTCCCTGGTTTGCATCCTGGGATTTTATCTGATTATTGGCAGCGGCATTGAGGCGCTATTGATGGGCCTGGCAGGCTTTGTGCTGACCAAGATCGCATTGATTCATAAGCTCTCTCTTGCTGCAAAAATGGAGGCGCACTGAAATGGTCCAGATAAATCCTGATGAAGTTATTTATTGGGGCTGGGGGGGTTTCTCACTTAATGAAACGATAGTCAACACCTGGATAGTGATGGCGCTGCTGATATCCATCGCCTGGGCTTCAACGCGCCAGCTTTCTATTGACCCGCCGCTCTCACGAAGGCAAGCCCTGATGGAGACCATAGTCAGTTATATGAAAAGCGAGATAGCAGAAATTGCCCGCAAAGCTCCTGATCGCTATATTCACTTTTCGGGAACATTGTTTTTATTTATCTCCGTGTCCAGTCTGCTTGCCATAGTTCCTGGCTATCGTACTCCAGCCAGTTCTCTGTCAACGACTCTGGCACTGGCTATATGTGTCTTTTTTGCAGTTCCCATCTATGGTATTGCTGAGAAAGGAGCGGCCGATTATTTCACTCGCTACATCCAGCCTTCTGTAATTATGCTCCCCTTCAATATCATTGGAGAAATTTCCCGCACAATGGCTCTGGCCCTCAGGCTTTTCGGCAATATGATGAGTCAAAATCTGCTGGTCGCAGTACTGCTTTCCATCGTGCCGTTGTTTTTGCCCGCTGCTATGGACCTTTTTGGATTGTTGATCGGGCAGGTACAGGCTTATATTTTCGCCGTTCTGGCTACCGTGTATATCATATCTGGAAGTTCGACAAATGATAAACGAGAGGAAAAATTATCATCAAGAGGTGTTTGAGAATGGCCGCTATTGAGACGATAGGCGTTGCATCTATAATTGTTTCGGGCCTGACTATTGCCATCGGTTCAATTGGGCCGGCGATAGGCGAAGCCTGGGCGCTCTCCCGGGCCTTAAGTGCCATTGCCCAGCAGCCCGACGAGGCCAACACGATAACTAGGACTCTATTCGTGGGCCTTGCCATGGTAGAGTCAACTGCGATTTATTGCTTTGTCATATCCATAATTCTGATCTTCTCCAATCCCTTCTGGGATTATGTAACTAAGTAGGAGGAAATCTTGCAGATTGATTATTTTACAACTGCTGCCCAGGTTGTGAATTTTGCACTGCTAGTTTTTCTCTTGAAGCACTTTTTATACAAGCCGTTGCTCAAATTGATGGACGAAAGAGAGATGAAGATCATCTCCCGCCAAAAGGCGGCAGAGGATGCGAAAAGAGAAACACAGGCAGAGGCCCAGTCTTATCGCAAGAAGAAGGAGGAGCTGTCCGCCGAGCATGAAGAGCTGCTCGTCAAGGCAAAAGAAGATGCCAAAGAGTTCAGAGCGGATATGATGAAAAAGGCAAGAGATGAGATTGAAGAGACAAAAATCGAGTGGCAAAGGGATTTGCAGCGCCAAAAAGATGAGTTAATCAGTGATTTGAGGAAATATAGTGGACAGCAGCTTTATGCCATCACCAGGCGGGCTCTTCGGGACCTCGCCAACGAAGATCTGGAACGGCAAATAATGATTGCTTTTATCAATCGCCTAAAAAATTTGGAAGAATCTGAAAGGGAGACGATTAAGGATTTCGTGAAAGATTCCGAGCAGATTATCACCGTACGTAGCGCCTTTAAAGTTCCTGAGGATATTCAGCAAAAAATTAAGGATGCTCTTGCCATTCATGCCGAGGCTGATGTGAGGGTGCAATTTGAAATTGTTGATGATTTGATCTCCGGCATGGTGATGAGCGCCAAGAATGTAGAAATTGCCTGGAGCATTGCTGAGTACGTTGATTCTCTGGAAGCTGATTTTTCCCTATGGCTTGAGAAGAGAACTTTGTAAAACCCTGGCAGGAGTAATATGAATAGAGATGCTTCGAGAATCCGGGAAGTTCTGGCCGATACGTTTGAGGCAATTGATCAAAATGTAGCGGTCTATAGGCCCGAGCTGAAGATCGAAGAGATCGGCATGGTATCCTTTGTGGGCAAAGGCGTCGTTCGCATCAAAGGACTGCCTAATGCAAAATCAGAGGAACTCATACGCTTTCCCGGAGACAATTACGGTATAGTCTTCAACCTCGACCCGGAGGAAGTTGCCGTCATCATGCTGAGTGAAAGTGAAAACATCAAAGCCAAACAGATCGCACGCAGGACCGGAAGCATTATGGAAGTGCCTGTGGGCGAGGAGCTCTTGGGAAGAGTCGTAGATGGAATGGGCAGGCCACTGGACGAAGGTGGAAGCATCCAGACCTCGCAACGAATGCCCATAGAGAGGGAAGCTCCGGCGATAATGGAGCGGTCGGCAGTTAATGTTCCTCTTCAGACGGGGACAATGGTGGTGGATAGCATGATTCCCATTGGTCGTGGCCAGCGCGAGCTTATTTTAGGCGATCGGCAAACCGGCAAAACTTCCATGGCTATTGATACCATCATCAATCAGAAAGATAAAGATGTAATCTGCATTTATTGCTCCATTGGGCAGGAGAAATCAGAGGTTGCCCTTGTCGCGGCCGACCTTCGCAAAAATGATGCCCTGGAAAATTGCATCGTCGTCGCAGCTACTGGCGAAGATCCGCCGGCCATGAATTTCATTGCCCCCTATGCCGCTACCACGATGGCAGAATTCTTTGTGGAGAAGGGGCATGATGTCTTAATCGTTTACGATGATTTGACCCGGCATGCCCGAGCCTATCGTGAGCTATCATTGCTGCTCCGCCGTCCCCCTGGAAGGGAGGCCTTTCCCGGCGATATATTTTACATACATTCCCGGCTCCTGGAGAGGGCAGCCCGTTACCGCATCGGCGGATCTCTCACGGCACTGCCCATCATTGAGACCCAGGCCCAGGACATTTCCGCTTATATCCCCACCAATCTTATCTCCATCACCGATGGCCAGATCTACCTCTCGCCGGAGCTTTTTAGAAAAGGGATCTTGCCGGCTGTTGATGTAGGCTTGTCGGTATCCCGTGTGGGCGGGAAGAGCCAGCTTCCTGCCTTTGCCGAGGTTGCCGGTGCTTTGCGCCTCACATATTCGCAGTTCGAGGGTTTGGAGGTCTACACCAGGTTTGGCACCCGGCTTGATGAGGAGACCCAGATGACCTTGCAGCGCGGTCGACGGATACGCGAGGTCTTGAAACAGTCTCAATTTGATCCAATGCCCGCCCCTGAGCAGATAGCAATTCTTCTGGCGGTAACAGAAGGAATACTGGACCGGCATCATTTGGATGAAGTTGCATCGGCGAAGGTAAAGATGGCAAGAGCGTTTCGGGAAAGACTGCCTCGCTTGAATGAATTGATTGCATCGGGTCATAAGTTAAGTCATGAAGATCGCGAATTGATCCTAAAGACATTTACAGAAATTCTTCAGGTATAGGTGGCAATATGGCAGAGCTTGAAAGAGCGAAGAGAAGGATTAAAAATGCCATCGAACTGCAATCTGTAGTCAAAATCATGAAGGCAATTTCGTCGGCAAATATTCAGGAATATGAAGAGTCGGTGCGCTCTCTTAATGAGTATAATAAAACCATCGAACTCGGTCTGCAAATTATATTGCAAAATAATAAAAAGTTCTTGGCATCTAAACGAGAGGATAAAAAAAGGAGTTTGGGTGCAGTGGTCTTCGGCTCGGAGCAGGGGCTATGCGGCAAGTTCAATGAGATCGTTGCCCGCTATGCATTGGACAGGATGGCAGAGATGGAGCATGAAGAGCAAAGGGTCTTGGCAGTAGGTGGGCGCGTTTTTGCCCGTCTCGAAGATGCGGGCCAATCGGTCGAGGCTCATTTTTCTTTTTCGGGGGATTTTCTGGGCATAACTGAGGTTATGGGAAAGGTGCTGGCGAAGATTGATCAGTGGCGCCTGGAAAGCAACGTCAACCAGATTGTTCTCTTTTACAATCGGCCCATTGCCGGTATCTCAGGAGTATTATTCAGCCCTCAAATGGCCTATCTCTTTCCTATTGACGTTAAATGGCTTGCCAGCCTGGCCGAAAGTGAATGGCAATCGCATTCTTTGCCTACTTATTCCATGGACCCGGACCTGCTCTTCTCCTCCTTGGTTCGAGAGCATCTATTTTTCTCTCTTTACCGCGCATTCGCAGAATCGCTTGCCAGCGAGAATTCCAGCAGGCTTTCGTCTATGCAGGCTGCAGAGAGAAACATAGAAGAGCACTTGACAGAGCTATTGGCCAATTACCGAAAGCAGCGTCAAGAAGCCATCTCATCGGAACTGCTTGATATCTTGACCGGGTATGAGGCACTATCTTCCAAGTGATGTTATATCGTTCCAGGTAAATTATCTGTGTTACTCCACTACTACTACTACTACTACTACTACCACTATTGTATTACCGGAGTTTATAAAATCCTGAAAAATCATGCCGCTGCGCTCTGATTTTTCCTGGGTATAACAAAAATTAATTCAAGCGGGTATGAATTGCCCTAGTTGAAGCTTAGTAAACACTTCCGCAGTGCTCTTATTCATGTCTTCAATAACAAAGTCGGCACGCTTTTTTCTTTTTTCGTTTTCTTTTCCCTTGTAAACCAACCCAAGCCTCATTTGATCCAAATATTGAGCGAGTTGTTTTATGGTTAATGCTGGATCATCGATAATATATAGAGAATAATTATATAATAACAAGCCAAGGACGCATAAAAATACATGAGCCCTTATCTTAACATCCCGTCTTACGTAAGTTGGCTTCAAAGGTATCAACAGTCGATCTTTGAGCCACATGATATCAGTCTCAATTTGATTACGAGAGTCATATATCTCGACAATCTGTCGCGAATCCACACCCATTAAATCCGTAAATATTATTGTCTTGCCCATGGAAGAGATAAAATCCTTCTCACGCACTTCGTCTAATTTGAAATCTAGTTGTAGTTTGCCTTCAACCATGACAACATTGTAATCGAACAGGCCTCGATATTGCTTTGGAATGGCATCTACGACTCGATTGATAAGACCTTTTGAGGTCAACTTTCTTCCTTTCCCATTGCGACCAAGCTTAGATCGTATTTCCTCAATTTTTGTAAATATTTTTTCTTTATTTTGCTTCCAAGCAATCGTCTGCTTTCGCATAGTTTGATCATTATATCTTAGAACACCATTAAAATTTGTCCCGTACCAGTTATCCGAAACGGGATGTGCTTTAATGATATGTCCATGTGCATTTTCCCAGGACTCGCTAAACATGGATATAGGGATCTGGAATAGATCTTTACACATTGAAGCAGGAAGTGACCCTACTACATGCATTTTTTCTTTTGCTTTTTGGATATTCTCTGTGGAATTCATGCCGCGATCAAAGACTATGATAACGTCTTCTGCAGGAACCTCAATATTCTGAAGTCGCTCGCAGATGCTATCGATTATGCTTGAGAATATCTTAGAATCGTTCTTGTTTGCAGGGTACGTGACTGATTGAAATGGAATATTATGGTCAGAGGTAGTCAACCCGACACCAATCAGATTTTTATCAAATCTTTTCTCCTTTGAATTCCCTTTTTGGGGCAATTCGTCCCCATTTTCAATGTGAGTATAGAAGTTGGTTGTATCGAATATCAGCCGAGTCGGTCTAAGACCGCGTTTTATCAGAGTTCGAGATATATCAAGTTCAATTTGTTGGATCGTATCTTCATCGAGTTTTGCCATGTAGTTTAGAAAGTTTTGACTTGAAAGCTTGTATTTTGGATTCCAAAAAAACTGAAGCACACTTCTCTTGAAGTAATCATCAAGAGCATTCCGACTGAGAACATGTTCTGACCTGCCGATGATGATCATGAGGAGATACTGCGCAGGAGTCAATCCATCAATCTTCTTCCGCCCAACGTGCTTATTGATGCTTTCAATCAAGCCGACTTCCTCGGCGGCTTTGATTAATGCAGCAGGTTTTCCAAAAGGATACGACGCGACACG
>Ga0307378_10007925_pt1 | contig 14217 bp, 13 predicted proteins | sample UN1MG_FD_202238 | JGI IMG/M metagenome (GOLD analysis project Ga0307378, IMG submission 202238) | Soil microbial communities from Risofladan, Vaasa, Finland - UN-1 | ecosystem: Environmental > Terrestrial > Soil > Coastal area > Acid sulfate soil | place: Finland: Risofladan, Vaasa | collected...
AATCTGAAACTGTTCTTAACAGGGCCGTCTGAGTTGATGACCAGAATGTCACGAGGACCAAGGTGCGTACCCATTCCGCGGGCCTGAAACTGTTTTGCTTCGGCCTCAAGGAGGAACGTCCTTGCCGATGCGAGGTTCTTTTCAAAATGTTCAGGCGTCACCCGACAACTGTAAACCTGTCTGCCAACGCCCGTATGACCGGCATAATCAAGGTCGTAGGTAATATTTAACTCTTCGTCATCATACGGCAGGGCATATATCGACGCCCCCCCGGAAGCAATACTAATCGGTTCGGTGATAACAAACTCTTTGCGGCCGGCCTCCTGCTCGACAACACCAACGCGATTGAGTACCTTGAAAAATTCGGCGCTGCTGCAATCAGGGGCCGGAAGTTCGGCGCCGTCAATCTCTATAACTATATTGTTAATCTCCAGGGCGCCAACCGCCGCCAGACAATGCTCCACCGTCTCTATACTGACAGAGCCCTTCTTAAGCGCCGTTCGGCGACTTCGTTCGGCAACATTCGGAATAACGGCGCTGATTCGAACCGGCTCAGGAACATCGGTGCGAACAAAAACCACTCCGGAATCCACAGGAGCAGGACGAAATACAACTTTAACCTCCATGCCCCCGAACAAACCCTTGCCGGAAAGCCTGCCTTCACTTTTTATCGTCTTTTGAAGTTTCAAGTTTTTCTATCCTCGCCGCCATCTGCTTCAGCTGCTCAATCAGCTTTGGTAAGCGCCGCGTCATGGCAATCATCCGGTATCTTTCCCTCATGTCAAGCGCAGGGGTGCCCGTTACTTTCCGACCGGCTGGTAAATTACCCATAACAATGGAATTAGCGCCAACTATTACGCCATCGCCTACTTCTACATTATCCGTTATACCAGCATGGCCGCCCAGTATAACACCATCGCCAAGCTTGCAGCTACCGGCTACACCGGAGCCGCCTGCCAACAGACAGCATCTGCCGATTATGGCACTGTGAGCGATTTGCACATGATTATCTATCTTCGTACCAGCTCCGATTCGGGTCTCTTCGAACTTCGCCCTGTCAACGCAGCAGTTTGCTCCTATCTCGACAAAATCTTCAATCACCACTGTGCCGTTATGTGGGATAAGTCTGTGAGCGCCATTTATGAACGAATAACCGAAACCGGTCGAGCCGATTGTGCTGTTGGCCTGAATGATTATATTATTGCCGATGGTGCAGTTGTGATAAACAACAACATTGCTGTCAAAGCGGCAGTTTTTACCTACCTTGGAATTTTCACCTATTTTGCAACCGCTGCCGATTATGCTGTTTTCACCGATTTGGGCCCCTTCGTCGATTACAACATTGGGCCCGATTGATACACCCCTGCCAATCTTAACGTCCCCGGCGACCTTCGCTGTCGGGTCTATTCCTTCTTTTGCACCCTTTAACTCAGGGGCAAAAATAGTCAAAGTTTCTATCAGGGCCGCATCGACATTTTCTACTATCAACTGAGGCTTAGCAAGACCCTCGATTCGACTGGCTACGATGACCGCTCCTGCAAGGGATTTTTTGAGGCCGGCTATGTGCTTGCTGTCCCTGGCAAAAGTAACCTGGTTCTTTTCAGAGGACGCTACAGTTCCGACAGAGTTAATCTTACCTGAACCATCACCGACCAATTCACCCCCAATCCTTTCAGCCAATTGTGCTACAGTCAGTAACATTTCACGTCAAAACCATAAGACAGAAAAGATTCAAAACCTGCTATCCTGTCTTAAAAAACCATAATCAAAAAAAACACTCAAATTTGCGAGGTATCTCAAAAGTGAAAACCAAATTCAATAATCAATTGCCCGCGTCCACCTGAGCCATTACCTCGTCGGTAATATCTACACATCTGCCGCTGTAAAGCAGCTTATGCGAGTTGATAATCAGTGAAAGCTCGTTCGGATTCGGAGCCGGAAGCTCGGGTTCGCTCTTTTCAAAAACCATATCCAAACCCTTCTGCTCCGCCACTTTTTTGGTCTTGTCCAAAATTTGCTCGTAAAGTTCCCCGATGATTCCCTGGTTTTTAAAAGCCCTCTGTTGGTCATAAAACTTCTCTTGAGCCTGAAGACTGGATTGCTTCATCAAAATTTCCTTCATCAGTGCCATATAGTCGTCGCTGCCGGTCTTCAGCGCCTTCAAACCTTCTGTCTCAGCTTCGATTTCTTTGGCCAGCTTATCCAGCTCCGCCCTTACTTTATTATATTCGGTGGTAACTTTTGCTCTGAAGCTCTCGCTTTTCTTACAATTCCTTAGAATATTTTGAACACTGACAACACCAATCTTCAAAGGCCCTTTATTACCTTCGGATTCGGCAAAGCTTGCTTTATAGCCGGCCGACAAAATAATCGCAACTGTCAGGCAGCTCAATATTATCAATCGAACTTTCATATGTTGTCCTTTCCTTAATTTTTTGTCGCTTCTGATTCACAAACAATAATTAATTAAAACAGTCTTCCCACTGAGAAGCTGAAAACCTGCTCATCGTCACTGTCATCTTTCATAAACGGTGCGGACAGCTCAAACCTCATTGGAACCGGACCAAACCACTGAGGAAGCAATATTTGGATACCCGTGCCTATTGCCGCACGATAGCCGCCGGTCTCAACCGCCCCGCTGTCCACGAAAAACAACGCTCCAAAATTATCGCTCACCAAAGGAACGACAACCTCGGCGTTGGCTATAAATATCCAGTCACTGCCTATTGGGTCTTTGCGCTCAGGGTTCTCAATTGTCTGCAGCCCCCGAGGACTAACACCTCGATAATCGAAACCTCTTATACCGTAAAGGCCCGTGCCGCCGCCGTAAAATTTCTCAAAAGTGGGAGCATCACCTACTATGGCAGCCCCAAGTATCTTGGTTGCTAAAACGGTTTTTCGCTCAGACAAATCCTCATAAAGTGTCTTGTAACCTCTGTGAACACCTCTTGCTATCCCAAAGGAGTAGTCACCGTCGACCTGTTCGTAACTGACATCAAAGCTGTAACCTGCACTCGGCATAAACTTGTCGTCGGTAAGGTCCCTTCCGAAACCCACCTTAATGCCGGCAAGAAGGTTATTGCCTGCAACGTCTTTTATTTCCTGTGGAGCGTCGAAGTCTATATCATCAACTTTAACATTTTCAACTCTAAAGCCAATACTTTTGCGCCAGTGGTTTTTCTCACGTTTCTCAAAACCGACATATCCTTTCGTACGTTTCTCGTCGTAACTTTCCTGCCATCTTTCATAGCTTGAGCCAATCACATCAAGGGACACCGGCTTGTCATTAAGATATGGTTCGGTAAAGCTAATCGAATATTGGCTAACGTCTGTACCGGGCTGAAGCGCGATTCTAAGAGCTTGGCCTGCTCCCTTGAACGCTTTGCCGGTTATAAATTCACCAAAGCTTTCCGGCCAGTCGTAAATATCAAAATTCCTCTGGTCAAAAACAAGCTGACCTATAACCCCGCTGTCACTGCCAACACCGGCACCGAGCATCACAGACCCGGTTTGGCCTTCAACAATACTTACCTGGGCATCTCTCTGGCCGGGAGTATCACCACTGGGTGTTATAGTTGCCGCCTCCGTTAAAACCGTCCTCCGTATTAAGCTCTCTAAGTACCCGCTGCCGTCTCCACGGGCGGTGTCCGCATTGTACCACTGCCCCGGTTGAAAATCATATTCGTCCAGAACATGACGCACAACTTTGTCCTGAGTCTCTTCGTTCCCTGTTATGTTAATCCGACCGATGCGAAAACGCTCACCCTCGGATATAAATAGTTCGAAGTTCACTTTGTCTTCGGAAACAAACTTGCTGTTATCCTCGATTCTCATGTCGATAAAACCATTCTCACGATAGAGTTTAACAACACGCCTGACATCAGATTCTGCTCTTTGCTTATTAAAGACTTGATGTTCCTGAGATTTAAAGTCGGCACGTATAGTCTCTTCATCAAAATGATGCTCACCGCTAATATTGATTTCTTCAATAACGTAAGCCGGTCCCTCTTTTATTACGAAAGTTATGAGGGCTTTGCTCCGGTCCTGCGTAAATTCACTTCTAACCTCTGTATCGCTGTCCAGATACCCTCTTTGGTAATAGATATCCTGAAGTTTTGCCAATGCCTTGTTGACGTGTTCTGCCAAATAGTACTGAGGAAAAACATAAAAACGTTTTTTCTTTAGTTTCACCGCCTTCTCAAGTGCGCTGGTCTTTATTCCATTATTGCCGTCGAACTTCACCGCCGTTATTTTGACTTTCGGCCCCTCATCAACCGTATAAACCAGTCTGCCGAATGATATGTCTTTCTCTTGGAGTTTCACCGTAGCAAAAGCATAGCCTTTCTCGCGATAATACATAGCGAGGCTTTTTGCTGCCGACTCAGCCATAATGGCATCGAGGTAATCACCAACCTTAAAACCCAGTTTTTTCTTCAGCGTCTCGGATTTGTACTTACGATTTCCAACAATTTCAATCGACCTGACCAGATTGCTCTCGACAACAACAAATGTCAATTGGATTTTGTCCCCGGAAACGACTGTATTATAATAACTGTATTCGACACCCTTCAACTCTGCTATCCGCTTTACGTCATCGGCCGCTGTAGCTGGGTCAAACAACTGCCCCACCCTGCTGCGAACCTTGGACAATACCTCGCTGTCAGTGATAATAAGATTACCCGCCGTTCGAATGCTCCCGATAACAAGTTCTTCTGTCCGCTCATTTGCCTCCCTGGCATGTGAAAACACCGAACCAAAACTTAAAACCATTATCAACGTAAAGTAAATCAGATATCCGTTCCTGCGCATAAGCTCTCCTAAAATGGCACCGATTCGTCTGCTGCAAAAGAAGCATTTTCAAACCGCATTATCTGTTTCCTGAATATAAGCTTCACATTTCCGGTTGGCCCGTTTCGCTGCTTGGCGATTATCAGTTCGGCGGTATTCTCGTTCTTATAATCATCACTGCTGCGAATTGTGCCGCCCTGTTTATCACTCAACTCAAGTCTTTCAGAATGACGATAATAATCCTCACGGTGCAGCAGCAACACCACGTCAGCATCCTGCTCTATACTGCCGCTTTCACGCAAATCACTCATTCTCGGCCGATGATCCTCCCTGCCCTCCGGTGACCGATTCAACTGGCTCAAAACCACAACCGGAATATCCAACTCCCTCGCCAACGCCTTGATGTATCTTGAAATCACTGTAATCTCCTGCTGACGCGATTCAATACGACCTGCTCCTCCACTCATTAGCTGTAAGTAATCCACAACAATACATCGCAGGTCGTGCTGGCTTTTCAGTCTCCGCGCCTTGGCGCGAAGTTCCAGTGGTGTCAACAACGACGTATCATCAATGTAAATTGGCACGTCATACAACTCACCACAGGCCTGCCTCAGCTTCTCGTAATCCTCGGTACTCAACATTCCCTTTCTTACTTTCAGGCTGTCAATTTCACTAATACTGCACAAAAACCTCTCTGCTAATTGCTGCTTGCCCATCTCCAACGAGAATATCGCCACCGGCATCTTCTCCACAACACCTATATGCTCGGCAATATTCAATGCCAGGCTGGTCTTGCCCATACTCGGCCTGCCCGCTACGATTATCATCTCTCCGTTCTGCAGCCCACACATCAGCTCATCGAGTTCATGATAACCAGTCGCCAAACCGGTAATAAGCTTTCCTTGGCGCTGTTCAATTAATCCGTATACCTGTGTAATCAACTCCTTCGCTTGAACCGGTGAACCACTGATCCTTCTGCTCATAATTTCGAATATCTTTTGCTCTGCTTGGTCAAGCTTTTCTCTTGCCTCACCATCCTCCCTATAACCCATCTCTAAAATCTCACCGGCTACCGTTATCATCTCGCGAAGCAACTGCTTGTCTTTGACAATATTGGCATAATACATCACATTCGCCGACGACGGAACCGATTCGAGGACTTTCGCTATATATCCCGCATCACCGACTTCCTCGAGCTGCTTGCGCTTCTCAAGCTCGTCACGAAGCAAAAGCCCATCAAGTCCTTCCCCTCTGTTTTTCTCATAAAGTCCGATTATCGCTTCAAACATCATCTGATGCTCGATTCGATAAAATGCCTCCGCCTTCACCAGTTCCACAACCTGGCTGATGCAGCCCGGGTCGATTAGCATCGAACCCAACACCGCCGCCTCTGCAGCCAATGATTCGGGCATACTGCGACCGGTCAGCCCCAATACACCCCCACCAACGCCACCACTTTGGGTAAAGACGCTTCCTTCCTTAACTGTCCTTGTCGGTTGGCTCATTTTCTTCTCCCGTATGCTCGGGATTTTCAGCCTCCGCCGAATCTCCGGCAGCGGCCGAAAGACCCTCTTCCTCATTCACATGCGACCGGGCCATATCCCGCTCGGCTTTCTTAAACGCCGCAAGGTCCTCCCCTTCGGGGACAACAACAACGCTTACCGTTGCGGTCAAATCATCAGCGAATTTAAGCGTAACAGTCCTCGTTCCAACATCCTTTATATGTTCATGTAATTGTACTATCTCGTCCGCCACTTCGAACCCCTGTTCACGAAGGTTAGTTGCTATTTCTCTGGCCGTAACCGAGCCGAACAAATGTCCCTGTTCGTTCGCCGCCGACGCTATAACTGCCTCGGCGCCTTCCACTTCCTTAGCCGCCTTTGCCAGACGTTTCCTGTTGACTATCCTCTCTTCAGCACGCCTGGCTTTTTCATCTGCAAGAGAACGTAAATTCGCCTCCGTCGGAACTACCGCCAGAGCCTGAGGAAGAAGATAGTTGCGCGCATAACCGGCACTGACTTCAACAACATCTCCAAGCCACCCTATTTTATCAACGTCCTCACAAAGCAAAACCTTTATCCCCTTGGAACCTGTTAAATCATTGGATCTTTTCCGTTTTTGCATCGCTTTATCCTCTTTGAATTACACCATTGTCGTCATAACAGCGCCAACGGCACCTGTTTCTTCTACTTTGCCTGATTATAATTAAAATTCTTTTACCTCCTTAAGCAGTAAAAGGTAAAAGAGCCATATATCTGGCACGTTTAATCGCCTTCTTGACCTTTCTTTGACAGCCGGCACAATTACCGCTTCGACGCCGCGAATATATCTTGCCGCGATTTGTTAAAAGTTTCTGAAGTGTATCGATATCTTTGTAATCTACGTAGTTTGTACCTCGTCTGCAGAAACGGCATTGAGTTTGTTCGCCTCGTAAACCGCCGTGGCCGGTTGTACCCTTACGTTTGTCACGAGTGCCTGTAAAACCGCCTCCGCCGATTCTTTTGTTATCCATTATTTTCATCTTTTACCTCATAGTTCGGGTCAGAAATCCCTGCATATGTCTTATCACATATTTCCCTTCAATCATTTATCATTTCAAAACGGTATATCATCTGTAACATTATCCTTAGCTGCCTGAGTATTTGATTTGTCATAGCTTACATCGCCATCACTGATAGCACTCGCATCCGCGGCACCGGGTGCACTGCCGAGAAACTGAAAGTTTTCAACTGTAACCCGGTGTTTACTCCGCTTCGTGCCGTCCTGGGCCGTCCAGCTATCGAAGCTTAGCCTGCCTTCAACGAACAGAGCTCGGCCTTTGCTCAGATACTTGTTGATATTTTCCGCCTGTCGTCCGAAAGCACGGCAGTCTACAAAACAGGTTTCTTCTTTTTTAGTCCCGTCCTTGCCAGTCCATCTGCGGTTAACCGCCAGACCAAAATCAACCACTGCCGTCTCACTCGGAAGATAAGACAACTGAGGGTCACGAGTCAGATTACCCATCAAAAATACCTTATTAAAATTAGCCATGTTAAAGCTCCTTTATTGGATTTACACCGTTAGCTTGCAAACCTGAGAACTACTGACCTGTCTCAGCATCTTTTTCTTTCTCGTCCTCTTCGCTTTCAGCCGGTCCCGTTCCCGGCTCGTCACTTTCTTCTGACTCAGTTTGCTCTGCTTCCGACAACACCGCTTCAAATGATTGGTCATCAGCTAATTCCGAAGCTTCGGATAATTCTTCAGCTTCTTCCGCAACAAGTGATTCTTTCGCCTCCGCAACAGCTTTTTGTCCCTGCCTTTCAGCCTTCGTAAAAGGCGTTTCTTTTTCGATATCCTCCTGACTCATTGACTCGGTGCTTAGAATCAGAACACGCATAATGCGTTCCGAAAGTTGAACTTCTCTTTCGATACCGCGAACGCTTGTGCCGTCGACTCGAAAATAACAGAGAATATATGTCCCTCGACTGTGGCCTCCAATATCGTAGCTGAGTTTACGTTCATCCCACTTTTTAATTGAGACTATCTCCGCATCAGCTTTTTTCAATATCGTCTTGATGGTCTTATTAATTCCGTCCCAGTCCGATGCCGCCTGGGCCGAATCAACAAGAAACATGGCCTCATATAATTTTTTAACGACAGTTTCCAAGCCTGGTACCTCCTGTTAAATTTTAAACAGTTAATAACTCTTTATTTTCTTTTTTTGACGAAATAAATTTTTCAAAACTCATTAAACTTATTCATTGCCGACTCGATTCCATGTTCGGCCCACCAAAGCACAGCTTCTTTGGCGCTTTCAATCGCCTCATTAAGAACGGCAGCCTCCGGCTCTGCCGGCTTATCCAGGACATAATCTTCAGCAGCCCTTCTGCCGCTTTGGCCGATGCCCATTCGCAAACGCCCGAATTCTTCCGTGCCCAGCTTTTCTATAATATCAGCAAGACCATTATGACCGCCCGAAGAGCCTCTACATCTGATACGAATCCTGCCCGGCTCAAGGGCCATATCGTCGCTTATCACAAGCAAATCTGACAGCGAAACCCTGTAAAAACCCATCGCCGTCGCAACTGCCTGACCGCTGCGGTTCATAAACTCCCAGGGCTTTAACAATATTAACTTTTGACAATACTCCAATTCGCCCTTGCCGAAAATCGCACCGAATTTCTTCTTTCTAACCTTTATATCCAGTGCACGACTAAGCAAATCTATTACCTTAAAACCGGCGTTGTGCCGTGTATCAACATACTCGTCGCCAGGATTACCAAGACCGACAACAATTTTAATCCCAGGCATAACTAATCATCTCACTGCTTACTTTTCAGTATCGCAAAACTCGTCCTAACCTGCGTCGAAGAAAGGATATATCATTTATTCAAACCCACGTATTGAGGACGATTATATTTTCCATTACTTACCTTCTTCTTCTTCTGAAGATTCTTCTTCAGCTTCTTTCACCTCGCCGATAACCTCCGGTGCAGTCGGCTCTTCTTCCTCAAGCTCTTCGGTACTCTTGGCCACAGCGACGAGACCGCACGTAACAAGCAGCATCGATGGGGAGCTTACCAGCGTCAGACCCGCCGGCAGCTCTGCATCACTGGCATGAAGCGAATCTCCTACACCTACATCTTTGACAGATACCACGATAGTTTCCGGAATATCACTTACTTTGCACTCTATCTCCAGATGGTTCGCATGCCCTTCTATAATCCCGCCCTCCTGAGTGCCTTTGGCTGTCCCTTTAAGCTCGATGGGAACTGTCACCCTGACCGTCTCGGTCACATCAACTCTCATCAGGTCAATATGAATGATGTTCTTTCCCAAATGGTCGTACTGAAGTTCCTTAAACATCGCCGTTTCTTTCTTTCTGCCAATCTGCACATCCACTACCCGGTGTCCGTGATGAAGACCTTCTACTAAATTGTGCGCATCTAAGGAAATAGTAACCGGTTCCTGTTTATGGCCGTACATAATGGCCGGTATCCGACCTTGCTCACGTATCTTCGCCGCGTGCTTTGAGCCCGTATGCTCTCTAATCTCACCCTTCAAAACCAAATTCTTTTCCATAACTTCCTCACATATCGTTCTGTCTATATATTGTCGAGTATCCAAAAACAAAAAACATAAAATTCTATTAAAACAGGCTGCTGACCGATTCGTTTCTGTGAATTCTTTTTATCGCCTCACCCAGCATCGATGAAACGCTCAAAACTTTGATAGTACCAAGTTCACCCGCCCGTTTTACCAGCGGAATAGTATCTGTAACAACAACCTCATCAATCGAAGTCTCACCGAGACGTTCCAGCGCCTCACCTGCAAAAACTCCGTGTGTAGCGCCGACATATATCTTCTCTGCACCGCGTTCTTTAACCAAATTTGCAGCGCTGCACAATGTACCTGCCGTGGCGATTATATCGTCGCACATCAGAATATTACGGCCCTCAACCTCTCCTATTATTTCCTGCGCCTCAACCTCACTGCCGCTCATTCGTTTCTTGTGCACAATCGCCAGTTCTCCTCCAAGCTTCAAAGCGTATTTGGACGCTGTCTTCATATTACCTACATCCGGCGAAACCACCGTAAGCTTATCGATTTTTTTGTCACGAAAATACTTGGACAATACCAGTTCCCCTGTCAAATGGTCGACAGGTATATCGAAAAAACCCTGTAGCTGGTATGCATGCAGGTCTATTGCTATCACCCTGTCGGCGCCCGCCGTTGTGATAAGATTGGCCACGAGCTTAGCCGTAATGGGAACTCGTCCTTCGTCTTTCCGGTCCTGACGCGCATATCCAAAATAAGGCACTACCGCCGTAATGCGCTTTGCGCTGGCTCTTCGAAGACAATCAAGATAGATTAATAGCTCCATAAGGTGCTCATCAACCGGATTGCTGGTTGACTGAACGACAAAGCAGTCCCTGCCCCGAACATCATCTTCAAGCTTGATATATTTTTCACCGTCAGGGAACCTCTCTATCTTCACGCCGCCAAGAGGAATATCTAAATACTTACATACCGCCCTGGCCAAACCCGGATTACTGCTGCCCGAAAATATCTTCAAATTATCATTCAGGAACATTTTCTTTTCCCTTTTCACCAAATTTATTGATATTTTCCTGAGAAACTACTGTTCCAGGTTCAATATTTGAATCGTCCTTCAACTGTAAAGGAGCTATTAGTATCGCACCGGAACCTATATAGCAGTTATTGCCTATAGTCATTTGATTTACCTTCTCCCCGTCGAAGTTGGCCGTTATCGACCCGGCCCCTATATTGACCTTCTCTCCAATACGGGCGTCACCGATATAGCTGTGGTGCCTGACACGAGCACTCCGCCCCAGCGTCGAGTTTTTAATCTCTGTAAAGACACCTAACACAACGTCATCCTCTAAAACTGTTCCGCTTCTCAGATAAGCAAACGGCCCAATTCGACACCCTCCACCGATTTTGACCTCTCCGTGAATATATGTGAACGGCTCAATTTGCGTGTCCTGACCGATTTGAGCCCTCACATCAATCCACGTATTATCAGGGTCAACTATCGTTACACCGTTGTCCATCAGCTTCTGCTGAATCCTCCGCTGCATAATCTTGCTTGTCTTGCTCAATTGCTCTCTGCTGTTGATGCTCAGGGCCTCTTCCGGAAGCACCGCCGTAACAGCCACAACCTTCAAACCCGCTGTAAGCATAATAGACAATACATCGGTCAGGTAATATTCATTTTTAACATTGTCCGGCTTGACCTTCTTCACCGAATCGAAAAGAATCTTGTTATTGAATAAATAATAGCTCGGATTTACTTCTTTAATCGCCCGTTGTTCGGCCGTGCAGTCCCCGTCTTCGACAATACCCTGGATATTACCGTACATATCCCGGATTATTCTTCCGTATCCGCTCGCATCTTCAAGCACCGCCGTTGCCAGTGCTGCCGCAGGTCGTGACTTCTTGTGCATACTAAAAAGCGTTTCCAGGGTCTTGGAGCGAATCAGAGGTCCGTCGCCGCAAAGAACTAATGTTTTACCTTCAAAATTCCCTAAATGCTCCTCACAGCACATAACTGCATGAGCTGTGCCTTTTTGCTCTGTCTGAGTGACCCAGATAATATCTTCGCTCTCGCCGAATTGTTCTTTAACCTGCTCGGCGCCGTAGCCGACCACAACATACATCTTTTTGACATCGACCTGCCGGCAGGCATCCAGAACATAAGCAAGCATAGGCCTGCCGCAAACCTCGTGAAGAACCTTCGGCAACTGCGTATTCATCCGGCTGCTGACACCTGCAGCCAATATTATCGCCACTCTTTCCGCCATCTGTTCCTGTCTTGTTAAAAAACTATCAACACTAATTTCCAAACCTACCCGACCAGGACTCGAACCTGGAATGTGGGCACCAAAAGCCCATGTGTTACCAATTACACCATCGGGTAACACAAATACACAAAAGCAAAATCATCCTGATTTTCATTCCTGTTGTCTTCTGCTCTTATGCTCACGGTGACCTTCTTGTATAGGCCCGACCTGGCTTCGTCGGAGGCTTGAGTCAGCCAAGCCGTGATTCTGCCGACCCCAAAATATTGACTACCTACCATTCTTAAATAATCAATCGCAAACTACCCCTTGCGACGAAGCATTTTTATCGCTGGAATATAGCTGATTTACTATTACTAAGCAACCTTTTTTTATTTTTCTAAAAAAATGCCAATATTACTGCCAAAAATGCAGTTTTTTATAAAAAATGCCACCTGCAGGTTTCCTACAGCACAGACACATCCTATTATTGTTTTAGGTATTCCTTCAAAAGTTTTTGCGCCAGCTCATCCGAATCTCCGTATTCTTTCCTCAGCCGCTTCAACTCACCCTTGAGTTCTGCTGCAACACCCGCATAATCCGGTTCATCGTAAACATTGTTCAATTCGTTCGGGTCTTTCTCCAAATCATACAACTCCCACGCATCGATATCGTAATAGAAGTGCATCAACTTATATCGCTTCGTCCGCACTCCGTAATGCCGTTTTACCATATGCACAGCCGGATATTCGTAATAGTGGTAGTACATCGATTTGCGCCAATCCCCTGGACTTTTGCCGCGCAATAGCCGCCGCATACTTCGCCCCTGCATATCCCCCGGCTTGACTGCACCGGCAAAGTCAAGAAAAGTCTCGGCAAAATCCAGATTCAGCACAATATCGCTATTGACCGAACCAGCCTTGATTTCTCTCGGATACCGTACCAGAAGAGGCATTCGAAGCGACTGCTCATACATAAACCGCTTGTCGAACCAACTGTGGTCGCCTAAATAAAAACCCTGGTCGGAAGTATAGAACACTACCGTATTCTCCGTCAAACCTGATTCATCGAGATAATCCAGCAGCCGCCCGACATTATCATCAACCGAAGCGACACATCGCAGGTAATCTTTGATATACCGCTGGTATTTCCACTTCTTCAGCGCCTCCTCGCTAAGCCCTGCCGGCGGCTCCATTTTAAGGTCGCCGGGCTGCAGATGACGTTCTATCGTCATCTCCTGCTGCCGCGCCGCATCGCTGCGCGTCCAGTAATCGTCGTTAAATGTCTCCGGCAATGGTATATCGACATCCTCATACATCTTCGCATGTTTTTCGTCCGGCTGCCAACGCCGATGCGGTGCCTTGTGATGATACATCAGGCAAAATGGCTTCTCGCTCGTTCGTTTCTTAAGCCAATCCAGACAAAAATCTGTAATAAGGTCGGTCACGTAACCGGTGTACTTTTTATTCTCGCCCATCTCGATGAACGCCGGATTATGATAAACGCCCTGCCCCGGCAAAATGTTCCAGTAATCAAAGCCCGTCGGAGAGCTCTTAAGGTGCCATTTACCCACCATTGCCGTTTCGTAACCGGCCTCCTGCAGCAACTTGGGAAATGTTTGCTGCTCACCGTCGAATTCCTCGCTATTGTCAATCACGCCGTTGAGATGGCTGTATTTGCCCGTCAGTATCACCGCACGGCTTGGTGCACAGATACTGTTCGTACAGAAGCAGTTTTCAAAAAGCATCCCCTCCTGAGCCAGACGGTCGAGGTTGGGTGTCTTGTTGATTCTGCTGCCGTAACAGCTCAATGCATGCGACGCATGGTCGTCTGTCATAATAAAAATAATGTTCGGCCTTTTGCCGGATTTCCCTCCTGAAAAAAATTTCATACCGCCGGAACATCCCGGCAATGCCAAAGCTGCCGCCCCAAGACCTGCCGCCTTCATAAATCCGCGTCGACTATAACTCTGCTTATTCATTTCTCTTCCTTTCCTGTTAACACAGGATTTTTTTTAATCCCCGCTTATAAAATTAATCTATCCGGCGTACCTGCACGGCTTTAAGGTCCATAACCTTTTCGCCCGGCTTCGTCACCGCCTTGACCGCCAGCCTGGTCCTGCCCTTTTTAAGCTTTACTGTACCAACCG
>Ga0307378_10007926_pt1 | contig 14216 bp, 18 predicted proteins | sample UN1MG_FD_202238 | JGI IMG/M metagenome (GOLD analysis project Ga0307378, IMG submission 202238) | Soil microbial communities from Risofladan, Vaasa, Finland - UN-1 | ecosystem: Environmental > Terrestrial > Soil > Coastal area > Acid sulfate soil | place: Finland: Risofladan, Vaasa | collected...
TAGGATATTATTGCAGAGAGAAATCCTGCCGTTAAATATCCGGAAGGATGCCCATGAGTGATGGCTGCATATTCTGCGCCTTCCTGAAATGCCCTATCCGATGAAAAGACTAATCCGACCGGGGCTGTGCGCATGACTCCACCACAGCCTTTGCTATCATTGATCTTATCTTCTATCGTCCCCATCTTTCCACTTTGCAAAGCACTCAGGCAAGTGTGCCCCGGGGCTCTTCTCTGCTCCGGATCATTCTGAGACTCAAGCCAGTCCAGATAACAATGATAAACCACAGAGAGCGGATGGTAAATTCCCTTTCCATCCCAACTTTGATAGGCTTTGATACACCCGACCGCAGTAGCCAGTGACATTTGAGTATCATCGGTATATGCTCCCGGTTTAAAGCCTCTCCATCCATGAAAATCAGTAATTCCATCCCTTCCGTACCGCTTCTTGATTTCCGGCAATCTTAGAAATTCAGCCGGGGCGCCTAAGGCATCACCGATGGCAAGCCCCAGTAGACAACCTTGATATTTGCTGATCAAAAGTTTGATCCTCCGCTTGTTATCGTGTTTTGTCTTTCTTAAAATAACCAATCCGGTATTTTTACATACAATAAATAGAACAGGTTACCGGATTATTGAGTTTGCAACCGTCACCTGTCCATTTATTAATAATTAAGTTTATTCTTTATCAATTTATCCAAATCTTTAATTACTGTATTGAAATCAGGAAGATCAAATATTTGATGTACTAATCTATTTTCCCAATTATGTTTATAATCATCTTTAGTAATCTCTCTTAGTAGATTGGGAATTAGTATTTCATAACCATATTTATTTTTAAACTCTTCCCTAATTATATTAATATCAAGATGATATTTTTTGCAATATTTGAGTAATTATTTTTTGATATACCTCAATTTCTTTCCTGCTATCAATTACAAAATCCAAATCTTCAGAAAATCTATATTCCGGAAAATAGATCTTCTTTAAGGCCGTACCTCCTCTAAAAACAATATTTTCATAAAGAAAATTATCTTTAGAAAAATAAAATAATAAAAGTTCGATAAAATAATCTTTTTCAATTATTTCCGGGGATATATTATTTTTTAAGGATAATCTTTGCACTTGTAAATAATCTATCATTTTCCTAAAACCTTATCAGGTTCTTTATTTGTTTTTGACCTACATTATCAATTAAACGCCAGTTGTTTTTATTCATTCTTTTTATAGATAAAGTAGGATCAAATAAATCGTAGCGGTCTTTTACATATTTTTTTAATTCTGATACAATATTTAAATCTCCAACATTTAATAATTCCAGTAAATACCCTAATCTTTTTGCCACAACCTTTTTATTGTGTCGATTAACATAATTTAACAGTATTTTATAATCGATCTTGTCTTTAACTATCCAAATGCCTTTTACTATTTCCGTAATTCCTCCACAATATTGAGGATAGGTTAAACAATCAATAATGGTTTTTTCAATATTTGAAATTCTTATTTTTTCTTTACTATTTATCCATTCTTCTTTGATTCCCCAAATAGATTTTTCTTTCACGGTAATAAAAATTATTTTTCCTATCATTCCGCGAGGTATAATTTGTCTTTTAGCTGTGGCAATAAATATTTTAATTAAAGGTTGTGTTAACATTCCCCAGTAACTCATAGCGCTATAAAAAGCAATATAATATTTATTAGAATTAACAATTTCTTTACCAGCTAAATACCAATTGCCTAAATAATTCTCTCCACTTCCCATTTCTTGAGGAATAATTAAATACTTACCTGCCTTTAGTCGAACAATTATTTTTCGCTTTACTAAATCGCTTAATAAGTCTACAATAGCACTGTAACTTTTTCCTAAAATTCTTTGGGCATGATTAATCTCAAAAATAGGTTTATTTTCATCATATAATTTTCTAATAAGTTTAGCGCTAATTTTCCCTAAAGTTTTTTCATTTTCCATAATATCTACCTTCCATGTAATAAATATAGGCTATCAACCTATATTATATACATTACTAGTCGATATTTCAACTTAATATCATTTCCGAATAACGTTTTAATGGGAAATAGAACATCCTAAAACCCCAACCATACGGTTAAGAATCCCCCCCCTCAGCTCCTATGGTTTTTTCTGCTAAAAATTACCGGATTATTGAGCTGATACACCTTTCTTATTTATTGAAATATGACAAACGAAACGTCCCCCTATCTTCTGTCAACGAAACGTCAGATTGTCTTAGGAGATAAGTATCATATGTTGATTGATTTTTTGACTTCTTTTCCTTATATTTAAAGATCTCATTCAGGCGTGGCCTAGCTATATTGCTAATATGCTATATCTTTTGTTATATTGCAAGACCTGGCCCTCATATCCCCTAAGTTATAATTTTGAAATGTTTTTTTAATGATAGACCCCTTTCTTTTCTTAATTTTAGTTAAAAATCTAATTCCCTGAAGAATTGTTTGACATCATCGAAAGTTTTTGATGCATAGACCTTGTGCTTTATTTTTCTGACATAAGGTTTGCCCATAGCAATATATTTTGTGAGAGCTTTTATCCTAAGAAGCCTTAATTCAGGCGGATAATATTCTTCCACAAGAGTCATTATCCTTTCAATGATCTCCTTTTTATATTCGGGGCTAGGCATTTTATCTTGCATTTCGGCAAATATGAAGGGATTATTTATTGCTCCTCTCCCGATCATTATTCCGCCCACTATATTTAATCTTTCCAAGGCTTCATCCCGGTTGAAGATATTTCCGTTCCCGATGACCTTTAAACCTGACCATTCTTTAATTCTCTCAGCATATTCCCACCTTGCTTTCGAACCGTACTTGTCCGTTTGCAGCTTGAAATGAACAGTCACCGCATCAACCCCCTCATTCTCAAGTACTTTCAGTATCTCAAAGACATTCTCCTCTTCATATCCAAGCCTTATTTTTACGGTAAAAGGAATGCTGATCACTTTCCTGACCTTTCTGCAGATCTCTCCAATTTTTTTCGGATCTTTCAGTAAAGCTGCACCTGCCCTCTTTTTTATAACCTTCTGTACCGGACACCCCATATTTATATCTATTCCGGAAAAATCCGTTTCCCCTTCAATATATTTTACCGCATCTATGAGTGGCTCTGGTTTACTTCCTAAAAGCTGGATAAATTGTGGGGTTTTAAAATCGAATGACCTGATCATTAACAGGGTTTTCTTCTGTTTCCTTCTGAGCGCTTCAGCAGAGATCAGTTCAGTTACCATAAGTCCTACTCCACCAATCTCATCAACGACCCTTCTGAAAACAATATCAGTGAGAGATGCCATGGGAGCCAGTATGGTCCGGTGCTTTAAGTGCAGATTCCCAATTTTAAGATTCTCCATCACAACTTATTAAATGAAATTATGGGGTCAGGTTTTGCAATATAACTTTTCATATTCTCCCTTGATTCTTTTTCTCATTCTGTTCACGGTAGAATGGGTTAATGGACGGTTGCTTGTCACAGTTCAAGAATATATATTTATCTTATTGGGGCTCCACCAGCGTTTAAAAGAATAAATATTTTTTATTTTCTTTTACCTTAATATTAATACAACAAAAGACTTAAAAAATCCATCTTTTAATGATAATCTGTTTGCTAAACTGCATAATTAAGCACCTCCTTTGGTAGTATAATTATACCAAATAAGTTACTTAATTACTGAGCATGTACAACCGTCCCCTGTTTTTTTTATATCTTTAAATTATCGATTAGAGACTGGAGATCGTTTTCATTATTATAGAAATGAATGCCAACGCGGATTTTGTCTCCGGATATGTTCACTCTGATTCCCTTTGCGCGAAAATCGTCCTCCGTAAAATTATTCGTTCCTGAGACTTTCAGATAAACAATGTTACTACGATTGCGCAAAGGTATTGAAGGTAAAAGTTTTACATTTTCCAACCCCTCGATTCCCTTGTACAACACATCCACTAAAGCTAAAATGTGGTCTTCGACATCCCGCTTCCCCAAGGACAGATAGGTCTTGATCGACTCTGCAAGACCACTTAGACCAATCCAGTTCAATCCGCCTGTTTCAAAGCGCTTTGCCCCTTCATTTATGGTCAGTTCAAGATTTGAAAAATCCTTGATGCGATCACGAGTGCCGACCCATCCCATATGATTTGGCACAATCTTGACAAGTAGCTCTTTGCGAATAAAGCCCACACCCATTCCAAATACATTATTCAACCACTTATATGTTGATGCCACCATCACATCAATGTTCATCTCCTGAACATCCAGTTTCATAGCACCTAAACTTTGAGTGGCATCCACCACGAAATAGACATTCCTTTCTTTACAGACTCTCCCCAATTCGTAAAGGTCATATCTGAAGCCGGAACTGGGTTCAACCGAGCAAACCGAAACCGCTAAAGTCTGTTTATCCATGGTCTCAATGATCTGCTTTGTAGTTACGATTCCATTATTATTTTTTACGTAACGCACTTCCAGACCATCCGATACGCGGTTCAACCAGGAATTACGTGTCGATGGAAATGAGATATCAGGAATAACGACATTCGCATTTGCGGGTATATCTACTTTGCTGACAAAAACATTAATCATATCTGAGCAGTCCTTGCCATAGAAAACTTCCTTTTCATCTGCATTGATCATTTCAGCCAATGATGCACGCACCTTGTCGGCATATGCCCAGTTCGCCCAATACTCCGATAGCGTTACACCAGTAAAATGCCTTTGATCCAAATACTTTCTCATTGCCTCATAGCTTTTCTTCGAAATCAATCCAGTTGTGGAGGTGTCCAGATACGCTTGAGACTCCAATCCCGGATATTCTTTTCTGATTTTCTCAAATTTTTCCATTGACTCCACTTCCAACCCATTTTAATTTTTAATATATCAGCACTTCAGCTCTGCGACCATCTCAATTTCAACAGGTATATCAACTGGCAATACAAATCCCAATTCTTCCAATTTTTTTTCAAAATCCATTTTAGCCCTCCTAATATAATTGAATTCTTCTTTCGACTCTCGAAATAAGAAAACTACCAATCGATAGTGTATATTACCAGTGAGTGTTGTCAAACAAAGAACCGTCCCCCGTTCTATCCACATAAAATTATCTTTATACTCAGAGACACTTAAACGATATAATAATCTCTCTTGCGCGTATAACTGCAGGATAAGATTAAAAGTTTTTTTGTAGTCTTTAGCAATGTTTTTGAGTCTTGCCTTAATTGACGCATCCATATCTCTTACTTGATCTCTCACATAAGTACCTCCATATATTTTTGAACAACGTCTTTAACTTTTGCTTTAGCAGCATAATTCATAAGTTTAGAAATGTTTTTATCTCTTCTTTTAACATATTCCTTGATGCTTTCTACAATAATATCTTTGCTGATTTTATTTCCGTACCTAAGGCAATCACAGATCGTTTTTTCAATATTATATATCTTGATAATATTTCCATTTATATCTATTTTTTCTATTCCATCCATATAATATTTATCAGAAAAATAATAAAGTTTTATAGGTGGATAATCGGGTAGTTTTATATTATAATTTCTCCCGACTGCTATGGTATATTCCCCCGGTGTATAAGTTGTAAGCTCATAATAAGCTAGAGCCGATACAAGGCAAATAACTCCATGATGAATAATTTTGGATACATTAACCAGTTCTTCTTCAACATCAAATTTTGCGTCCTTCCATCTATAGAGACCTTGTTTTATTTTTTCAATAACACCCTCATCAATTAAATCTCTCAGATATCTTCTGTTCACATCTTTAGAACTTATGTCTCTTGTTCTAATATAGCCATTATTTACATAAAAAATTTCTTTGATTTTTTCTTTAATTTCATTCTTCAATTTCATTACCTTACTTTCACAAATCTACGGCATTATGCTTTGTTGCCGTAGGATTTGTACATTTCTTTCCTTATTATACTTCTCTTCTCTCTTTTTGCAAGTATATAGCTAATATTTTAATTAAAGCACCCTCCGTGTGATTTTTGAGTATTCCTGAGGGGGTCTGAAAGCCTTGTAAATAAAACCTCTGTTCTTATTATTCACACCACAAAAACCTCTCCATCTAAAAGCTGTTCTATCTTCCGGTTAAACAAATCAGCATACTTATCAGGATGAAAAGTATGAATGGGGATTATTTTCCCCGGCTTTAATTTGTTTACCACTTTTTTCAAGGTATCAATCTCGGAATTGTAATAACCCCTTGAATTTATTTTTCTTGACATGATTTACCAGACATATTATCATATATATAGATTTGTCTGGTATCTATGTCAATTTTACTATATTATATTTATTCTTTTTTACCAGACTTATACTATTTTTCATTTATTTGTCTGGTAATTTAAAAGAGGACGCTATGAAAATCTTAAATGGTGTATTAAACGAAGAATTAGATCGACTTAACAAATTAAAAAAGAACTATGAAAAACAAATTGCAAAACTTCCTAAAGGAAGCCTTATCAAAAAAAATATCAAAGGGAATATATACTATTACCTTAATTATAGGCAAGAAAAAAAGAAAATATTTAAATACATCGGAAAACTACCTGGAAAAGAACTCGGAAACTTATTAGATAAAATAGAAGAGAGAAGAAAACTTGAAAAACTCAATAAGCAAGTCAAAAAAGACATTAAAAAACTTGAAAAGATGATAAAATGACAAAACAAAATAATTTATTTCTTGCTACGCTTGGTGCCCTGCATAAGTCAGGTGCCTTTGAATACATTATACTTATAGGGAGCTGGTGCCATCATTTTTACAGGGTTTATTTTAATAACGCTCCCGAAATACCTGTGGTAAGAACTATGGATATTGATTTTCTTATCCCTAATCCAGCAAAAATACATAAAGACATAAATATTCCTGAAATACTTCGCACTTTGGATTTCACCCCTACTCAAAGCTATACTACCGGATACACTAAATATGAGCATCCTGAACTCGAACTGGAATTTTTAACTCCCGAACTTGGCAGAGGAAAAAATAAACCATACGAACTTCCCAAATTACATATCAACGCTCAGGGACTACGATACTTAAACCTTCTTCAATCTAATGTATTGAAAATAAAATATAAACATATGATGATACAACTACCGGAACCTGCTGCGTATGTATTGCATAAATTCATAATTTTTGAAAGACGCAAGAAAAAAAGTAAAAAGGAAAGAGATTTACTCGCCGCAAAAGATATCGGGGAATTTTTATTACAAAATAAAACTCAACGAAAAAAACTTTTGGAAATATTTCATTCATTACCTTTAAAATGGCAAAAAACAATTATTAAGAATGTAGAAATCCACTCTGAGCTGCTTTTAGATTTCTTATCAAAAAAGAAGACCTCATGAACATGTATTACACCACAAAAACCTCTCCATCTGAAACCCGCACTATCTTCCGGTTAAACAAACCAGCATATTGATCAGGATGAAAAGTATGAATGGGGATTATTTTCACCGGTTTTAATTTTTTTACTACTTTTTTCAAGGTATCCATCCCGGCATGCCCGCTGGTATGAACCTGATAAAAATTCATATTCTTTTTCTTTATAAATTTCATCATCTTCTGCATGGAATAATCCTGTAAATACCCTTCCCATCCGCCTCTACCAAAAAATCATAGAAATCAAAATCTGAATTATTAAATTATCTTCTTTAGTTCATCAATTATCCATATCATTCCTTCAGTGTCTAAACAACAATACTTCAAGAGGTTATTCCTGATCTCATCTATATTTTTCAAATCAGCTTTAATATGGCTATAGAAGTATTGCATGCTGGCATCTGTTCCATCAGAAATTTTTAAATCCGAATAATCTTTTCCGGTAATTGCTGGAAGAACAGCTTTTAAAGAATAACTCCCTTTCTGAATAGGATTATAATAATCAAAACTCTTAAATGGTTCTGCTAAATCGATAATTCTGTTTATTGTATTCTTAATAAAACTCTCGTATTCTGGAAAATCTTCTGCTAATTTCTTTAGTACACCTATTTCAAAGGTTTTGTTAAAGACAACAACGCTCCCTGTTTGTCCAATTTCTTTTTCTAACCTATCCAGTAATTCAGTCCTGGGATCTTTTCCTCTCCGGGCAAGGAAATCAAAATGTTTTATTTTACTATTTTCACCCTGGATATGAAGTGAATATTGAAAAGGGATTTTCTGGTATGGTCTTGATTGGTCAAATATCGGGATTGCGGTATCGAATGTTTCAAAATCTAAATAGTAAAGCGGGTATTGTAATTCCTTCAAAAAATTTCTTATCTTATCTTCATCGATCATTATTTTATTTCCATCAACTGCTTCCCTGATAACTCGGTCTTTGTTGGAAGATAATAATTCGTCTTTTGGGATATCTTTGATATCTAATATTCCTCTTTCAAATAACTCCCAATATTTCCGCCAGTTAGTCAACTGTAAAACATGATATTCCGGAAGACTACCCCGACATTTATCCTTTAAAGAACATTCATACGGCTTGTTACACTTTCCAGATATTGAGACTTCAGGAGGTTTCGCCTGTTCTATTATTCCAATATATTTCTCCGAGTTTTTCTCAATATCATCAATTTGATTTACTTCCCCGGTTACATCTTCTTGCAATACCAACTCACCGGGATTGACGTTCCCTTGCTTAATATAATCTTTGTTAATATATTCAATGAAACAATTTTTTATCTTTATCCCATTTTTCTCACAAATATATTTTTGAAAGGCCAAATCGGGAATATGCTCATCCTTTACTTTTGTTGATGCTTTCATCTCATAAAGGTTCCAACCATCTGCTGAAGACTCAAGGATATCACCCTTAAAGAAAAGGCTTTTATAAACCATGCATGCTTCGAAAATTGTCTTGCTTTGACGAATTATATTTTGAGTCTCTTTGGAGTGAACCCCTCAGGCTAGACACTTTAAGTCTTAACACACCATGCATTCCCGAGAGCCATTCTTTGCCAATAACCTCTCGTATTCCTCTGGAGGCCGATAACCTAAAGAGGAATGCAACCTCTTCCTATTATACACATCTTCAATAAAATAGGGAATCCTTTCTACTACATCAGAAAAGGTTTCGTACTGCCATAGATATACCTCCTCTTGTTTTAGGGTTTTAAAGAATGATTCAGCAAAGGCGTTATCATAAGGATTGCCTTTTCCGGACATACTTATTCTGATACCATTATCCTCTAATATTTTTATATAATCTTTACAGGTATACTGGATACCCTGGTCTGAATGATGAATCAGGTTATCAGTTTTTCTGGTAGCTATAGCCATATTTAAAGCAGTGATAGCAAGTTTAGGAGATAAAGTTTTACCGATAGCATAACCGACTATTTTTCGTGAATAAATATCTATTATGGCGGCGAGATAAACAAAACCGTTAAGTATCCTGATATAGGTGATATCAGCACACCAGACTTGATTAATACCGGTAAGCTCTTTATCTTTGATCAAATTAGAGTATATTCTATTGTTATGTTTGCTATTGGTAGTAGCAATATATTTGCGTTTTATCCTACCTTGTATACCTAATTGCTTCATCATCTTTAATACCTTCTTATGATTTACTATTACCTTATCTCTTCTTAATTGAGCGGTTATTCTTCTGTAACCGTAATAGGGACGTTTATAGGAAATATCCTTTATCTTATTTTTAATATCTGTTTCTTTTATCTTTTTATCAAGATTACCTTTTGGCTGGTAATAAAGGGTAGCTCTTTTTATACCCATTAATCTGCAGCCTTCTTTGATTGATTTAAATAGGAAGCGGTAATGATGGATGAATCCTCTTTTTTCCTCTTTCGTATGTATTCTTTCTCTTTTTTTAAAATGTAGTTTTCCATGGTAAGTTTACCGATCATCTGCTCAAGTTTTCCTACTTGTGTCTCTAATTTTTTTACTTCCTGATTGGTATTATTACTTAATTCTCCATCTAAGTATTGCCTCTTCCAGCGGTTGATAAGTCCGGGTGAGATGTTATTCTCTTTTCCTAATTCCAGGATCCTTTCACCGCTTAGTGCTCTTTGTACAATTTCTTCTTTTTGTTCTTTGGAATATTTTCTTTTTTTGATACCCATTTATCTATACCCCTCCTTTGTTCCTCTTGCTTGTTATTTTATTATATAACAAGTCTTATTTTTCTCCTAAATGTGTCTAGTTGGAGGGGTGCAGTCCACTTTAATATTTTCGCCATGATTAAGATTACCTAAATCTATACCGTCAGAGAAAAGTTTTTTTACATGTTTCTCGAAGTCTCTTCCCTGGGCAAATTTGTGTTGGTCATACAGAGAAAGTTCTGGCAATTGATTCCTAGACGAATACCATAAAAGACTTGGGCATTGTTGTCCATGCATATATAGAGATTTGGTCAGAAATTTCATTATAATACCTTCTTTATTTTTAAAATAGGAATACATTCTATTTATCAAATTTAAAAGTAAAATATGAATTATCTAATAAAATGGGATGTGCACTATTTATTCAAACTTTTCTTTGCTTCAACAATCCTACCTGTCTAAGCTTTCGCTGTACTGCTCGATAAACTTGACCAAATTCAGGGATGGATGTCATCTGAGAAGAAAGACGCATTTCCCAAAGTCTTTTAAACCGGGTTTCTTTTCGCAAAAATTCTTCCCTTACATCGGTTAAGCTTCTTCCTCGGAATTCCAACTTTGCCTCAACAGCATTAATCAACTCAGCAATATCCACATACTTATTATATGTCAGATACCATATATCATAAAGGTCTCGCGGTTCGTTACGCGCTCTATCTAATAAAGCAACAATTTTCTCTGTAGCTATTTCATTAATCGAATAAGTGTAAATCGCTACATCCTCAGGTAGATCTTCATATTCTTTATATCCCTTGAGAATTATTTTCTCTTCGACAGGATAAACAATTTTTTCCTTTATTGTAATATCTACCTTAACTTCCTTACCAGAAATGCCAGGTAGGGGCCCTTCATATCCCAGGAAAAAGGTATAAGTATTTTCATGGGTGTGACGATCATAATGGTGAAAATTTAGTTTGATGCCTGAAGATAAATATATGTGCCTAAAGGCAATATCAAGATTCTTCTGAATATTCTTAAAAGTACACTCTTCTGCTAGAGTAAAATCAAGATCTTCTGAAAAACGATAGTCGGGAATGTAACACTTCTTGATGCATGTACCTCCTTTGAATAGAAGAATATTTTTAAGAGGACTATGGGATAATCCTATTAAAAACCAAGAGAGACAATAGTCACGCTCGAGAACTGTCTCTGGAACGCGTCGACCTCCTTTTTGTGCGAGTTGATTAGAGAGTAATGAAAGATTTCGCTGGGGTATCATTGGCTATGTCCTCACTACAGATAGAAGTTCTTCGGGAGATACATTAAGCTGGAGTCTCCACCTTCGCATGAATTTTCCTTCAGACGACAAAAACGGATCTAATCGTACATAAGTTTCTGTTAAATGGGAAGAAAGGATTTCCCAGTCTTCAGAAGTACCGATTTTATAAAGTTCAAGTAAAAATCCAAGTCTACGGATAACAGCACCTACACCAATCTTTATTGCATAACTGATAATCCGGTTTATATTTACATCCTGATGACGCATCCAAAGACACTTGGCTACTTCTGTCAGGCCACCGCAATATTCCGGTTGCTTAAGGCCATCGATAATTGTCCGTTCAAGATCACTAACTTTTATTTTCTCTTGTTTTGTTACCCAGTGGTCACTTATACCAAAGAAATATTTCTCCTGGCTATGGATAAATCTAAATTCAATACCCAGTACAGTAACAGACCTGTGTGGTTTTAAAGCCGTTACATAAACGACTAATTGAGGCTGAGTAATCCCTCCATGAATTTCCATAGCTGTAGCATGGGAAAGAAAGTAATCTTTCTCGCCCATAATCTCACGAGCCACAACGAATGGGCTTCCCATATACTCGGTTTCTTTCCCCAGCTCGAATGGAACTAAAATAAAAAGTCCTGGTTTTAAACGTGTAGCAACTCCTCTATTTACAAGCTTGCGGACAAAATTGCGCGAGGAGGCTTCATCTGAATGAAGAATTTTTTGTATTTCCTTCAAGCGAAATATAAGCTTATTTTGCTCATAAAGTGTGATAACTAAATGAGCAGCTTGAGGTCCAAGGGTTTTTAGTTTATTATATTTATAACGCATTTAGTGTCCTCCTAAGCCACATTTTACATTAATAATATAATATTGTCAACTAATATATTATATTTATATTTCACTATGTGTCTTGACAGGACACTATTAGCATTCATAATACAACGATAATTAAAAAAGATAATAGGGACAGCTTGGGTTCAAGTTACAAATGCAACACTTAACTTTGGTATAATATATCATATCAAAAGAAAGGAGTTGCATATGGCTCATTGTTACCAGTTAAATATTAATGAACGTGAAGAGATCAGCCTTGGAGTAGCCCAAGGGTTCAGTAAAAACTGTATTGCGCTATCCCTTGGCCGATCATCCAGTACCATCTGTCGCGAAGTCAACCGTAACACTGCAAAGGGGCAAGTTTACAGAGCAGTGAAAGCTCAAGGTCGTGCTGATAAATTAACGCATCTTGCCCGCAAAAAACGAAAAATGGATATGAATATACCGTTGAAACACTACGTTCTTGAACACCTGGATCAATTATGGTCTCCGGAACAGATTGCCAAACGCCTAAAAATATTGTATCCTAAAAATATGAACATGCAAATATCGCATGAAAGCATCTATTCCTATTTATATGTTTTGCCGCGTGGCGTCTTACGTAAAGAACTGGTTAAATGTTTACGCTACCATCATATCAACCGCCGAATACACGGCAAGTCTCGTCAAAAATCCTCCCCTATACAGGACTATATAAGTATTGAAGAACGTCCTGCCGAAGTGGCCGATCGCACTATTCCTGGCCATTGGGAAGGTGATCTTCTCATGGGGCATAATAATGGTTCTGCTTTGGGTACTTTAGTTGAACGAACCACACGTATGACCTTCTTGGTTCAACTTAAAGATAAAGATGCTACCACCGTACGAGAAACTTTCGCTAAAGAATTTAAACATCTTCCCAAAGGCTTAAAGCGTTCTCTAACCTATGACCAGGGCCAGGAAATGGCAGAACATAAACTTTTTACCAAGAGCACGCAGATTAAAGTGTACTTTGCGCATCCCCACACACCTTGGGAACGAGGCACTAATGAAAACACCAACGCTTTGATTCGTCAATTTTTTCCAAAAGGTACAGATTTTTCCAAAGTAACATTAGCAAACATCAAAAAAGCACAGGATATGTTAAACGACCGGCCGCGGAAAACTCTAGGTTTTTTAACTCCGCATGAGGTCTTTAGTAAATTGTTGCATTAGCAACTTGAATCTACACAGCCACTTATTTATTAATTTTCTTCTTAGGTCTTTCTTTAGGATATCTATCTATAATAATACCTAAAGCCTCAACTATCTGGTTGAAAAATTCCTTAGATCCCATAGGCTTTCCGTTAAAAATTACCGAATTATTGACTTGGTACACCTTCTCAATTTATCTAATAATTCTATTATTTATTTTGTCCCCCTATCTTGCTCTGTTGGATTAAATACAATTCTAGAATCAAGTTATGTCAAAAGTTGAGACCTGACCCCTTTATTTCTTTTCTACAATACTCTTACCCTGTCAAATAAAAATATCAAAAAAGGAGGTTGTGTCTATCTATTACTTGCCAGGTAACAGCTCTTGCAGATAATAGGATGATAGGGACAGACACCTATTATCCCCAAAAGCAAATTGCCCGGCTTTTTAGCCTGTCAAGAGGTAAATGAAAAAATGTGAATATTATTAAAAATAGTTTGCCAAACTTAATCTATCCATTATAATAAATAAAAGGATTGCTCATTTTATGAATTTCATTTTATAATTAAGTAAAACAGGAGGTCTATCTTGAAAACAATGAACTTAGCGGGCATTTATCCACCTATTGTTACACCCTTTCTGAAAGACGATGTAGCCCACCACTATTTAGCTGAAAATGTGGAAAAATTAAGCAAAAGTGGCATTAAAGGGCTCATTGTTTTGGGATCTAATGGAGAAAATGTTTATCTTTCGGAAGAAGAAAAAATTGATGTTGTGAAAACGACTATCCAATCCGCTTCCAAAAACATGTTAATTATTGTTGGTTCCGGTTGCG
>Ga0307378_10007927_pt1 | contig 14216 bp, 12 predicted proteins | sample UN1MG_FD_202238 | JGI IMG/M metagenome (GOLD analysis project Ga0307378, IMG submission 202238) | Soil microbial communities from Risofladan, Vaasa, Finland - UN-1 | ecosystem: Environmental > Terrestrial > Soil > Coastal area > Acid sulfate soil | place: Finland: Risofladan, Vaasa | collected...
CCAACAATACCCCGAACGAGCGCCCCGTGTGGATGGAAGTCGCGGAAGACAGCGGCGGGTTGGCTCTGAAGCGAGAGGACTGAACCATGAATGAAGCATTTTCATTTGACTACGGTGGCCGTCCCTTTCCCGAGGGCTTAGAGCGGTCACCCCAAGGCGCGGAGGTCTGGGCTCACCCCTCCGGTCTCGCGGTGACGGTAGAATCCACATCCGATCCCGACACGGGCGCGCAGGAATGGACGCTCTGGTTCGAGAACCGGGGGGCGGCGGACAGCGCACCGCTGACGAACGTGTATCCGCTGGACGCCCGCGCGGCGTTCCCGGACGGATGCACGGTGACCACGGCGAAAGGGACCACCGTGAAGATCGACGACTTCGCGTTGGTCAACGACCCGTTGCTCCCGGGCGAGTCGAAGGAATATGCAGCCTGCGGCAGTCGCGCCTATATCCCGTTCTTCAACGTGGGCGGCGAGCACGTTCAGTTTCGAGCTGAAATTTGACAAAGCCGGCAAGGCCCTCATCGGTGAACTGGAGGGCTACCCCTTCGACTGGCACCGCCGGATGCTGGATGAGTACCAGACGGTCAAACCGTACCTCTGGGGCGACTTCTACCCGCTGACGGAATGCAACACCGCGACCGACCGTATGCTGGCCTACCAGCTCGACCGGCCCGACCTCGCCCGCGGCGTGATCTTTGCGTTCCGCAGGCAGGACTGCGAAATGGATTGCTTCAGCGTGACGCCAGAGCTTGAGAAGGGCGTGCGATACGTATTCGAGGAGATCGAGGGCGGCGCTCCCGCGTACGTGACGGGTGGCGAGGCGTTCGAGATCGCCATCGCCGAAAAGCGCGGCAGCCGGCTGATCCTTTACCGCAAAGACTTGTGGGCTTCCACGGCACTCGCGTCGAGTTCTTGGCGTCAAGAAGTCACGAAGGAGAACAAATGCAGACCATGACAGACACGAAGAAGGCCGGCCGGGTGGTGGACGGACGCCCCACCTTCTGTATGGCGCGGATGGCGTCAACAACGGCTGGAACCAGTACTGCGAGCTCGAGCTGGAGTGATCGGAGGGCATTGCCGTGAGAGTGCGACGTTTCTTCTCGGGCGACAGCTACTGGAACACGCCGCTCGGGCCGCAGGTGGAAGCCGATCCCGACAGCGGTCACCTGTTGGCGCTCATGGCCGTGAAAGGCACGCCCGTGTTCTGGCTGAACCTCGATTACTGGACGATTCCCGTGTATGAGGCGGACGCCGACACGCCACGTTGCGAAGTGCGGAAGTTCCTCTCGGCCAAACTCCGCGGCGCGCTCGGGTGGCACGGGTCAACCGACCCGGACTCACCCCGCCACAACCGCGGCCATACCCGCGACTTCAACCCCGTGCCGATTCCGGCGCACGCCGTGCCGTCGCGCGAAGAGGATGCGCACATGGCCATCGTGGACTGGCAGACGTTAACCGCCTGGGACATGCTCGCCGCCGCACGCACGCCGGACGGTGGCTGGACGGCAGAAACGGGCATCCGCTACCGGCTCGACGGCCCCGGCGTGTTCGGCCTTCACCAGTTCCCGATCCGCGATGGCGAGAGCATCCACTACTTCGGCCCGGGCCGCGCATCCGGGGTGCCGATCATCGCGGGCCTGATCATGCACGAGGAGATCCGCGCCGGCCGTATCGATCATCGTCTGGCCTTCAGCAGTCCGTGCAGTGCCCTGAAGCGCTTCATCTACCCGCCGGCGGTCTGGACGGACGGGCCGTGGTTCGGCGGCATCCCGGAGGGCGCCGTGGTGCAACTCGATCCGGCGCTGGACCTCGACCGCTTTGGCTTGTCCGCCGGCGCACGTGTCGTGGCGCGCGCACTCCAAGAATACGGGGCGGTGAACACCGACACCGGCGGCAGCAACGCGCTCTACGGCGAGGGGCTTTGGGCGCAACCCGGCCGAACGTGGGACGATCTGCTTGCGGCCGATGGGCTGATGGCGATCCCCTTGACGCACTATCGCGTCCTGCGGCTCGACGGCGTCATCGACAGCGGCATGTCTCACGGCCGCTGAAGCGCGGTGACGAGCGCGGCTTGGCCTCAGCCAGGCAGTATCAGCCACGGATTGCACCGAGGAAACGGATGACACGGGCCGATATGGACAGCAATCTCAACCAAAGGAGTGACCATGCAAACTGAAGAAACGCATCTGCCAGCCTGGATGGATGCCTGGAACCATGTGCGGGATCTGGCCCAGGCCCGCGGGATGTATTTCGGGGCCGGGGCGAGGGCCGGTCAGTTGCAGCAGGACCACAATTACCGGCTGACCCGGCGTTCACGAAGCGAAATATGGAGACAGATTCCATGATCCAGACCAATCCCCGCGGCGACGGTTTCATTGACACGGCCACCGGCCGCCGTTTTGTGCCGGTCGGAACGAACTACGCCGACATGCTCGACATGAAGCGGATGTTCACCGACGACCGGCACCACGAGACTTGGTGGCACGACATGGTTCGCGACTACCCGGGACGCGGGCCGCTGGATTTCCGCTACACGTTCGAGCGCAAACCGATGAACGACTGGCCGAACGACATCCGGTCGCTCGACATCATCAGCCAACACCAGGATGCCTGGGCACAGTAGGCGCAGCCGCGAAACCTAGCCTGATCTATTCATCAACCCAGGCGGAACCGGAGCAGGATGCTCCGGCCGCATTCGAAAGGAACAGCAACCATGAATCAGGCATTCAACGGGAAGCGGCTAAGCACAGGAAGATAGAAAAAGATAAATACGATGGTGAAACCAGCGACACAGGCAAACGCGGCAAGCGGCTTTCAGTTTGAAGGCCGTATGTCGAAAGAAATTTTGCGTAGCTTTGCTTCCCGTGCGATCACACATCAAGGATTTTGTGTTGTCGGCACAAAGCCGGATCCGATTTTTGAAGAGGATCTTCGGATGGTCCGTAATATGGGTGCAAAATATATCGGCCGGGCGTCGTTTTATTCTTGGAGCGGCAATATGACCGCCGAGCAGATCGATACCCATTATCAGATCGCAAAGGAGAGGGCGACTGCCGTTCATGCGGTTGATCCGGAAATCATTCTTCAAGCCGGTATTTTCGAGATCGCATACGAGCAGACGGTCAACAACACCGTAGTTCCCGGGCATGTGTTCGAAATCTTTGGGTTACCGGCAGAAAAGCGAACGTTTCGCTATCAGGACATGGTGTTTCCAGCCGGTACAAGAGATGTTCTATATGGCATGGACACCGGAATCGGGTGCTGGTGGGGAAATCTTTCCTCCGGCGTACCGGACATCGCACAGCCTGAGACGAAAATGTACTTCTACCACTGCATTACCCGATATATCGATGCCGGGTACGAAGCCTTCCATATGGGACAGGCGGAGAAGATGATGCTTTACCGGGGGAATGCTTACGCACACCACTGGGATGCGGTGCTTACGCCGGCGAGAGCGTATGCAAAAACACATGCCCGTCGCGGAATCGCATTGTTCGACAACCACGACGCACTCGATTCGACCGGAATTATGATCGGTGACCGGATCCTGTTCGATATTCAAGGCGCGGGGATGTGTCCGGATGAAACCGTCTATGAGGATGGTGTGCAAAGATGCAGAATTGCCCACTACGATGATTGCAGGGTGTCCTGGATTGGTCGAAGCGGCGGAGGCAGACATCCGCTTGGATTTAACATTGAGGAGAATTTCACCATTATCGAGTTTGACAACTACGGCCTCAGCAGCCATCCGGGCGTTGCCACGCCACGGGCTTTCTGGAATTGGGGTTATGATGACGTTACCTGGTTTGCTCTCCAGCCGCAATGGTATCGCAATCAGTTCTTGCTGGAGTGTGATGCCTATTTAAGCAACACCGGGAAGATTCTGGATTCCGAGGGGAAACAGCAATATTTCCTCCAGCCGGTTTGCCGCAGATGTGTTTGCGTATATCCGACGATGATCTTTAAGCCTTCCGAGAACTGCGATATGGACGCGGTCTTGCGCTATCTGAAGATAGAAAACACAGAGGTCGCGGATAACGGTGACGGCAGCTACACGTTGACAGTAAAGGGTGATTACCGCTCCAATACGCAAAGCGATATTTGCCCGAACGGCGGCAATCAAGAGGACGCCATCCGGAAGATATTCTTGGGACGATAGTGGCGCGCAGAGAGTATAAGTGACTGGCGATAGTGCAAGTGCATGAATACACGAAAAGCTGACGGGGATTCTGCTGGGCGCATGAAGTAACGGGCATTTAGCGGGAATAATTGACATGACCACATCGCGTTTTTTCAGCCCCGATAGTTTCTGGAACACCCCGATTCGACCGGACACGCCGACCGACCCGGGCAGCGACCGCATGATCGGCCTGCCCGAGGACAAGGTCGGCAAGGATCGGGGGTTCTGGATCAACTGCGAATATTGGAGCGTGCCGGTTTACGAGGTGGACGGCAACACACCGCGCCGCACGGTCCACCAACGCGTGCTGGCCCCCGGGGAAACCTACAAGGGCGGCCCGTTCCGGCAGGGGCCCGGTTTCGGACGGGATGTCCCTGTCCCGCCTGGCGCGCGGCCCTCCCCCGAGTCGGATCAGCACCTGGCCGTGATCGACCGTGAACGCCAATTGGCCTGGGACATGTGGGGCGCGCGATGGCGCGCGGATGGTGAGCTGGAATCCTTCACCGGCATGTGTTCCCGGCTGGATGGACCGGGCGTATTCGATCCGACCCAGTTCGCCATCCGGGACGGCGAGAGCCTGCACCGCTACGGCCCCAGCCGCCATGCCGGATTCCCCGCCTATGCGGGGCTGATCATGCGCGATGAGATACTGAACCGGTTTCTTCCAGGAGGCGCAGACGAACCGCGCGCTCGGACGAGGCCGACATCGCCAAGATCAAGACGCCCCGGGTATCGCACGACGCCGCGGCCACGCAGGAGCGACACGAGAAGACGGCGGCCGTGTTCGAGGGCGTGCTCAAGGTGAATTTGTACACGCCTGCCCCCTTCGGCTGGTTCGCGCCGTGGGACGAGATCGTACGCATGACCGGCGTCGAGGAGATCCTCACGGACATGGTCGACCGGCCGGAATACGTTCACAAGCTTTCGTGGACTGCTGGCTGGCACGGCTGGACCAGTATGAGAGCCAGGGCCTTCTGGACACGCCGGCGAGCGAGATGACGGTGTCGGGGGCGGCGCAGATATTCTCCGAGGTTTCGCCCGCGATGCACGGCGAGTTCGCGCTCCAGCACGAAGCGGTGCTACCGGCGCTTCAGGCGCGTCCACTACGGCTGCTGCGAACCCCTGCACCACAAGGTGGACGTCTGCGCCCGGCACCTCCCGAACATGTACCAGATTTCCATGAGCCCCTGGGTGGATTTCGCGGTCGGCGCCCGCAACGTCGGCCGCCGCTTCATCCTCGGGTGGAGGCCGAACCCGTCCTTTTTGGCCATGGAGCGGTGGGATCCGGACCTGGTGCGGCGCGATCTCACGGAGAAGCTCGCGCTCGCCCGCATGCACGGCTGCACGGTCGCGATCTACCTGAAGGACATCAGCACGGTGCGCCACGAGCCTTGGCGGCTGACCGAATGGGATCGCATCGCCAGGGAATGCGTGAGTGGCTGATACAACCGGGAAGCAAAAGGGTTTTTGGGGAGAGGCGTTGGCCCGCATCCGCACGGGCAACGTGCTTGCGTTGGCGGCATAGCCGTGCTATAGTCATACCGTTTTCTGCAAAACTGCAGGAGCTGAGACCATCATGGTACCGTTCAGATTCAGTCTGCTCAGTCTGCTCATCCTGATGCTGAGTGCCGGCGCCGGCTCGGCGATGGACGGCATTGCCATCTCGACCCGCTACACGCTGGAGAAGGCCAATAGTGTTCATTTCCCGCGGTTCGGAAACCTGATCCGTTACGACATCGAGAACGACGCGGTGGTCAAAACCACCCCGATCTACACGGGCGGCGACGCGGGCTTTGTCTGTATCAGCCCGATGGGCGACCGCATTGCGTTTACGAAACGAGATGGCTCGATTGTCGTGATGAGTATCAATGGCGGCGAGCCGACGGCGCTGTTGAAGATTCAGTCCGGCGTGAGAGGAGACATGGGCCTTGAGCGTGCCGTCCCCCTGCTTCAATGGCCTTACGGCACGGACGGGAAATGGATCTACTATATCGATGTTCCGGGTGAATTGCGGCGGGTGCATGTGGATACCAGGGCAACGGAGTTCGTCGTCCGCTTCAACAGGGAGACCAATGAGTTCGGCCTCTCCCTCTATGCGCGCAAAAATTTCGGAACCTTCACCTGCCGTCCGGCGGAATCAGTCGCCCCGATCTACGACATTAGCCGGGGCGACGGGGACCTGTACTCCGCGCCGACGTGGACCGAGGACGGGTCCTGCGGTGTAAGTGTCTCGCCGGACGGAACACTGGTCATATGCAACAATAACGGTCACAATCTGGGCCGGATCTCGGACACCGACGCGAAACTGAAGACCAAGTTCACGATCAACCAGTGGGCCGGTGCTCCAAGCGATGGGGCCAACCAGTGGCAGTTCTTCCGATGGTCTGTGAACAGCCCGGATTGGATCGCCGTCAGCCAAGGCAAGAACATGGGCTTCGGCGGTGCTCCTTGGGACATTGACTGGACCAACGCGGTTCTGTACAGCCCGTTCGGCGCGGGGAAGCAGATCCAGCTCACCCAAAACGAAAAGGGTCAGCACGACATTGCGGGCGGCCTGTGGGTGGCCGGTATTCCGCTCGATTTCGCCCTCGGATTGCATAGCGGCAAAGCGCCCTTCCAGCCGCCGTTTCCCCGTGATCGGATGACCGGAACGTGGGCGTGGGACTACGGCGACGGGACGCAGGGGAAGGACGGCACGCACACCTATACCAAGGCTGGCGAGTATGCGGTCAAGGCCACGCAGGGTGAGGACGTGCGGTATGGCAGAGTCGTGGTGAAGGAATCGCGCGCTCCCCTCGCGAACGTCAGCATGCTGAGCCCGCGGCGCTTGCTGGTGCTGTTCGACGAACCCGTGCAGATCGAGAAGGGCGGCGCAACGGCCTCGCTGAAGTCGGGGAGGGCGGCAAAAGGGTGCAGGCTGCTCGAGAATCCCAGACAGTTGCTGATCGAACTGGAAGTAACACTGGTGGCCGACGACGCCGTGACCTTGCGCGGGGTTGTGGACTGTGCCCAGAAGCCAAACGCCGTGACGGCTCCGCTGGCCGTCAAGTGGGGCGGCCGGCCCGCCAACGACGACAAACTGGTGTTCCGCTGGGAGAGCGCGGATGCCCACAATCGCATCCTGGTCGAGAAGGACACGCGATCCGAGGTGTGCCGCATCTTTCCCCGCGAGAACGCCCGTTTCGGCCGGAATGGCATTCTCCGGCTCAAGGGTGGGACGGCCTTTGTCTCGGGGTGGAACGGAGAGCCTTCTCGCCGGATCATGCACATGGTGCGGCAGCACAATGCCATGACGATGGAGGTGGTGGTTCATCCCGCGCCACTTCAGCAGGGGACGCCGGACGATCCCGCGGGGATTTTCGGCCTTTCGCAAAGCTGCCAGATCGTCCAGGAGGGCGGCGAACTCGTGTTCCGCTATACGGGGGGCGGGGAACTCACCCGCGTGTCCCTTGGCAAGGTGGCGGATGAAACACCGCAGCATATCGTGGTCGCCTGCCGGCCGGGCAAGATCGTCTGCTATCGGAACGGGAAGATGGTGGCGGAGCAAGCCGGGGATATCTGCCGTAACCTTGGCGGGAACTGGTCGCCGGGCGACATACAACTGGGCGTGGCTCCAAACTCCAAGCTCAAGTGGACCGGGGGAATAGAGGGCGTCGCCCTTTATGCCCGATACCTTGATGCCGCGGAGGTCGGGCAAAACTACGCCGCCTTTGCCGCGAAGTTCCAGACGCGAAAGGTGGTGCCCCGGGTGGAGGTGCAGGCAACGCTGCTGGCGATCACCGAGACGCCGCGTCCCATCGAGATTGCCCCGTACCGCGAAGCCCTCGTGGTCTACGAATACGAAGTGGAGAAGGTGATGAAGGGGACGCTCAAGCCCGGCAAGATTCGCGTGGCGCACTTCGGCATTTTGAACGGCAAGAGCGTGCCCGTTGCGCAGATTAAGGTCGGCGCGTCGGGCCGGCTCGCGCTGGAGGCATTCTCCGACCATCCGGAACTGGAGTCGATCACCCTGCGCGACACGCTGCCCGAGGACTTTGAACAGAAGCTCTGGGTGGAAGCGGAGTGATCCTTCGCGGCACTACTTGACGAAGATGACGGTTCCTGGAGCACCACCCCCGATGAAGAGCGTCAAGCAGCCGCTGCCGGCATTGGGCGAGGGCATTCCGGCCCAGACGGCTCAACGTCGCCGCCGAAGTTAGCGAGTAAGGTTCGGGACAAAGATGCGCCGCTTCGAGGAAGCCTGGTGGTGTTGCCTGCACCACGGCGGCCTGGCGCTGGTGCAATACGCGCGTCACGCGGCGACGCTGCGGGAGAACGCCATCCATGTCAATCTGCTGGTGCCGGGAACCTACCGGCTGGCGCTGCCCGGAGGCCGGGAAGCGGAGGTCCGGATTTCGACGGAGTATCCGGCGCGCTCCGAGGCGGTCCTTTCGGCGACCGCAGTGCCGGAAGGCGTTTCGCTGCGGCTGCGCGTGCCCGGCTGCGTGAGGCGCCCGGCCGTCACGGCCCTGCACGCGTCCTGCCGGAAGAACTTGATCCTACGCATTTTACTGTTGACAACCACTACGGGTGCTGCTATATTGCTTTCACCTTGGAAGTGGAATAGGAGGTTTCGCATGCAACGTGCCGGCAGCAACGGGTATCATCAGATCGGGGCGGTCCTCGGCCGCGAATGGCTGCGCGGGACGTGGCAGGCCGGTCGGCAGTGTCCCTCGCACGCGGAACTGCAGCGGCGTTTCCAGACCACGGAAGTGACGATTCAGCGCGCCATGCATGTGCTGGCGCGGCAGGGCTTCATCGAAACGCACCTCCGCCGCGGGCGGTTCCTCGCCGCGCGCCCGCCGCACGAGCACCAGTACGGCCTCGGCTTTCTCGGCCACCCGGCCGATATCGGGCCGGCGTGGTCCCGGTTCAGCCTGGCGCTGTTTGTGGCAGCCGACGCGCTGAGTGAGGCTGGCCCCTGAAATCTGCAACACAGGAGAACCGACCATGACGGGACACAGGATGACAATGAAATAAACAAGTGGTGCGCTGGTTGCAACGCATGAATGAACGGATTCCTGCAGGCACACGATGATGAAAACAAAGAACAAGGAGAATGACCATGACCGCATACAAGAACGTGACACTATCCACACCGCTGCTGAGCCGCTCCCAACTGGAATTCCGCCTCGGGCTGGTGCGCCAGCGGACGCGTACCTATCCGCTGGATTCCATGGACTTCATCATGATGGACCTGGAACGTCCGGATGAGCACCATCGTCATGCCTATCAATGCGCGGGCGATCTGACTGGCCGTCTGCTCGAGTTCCTGTCGCATGCGGAGGGCGTGGACGGACGCAGTGACCCACGCCTCCATGAACTCTTTGAGCGCATTCTGCGGCAGCGGCAGCCGTCCGGATTGTTCGGGCGCATCCATGAGGAGTTCCCGAAGGACCAAGAATGCATTTACGCTTGTGCTCGGGTTTTCCCCGGCCTTATTTACTACTACCAACTGACCAATGACGCACGTGCGCTCGACGCGGCGGTTGGTCTGGCCGAGCTCACGATCCGTAATCAAGACATCTGGCGTAAGCAGGCACAGGAGACGGGTGGCCGGGCGATGGTACTTTGGATCACCGAGCCGATGGCGATGCTCTACGGCCTGACGGGCAAGCAGGCCTATCTGGATTTTGTGGGCATGATCAACGACACGTTGGAGATGCCCGACAAGGGCGCCCATGCCCACGGCTACATGGCCAACTTGCGCGGCTTGCAGAAGGCCGCGCTGATCACCGGCGATGCCGCCTGGAATGCGAAGCCCGAGGCGGCCCGGCGAATGATTTTGGAGCAACATTATGAACTCCCGGACGGATGCATGCCGGAGGGTTTCCCGTACAGCGGGGCCAACGAAGGGTGCTCCATCGCGGACTGGTTGATGCTGAACCTGAACACGGCAGCCATCGAGGGCGATGCTGCCGCCTACGAGCACGCGGAACACATTCTCTGGAACGCGCTGGCCTTCAACCAGTGGAACACCGGCTGCTTCGGGACCCGCTCGACCTCGCCCACCGGCTACAGCATGCGCCGCTTCGAGGAGTGGTGGTTTTGTTGCCTGCACCACGGCGGCCTGGCGCTGGTGGAATACGCCCGGCATGCGGTGACGCTGCGGGAGAATACCATCCAGGTCAATCTGCTGGTGCCGGGAACCTACCGGCTGGCGCTGCCCGGAGGCCGGGAAGCGGAGGTCCGGATTTCGACGGCGTATCCGGCGCGCGCCGAGGCGTCCATTTCGGCGGCGGGCGTTCCGGCGGAGGTTTCGCTGCGGCTGCGCGTGCCGGGCTGCGTGAGGCGCCCGGTCGTCACGGAGACGCGCGACAACGACCGCGTACAACTCAGACTGTCCGGCCGGCTGGGGCATCATGTCGAGTCCTGCCATGGCGGCGCTCTGTTGAAGTACGGTCCGCTGGTGCTCGCGCCGGCGATCTACTCCTGGCAGGGCGAAGGAAACGGCTGCTATTCCGCGACTGCCGGTGAGGCCCACGCTCCGACAGGGTATATCCCCGAAGCCATGCCCAGTGGACTGCCCCTGCTGGACCTGCCGGCGCCGGATGCGGACGGTCTGCTGACGCTTTCCGACCTGCCTCGGCCGGTTTGGATGTATTTTGACGAAGGAGCGACTTCACGCTGCGGGGTGGAGGGTTCTGCCGCGAATGTGCCAGTCAGGTTTTCGGACGGCAATCAGAAGGTTCTGCGGTTTACGCCGCTGTGCTACAACACATCGTGCCTGAGCCTGTTCGACACGCCGATCGTTTTCGCCTATACCGCGGAAGGACGTTGACAATGGATAACACCGTCGATTCGAAAGCCCTGAGAGCTTCGCTGACCAGTGCCCGGAGGTGGGCGGAGGCCGTCATTCGTGGCGGCAAATCCGATCCGCGCGGTGTCTCAGAGTGTGTGTTAGAAGCCTCAAGATTCGCATCGCGACGGTCGATATATGATTATGGTACAGCGACCTCCGCGACAAGGCAGTGGGAGAGAGAGAATAGCACTGCCATAATGTATTGCACAGAAACAACTTACGGCATTTCAGAGGGAAAAACGGCGTCATCGGTGTGTGATTGGTACGGGAGTTGCTTGTCAGTATGATGCAGTACCCGCAGAGGCGCTGGGACTGTCGGCACCGCGAAGGGCGTGGCGGGGCCGATGGGGCTTCTGACACACGCTCTGATGAAAACAAAGAACAAGGAGAATGACCATGTCCGTTCGCGCCATACCCTTTGCACTTTTGACACTGCTCCTTTTCCTGCTGTGCCTTCAGGCGCAGGCGGCCGACACCGCTGCCGTCGTGAAGGTAGCCGACCCCAAGCACATCGACGGCGATCCGGCAGACTGGCCAGACTCCGGTAGGCTGCAGATCGCGGACAATGACGGCCGCGTGGCCACCATCAGGACCGCCTATGACGAGACCAGCTTCTACGCGCTGTTCGAGGTGAAGGACGACTCCCCCCTGCTGAATGCGGCGCCTGAACCGGCGATGATCCTCAAGGGCGGGGATGCTGTAGGGCTGTGTTTTGGCCCTGCCGGCAAACGCAGCCAGAACCAGCGTGTGCTTATCGCTCAACTCGCCGGCAAGCCGGTAGCGATGGCTTATCGACCGGAATGGCCCGAGAAGCAGCTTTACACGTTCTCGTCCCCTGCTGCCGAATGCAGGTTGGACTGCGTGGTGCCGTTGCCGGAGGTGCACGTGGCGCTCAAGCCCGCCCCGGGAGGCTACGTGGCGGAGATCGCAATCCCTTGGCGCGTGCTCGGCTTCACACCCGCCGTGTCGCTGGAGTTCGCCTTCGACGCGCAGGTAATCTGGTCGGATGCCGCCGGCAAGATCAACGTGAGCACCGCGTGGTGGCACAGCACCGGAGCCGGGCCTCTCTGCACCGTAGACCTGCCGACCGAAGCCCGCCTCTACCCCGGAGCCTGGGGCAAAGCCAAGCTGTGCCTGACGGCTCCAGGCGCTGAGTCTGTCGCCGCCGCGGCCGCCGTGCAGGTAGGCACGCCGATCACGTTCGAGCTTCCCCGCGATGCCAAGGCAAGCCTGATCGTCACGGACAGACGGGGATGGATCTTCCGCGAGCTGCTCGTGGCTGAAAGCATGGTTGCCGGCCGGCACACCGTGATGTGGGACGGCCGCGACGAGTATGGCGATCCGTTGCCGCCTGGCGAGTATCGCTGGAAGCTCGGCTATTTCGATGGCATCAGGAGCAGACGGCTGGGCGGCGCCGGGAACTCGGCACAGCCTCCGTACCGTACGCCCGACGGCAAGGGCGATCTGGGGGCTGTGCACGGTATTCCCGCCGCGGTGGCAGCCGACGCTCACGGCGTGTATCACCTCGGCAACTGCGAAGAGGGCAACCCCGGCTTCACCAAGCTCAGCCCCGACGGTGCCTGCCTCTGGAAGCACTCGATTGGCGGATTCGGCGTGGGCTTCGCCGCCGCCACCGACGATAAATACGTTTACATCGTGAACCGAATCGGCGAGAAAGTGGACCTCGTGCGCATCGACCAGGAGACCGGCCGCGGTGCTCCGATCGGCCCGAAGGGCCCTCGCGTGAAGATCAGCGATGCCAAGGTCGGCGACAAGGAGTACGCCGCACTCAGCTTGGCAATCGCCGGCGGCAAAGCGTTCTTCGCGCAGACACTTCCTCCCGACACGATCGGCGTGCTCGACTTGGCCACTGGAGAGCTTGGCACGAGCATACCCGTGGACAACCTTTCCGGCATCTGCAAGCTCAACGACCACGCACTGCTCGTTTGCTCGGGCACCAGCGTGCTGAAGCTCAATCTCGCAGACAACACGGCGGCGCCGCTCATCACCGGTCTCGAGGCGCCGCGGGCCGTGGCGGTGGATAAGGCCGGCACGATCTACGTTTCCGATCTGGGCTCGTTCCAACAGATCAAGAAATACTCGGCCGACGGCAAGCCTCTCGGCAGCCTCGGCAAACCCGGCGGCCGCCCCGCCACCTGCAATCCGTACGACCCCGCCGCTCTCTACCAGGTAAAAAGCCTCGCCATCAGCCCCGACGGCAACCTCTGGTTCATGGAAGACAGCAACCTGCGGCGGACCGGAGTGATGACTGCCGACGGCCGTTTCGTGAAGGACGTGTTCATGTCGCTGCCCAGCCAAGGAGGGGCCGGCGTGGACCTCGACGACGCCAGCCGCGTGTTCTACCACCCAGGCTACGGCAGCACGGTGTGCCAGGCAAAGATCGATTTCAGCGACAACCGCCCCGGCGGCTCGCAGACGTGGAAACTCGAGGCGGTGTTCAACATGACTCAAACCGGCGGCTACGCCGAACCTGCCCCTGAAGACATGGCAGCGATATCGACCGCCAACGTCTTCTACGCCCCAATCGCATTCAAGGCGGCCAACGGCATCCGCTACTACTGGCAGCCCGGCCAGATCGCGTCGCTCTGGATCGCCGACAATGGCCGCCTCGTGCCCGTTCACGCCATCGGGCCGAAGAACAGCGGCGACGGCACGGTCGTGCCGAAGGACAAGTCGTACACCTGGTCCGACGCGAACGCCGACGGCAAGCTTCAAGGCCCCGAACTCGAACTCACCGACACCGCATTCAGGAACTGGTGCTGGATCGACCGCGACCTCGTGCTCTACGGCCGCAACGGATCGATCAAGCCGCACAAGGTAGACGCGCGGGGCGTGCCGTTCTACCGCCCGGCGGATTTCCAGCCCTGCATCGCGCCGGGAAACAAGACCCCCGACTACTACTACCGCGACGCCGGCTACGACATTCAGCCATCGGCTCCCGCGGCCGATGGGGGCCGCTACTTCGGCTTCAACATCGGCAGCCCGCAGGGCCGCGCGTTCTGGGACCGCTGCACGTACTCCCGCCTCGCCCGCGCGAAGGACGGCAGGATCCAGTGGATCGCGGGCCGCCACGATGGCCGCAAGCTTCGCGACGGCGACTTCACCTACCTCTGGGCGCCCCTCGGCGAGGTGGATGGTGTGGTTGCGGTGTCGGACGTCGACTTCCAGGAACTCG
>Ga0307378_10007931_pt1 | contig 14214 bp, 12 predicted proteins | sample UN1MG_FD_202238 | JGI IMG/M metagenome (GOLD analysis project Ga0307378, IMG submission 202238) | Soil microbial communities from Risofladan, Vaasa, Finland - UN-1 | ecosystem: Environmental > Terrestrial > Soil > Coastal area > Acid sulfate soil | place: Finland: Risofladan, Vaasa | collected...
AATCCATATTTATTTCTAATTTCCCTAAAATTATTTTGAAAACCCATGATTATCGCATGAATAAAAAAATTAATTTATAAAGATCTTATGTAAAGGAAATTGGATTTGGATATAAAATACAAATAATATCTTAGTAATATCCCCTTTTTAAATATAAAAAAATAAAAAATGCGATTATTAGTTGAATATTCGAGGATTATAAAACACTTTAAACATAAATATATATACAATGTAAAAAAATAAAAATAAATAGAAAAAAACTTTATATATCTTTACTCAAATATAACTTTTAATTACCTTTAGGTTTTTGATGATAATGGAAACAGACAATAGTACTCAAAAAAATAAGATTTCGATGGGTTTAATTATAAACGATAATGAATTAAAAACTAATCCTATATTTCCTCTTGAAATTAAAGAAGAAATATTAGAGTCACCCTATTATTTACTAATTTTCATTTCTCGTGAAGATGTTGTTAAAATAAGTTGTTTTCCGACTAAAAATAAAAATATTAAGAAAATTCTCGTAAAACTAAAAGAATTTTCACCAGATCTCGTTAAAGGAATATCTAATGTATTAAATGAATTGAACTTAAGCAAAGAAATCCTACACACAACGGGATTATGTTATGAAATGGAAAAATGCTTTTATGAGACTTATTTAATTGGAGATATGGTAGACTCTGGACAATTAACTCTTGATATGATTAAAGAAAAATTTATGTCTGTAGCAAACGTTATTAGTGTTGTAATTGAAGATGTTTCCTCGCTAATGTAAAAGAGTAAACTCTCAATTACATGACTCATTTTTAAACCTTTTAAGTTTTAATCTAAATAAAATATTAAATTATTCGTGATCTAAATGAGTGATAAAAAAGTACCACCTCCACCCGCACTCCCTCCATCCTTTAAAATGGAGGAAAATTTTTGCCTTTTCCATAAAGGTGATATTCAAGGAGATATGTATACTTGTCCTGCTTGTAAAACTAATTATTGTTTGGTATGTGCAAAAAAAGCAAAACTAGAAGGAAAATTATGTATTAAATGCAAACAATTAGTTCTAACATAAATCATTATTTTAATTACTTTTTCTGCTTTTACTTTTTCTTTTTTATACTTGCTTGATTGATGATAAGGATCTCCAGGCCTTCCAAAAGATTAACCATAGTATTACAAAAATAAATAAAGATGTCGCAAAAGTATACCATCCAATAAAAAGATCTCCATAGGGGGGCTTCAAAAAGGAGAAAGGAATTCCAGCAATCGAAAATCCGATCAAGTACCCATACCCCCAGACCCGATTCTTTAGAGCAATAATGACCGTAGGTATAATTGTCGTAAAAATTATTGTTAAATAAGACCAAATCTCCATTGAGTCTAAAATAACCCACATATTTAACCAAGATACGATAAATCCTATAATTAACCAAAATACTGTAAAGATATCAATTTTAAATTCGGGTTCTGGTCTCCCTACTGTTTGTTCTTTATTGTTGTATGACATGATTGAATAAAGTATGTTATGTAGCATAATTAAAAAAAACTCTTTTTACTTTTATCTTATATTATAAACTGATAATTTATAATAATAAAAACCAACTAACAACAACAATTTGATTTATAAATTCCTAATGATATATAAACTTAAGATAAAAATTGAAATTTATCAGAAATGAGTATCGATACAATAAAAATTTTTAAATTCGATAAAAAATAAAAAAAAATAATAATAATATGACTCCTGCCTACACCCTGGATTTTTGTCTTTTGGTAGTGTAAATTCTTACACTCTGATTTCGCCCTCCTCCCCCTATTTTATTTTGACGCTTATTTGCGTCTCGTAGGACAGGAGTCACCCTTTCCTTTAAAAATCTGTTCCCTAATAAATTATAATTAGATTAAAAAGGGATAATTACAAAAATTTTAGAATTAATTCAAGATAATTAATAATTAAAATAAAATTAATTTTCAATTTTTGGTGCAATTTAGAATTTAAAGTTAATGTTTATATTTTCCATTTAAAAATATTAAAATAAGAAACTTAATTTGCAATTTTATTAAGATTTTTAATCTTTTTTAATAATATCGATAATATTATAGAGATTATTATAAGATTTAAATGATTTAAAAGTTTAATTAATAGAATAACTATTTATTAAAATACTAGTTTAAATAAAATACAACAGAGTATAGATTCTTATGACAGAGTTAGAGATTCAAAGTAATCAAAAGGATGACGTTGAGATTATACGAACAACTACCAGTATTTGTCCAGAATGTATGAAACATCTTCCGGCTGAAATTTACGTAGATCCGGAAACAAATTGGGTTATGATGCGTAAACATTGTAAGGATCACGGAGAATTCAAAGATAAACTATCCATTAATCCTGAAGAATATAAATGGCAACAAAATATTACTAATGAAATTGGTTCTACTGTAAATAATTCTACTCAACCCGAATATGTATCCTCCGGAATTAAAGAAGTAGATAAGGGATGTCCATATGATTGTGGTTTATGTACTAATCATAAAAGTGCTCCAAATATCTGTTTAATAGATATCACAAATCGCTGTAACCTAGCTTGTCCTATTTGTTTTGCTAATGCAAGTGCTGCAGGTTATGTTGTTGAACCTTCTTTCGAAGAACTTGTACGAATTATGGAACATTTTAGATCAATGAAGCCTATTCCTGCGGTTTTACTTCAACTGTCAGGAGGAGAACCAACTGTAAGAGATGATCTCCCAGAAATAATTCGTAAAGGAAAAGAATTAGGCTTTACGGAAGTAATGGTGACCACTAATGGTGTCCGATTTGGGAAATCACTTGAATTCATGAAGAAATGCATGGACGCTGGAATGGATGCGTTATATCTGCAATTTGATGCTACAGATAATCCTGAAGTATGGAAAAAGATTAGAGGAGTTAATTTATGGCCACTTAAAAAGAGAGTCATTGAAAATGCTCGAAAGCTTGGTTATTATGGCGTTATGTTAGTCCCAGTAATCGCGAAAGGGGTAAATGATCATGAAATTGGAAAGATTTTGGATTTTGCAAAAGATAATTGTGATGTCGTATCAGGTATTATATTCCAACCAGTTGCATTAACTGGACGTATTAGCTTCGAAGAATTAATGGATATTAGATACACTACTTCTGATTTAAAAGAGGCAATTAATAAACATACAAATGGTTCAGTAACCAAGTTTTACCCAATTGCATTCACAGCGAAGTTTACAAAATTGTTAGCTTGGTTTGACGATATGCCACCATTCAGCATGACGAGCCATAGCGATTGTGGATTCGCCACGATATGCGTCATTAATGATAAAGATGAGTGGGAGCCCATCGAAAACTTTTTTGATGCTGAAGGATTGATTCGATGGTCTAATCAAGTTTGGGATATGGTTGAAAAACAAGAAGTCCCAAAACCTACTGGATTATTGAAAGGTATTAACCTAAATGATTTTGGACAAATTGCTTCCAAAATTGGAAACTTTGTTGATGATATAACCAGTTTAGGTTATCGGCAAGTTATGAAAGCATATTTCTTTGCTGGAGCAGCAAGATATATTAAAAGTCCACAAAAAATTCTTACAAGTAAAACATATCAAGCATTTGCTCGTTTAGTAATGGCTCCAAACTTAAAATCCGCTGGGAGGTTTTTCAACGACCGCAATCTTATGATATCATCGATGCATTTTCAAGATAGCTACAATTTCGACCTCGATAGAGTGTGCCGCTGTCTTGTCCATTACGGAGTCATCGATCCGGACGATCCTAGCAAAGTTCGCGAAATCCCATTTTGTGCAATGAATACACTTCATAGACCTATTATAGAAAGACAGCTTGCGATTGCGGGACAAACAGCGAAGGACCCAGAAGTTATCCAAGCTGAAATTGAGAAACTATTAGAAACATTTGAGAAATAATCTTATTTTACTATTTTTATTTATTTTATCTTATTTTAAAATGTCTAAATTGCAAATTGATTTCTGATAGTTTTTATATATCTTTATATTTCTTTACATTATTGTTAATTTTCCATTTAAAAATCATACAAATCTATATAAAACAAAACATCATATAATTAAGTGAATTTCCAGAATAAGGTGAAATTTTTGCCAAAATTAGAAAGAAAAATCAAAATCGAATCTACTCCCGAAAATATTTATAAAATTGTAATAGATGGTTTGAATACCCCGAAATGGAATCCTAGCGTAACAGCAGTCACTCCTATTGAAGATGATAAATTCCAATTAGACACAGATGTGGGGGGAATTACAATAATCAAAACTCAAAATGACGAATACAAGAGTACTACATGGTATATGGACAAAAGTGATCTGAGTTCAATTGGATATATTTTAACTCCTAAAGCTTCTCAAACAGAAGTGACAATTTGGACCGAATTTGATGACAAGAAACAATCAAAATTATATAAAAAGACAGCAGATACAATTTTAGATGGTCTAAAAAAATATGTTGATTATATTGAAAAAGGAGGAGAACCTAGTTTGTATAAAAAATGGGACGTTTTAATAACTCCCTAATTTTTTTTTTAAAGCATTCATTAAAACTATATTCTGATTTTTTAAATATATTTCTTAATTTATTAACAAAAAAGTAACCACAATACACTTTTTAAAAGTTTTTTGCAGAATCTAAAAGAATAATTAATATTGCATCAAATTAGACTATTTTCCAACGAGGTCCATCTGGAGCATCTTCAAGTTGTATTCCCACGTCTCTCAATTTATCTCTTATTTCATCGCTAATTACATAATTCTTTTCTTTTCTTGCTTTTTCACGCATATTTATAACTAGATCCATTAATTCATTAAACTTTATATCAGCACCTTTTTCTTTCTTAGTGAAATCAAGTCCGAAAATATCGAGAAGTTCAAGTAGCGTATCTCGTGCTTTAAAAAGTAATTCTTTTTTGTTATTTAATGAACCATTAATTTTTTTGATGAATTCATAAATAGCTGCGAGAGCTTTTGGAGTGTTAAAATCGTCATCCATCGATTCCTCAAAATCATTTCTAACAGTTTTTATTGCTTCTTCAAGAGTTTCCTCATTTCCCCCAGATGAATGTTCAATTCCGGTTAAACTATTTCTTATTTTTTCAACATTATTCTTAGCATTTTCAATAACTTGAGGATTCCAATCTACAGCAGATCGATACTGTCCAGATACGAGACCCATTCTTACAACAAGTCCTCCATGTTCATCAATTAATTCTCGAGCTGTAACATAGTTTCCAAGACTTTTACTCATCTTTTTTCCATTTAATGTGATAAATTCGGCATGCATCCAATAGTTAACAAATTTTTTTCCCGTGACCGCTTCAGCCTGAGCAATTTCATTGGGGTGATGAGTAGGAATATGATCAATTCCGCCACCGTGGATATCTAATGTTTCTCCTAAATATTTCATCCCCATCACTGAACACTCAAGATGCCATCCAGGATAACCTTCACCCCAAGGCGAATTCCATCTCATAATATGGACTTGATCCCCTTTTTGTGCATTCAACCACAAAGCGAAATCGAAATAATTCTTTTTTAAAGGATCTTGGTCCACTCGTGCCTGTGCTTTCTCTTCATCTAGCTTTAGTCTCGCAAGTTTTCCATAATCTTTAAATCTAGCAGTATTATAATACACATTTCCTTGAACTTCATAAGCATAACCTTTTTCTAATAAAATTTGAATAACGTCAATCATATCTGGAATTAGGGTTGTGGCTCTAGGAGATATATTCGGCCTTTGAATGTTTAAATCATCGATTACTTGCCAATATTCTTGAATTTGTTTATCTACTAGCTCCCAAGGATTGATTTTTTGCTCTTTTGCTCTTTTCTCTATTTTGTCTTCACCTTGATCTGCATCATCGGTTAGGTGCCCAACATCAGTGAAATTTTGAACATGAAAAACATCATAACCCTTGTATCGTAAATATCTAATAACTACATCCCATGAACTATAAGTTCTTGCATTGCCGATGTGTACATCATCATATACGGTCTGCCCACAAGTATAAATCCTAACTCGACCTTCTTCAATAGGTTTAAAAACCTCCTTTTGCCGAGTCATGGTGTTATAGATTTTAAGCATAAAATAATAAAGACTAAGTAAAAATAAGAATTTTACGGAAGATTTTAAGATCTATCTTCCTCTTTTTTCATCAAAAGTTAATTTTTAACCTCAATATATACCTCAACGAACATATTTTCAATTTTGAATTTTTTTATGTCATCTTTGCGATTTAAATTCTGAATGATCGAATCAGCTTGTATCATCTTTTTTATTTTTTCCTCATGTTTTTTAAAAGCTTTTGAAATGTCTATATCACTTGTTCCAAAATATAAATTGATATGATTATAAGTAGATAAATTCAATTGTTTTCTATAATTATTCACATGTCTAATCAAATTTCTAGCAATTCCTTCTAATTTCAACTCTGGTGTAATGTTTGTATCTAATTCTACAAAAACTTCTGAGCTCTCACTCATTTCAACAGTCACTTTTTTCACATTAATAGCTTCTGCGATAACTTCTAAATATTCTTTATCAAGAATTACCCCATTCAGTTTAACCTCATTTAAAACTTGTCTAACTGGTATTTTAGAATTATCTCTTAATTCTAAAGATCTTTTTACAATTTCCCTTGTTAGTTCCATGTATTTTAATGCATCAGCGTCGATTAATTTCTCATTACTTTCAGGCCAAAACTCTAAATGGACGGATTGTAATTGTGCAATCCCTTTTTCTACCAATTTTTGATATATCATCTCTGAAATAAATGGCGTTATTGGAGCTAAGAGTTTTGATAAATTACTTAGTAAATACGATAATGTGTTCATTGCTGATAACTTCTCATTTACATTTTCACTTTTAAAACGATTTCGACTATTTTTTATATACCATGTAGAAAGATCCTCTATAAAGTTAAAAAATAATCTACTCACTTCTGCTGTATCATAGTCATCCATTAATTGCGTAACGTTTTTTATGAGGCTATTCAATAAGCTGATAATCCATTTATCTAAAATATTCTCTGAATATTTTAAATTAACAGGAATTTTTTCAATTTCTATCATAGAATAGAACTTAAGAATATTAATTAATAATAAATTGAACCTTCGATAAACTTGTTTTACAATTTCCTCCTTAAAGTTTAAATCTTGTGCCCTCATTAATTGAGATGACATTAAATATATTCTTAAAGTATCAGCTCCATATTTTTCAATTATTAGGTTTGGATCGGGAAAATTTCTTTTAGATTTTGACATTTTACTTCCGTCTTCAGCAAGTATATTACCATTTACAACAACATTTTTAAAAGGGACATTATTGAATAATAAAACAGAAATCACATGCATGTAATAAAACCAAGCCCTAACTTGGCCGATATATTCAGAAACAAAATCACTTGGAAAATTATGATTAAACCATTCCACATTTTCAAAAGGATAGTGTTTTGCAGCATATGGCATCGATCCTGATTCCAGCCAGCAATCAAATACTTCTAGTACGCGATTCATTACTTCATTGCAATTAGAACATACAAGATGAATCTTATCAACTATATGTCTATGAAGATCTATATCATCGGAGACCTCCTCAATCGCATTTTCTTGTAATTCTTTAATGGATCCAATGACTTTAATTTGTTTACATTTAATGCATTCCCAAATAGGCATAGCAGTAGCCCAAAATCTATTCCTTGATATACACCAATCAGGAGCTGTATTTACTATACTCTCATATCTTCTCGAAATCTCTTTAGGATACCAATTTATCCTTTCATTTGTTTTTAGAAGCTTAGGTTTGATTTGCTGGATATCTATAAACCAGGCATCAAGCGCATTGTATATTAAAGGTGTATCACATCTATAACAGAAAGGATAAGAATGGGAATAATCTTCTGAATTAAATAAAAGGTTCCGCTGCTCCAAATCCAATAATACCTCTTTATCTATATCTTTAAACCATAGTCCTATCCAATCTCTTGGGCCTTTCACTAAATTGCCTTGTTCATCAATATGCTGAATTATCGGTAAATCATATTTCTTTATCATTTCATAATCGAACTCTCCATAAATAGCTAAGTGTATGATTCCAGTTCCCTCATCGGATAATACTTCTTCGCCACCATCAATAACATAATGCCCTTTTTTATTAGTATCAGTAAAAAATTGATATAGAGGTTCATACTCTACGTTAATTAGATCTATTCCTTTGAATTCATCAATAATTTCATAATCTTTTTTAAATATGTCCAGTTGATTCTTTATCAATATTAAATATTCATCATCAATTTTTATTTTAACATACACCTGATTACTATTTACAGCTAAAGCTACGTTTCCAATTAACGTCCAAGGCGTAGTAGTCCACGCTAGAAGATATGTCTTTGAATCTTCCTTCAATTTGAACTTTGCTGTTATAGATTGTTCAGTAATATCTTTATAGCTATTATCCATTGAAATTTCTGAATTTGAAAGTGGAGTTTCACACCGAGGACAATAAAATAAAATTTTTTTACCCTTATAGACTAAGCCATCATCATATATTTTCTTAAAAATATGCCATACTGTTTCCATGTAGGTATTATCCATGGTTTTATAAGAATTATCAAACTCTATCCATTTACCCATCCGTTCAACGGTTCTTTTCCATTCATTGGTATACCAAAGCACTTTTGATCGACAAAATTCATTGAATTCACTTATTCCCATTTCGTATATTTCATTCTTTTGCCTTAAATTTAATGCTTGTTCACAAATACTTTCAATAGGCAAACCATGACAATCCCAACCCCATCTTCTCTCACAACGACGCCCTTTCATAGTCCAATATCTCGGAAATACATCTTTTGTAACAAAACTTAATATATGTCCATAATGGGGCAATCCTGTTGCAAAAGGAGGTCCATCATAAAATACATACGGATTATCCTTTGGTCTTTGTTCTACACTTTCTTCAAATATCTTATTATATTTCCAAAATTGTATAAGTTCCTCTTCTTTTTCTATATATGTAATAATTAGCACCTTACAAGAGAATTTTTTATATTCATTGACTTTTTAACTTAAAATATTAAAACAATATTATTTAACATTAGGGAGATTATATAGCAATTCTAAGTTGCTTTATTCATGAAGTAGGATGTGGAGTAAAAATTCAAGAGTTCACTTCACAAATAAATGAAGTTAGATAATAATAATCGTGGATATGATCTTTACTATATTTTGTATAAAACCTAAGAATTTAGAATTTCTATTCATAGCATCCACATCCACTTTATATTTTAAATATAGTAAAATGATCTAAAAAATATTTCGGTATTTTATCTATTTATTTCATCATCAATCTAAAAATATATAGTTATGAGCAATTTTTCTTTTATCCCTTCCAGCAAGAATATGAATACGTTTGATTGTTTTGAGTGAATCTTTACTAAAATTCTCAATTGGAATATAAACAAGTTCGCGATTTTTAATTCCAGCTAGTGAATAGAAATATTTACGAGGTGGTTCTTTTGCTACATAGGCAATATAATGTTCTTTTGAATAAATAATGGCGGCTTTAAGTAAGCGTTCTGCTTTGTTCTTTGTATCTTTATACTCATAATCCATATATGGATCAAAAATGGTTCTTAGAAATAGTGCGGGAAAGATTGACAGTAATCCTCCAACTTCTACATGTGTAATTCCTGGACCTATAACATAATCTCCAGGATTTGTTGAATAGAACGCCATATCACTCTCCCTATCATGTTCTGCCCACCAAGTTAATTTGTACGGATATTTTTCTATTTTTCCGTCATCCTTATCAAGTATAACGACAATTGTATCGATTTTACCTTGAACTTGTTGAATATTTTGCACATAAATCTTCTTTTTAAAAGCCCAATTCCTAATAGTTTCCTTGATTGCAATTCCATCCATTAAGCTGGATTTGAATTCCTCTATTTTGATTCTCTGATTTTTTAAATTTTTAATTGTTTTTTTTCTTATAAAAGCAAAGTAATCTTCTTCTAAAATGTCTTCGGGAGGCCAAGAAACCGTATAATCTTTACCGTCTTCCCATTTATCTCGCCATTCGCCGGGATATTTTTCGTCTGGTCTTTCCTTTAAAGGTATCTCTTTTTCTTTTCCATAACTATAGGGATGATGTCTCCTTAATTTTATATAACGACCACTGGGATCATAACCTCCTTCTAACTCCATATTCATTGTTTCATAATTATCACTATCATCATCATAAGGATATTTTGTCGCTTTTTCCATAACTTTCCAAGCATAATCATCATCAACAACATTTTTTGAGGCGATTAATAGTTGATACAAATTTGGCAATAATCTTCGGTCTGATAATGAAAGGTTTCTTGAATATTGAAAAAGAGTTTTTAATTTATGAAGATCTACAAATTCTTTAAATTCCTCTTCATAATCATATTTAGCATTTAATAAAATCTTTCTTATATGCTCAATCTTATTATAAGAATTCAAAACTTCATAAATTTCCTCCGGAGTTTCAATCTTTTCTAATTTTTCTTTTGAAAACTTCTTTCTAAACTTTAACCATTTGTATGTATGATAGGGTAATTCTCTTAAAAGAAACCTGGCGTCAGAACCTTTAATATTGTAAATTTTTACATATTTATGAGGAATTAAATCCAAATCAACATCTCGTACTTTTTTTGGGTTGTCTAAATAATATTTCACGTTTTCCCAATGTGCCATACCAATAATAAGTAAAATCCTATGATATAATGGTGACATTTTTAAAAGATGAGCTGCCATATATTTTTCCCTAAGAATATCCTTTTCAGTATAATCATACTCTTTATCGAAATTTCCTTGATTTTTAAGAAAATCTTCTAAATTTATCTTGTCTTTAAGTGTATCTTTTTTTTCCTTAAATTCTTCTCTAAAGTATTCTGATATTTGCAGGTAAAACTTATTAAGGCCAATTTGGTTAATCGCATAATCATCCGGAAGTTTGAAACTAGGAGGTAAATACTCCGAGACTGAGAGATCTATGAATTCGATTGGAATATTATGTTCGAGACCAATTCGTATACTTTCTATTATAGAATCTCCCGGATCTATTGGTATATAATTCAATCTTTTTGGATTTAATGTATCAGCATAACCAATTAAAGATAAAAAAGGTAATCTTTCAATAGCCTCTAATACTTCATCTTGCATATTATTAGGTAATTCTACAGCGATTACATCCGGAAATACTTTAAATAACGCTGTACGAACCAATTTCGCAAATTCTATTCGCGAGTGAAAAGTGGGAATGACATAAATATTTTTAAATTTAATAAAGGGATTCTCATCCATGTGGATCTTTATCAGTCTTTTTTACAAATTTATCATAATAATCATTAACTTCATCAAAGTCTTTAAATACTTTAAATGAGATTGATTCATTTTGTTTTTTCAAAAACTCTTCATAATTTTCAGGTAAATATTTTAAAGCAGCCTCTTCTAATACTTGAATTACTGCGTTTTCTAATGTAATTTTTTCTATAATATCTTGGTTTTCTTTCTTCATCAATCTCGACTTAATATAATATCTTAAAATATTAATACCATCTCTCACAGTATAAGGTTCGTCATGCATATGAGCATTTTGAAGGAAATTTACGCAATATTCTAATATTTCCTCTGAAGCAAAGGGTAAATTGTAAATTAAAATCTTCTTTTCATCAATTTTATTTGGAAATTCTATAAAAATCTTAGGTTGTAGGCGAGATTGAATATATTCTGGAATTTCATATGTACTAGAATCAGCATTCATAGTGACACATAAGCGAAAATCTGCATGAGCGTAAATCCTTATACCCGCGATAATACTCTCAACGTAGCGTCTTTTATCCATCAATGGTGCTAATGACGCCCAACTTTTTTCACTCATCCTATTTCCCTCATCCAGTAAACATACACCCCCCTTTATCATAGCTGTTACTAAAGAACTAGCAACATAAGCTATTTTATTATCTGAAGCAATAACAGGACTGATAAGTAGATCTTCGGGGCGAGTATCCATTGTACATTGAAACATATATACATCTTTTCCTAATCTTCTTCCAGCTGCATAAGCAAGTGTCGTTTTGCCTACGCCCGGCTTTCCTAAAATTCGAGGATTTAATGGTAAATCATCCTTATCGACAACCATCCATGCTGCTTTTAATTGATTAATTAAATCATCATTTCCAACCCATTGCATATCAACCTGAGCTGGTTCAGATAACAATAGTTCTACATCTGAAATTGTTACTTTCTCTGGCATAATATTTCACATTCTATTCTACTAATAATGGTTATAATAGTTCACTATAATTAATTTTTCGAATGACAGTTGAAATAATAATTCGTAGCAGAGACATAAAAATCTCTTCTATAGCTCAAGTATAAAAGAAATGAATCTATCTTAACTATAATATATTAGAAAGGATTTATCAAGCTACGATGTCTGGGGATAATATTATCGTTTTAAAACTGGTTTTATTAGGTGATCCCGCAGTGGGTAAGACATCCTTGATAGATATGTATACTCAACACCGTTTTAAAGAAGATTATAAACCTACTCTTGGTGTTAATATAGTTTTAAAAGAAATTGATGAAATAGATGCTCAAATCCGATTAATTATTTGGGATATTGCTGGTCAAGAAAAATACGTTGTTTCGCGAAAAATGTTTTTTCATGGAGTTGTAGGAGCTCTATTTGTTTATGATGTGACTAGGGAGGAAACTTTTCGAAATGTAGAATCGAAATGGTTGAAAGATGCAAATGAATACGGCGAACAAGATTTATCACATGTTTTGATTGGAAATAAGATTGATTTAGAAAGTTCAAGAATAGTGTCGACCGAGATGGGAAAAGAACTTGCGGAAAAAATAAATGCAAGTGATTATGTGGAAACGAGCGCTAAATACGGAGATAATGTAGAAGAAGCATTCAAGAAATTAGTTAGTAAGGTTTTAGAAAATTTAAGGGTTGAATATTAATTAACTATACCATTTAAGGGGGTTAAATTGAAGAGTATTGAAACTAGAAGTGAACGAATAATTATTGGAAAAGTAGAACCTGATGAGGATTTAATGGATTCTATTATTAAAATGGTAAAAAAACATAATATTAAATCTGGATTCATCAACGGTATTGGAGCATTGAAAAAATTTACACTAGGCTATTTTGAAATTGATACTAAAAACTATAAAATGGAAACCTTTAACGAAAATGTTGAATTGATAACGTGTATGGGAAATATAACTTATAAGGATGATGAACCAATTATTCACTTGCACGTATCTTTAGGAAGAAGAGATTATAGTGTAATAGGTGGGCATTTAAGTAAACCAAGTATCGTTTCAGTTACTGGAGAGGTGAATATATTTGAGACAGATAAAAAATTTTATCGTGCAAATGATCCTCAATTTGATTTGTCACTTTTAAACATATGAGAATAGGTTGATCATTAATGGGAGAAGAAAAAAAGAGAGAATGGGCATTAAAGTTGGCTATATTAGGAGATCCCGCAGTAGGAAAAACCTCCTTAATTGATAAATATATTACTGATTCATTTAATGAGAATTACCAACCAACACTTGGCGTTAATATTGTTACAAAAGATATTAATATACAAGAGATAAATTCTGATATTCGTCTTCTATTATGGGATATCGCTGGACAAGCTAAATATGAGTTAACACGTAAGATGTTTTTTCAAGGATGCTCAGGTGCATTATTTGTTTACGATAAAACGCGTTATTCAACATACGAGCATATAACATCAAAATGGCTTGAAGATTTTATAAAATTTAGTAAATCTAATGGAGTCTGTATTTTGATTGGTAATAAATTAGATTTGAAGGACTCAATTAAAGTTTCGTCTGAAGAAGGTAAATTATTATCTCAAAAGATTAACGCAGCTGATTTTGTTGAAACAAGCGCGAAATATGGAGAAAATGTTGAGATGGCGTTTAAAAAGTTAGTTTTGCATATATTAAATAGAAGTGGTACTAAAGTCAAATTAAATTAATAAAAAAATTAAATACATTAAAAATGCACATTATTAAATTTAATAGAAATGATTGGAGATTATAAAGGGTTTGTAAAGAACAAGGTTGTCATAGCGCTTCTCCAAGCATATCATGACATCCTTGATTATGATGGAATGAAATCAA
>Ga0307378_10007932_pt1 | contig 14212 bp, 19 predicted proteins | sample UN1MG_FD_202238 | JGI IMG/M metagenome (GOLD analysis project Ga0307378, IMG submission 202238) | Soil microbial communities from Risofladan, Vaasa, Finland - UN-1 | ecosystem: Environmental > Terrestrial > Soil > Coastal area > Acid sulfate soil | place: Finland: Risofladan, Vaasa | collected...
GAAAGAAGTAGCAATATATGATACTCAAACATTTAATGAAGGCGCTACGACACCGTTCTGAGCGAAGGCTATTTTTCAAAACCCAGCACACAGCACTGCCTGAGCAGCTGCATCTTGTTGCAGTGTTCGCGTTGACGATTGACGGCGAAGACACTGGCTTTCAGTTTGGCGACTGTGTCATTGTCACTGATCCAGTGTGGTGGGATGAACACCGGGAGTCAGTGTTGAGCAAGCATGTCGTGTTGTATGACGGCAATGATCCAGAAGACGAAACCCTGAAATTCCCAGAAAAAGTAGAGGGTGAAGCATAATGTTCGAATTTTATGCTGCCGGCGAAATAGAAACACAACACGGCATCTATCACCCTCGATATTCAATTGAGTATGTGCGATACGAAATGCTACTAAGCGGGTATTTCATGCTAACAATCGAGCTACCTTGGTATTTCCGCTGGGACGAGAATGCTTATGTGCAGCTTGACGAAAGCTGGCACTTTACAAGAGCGGAACATAATTACGGATACAGGTGGCGATGGGGTTGTTTGCCGGGCGGGACGTTCGCTGGTCGCAAAGATATAGTTGAGGCGGCATTTGGTGGCAAGCGTAGTGCTGGGGACTCAATGAGTTGCGACTATCCGTGGTTGGAAGACATCGAAAGCACAATTGACACCCTGTATGATGACATTCGCTCCGACGAGCGAGTGGCTGAAATCGAGAAAAGCCATCAGCAAAAACTCGACAGTATTATGAAAGCACAGCGGGAGGTTGATGGCAGGGTTATGGACGCTAAAAAGATGCAGCACGAAGCGTTAACAACTATCAAACAGGTTGAAATTCCTGTTGGTAGCGATATGCCAAACATTCCTGCAAAACGGTTTTCACGCTTTCAGGTTGAGATTGCGAACGGCAAGTCCGGTGTTTACTTTCTTTATCAAGGCTCTGAAGTGATCTATGTCGGTCGCAGCAAGAACATTGGACAAAGGCTTAGCGGACATGATAACAAGCCACACGACTCGTTTGCATTTATTGAAATGTGTGAATTTGAAAGCAATGTAGCTGAGCTGTTCTATATCTGGCGGTTACGACCATCGTTAAATTCCCAAATCCAACGTGCAAAAAAAGGTGAAGCATGACAAAGATTGAATGCCCAGAAAATAAGAAGCTGGAAGCAGGCTGTAATACGTTTGTTGATATGTATGAAACCGAGCGAAAAAAGGTGGTGGATGAAGCACGCAACCTGAACATGATCGACAGAAACACGATGTATGGGATGCTCCTAAAGGCGCACTTACGGATCAGTGAGCTGGAACATGCAGTAGAGGGGTTTCGGGAGTGGGCAAAAAAACAAGAAAAAACACCAAAGAAGTAATTGACAGTCAGTGAACTGTGTGTACTATGTAGACAGTTACTTACACACACAGTTAAAAGGAAACAACAAATGGCAGCTAAAACAAAAGCCACTCCACGGCGACAGTATCAAAAAGTCAGCAAGATAGAACAAGCAAGGCAGTACGTTACAACGCTGACAGATGAACAATTGAATTTGCCAATCAAAAAACTGATGGCAATGGCTCATAAAAACAAAGTTCCCAAGATGGCAGATACGACATGGTCGTCAATCCGAGTTAAGGAGCGAAGCAAGCGGGCGGGTGGGTCGAACGGAGCAGTTGTCGGTAGCGACGTGCTGTCACAACTGACGGATGTCAAGAGAATGGCCGACAAGTTTGGTGGACTTGGCAATCTCAAGCGACTAATAATCACACTGGAGAAACTGCAATGATTAAGCGTAAGAAGGCTCGAACAGAGGCTCAATGGAAGAAGCTGGTTGGCAGCGATTACATTGATTCACTCAATGAAATCGTAGACGAGCTGTTCGAAATGGCGTATCGGCGCAAATGGAATTGGGGCCGGTTCGCTGACGCCGCAGGGGTAAACTACCAAACTGTGAAAAATCTTGGCACAAAAAAGACAAGATTGCCACAATTCAGGACAATCCTGTTCCTTTGTGAAGCACTCGGTGGAACCTTGGGGTATAAAAAAGGTCGTGGTGGCAAAGTGTCGCTCAAAATCACTTGGACACCAGAATTGATGGCTGGTCGTCGGTACGACAAATCACTGTTCAGCACTGCAGCGTAAGCGGTGCGGCAAGTATGGAGGGCTGATCTGATGGACAAGTCACTGAAGGCGCTACAACTGATGCTTCACAACCAGTATGGGATTGAGGTTAGAAAATCGGAGCTGTTGCGATATGCAGTTTCAGAACTGGACATGTTTGACTGGGACTGCAGCTCAAAGAGCTTGAGTGAGTTTTTTGATGCCGCCACCAGACCAATCGCCCTTGAGGATACTGCTGCTGAGATTGTGGACTGGATGGTGCCATCGCTTGATGACGACGGAGAAGAATGGGTGCCAGACATCGACGGCTAGAGTGGGTTTTTCCATCCTTATCAGCAAACCGCGTGTTGAGGTCGCCAAATCTCATGGTAGACTGACCAGTACCAAGGAGGGCTGTGTCGGTCGCAAGACCATCTTCGTCTCTAACGATCAAGGAGTGATCGCATGCGCATTAGAAATCTGCCCGCGCCATTTGTCTCATCGTTTGACATGCTGGGGCGAGATTTGTCATGTGTCCGTGTTTCACTGGCACAGTCCCTTTTTTTCATTCTTGACAGGAAACAGGGAACGAAATGGCAATAGAATATAGCTTCGTATTTCACGATGTTGACAACCCAACCCCCGGAGTCCTTACGCCCTATACAGTCACAGCATTTGCCAATGGTTCTCCACTCGTTGGTCTGGTTGTGACCTACATTACTGGCGACTACTACAAGGTAGATGTCACCGACACGCTGCTGGACGCGGTCCACTCGCTGTACATAAATGTTACCACGACTCACACGGTCAACTTTGAAGACCAAAGCTTTTTCCATACAGACGGCGAAGCGATTGCCACGCAAATATTAACAGCATGGCAGACGCTTGCATCAACATTCGACTGTCCAAGCTGTTAGTGGTTAAAAAAAATGGTTTGCAATCCGTTTTGTGCGTCAGTAATTCAGCTTGACTTTAAGTTACAGTCATGCCAAAGGTGCCTCGCAACCAGTTCTTGCGACTGTAACTGTTGCTGCGTCTATCCGACAGTCAATGCCAACACGTTGCTGCGAACTCTGGTTAGACAGTGCATTGGAACGACAAAAATTCCAATGCCATTTAACGTATGCGTCGATTGGTGGGCGCAACTGCCGGATTGTTCGACTGTATCTAGCGGAGGCAACTCAAATTGCGAACCGTGGTCATCGCTGCCAGAATGCCAAGGCGGTGGTCAGTGCCTCAATTTTGATCCGTGTATGCTTGGTGGATTCGCGGGGCGAATGGCACAGCTAAACTGCATTGCACCGGAAACAGTATTTGAATTGTTTGTTCGCGCAAAATACTGCATTGGAGGTTCGATTTGCCAGACGGTGGTCGAATCGCGAATTGTCAAAATGGGAACGTCGTTGGTCAATTCAGCGCCAAGCCCACAGGCTGTTAATGTTTACAACTTTGGGTTGAGAGAAGAATTCATACCGTTAAAAGCTGCGGCGATAGATACTGCCGGACTTGTGTTTCCATGTAACAGTTTGGATATATGTTGGGTTTGCGACCGGTTTCAATTCCCACCGACTGGCGCTTCTGGCAGCGCCACTGTATCGGTTCCGGGGCAACAAAACACTGGTTGCCAAAACGAGGTTGGTGATGACATTATTATTCAATTGTCTCACAACAAGGCGGGAACAGAAATCAATGTAAGTATGTATGGGGAAGTCATTGAAACTGTTTTATGCGCAGAAGTTGCTGGTTGCAAAGAAGTCACGTTTGATGGCACATTGATCAGGTTAGGATCAAACTGCCCTCCGTGCGTGGAAGAACTTACATGTCAAGCAGCGTTCCGTGGTTGGAAATGTGGCCCAGCATGCTCCAATGCTGAAAGTGATTGCCAAACTGACTATTCAAACCCACATGGCGATTATGCGTGGAACAAGTGCTGGAATGGTTCTGATACGGACACAACAATGGTCTTGTACACCATACAGGATGAACAAGACCCTCCTTGGGATGTGTCAACAACGTCTGGTGTTGCAGATGGTTACTCAGACTGGAAAGAAGGCGAAATACGAACATTTGTCATGGAGGTAACGCCCCACATGGCTAATCCGTTTGCAAAACCAAATCACGGCGGTGGTGCAATTTCCATGACACTGACAAGCGATCAGAACTTGCAGTTGATTTGGACTATTATGCCACCAATTGCCACACTGATTGGTGGTGCAAATGCATTCGACCCTCGTACACAGGTTGGGTTTACTATTGCCGAAGGTGACGGTGCATACGGATTGTATGCGATTTCAGTCAGGATGATTGTTTGCCCAGACAGTTTAATTGACGGTTCGTTTCAGGGAAATCAGGATTCTGCAATGTATAGCAGGCATCAAGTACCAACAGAGTTTTAGCAAAGATTAAAAACAATGGCAATTCAAGACAAAGCAACATTAAAAAGTTACGTTCAAACTCCTCGTGGTCGCGACAAGCGCGCAACAATACCTACAGAAACGCAATTTGGCGACATTATTGATTCATTCTCTGAGTTACCTGAGTATGCCGTAGCTGGGCTACCGGCAGCCGCAGACAACTTTAAGAAGATCGTGTATGTATCCGATGGTGCGGCGGGAAGTCCGGTACTGGCGTTCAGCGACGGAACAGACTGGTTGCGAAGTGACACGCTCACAGCTGTATCGGCAACTTAGATGCCCACCAAACTTTGTCCAGAGTGCTACAAAAAGGTTGACGCAAAAACCAACCCGAAAATGTTTTGTCAGCAGTGTCGAGAGAAGTATGTCACAAGAAATGTTCGAAAAAAGACTAGCCGCGCGACCGCAACCACAAAACACAAGGCCGACAGTAGATGGTCGGGTACCACTGGTATCAGGAAGACCGCGTTGGCAAGAGATTGCAATGCCTGCGCCGTATGCTCACTCATTGGGCGCGGATACCCCAGTGAATCGCATCAGGTCGATCACATTGCTCCGCGACATGCCAGACCTGACCTGCGATGGACTTTAGACAATTTACAGACACTTTGCTTGGCGCATCACAGCCAAAAAACATGGCGAGAAGAACGGTATGGTCGAGTAGTTGACTGGAATGTGCTGAGAAATCGCCGAATAATTACTGGTGAACCACATTTGATCAACAGAAGCTACGAGCTTGGCCTGCTAACTGACGTGGAGATATGGGATTTGGGAAAGACTGAACTGGACCAGCGAGCAGTATCGCTCGCAACAATGCAGGCGCGGGTGAAACAGCTGCAGGAGGATGATGGTTGCGAATCAGTTACGTTCGTCATGCACGACGAAACGGCGGCATTTAACTGTGCGAAAAAGGTTCGCGGATGGTTATTACATTTAAGATAGGAGGCGGGTATGGCTAGTACACGAGGAAGACCGAAACCAACAACAATCAAGCTGCTGGACGGCACGTACCGGGCAGACAGGCATGGTTTGCCAGAAACTGAACCGGCTGGAGAGGTCATCAAGCATGGCACTCCGCATCCAGAGATATTGAGCGACCCTCGCACAATTGAAATCTGGCGAACACTACTGCTGGAAAGTCCAGAAGGTGTTTATACAACAGCAGACATTGACGCGATGATTGAATACTGTCGCACCAAGTTTGCTGCTGAACGCGCGTGGGCAATGGTGGAGCAATCAAAAAACATGCAGTACGTTGATTCAGCTGGAAATCCACGACGCATCCCAGCGATTCAAATCCTGAAAGATTGCCGGGAAGGGATGCTGAAATTTTGGTCAAAGTTTGGGAAAACTCCATCAGATAGAATTGGAATGAACATCTTGCCTGTAAAAAACAACGGCATGGCTTCCAGAAAGCGTAAAAGCAACGGTTAATGAAACGTGATCCACAAACAACCGAATTGACAAAGCGATGGTGTCGCAACAAGTCAGACGAATATGCCGTTAAGGATGGCTATTGGTTTGATCTGGAACGCGCCAGCTTTGCAATTTGGTGGATCGAATCGCACATTGTCTTGTACGAAGGCAACAACGCTGGCGAACCGCTGCGCCTGAAATCGGCTGCCGACGAGCCAGAATGGGAAATCCCAGACTACTTTGACTGGGAGGATGAATACATCCATGACCTGTTCAGTGAGCGGCAGGAGTGGCACCTTTCCCAAACAGAAAACGGCCACTTCATGGACTGGCAGTATGAAGTGATCAGCCGGATATTTGGGTGGGTGCATCAAAGCGAACACTTCAGTCAGGTGGTGAGGCGGTTTCGTGAGGCAGGGGTATTCGTAGCCAAGAAGAACAAAAAGTCGCCCACGATGGCCGCGACCGCGATGTATCTTGCGTTTGGCGATGGTGAACCGGGTAATAATGTAATGCTGGCTGCCAAAGACGGCGCTCAGGCTCGGATGATCGGCGCACAGCATTGTGTGCAAGCCTACGAGCAAAGCACCAAGTTGCGTGAATCGCTAAAACTAAACAAGAACCTAATGCAGCTGACAGACAAAAACAGCAGATCAAGACTGTTTCCACTGTCAAGTTCCAACACCAGAACGCAAGCAAGCAAAGAAGGTTTGAACGGTAGCATAGTCGTGGACGAAACTCACGTTGTTGACAGAGCGTTCGTCGATATCATCAGTCGTGCTGGCATCAGTCGGGCAGAACCACTGTTCTCGACATGGTCAACTGCCGGTATCGACAACTCAGGTTTTGGTCGCGAATGGTTTGACTATGGGTTGCGGATTCAGAGTGGCGAAGTCAGGAACAACGCGCACTTTTCATACGTTGCTGCAATTCCACAAACGGCAACTGACCATGAAATCCACGCGGACCCACTGGGCCATATAAAGATGGCAAACCCGGCATACGGACATACCATCGACCCAGCAGAAGTCATGGCTGATTACGACCGATCAAAGATATCGCCGTCAGGGTTCGCAAAATTCAAAATGTATCGTCTCAACCAGTGGACTGCTGCAGAAACGACGTTCATCAAAGAAACAAGCTGGAGCGAATGTGGCGATGACATTCGCATCGAAGATTTTGAGGGGAAGACGTGCTGGTGCGGATTGGATATTGCCAGCACTCGCGACCTGACGTGTTTCACAATGATTTTTGATGTTGATGGCATCCCCTACGTGTTCACCGATTCGTGGATGACACGCATGCGAGCCAATGAAGAAAATGAGATCGTGCCGTATCTTGGCTGGTCAAAGACGGTGTCGGCACAGCTGACGCTACTGCCGGGACAGGTGATCAATGAAGACTTGGTGTTCAACGACATCAAAGCGCGGGCAGAGCAGTTTAACATTCGAGAAATCCACTTCGACCCCAATAAATCACGGCATTTGCTGAAACTGATTGAGGAAGACTTGGGGATCGAAATGGTGATTTTCAGGCAATCAACAAGAGAGTTCTCGCCGCACCTTGATGCGATGGAACGACACATTCTTGAGGGAACGCTGCGACACAACAATAATCCTGTAGTGTTGGAGCATTTGCGAAACGCCCAGTGTTACGAAGACAAGCATGGCTACAGAATGCTTGTGAAGCCAGAGCTGGGTGGCGAACACAAGAAAATCGACGCCGCAGTGTCAATGGTAATGGCAATGCGGGGCTGGACGTTACGATCACCTGAAGCGGCTGCGATTGGATCGTCCTATGCTAATGAAGAACTACGCAAAATATTCTTTTAATCTGCCGAGTCAGAAAAATGCAGCCACAAATTAACGGTCAGATATACGGTCCAGACGGACAGATATTAAACCGCATCAGCAACTCTCCATTTCCAGAATGCGGCGCAAACATTCTTGAGGATGACGGCAAAACAGCCATCTATCGTTGGTTGATGCGCGAACTTGGCAGCAGCAATCAGAAAAGCGAGTCTGGAGTCACCGTTGACACCAAGAACGTGATGGGACTGTTCCCAGTATTCAGGTGCATCAACATTATTGCCGGGATCATTGCCAGCACAAACTGTTTTCTTTACGCCAAAGGTCCGAACGACTCACGCGACATACAAACCGACCACGATGCGTTCAATCTTGTTCTGCACAGACCTTCCAGCATGATGAAAGCGCGAAGGTTCAAACACACATTGGCAGTACACGCCTTGCTGCTTGGCAACGGGTTTGCAGAAATCGTCACTGATGGAAAAGGAAATCTGCGGGAGCTGGTGCTGCTAGACCCGCTCAGAATCAGCTTTGGGGAGATAAAGGACAAGGAAACAGGCGAAGAACGGAAAGTTTACCTTGAAGCTCCAGAAATTGACGACATAGAAGAATCAAGGGAAATTGCACCAGAATCAATCATCCACATTGCAGGAGTGACATGGGACGGAATCACTGGTTTGGATGTAGTCCGGTGCTTGGCAGACGAGTTTGGTCATGCAATAGCGATTAGAAACTATGCCGCCAAGTATTTCGTCAACTCAGCGCACGTCGCCGGATATTTCACAATCCCGATTGGCTTTGATCACACATACATCAAAGATTTCTTTTCGGCGATGACTGAACATACAACGTCAGTCCAGCATGGTGCCACGAAAGCGCTGCCGCTATTTGACGGGGTTAAGTTCCAGCCAGCGACGAATGATCCAGAGAAATCACAGTTGCTTGAAAGTCAGGATTCTATTCCACGTAGGCTGGGAACCATTTTTGGTGTTCCACCACACCTGTTGGGAGACAAGCAATCCAACAGTTATTCCAGTCTGGAAGAAGAAGTCAGGGGTTTTACCTTATACACGTTGAACGACTGGTTCAATGAATTTGAAACTGAATTCAACTTCAAATTGTTGACTAAGGCTGAAGAAAAATCAGGATACTATTTTGAATTCAACCGCACAGCATTGCTGTCAGCAGATTCTGAAACGATGGCTCAGATGATTCGGGAAGATGTCAATGGCGGAATCGTGACACCAAACGAAGGTCGCCGCAAGAAAAACATGCCAACGATACCGGGCGAAGAAAACGATACGCTCAGGCTTCCACGGAACATTGTTGGCAACGAACGGGCATTCACCCGGTCAACGACCCAAAACAACGCGCTTCGCGAATCAATCACCACACTCGCTGTCAGTTCTGCAACCAGAATGTGCGAAAGGTTGAGTAAATCATTTCAACGGGCAGTTAAAAACAGCACTGAAAACCAGTGGTTGACTACAATCTCATCAAAGGATGGGAAAATCGTCAACGACAACCTGTACCCAATCGCCATGACAGCGTGGCGAGCAGGATTCTGCGAGGTGCCGAGACAGGATATCGGTGAATTGTTTATTGACATGTTCATTGAGAAATTGTCAGACAAGGAAGTGGTAGCAGAAGCTGTTGAAGCAGTGCCAGAACAGTTTGCATTTCACATTGGAGTTTTTGATTTGAAAGAGGAATTCGATGCTAACAAGAAAAAAAATTAACATAAAACGAAAACTTCGCGCCGCCTTTCGTGGTGAGTCGGCGCCGGTTGATCAATGCGAGCATGATAAGTCTCGTCAAATCGCAGGGATGTGGTTTTGTTTGAGGTGCGGTACTGACTTGCCAACTGAAGCGAAAGAACTGCCTCACGTTCCCGATCCAGTCGTTGAAACAATTGCCGAACCGATTGTATTGGATGTTGTAGAAGTTACCGTCATTGCATCAGAGCTTGGTGAAACTGAAACAGAAACAGGGAGTGTTTAACATGGCTGGTGAATTGTTTATTTATGACGAAATTGGACCGTTCGGGATTACTGCAAAAGAAGGTGTTGATTTTCTCGCTGCTAACCCCGGCGATGTTGTTGTTAGGATCAACAGTCCGGGTGGATGCGTGTTTGAGGGTTTGGCGCTTTATAATGCGCTCAAGCAGCACGACGGAAACGTCAGAGTTTTGATTGATGGCCTAGCAGCGTCGGCGGCGAGCTTCATTGCGATGGCTGGCGACACTGTCGAAATGCACGAAGGATCGTTCATGATGATCCACCGAGCCTTCGGTATGGGGATTGGTAACTCTGAGGATTTCGACGAGTTAGCTGGCATGCTCCGCAAGATTGACGCATCCATCGTTAAGACTTATGCCAACAAAACAGGCATTGAAAACGCTGTAATCAACAAATTCATGTCTGACGAGACGTGGTTTGACAGTGATGAAGCCGAGGAGAAAAGGTTTGTTGACAAGGTAATTAAGATGAAGGCTAACAGCCAGATCATGAATGCTGAATGTCTGGAGCGGTTCAACTACAAAAACGTCCCGACTGCGCTGTTTGGTCACAAATCAGGCGCAAACGGAACAACGACGGTACCTGAAGCTGTGCTGAACATGCGGAGTTTGTCACGGAATCGCAAGCTGAATCTAAAGAAGAAACTGGTTTGATCCCAAAATAATCGACGGATTAACTTCGTATGAAGTTGCACCCCCCCATTCAGGGGGTATAATCCGATCAGTCTCTCGCCCGAGCGCGATGTACGTTTACACTTTTTCAAAATGTGTTGGCGATCGCGCAACGGTGCGTCGTTCTCGCTGGCACGGAAGTCATTAAATTGCCACGGATGGCAGGAGAACGATCCATGAGTCAAACGATCCAGCAGAAAAAGCAAGAGCGAGAACAGGTTTTGCAAGAAATGCAGAAGCTGAATGATCTTGCGGACAGCGAAGCTCGCGACCTTACTCCGGATGAAACCAAAGAGTATGGGTTGCTTGAAAATCGCTTCGACACCCTGACTGCTTCTATCAATCGTCAGGAAAAAGCAGTAGCGCTAAATGCTGTTGTTGCTTCATCACCAGAACCATCAAAAACTGGTAGTAACATTACCCCCTCCAATGGCGTCATGCCAGCTGGAAACGGAACCACAGTTGGTGCAACCGTCAGGGTCAAAAAAGAAGAATATGCGGACGATCCAAAGGGTGGCTTCCGCGACATCGTTGATTTCTGTAAGTCGCTGCAGGATTTTGGACAGTGTTTTGGTCAAGGTCGGCTGCAACAGTTCAATGATCCACGCATGAAGCGGCTAACGCCAATCTTCAATGCAGACTGCGACGACACCTGCTTCACGACCACGGATGACTCATCCGGTGGGGCATGGATTCCAGAAGGCATTGCTGGAGAGATTATCTCCCGCGATCCATTGCTGCCAACAGCGGCAATGAGTACGGCCAAGCGGACGATGGATACGGTAGTCGTACCATTTCGCTATCGCGTTGACAGCGATCATCGCACAAGTTTCACGGGTGGTCTGACCGTTGGTCGTCACGCTGAAGCATGTTGTGAAATCGCAAGTCGCAACAAGTACGGCAAGTACAACCTGACTGCCTACACTCAGTTTGCAATGGCATGTGCCTCTCAGGAACAGCTTGAGCGCGCTCCAACTGCATTCATCGAAGACATTGCTGACAGTTTCAACATCGAGTTTGAAGCTGCACTTGTCCGCGAACGATTGTTTGGTACTGGTCAGGGCGAATACTTTGGTGTTCTTGACGACTCCAATAAGTCGTTGGTTCAGGTGACACGGGAAACTGCCGGCACCGTCACGCTTGACGACATCTATGGGATGGAAGAACGTCACTGGGGTTCGATGGCAAACAAAGTCTGGATGGCAACTCTTGGCGTTCAGAAGGTGTTGAAAACCTTGCAAGACGCGAACTTGTCATGTTGCTCTAACTTCGCATACCAAGCGATTGGCGGGCCAGCGTGGGCGCACGGAACGCTTGACGGCATTCCGATTGTGTTCACTGAATTCTTGCCTGACATGGGCAAGGTTGGTGATATTGGCCTGTATGACTGGTCGCAGTACATCGAAGGTGTTTATCGAGGGTTGCAATCTGCATCGTCGATTCACGCGAAGTTTGAGTGCCATCAGTCGCTGTTCAAATTCTGGAGAACAAATGCTGGTCGTCCGGCATGGAACGATACTCTTATTCCAGCGTGTGGAAATGAGAGCGCTGCGTTCACGCTGTCTCCATTCGTAGTCCTCACTGGTGATCCGGCAGATTGCTGCCAGCCGTAATGTGAGCGTTGTGTTTCAATAACTATTTAGAAGGCATATAATCATGGCTCAAACTTGTGCAACAGTTGTGAAATACCAGCTGCTCCAAAAAAACTGTAAAGAGACGGTTACAGGCGTCACGGCTACGGAAGTATTCTTGGCCGCCTGCTGCCCGCTCGACGAATACCAGAACGTCTGGGTTCAGATTTCCCCAGCTGTTGCGGCGACGAATGCAAATCGACCAACGACAATGAGTATCTACGGAAGTGTAGATGGTGGTTCCGATTTCCTGATCGCTGATAAGTGCATTCCAGCCGACAAACCGGCATGGACTGGTTTCATGAATCTGGAAATTGACATGGAATCAATTGGCGCTGCAAAGCGAGAAGCTGGCGTGTGTAAATTTGATTGCATCAACGTCGGCTTCACTGGTGAAAACGCAGTTGACTACGAGGTAACTGTATTTATGCTGAATCCGAGTGTTAGCAATGCGGACTTAAACCAAGAGCAATTCACGGTATAACCGACGATCCCGCTTCGACATGTCACCGGGGATGGCCGCCCGCGCCCGATCCGGTGACGTGTTTTAATTCGTGATGCGACGTGCGTTCCGTGCTGGAGCAAACAAATGCAAATCATTGAATTGCTAAACCTTTTCAAGTTGATCCCAAAATTGTTGTCACCAATGACAGCAAGATGTTGGGATTTGTCTTTACCCTCACCAAAAAAGCAAGGAGTAGTTGTGCGTTATTTAATTGCGTTAGCAGTCGTAGCAATGATGGGCAGTGTTGTTCAGGCTCAGGATTGCGGAGTGGCGGCAGTCATCACATACAAAGCAGTACAAACCACACGAGCTGTCACGAAGATGGTGCCAAAAGTGGTTTACGAACCAGTAACAACTTGTGAAACAGTTACGACACTTGTTCCTGTAATGGAATGTCGCGTTGTCACTGTGGAAAAAGTCTGTTGCGAAACTAAGACATCACATCTGAAAAAGGCACAAGTACGCCGAGCTGCAAGATTGGCTGATCGAGCATCGCGAGCTGCGTGTCGAATACGATAAAGGAAACGAAGGAATGACAACAAATAAGCAAAAAATAACATTCACAGTAGTCGGGCTGGTCCTGATTGCACTGGCAATCGTGGCAATTCGGTATTTATAGGTCCTATGACAGACCTACAAATAATCCCGATTCTATTAGCCGCCATTGGGACGCTTTCTGGGGTTATTGGCTTTTTGTACCTGCAAATTTCCCGGCGACTGGAGTCGTGCGAGAAGGATCGCGAAAAATTGTGGGCTGAAATTCTACGGCTGGGTGGGAAAAAAGATGGAAACTAAAATTGTCACGATGATTTTGTGCATGTTGGCGACGGTGACTGTCAAGGCACAAGAGCCACGTGTCATCAAGGTGAGGATGGACCGGGACGTGGTGTCTCACAACACAAACAACGAGTTTTTGCGGCAAAATCTGATTGCCGGTTTGCAATTGTGGGCTGATCAGACTCAAGCGAACGTGCGATTCGAGGTGGTCGATTCTGGCGGTGCGAACATCCGAGTCCGTAACAAGGAAGTCTATCTAGGCTACGGCACATACAACAAACCGGGGGAACCAAAACAACATTGGGCTTCACCGGCATATGCTCAAGGGTCCACGATTTGGATTCACCATGGGCAAATTCCAAAACATCACTCAAACCGAGAGCCACCGGCGGCGTTTGCATTCCAGTTCAATTCATTCAAAACAGATCGACTTTGCACCATTCTTTTCGGTCATGAGTTTGGACATACAACACTAGGCACGAAACGACCGCACACAACCGCAAGGTGTCTGATGAATCCTAACGGAACCGACGACAACCTGTGTACTGGAACAGTGCGAGCGTTTGAAGGTAGATACGGGATTCGACCAGAACCATCGCCACCTCCAATTGATTCAAACACAAGGCTGCATCATTGGGAATTTGTGCTCACGTCTGGTGTGGTGACACTTCGCAATGCAGATGGAACAGCAGGCGAAACGGTTTTCATTCGCGGGCCGACGACGATCACAGGAACGGGTGGCGTGCTGCGAAGTACCGCAGTGCAAACCACGTTTGCAGAACCGGACGCAGCTGAGGTTTTCGATTCACCACCACTCGGAACGATAGGGTTTTGAAATGGATAATGTAAGTAAACGTGTAATAGACTGGCTGGCGATTG
>Ga0307378_10007933_pt1 | contig 14212 bp, 15 predicted proteins | sample UN1MG_FD_202238 | JGI IMG/M metagenome (GOLD analysis project Ga0307378, IMG submission 202238) | Soil microbial communities from Risofladan, Vaasa, Finland - UN-1 | ecosystem: Environmental > Terrestrial > Soil > Coastal area > Acid sulfate soil | place: Finland: Risofladan, Vaasa | collected...
CGCGCTCCGTCGAGAAATCCGAGCTCGACGAGCACCACGACTCCGAGCACCACGCCACCGAGGCCTTCGACGAGGCGGCATGTTGCCTCCGCAGTTCCCCCCGTTGCGAGGACGTCGTCGACGATCACCACGCCCTGGCCGGCGCCCACCGCGTCGAGGTGCGCCTCGAGCGAATCCGAGCCGTACTCGAGCTCGAAGCTCTCGGTCCGAGTCGCCCGAGGCAGCTTGCCGGGCTTGCGGACCGGGACGAATCCCGTGCCGAGCTGGCGAGCGACGGGCGCACCGAAGATGAAGCCGCGGGCCTCGACGCCGACGATGGCCGACGCACCGAGCGGCTCGGCCAGCGCCGTGAGGTCGCCGACTGCTGACTCGAACGCGGTGGCGCTGCTGAGGATCGGTGTGATGTCCTTGAACACGATGCCCGGTTCGGGGAAGTCGGGCACATCGCGCAGATGCCCGATCCACACCGAGGTCATCGACGTTTGCCCTGCTTTCGCGGGCGAGCCGGAATCGCCCGACCCGACAGCGTCGGCGCGGTCCCCGAGCCCACCTTCGCCGTGCGGCCTTCGCCGTCGTTTCGGTCGTCGTCGTTGCGGGCCTTGCGGGCCTCGGTACCTTCGAGCCGGGCTCGGATCGACCGGTACTCCGGCTCTCGCTCCTTCAGCCAGGCGACCAGCGGCGTTGCCACGAAGATCGAGCTGTAGGCCCCGCTGATGAGGCCGACGAGCAGCGCGACCGAGAACTCCTGCAGGGTCACCGCCCCGAGGATGAAGGACCCGACGATCAGCATCGCGAGGATCGGCATGATCGAGGTGAGCGTGGTGTTGAGCGACCGCATCAGGACCTGGTTGAGCGACAGGCTCATCATCTCGGTGTAGGTCATCTTGCCCGCCAAGCCGGACCGGTTGGCGTTCTCGGCGACCTTGTCGTAGACGACGATCGTGTCGTAGAGCGAGTAGCCGAGGATGGTGAGGAATGCGATGACCGTGGCCGGAGTGACCTCGAATTGGAACAGCGCGTAGACCCCGACACAGATGATGAGGTCGTGAAGAACCGCGACGAGTGCACCGACGGCCATCTTCCACTCGAGCCTGATCCAGATGTAGGCCGAGATCAGCACGAAGAAGACGATCAGCGCACGCAACGCCTTGCTCGATATCTCCTCACCCCAGGTCGGACCGACGGTCGACACGCTGACCTCGGCTCGCTCGACCCCCGCCAATTCGGCCAGCGCATCGGTGATCTCGTTGCGCTGGACGTCATCGACCGTCTCGGCCTGCACTCGCAACGTGTCGTCACCGACGATCTGGATCTTGGCGTTCTCCTCACCCAGCGGACGCAGGACGTCGCGTGCGTCGGCAACCGTGACCCCCGGGGCCGGCACCTCCCAGGCACTCCCCCCCTCGAAGTCGATGCCCAGGTTCAACGTGAGACCGAAGATGGCTCCGAGGCTCAACACCACCAACAGCACCGACACCACCGCCCCGCGCTTCCACAGCTTCGGGAAGTCGATGTCGTTCTCGAACGATGCGAGCTTGTTGATGATGCTCACGAGCTGCACTCCGCGACTGCTCGGGCCGCAACGTGCAGCGTCCTTCGTTGGTCGGAGATCGTCACGCCGGCACCGCCTCGGGCTCGGCTTCGGGAGGGGCGGGCAGACCGAACCACCGGTTGCGATCGGCGAATCGAGGACTCTTGGCGAGCATCACGGTGAGCGGCCTCATGAAGAAGTAGCTCGCGACGAGGTCGAGCAGGGTCGCGAGGCCGAGGTAGAACGCGAACCCGCGCACCGGACCCACCGTGAGCGACCACAGCACCGCAGCACCGATGAGCGAGGCGATGTCGGCCTTGACGATGGTCGAGAACGCGCTCGCGAACGACCCATCGACCGAGCTCCGCAGCGTGCGGCCGCGCGACACGTCTTCCTTGAGGTGTTCGTAGAAGACGACATTCGAGTCGACGGCGACGCCGATGGACACGATGATGCCGGTGACCCCGGCCAGGGTCAGCGCGAGGCCACGGTTCTCACCGAGGTAGCTGATCACGACCCAGAGCAGTGATCCCGACAGGGCGAGGCTCAGCATGGCCACCACACCGAGAAGTCGGTAGTACGCGATCATGTAGATGGCGACCAGGAGCAGGCCAACGATTCCCGAGATGATGCCGGCGTCGAGCGCATCCTTGCCGAGCGTCGCCGACACGGCTTGGGTCTGCTGAGGGACGAGCTCGACGGGCAGTGCGCCGAACTTGAGCACGAGCGCCAGGTCCTTGGCCTCGCTCTCGGTGAAGCTGCCCGAGATCTGGATGGCATCGCGTTCGAAGGTCGGCGTCTGGATCGTGGGCGCCGACTGAACCTCGCCGTCGAGGGTGATGGCCAGCCTCCCACTCGGACACGTCGGGGTGCGGTCGAAGCAGGCAGTGGCCGCCTCGTTGAACGCGTCGATACCGTCGGCTCCGCCGCGCATCGTCATGTTGACGGTCCACACCCCGCCGGTCTGCCCCGAGAGTCGGGCCTCCGCAGTCGACAGCGCTTCTCCGGTGAGCAGCGTGGGACCAAGCCGCAATCGCTCGCCTTCGATGCTGTCGAGGATCACTTCGGCATCGGCCACGTCGTCTTCGGGAGCCGTGAGCTCGATCCCGAGCGACTCGGCCGTCACCTCGTCCGGCACCGTGGTGTCGGTCGTCTCGGTGGTGTCGGAGCCGGCGGCCGTCGTGCTGCTGGTGGTGGTGTCGCCGGCAACCGTGGTCGTCGTCTCGCCTTCGAGGGTGCTCGTGGTTGTCGAGTCGGGCAGGATCGGGACCGTCTCGAGCACGGGTCTGAACCGGAGCTCGGCGGTCTGACCGATGACGGCCAGCGCGACATCGGGATCCTTGACACCGGGCAGCTGGACCACGATCGCATCGCCCTGCCGACCGATCTCGGGCTCGGCGACACCGAGCGCATCGACGCGACGCCGGATGATCTCGATGGTCTGACTCAGCGCCTCGTCGCTCACCGGCTCGGCGGGTTCGTAGACCACCGACACGCCGCCTTGGAGGTCGAGGCCGAGCAGCGGCGCGTTGCCGGCAGCGAGCGTGAGGCCGAGGCCCACGACGGTGAGCACCACGATGAACAGCAGCGACGACAGTCCGTTGCGCCGCATCAGGTGTCGGATTCCGCCGTCGAGGCGGCTTCGGTTGCCTCGTCGGGAGTCGACTGCGAACCGTGGATCGCCCCACGGGCGAGCGTGAGCTCGACGCCGTCAGCGACTTCGAGGAGGACCGTCTCGTCGCCCAGGCCGACGATCGTGCCGTGGATGCCTCCAGCGGTCACCACGTTGTCCCCGACCGAGAGCATCGAGATGAACTGCTGCTGGGCCTTCACTCGCTTCTGCTGCGGGAGGATGAACAACACCCACATCAGGGCGAAGAACACCGGCAGGACGATCAGACCTTCCATCGACCACTTTCGAGTCAGGGAACCTCAGGAACCGAGCAATCATAGTTGCGCCGCCCAGGTGCAGAGACTTCAGGGGTCCGCACCGACGCGCCGTGCGGCATCACCCCCACGCCGAAGCAGTCCGCCGTCGAAGCTCGTCGAGGGTGCCGGAGGCGATCGCCGTTCGAGCCTCGGCCACGAGCCCGATCAGCCAGGACACGTTGTGGAGCGTGAGGAGTCGGGCGGCTGTGGGTTCATTGGTGTTGAGCAGGTGCCGAAGATAGGCGCGGCTGGGCTGTCCGGTCGCCGGCTCATCGAACTCGGGATCGATCGGGCGGTCATCGTCGGCGAACTCGCGGTTCTTCAGGTTCTTGCGTCCGGTCCAGGTCAACGCGGTCCCGTGGCGAGCCAGTCGGGTGGGCAACACACAGTCGAACATGTCGACGCCCATCGCGATCCCCTCGACGAGTCCGACCGGATCGCCGACGCCCATCAGGTAGCGGAGGCGGTCGGCGGGGAGGTGCCGCGTCGTGCCGTCGAGGGTCTCGAGCAGCGCGACACGGTCCTCACCGACCGACAGCCCCCCGACCGCATAGCCGTCGAAGTCACAGGCGATGGTCCGCTCGGCCGACTCTCGTCTGAGATCCTCGTCGGTCCCGCCCTGGACGATGCCGAACTGCGCCTGGGTCCCGTCGTCGCCGCCGACGAACGCAGTACGTGCTCGGGCCGCCCACGCCGCCGTCCGGTCGACGGCCGCCCGGATGACGCGACGCGATGACGGCAGCGGAGGACAGACGTCGAGCACCATCTGGATGTCCGCACCGAGGTTGCGCTGGACGCGCACGGCGTCCTCGGGCGTGAAGTCGTGGGTCGACCCGTCGTAGGTCGAGCGGAAACGGACGCCGTCGTCGTCCACGTCGGGCGACAGGGAGAAGACCTGGTATCCGCCCGAATCGGTGAGGTAGTGGCCCTGCCAGCCGGCGAAGTCGTGGAGCCCGCCGAGCCGCGCGATCCGCTCGTCGCCGGGGCGGAGCATCAGGTGGTAGGTGTTCGCGAGGACGACCTCGACACCGAGGAGGTCGTGGTCGGCCGCCGCCAGGTGACGGACCGCGGCACGGGTGCCGACGGGCATGAAGACCGGCGTCTCGAAGGTGCCGCGTGCGGTACGCACGGTCTGGACCCGGGCTCGCCCGTCGGTCGCGTGCACGGTGAGCTCGGGGCGCATCAGCGGTCCCGCGTCGGTACGAACATGGCATCGCCGAAGGAGAGGAACCGGTAGTCCGAACCAAGGGCGTGCTCGTAGAGTTCGCGCCAACGTGGTCCGACGAACGCTGCGAGGAGCGCCAGCAACGTCGACCGCGGCTGGTGGAAGTTCGTGAGCAGTGCGTCGACCACCCTGAAGTCGAACCCAGGCCGGATGAACAGATCGGTGCGCTCGCCGTGCTCGTCGCGGACGGCCGATTCGAGGGCGCGCACGGTGGTGGTACCGATGGCGACGACCCGATCAGCTTCCTCGCAGGCGCCGAGCACCTCGGGACTCACGCTGAACCGTTCGTGATGCATCACGTGGTCGTCCAACCGCGTGGCGGTGACAGGGAGGAACGTTCCGAGCCCCACCGCGAGATCGACGGAGCAGACCTCGGCACCGGTGTGTTCGATCGACGCGAGCAGCTCGGCAGTGAGGTGGAGCCCGGCGGTGGGTGCCGCCACCGACCCGGCGCGGTCGGCGTAGACGGTCTGATAACGACCGGCATCGGCCAGAGGCTCGGTGATGTAGGGCGGGAGCGCCACCTCGGCCTCGCCTGCGAGGACCTCGCGCACGTCGACGCCCGCTGCGGCGCGGACCTCGACGGTCCGGGTCCGTCCGTCCGAGGCCGTCTCGCCGACGACGACGGACAGGCGGCCGGCGCGCAGCGTCGTGCCGACCGGCACCCGACGAGACGGCCTGACCATGGCAGTCCACGTCGCGTCGCCGAGCTGCTCGACGAGCAGCACCTCGACCGCCCCACCGGTGGGCTTGTGGGCTGTCAGTCGGGCCGGCACGACTCGGCTCGAGTTGACGACGACCACGTCACCGGGACCCACCAAGGTCGCGAGGTCGTGTACGTGGAGGTCCTGGGGCGTCTGCCGGGGACCGCGGTCGACCAGGAGCCGGGACGCGTCGCGGATGTCGAGAGGACGCTGCGCGATCGCCTCCGGTGGCAGCGGATAGTCGAGATCGTGCAGCTCCACCACCGGCAACGTATCGACGTCAGCGGTCGAGCAGCTGCAACGCGATGGCGGCCAGGCCGGCTGCGCCATACACGGGCGCGTCGGGATGGACGTCGAAGTCGCCGCAGTGGAGGTCGGGTGCCCCCTGCGCACCAGGCGCCACGCCCAGTCGGACGTAGGTACCCGGCATGGCTTCGAGGTACCACGAGAAGTCTTCGCTGCCGAGGCTCTGTTCGGCAGCGTCGACATGGGCGTCGCCGACGATGGCGGCCAGCGCCGCCCTCGCCGCCACGGTGACATCGTGATCGTTGACCACCGGCGGATTGCCTCGCTCGTGCGTGAACTCCCAGGCGACCCCCTCAGGATCGAGGAGCTCGGCCGCCGCCACCCGCACGGCATCAGGGGCGGCATCCCACACTGCCTTCGATCGGGTCCGCAGGGTTCCCTCCAGGACCGCGTGCTGCGGGATGACGTTCGGCGCCTCGCCGGCCAGGATGTGGCCGAACACGATCGACACCTCGCCGAGCCAGTCGAGCGCCTCGAGCGCCCGGGCAGGCAGCTCGGCCGCCAATTTCGCGACCAGGTTCACCAGGTCGTGGGTCAGGTGCGGCCGAGCCGTGTGACCACCATCGCCTCGGAGGGTGAAGTGCAGCCGGTCTGCCGCAGACGTGATCGGTCCCGGCCGGACCGCGAACCGACCGATCGCGAGCGAGGGATCGCAGTGGAGGGCAGCGATCGCCGTGGCCTGATCGAGCCGCCCGGTTCGGAGAACCTCTGGCGCTCCCCCGGGGATCGACTCCTCGGCGGGCTGGAACACGAGCCGGACCGTCCCTCCCGCGAGGTCGTGCCGCCGCACCAGCAGCTCGGCCGCGCCGATCAGTGCCGCCGTGTGCACGTCATGTCCGCACGAATGACTGACGTTGGGCACCGTCGAAGCATCGGGGCCACCGGTCAGGTCATTGATCGGCAGGGCGTCGAGGTCGGCGCGAAGCGCGACGACGGGCCCGGGTCCGAGCACGATGTCAGCGGTGAGCCCGGTCATCCCGGGAAACGGCTCGACCACCAGACCGAGCGCCTTGAGCCGCGAGGCGACCTGCTCGGTCGTTCGTACCTCCTGCCATGACAACTCGGGGTGGCGGTGCAGGTCGGCACGGAACTCACGGAGCGACGGCGCCATCTCGTGAGCCTCGTCGAGGAGGCCCCCGGCTGCGCTCGTGGACATCACGGCCGCTCCAGCTCGCCCACGAGGTGCCGGACGACATCGGTGAGGTCGCCGGTCTCGCGAAACACCCGGCGCTGGGCCTCGGCTGACGTGCCGCGCTCCAACAGCGAGGTGATGCCGTCGAGCTCGGAACTGCACCCCAGCTCATCGGCGGTCGGGCTCAGCTCGGTGACGAGCTCTGCAATCGCGTCGACCGCCTGAATGCAGCGGCCCGACTCGTCGACGATGAACTCGGCATCGAGGCCGTGCCGTGCCGCCCTCCACTTGTTCTGGCGCAGCAGCCATGGCGCCGGCGGATCGAGGCCACCCTCGTCGTCGAAGCGACGGTCGAGGTGGACCACGAGGCACTGGGACAACGCGGCGATCGCGGTGACGTCGGCGAGGCTGGGGATGCCGTCGCACATGCGGAGCTCGATGGTGCCGAAGTCGGGATGGGGACGAATGTCCCACCACACCTCTCGGACGGTTCCGATGGCCTCAGCGGCGACGAGCGTCGACATGAACGTCTCGAACTCCTCCCACGAGTCGATCGGCTCGGGCAGTCCCGCGGTCGGAAGACCTTCGAACACCTTGCTGCGGCACGAGGCCAGTCCCGTGTCGTTGCCTTCCCAGAAGGGGCTCGAGGACGACAGCGCCAAGAAGTGCGGGATCGAGGACGACAGTGCGTTGGCGATGGCGATGCACCGTTCGGGTGACCGGATCCCCACATGGACGTGCACGCCGAAGATCTGGAGGCGTCGGGCCATCCAGCCCATGGCGTCGACCAGTGCGCCGTAGCGGGGGTCGGGACTCACGACCTGTTCGGTCCAGTGGCTGAAGGGGTGCGTCCCCGAGCACATGAGATCGAGGCCGAGCGGATCGGTGAACGTCCGGATCTCGGCGAGGGTCTCGGTCAGGTCTGCGCGGGCGCCGGCGGGTGACTGGCAGATGCCGGTGATCATCTCGATGGTGCACTCGAACAACTCGTGCTTGGCCTTGGGGTGCCCGGCGTCGCCGAACGGACGCCCCATCTCCTCGAGGATCTCGGTGGCGCAGCTGACCAGCGCGCCGGTCTCGCGGTCCACGATCTCGAGTTCCACCTCGACCCCGACCGACGGACCCGGTGAACTGTTGAATTCGATGCTCACGACAGCGAAGCGTACGTGCTCTACGATCGGCGACGTTCCACGCTGCCCACCCGACAGAGTCAGATGAGCGCATCCACTGCCCGAGCGTCCTCGTCGACCCAGTCCAAGGTGCTCGGTATCGCCACGGCCGGTGCGGCGGTTGCACTGTTCCTCGGTGTGTACGGGCGGGTGCACGACCCGACCGGCGAGACCGTGGTGCAGTCGGTCTTCTCGGGTCAGCTCCAGTTCAAGGTCTGGAGTGCAACGCTCGCCGTTGCGTTGGCGTTGTTCCAGCTCTACTCCTCGCTGTGGATGTGGGGGAAGGTCGGCGACGACACCCGACCCGCCTGGCTGGGCGACGCTCACCGCATCTCGGGCGTGGCGGCATTCCTCTTCAGCTTGCCGGTGGCCTACCACTGCCTCTGGTCGCTCGGCTTCGCCGAGACCAACACCCGCGCAGTGCTGCACTCGGTCGTCGGCTGTGTGTTCTACGGCGCATTCGCCGCCAAGGTGCTGGTCCTCCGAAGCAGGGGCCTCCCCGGGCAGACCCTCCCGATCGTGGGAGGCCTCACGTTCGCGGCGCTCGTCCTCGCATGGCTGACGAGCTCGGCTTGGTTCCTCACCAATGACCTGGGAGTGCCGATCTTCTGATGAAACCGCTCGTGAGAGTCTTCGAAGTGCTCGCCGTCTTGGGGTCGGCCGTGTTCGTCATTGCGCTCTTCGCCAACGAACCGGCAGATCCGGCCTCGGATCCGTCTGGCGAGATCGGCCCGACCACCGAGTCGGCCGACGGTCAGGACCTGTACGGGCGGCGCTGCGCCGGCTGCCATGGAGCCGACGGCCAGGGCAGCGTCGGCCCGCGTCTCGGTGGCGGCGCTGCGATCGAGAACTTCCCGGATCCAGCCGATCAGGCCACCGTCATCCGCAACGGACGCGGCGGCATGCCCAGCTTCAGCAGTCTGAGCGACGAGGAGATCGACGCCCTGGTCGTCTACACCCGCGACCTCCCCGGCTGAACGCCGCGCTATTCGAACAGGTTGGGGGTGATCGCCTCGTCGGTGCCGACGGGGGCGCTGAGGCCCAGGTGCTGCCACGCCGCGACCGTCGCGACTCGCCCCCGAGGGGTGCGCATGAGCAACCCCTGCTGGATCAGGAAGGGTTCGTAGACGTCTTCGACGGTCTCGGTCTGCTCGCCGATGGCGATGGCGAGCGTCGACAGGCCGACCGGCCCGCCGCCGAACCGCTCGCACAACTGACCGAGGATCGCCCGGTCGACCTTGTCGAGCCCTCGCACGTCGACTCCGAAGGTGCGAAGCCCCTCTTGCGCCGTGCCGAGGTCGATCGTGCCATCGCCCCGGACCTCAGCGAAGTCGCGCACCCGTCGCAGCAGTCGGTTGCCGATGCGCGGTGTCCCACGGGCGCGGCGAGCGATCTCGGTGGCGCCCGGCAGGTCGACGTCGACGCCCAGGATGCCCGCAGAGCGAACAACGATCTCTTCGAGTTCGGAGGCGTCGTAGTAGTCGAGGCGGGCCACGAGACCGAAGCGGTCGCGCAGCGGTCCGGTGATGAGGCCGGTTCGGGTGGTGGCACCGACGAGGGTGAACCGAGGGAGATCGAGCCGGATCGAGCGAGCGGCCGGCCCCTTCCCGACGACGATGTCGAGCTGGAAGTCCTCCATCGCCGGATAGAGCACCTCTTCGACAGCCCGTGGAAGCCGGTGGATCTCGTCGATGAAGAGCACGTCGCCTTCTTCGAGCTGGGTCAAGATCGCGGCCAGATCGCCCGCGCGCTCGATCGCCGGACCCGACGTCGGGTGGTGGCCGACCTCCATCTCGTTGGCCACGATCTCGGCGAGCGTGGTCTTGCCCAGCCCCGGAGGGCCGGCGAACAACAAGTGGTCGGCGGCCTGGCCACGGCGGCGTGCCGCCTCGAGGATGATCGACAGGTGGTCCTTCAGTTCGTGCTGCCCCACGAAGTCCTCGAGCGATTTGGGTCGCAGCCCGGCTTCGGCCAGCAACTCGCGGTCGGTCGGGGTGGGGTCGAGAAGTTCTTCGCGCACGGGATCAGCGTGCCATCGCCAGCCGCTGGAGCGCGGCTTTCAACAGAAGCGACGCATCAGGCTCCTCGGGAAGGTCGGTGAGCACCGTGCGTATCTCGTCGGGGCCGTAGCCCAGGCCTGCGAGCGCATCACGGACATCGGTGCGTGCCGAGGGTCGGCTCGCACCATCGGACGAGGTCGCCGGATCGGCCCGAAGGTCGAGATCGGGCACTGCGAGGCGCGACTTGAGCTCGATCAGCAGCCGCTGTGCAGTCTTCTTTCCCACGCCCGGCACGAGGCACAGCGCGTCGAGGTCGTCCTCGGCGAGAATGCGGGACAATTCGACCGGGGCGTGAATAGACAAGATGGCAAGCGCCATCGCCGGACCGACCCCGTGCGCTCCCAGCAACGCGCTGAAGCACCGGCGCTCGTCGATGGTCAGGAACCCGTAGAGCGTGTCGGCGTCTTCGCGCACGTGGTGATGGACGAACACGAGCACCTCGTCGCGCACCTCGCCGATGGCCACCGCCGTCGTGGGACTCACGGCCACGCGGTAGCCGATGCCACCGACTTCGACGAGGATCTCGTCGGCCCCACGGTCGAGCAGATCGCCGCGCAACGAGCCGATCATGAGTCCCTCCCGGGGCCGTTCGAGAGTGCGGCACGGACTCGACCGGCCATGGGAGCGTGCGCGAGGTGACACAGCGCAACGCCGACTGCGTCGGCTGCGTCGACCGGTCGGATGGGTCGGTCGATCTTCAACAGGCTCCTCACCATGCGCTCCATCTGCGACTTGTCGGCGGCGCCGTCTCCGGCCACGGTCTGCTTGACCGTGTTGGGCGAGTACTCAGCGACGTCGGCACCGCCGCGTCGGGCCTCAGCCATGATCACCCCGGTGGCCTGAGCGACCCCGATGGCGGTGCGGACGTTGACCTGGAACAGGATGCGTTCGAGGGCGACCACGTCAACGGGGTGCTCGGCGAGCAACTCGCGCATGTCGTCGGCGATGGCGGCCAGGCGATCGGCCACCGGGTCATCGGGCGAGGTGCGCAGCACGCCCATGGCGTGGACATGGTGCTGCGAGGCGCGACGTTCGACCACGCCATAGCCGCAGCGCGACAACCCAGGGTCGATCCCGAGAACGAACACGGGTTCGATGCTACGAGATCGGCGACGTGAACACGCGCACCCCTGGAGTCTCGGCGGATCAGACCCCTTCGAGTCACACCTTCTCGAGGCTTTGGTGCGGTTCGGGTGGGAGCGTGATCTCGATGCCCTCGCCGGGGCGGACCGTGCCCCCGCTGACGACGATGCCCATGATGCCGGCCTTGCGGACCACCTCGCCGGCCGCGTCGCGGTCGAGCATCTCGGACTGCAGACCCGGCTGGAACCGGTCGATCTGGACGCACGGGTTGCGCAGACCGGTGATCTCGACGACCGCGTCGCCACCGAGGCGGAGCAGCGTGCGGGTCGGCAACCCCAGCAGATCGATGCCTCGCGTGGTGATGTTCTCGCCGATCTCGCCGGGCGCCACGGCGAACCCCGCCTCGGCCACCTGATCGAACAACTCGGCGTGGATGAGATGGACCTGGCGCAGGTTCGGCTGGGTCGGGTCGTTGGCGACCCGAGACCGATGTCTGATCGTCTCGCCCGCGTGCACGTCGCCCTCGATGCCGAACCCCTCGACGAGCACGATCTCGTCGACCGGGCGCTTCGAGAAGGTGTACTCGGGGCTTCGATGCACCGCGACCACGGTCGGTTCCATCGGGAGATTGTCGCGGACCGCTCGTGGCGTGGGCCAGGGCATTGGACGCAACCGTTGTCGCCGTACCCTCAAGTCGCGTGAGCTGGCTGCCGATGAGGATCCGTGGCGATGATCACTGCTGAACCCGTGGCGCCCTCTGACACGCCGGCGACCCCGCCGGTGGTGAAGCTGAGCGGCCTGCACCGCAGCTTCGGGGACAACGCGGCACTGACCGACCTCGATCTGGAGGTCCCCCACCAGCGGATCACCGTGCTGCTCGGGCCGAACGGCGCCGGCAAGACCACCGCGATCCGCATGATCACGGGCGCACTGGGGCCCGACTCCGGCACGGTCTCGGTGTTCGGGCTCGACCCGAACGTCGACGGTCAGGAGGTTCGCAACCGGTGCGGTGTCGTGTCGGCGAAGCCGTCGTTGTACGACCGACTCTCCGGGCGCGACAACCTCGCCTATGCCGCAGAGCTCTACGGCCTGGGCCGCGGAGACCTGGCGGCGAAGCGCATCGCCGACGCCTCGGAGCGATTCGGGATCACCGAAGCGTTGCCGCAGCAGGTCGGCGGCTACTCGACCGGCATGAAGACCCGCCTGGCGCTGGCCCGCAGCGTGCTCCACGAGCCCGAACTCGTGCTGTACGACGAGCCGACCTCGGGCCTCGACCCCGAGTCGTCACACGCTGTGCTCGAACTCATCCGCGAGATGACCGCCGACGGCAACACCGTCCTCATGTGCACCCACCTGCTCCTCGAAGCCGAGGGTCTCGCCGACCAGGTCGTGGTACTCGACCACGGCACCGACCTCATCTCAGGGACACCCGACGACCTCACCCAGCAGTTCTGGCCAGGTGCGGTGGTTCGCCTCGACGCCGAGAACCGAGCTGATCTCGAGTCACTCCGTGCGGCCAGTGGCGTCATGACGTTCAACGTCCGCAACGACGGCTCGATCGAGTTGCAGCTCGACGACCCCGACCGCATCCCCGACCTCGTCCTGGCACTCGCCCGCGACGGGGTCCGGCTCACCCGGGTCGAGCCCCACCGCCCGAACCTCGAGGACCTCTACTTCGCCGTTCGCAAACTCGGCCGTCCCAACCGCGTCGGCGAAGTCGAGGGCAACCAGAGGACGCTCCGATGACGGCCGCAACGATCTCTCGCCGCCGATCGCACGGTCTCGACTGGGGCCGGATGATGACGGTCGCGCGGACCGACCTCAAGCAGCTCATCCAGGCCCGCGACTTCTGGGGCCCGATGATGATCCTCGGCGGAATCTTCTTCCTGTTCATCCCGACGGTGCTGTTGTTCAGCATCACCCGGATCGGCGACATCAACGTCGTCGAACAGATCAGCGGCGCGCTCGAGATCCTGCCCACCCAGGCGCAGGCGAAGATCCAGGGCAACACCGAACAGGGCCGAGCCGCCTTCGCCCTCGCCGTCTACCTGTTCGCCCCCGTTGCCGTGGTCGTCCCGTTGACCATCTCGACTGCCGTCGGCGCCGCGACCATCGTCGGCGAACGCGAGAAGGGCACCGGGGAGTTCCTCGCTCACTCCCCCGCCGGGACCCGCGAGATCTACCTCGGCAAGCTCATCGCCAGCCTGCTCCCCGGCTATGCGACCACCATCGTCGGGTTCGGCATCTACTCGATCGTCGTGAACACCATCGTCGGACCCGAGGTCGGCGGCTGGTTCTTCCCGACGCGGCCGTGGTGGATCCTGATGTTCTGGGTCGTCCCGCCGTTCCTCGCGCTCACGCTCTCGTTGGTCCTGCGCCTGTCGGCCCGCGTGAAGTCGACCGCCGCCGCCCAACAGGCATCCGGGCTCGTCAGCCTTCCGCTGATCATGGTCGCCTACAGCCAGTCGACCGGCGCTCTGTTCGGGGCCGAATCGGTCACGTGGCTCATCGGCGGCATCGCCTGGATCCTGGCTGCGATCGGCCTGACCAGAGGGATGCGCTCGGTGAGTCGCGGGCGACTCCTCGGTGTGGCCGACGAGCAATGACGGCCCGGGCCGACCGCTGACCGGGCTCAGTCGACCGCTGCCTCGATGGCAGCGATCAGCTCCTCGGTGGGACGAAACGTGAGCCCCGCGATCGCGCGGTGGGCGTACACGATCGTGCCGTCAGGTGAGATGACGAACGCTGACCGGCGGTAGAACCCGATCGGTCCCAGGATGTCGTAGGCCTCTCCGACGATCTTGTCGGGATCGGCCAACAGCGGAAACGCGAAGCCGCCCTGCTTCTCGGAGAAACGGTCGTGGCTCTCGACGTCCTGCGGACTGATTGCGAGCACCTGGGCCCCGACCTGTTGAAACGCGTCGATGTCGTCGGTGTAGGCGTTCAGCTGCCGAGTGCAGACCGGCGTGTTGTCGCCCGGGTAGAACACGAGCACGACCGGCTGACCGGCGAACTCGGACCGCGAGTAGGTCCGTCGACCCTCCTCGGTGCCGTCGGACCCTTCGAGCGAGAA
>Ga0307378_10007935_pt1 | contig 14209 bp, 18 predicted proteins | sample UN1MG_FD_202238 | JGI IMG/M metagenome (GOLD analysis project Ga0307378, IMG submission 202238) | Soil microbial communities from Risofladan, Vaasa, Finland - UN-1 | ecosystem: Environmental > Terrestrial > Soil > Coastal area > Acid sulfate soil | place: Finland: Risofladan, Vaasa | collected...
GCGGTCTACGACGTGCTCGTCCGGCCCGCCGTGCTCGAGCTTTTCAACACCCTCGCCAGCGCACAGACCATCTCCGGCACGAGCAACGGGTGGCGGGGCCGCATCCGCCCGATGGCGCTCCCCGAGCTGACCGTCGCCAGCGACTTCTACGTCCTCTACACCGAGGGCCCCGTCAAGCCGTTCATCGCCCAGTACCAGAACGAGCCGAGCGCGCTCAAGACCCTCGGCCCGGACTCGGAGCACGCGCAGAAGAGCGGCCGCGCCTGGTTCTCCACCCAGGGCAACTACACCGTCGCCCCGGGCGATTGGAGATACATCATCAAGCTGCAGAAGGCGTAAGCGACTCCCCGGGGGGCGGGCCACCCCGCCCCCCTCTCACCCGGGGCCTGGCCCCGAGAAACCAGCCGCGCCGGCCCTCACATCTGAGCACCGGGCGCGGGAAGGGAAACCCGAATGGCAGATGTCGCCGCAAACCGCGATCCGATGATCAAAGAGGGCCGCATCCTCTCCATCCTGGTGGAGGACAGCGTCCACATCTACCGGGGGGTCGGCGTCTGCATCAACACCTCCGGCTATGCCACCCCCATGGGCGATGACTCCGGCAGCGTCTTCGTCGGCGTCGCCCTCGAGGAGATCGACAACACCCTCACCGGCCACTCCCAGGGCGGCAAGCGCGTCCGCGTCGAGATGCCCGGCTCCGCCGTGTTCACCAAGGCGACCGCCGCGCAGACCGATCTGGGCATCCCCGTCTATGCCGGCTACGACGGCACCGTCGTCGTCGCCGGATCATCCTCCCACAAGGTGTTCGTCGGGACGGTCGTCGAGATCATCTCCTCGGCTCTCGTCCGCGTCCAGCTCAAGCTCGCACAGAACGTCCCCGACGGGGCGAGCTACGCCTACGGGATGATCGCCGTCCCCATCAACCTCCCCACCATCGCCGACGGCGACATCGTCACCGACCTCCCATTGGATTTCGTCGGAGAGATCATCTCCGTCAACGCCTACGCCAAGGTGGTCGCCTCGACCGCGTCCAAGCTCTCGACCCTCCACCTGGAGATCGGCGCCACGCCCGTCACCGGGGGCGCCGTCGCCCTCACCACCGCCGGGCTCGATACCCTCGGCAAGGTCGTCGCCGGCTCCGCCGTCTCCGGCGCCAACGCCTTCGCCGCGACCGACACCCTCTCCGTCGTCGCCGCGAGTACGACCGCCTTCATCGAAGGCGAGATCGTGCTCGTCATCACCTACCGCTGCCTGCTCCAGGCCTGATGGTAGGGCGGATTCCCAATCCGCCGATCGCATAATTGAATGAGGGAGGAGGGGGCGGACCCCCGCCCCCTCCCAACCTGATCGAGGAGAGAGCATCATGGCGGGTCGCACGAGAAAAGTCAGACCGACGAAACCGGCGGCGAAGGCGGCCAAGGCCGCCGGCCGGACGATGAGCGTCCGCTCCCGCCGCGCCCGATTCAATCGCGCCGGCCTCCATTTCACCGCGACCATGCCCGTCATTGTGAACGAGGCCGAGATCGGTGCGGAGCGCTTCGACCGCATCCTCAACGAGCCCGCGCTGCGGTGTGAAGTGGAAGGCTAGACCTCCCGCTCGGGCGGAGGGTTCCTCCCCGGCGCCCTCTGCCCGGGCACACGAGTGAAAGCGACATGGCATACTGCACCCTCGATGACGTCCAAGCACTTATCCCAACCACCATCTGGGATCACGACGCCACGTCCCCCATCCCCACCGCCACCCAGGCGACGGACTTCCTCGCGGATGTCGATGCCGAGATCGATGCCCGCCTCGCCGGCATCTACTCCACCCCCATCACCGGCGCCGGTTCCCTCGCCGTCATCACCCCGATCGCCGCCCGCCTCGTCGCTATCCGCGTCTGGGGCGTCTGCTTCACCGGCCGCTCCGGCGACGCCGCCATCCCCGAGGACTGGAAGCGTGCCGAGAAGCTGCTCGACAAGCTGGCCGCCGGCGACGCCTCCCTCCCCGATGCCGGCGAGACCGGCGCCGTCTCCTCCCTCAACCCCGGCGCCCCGGCGATGACGATGCGCACGATCGTAGAGGATCCTCTCCAGGACGTGGAGATGGAGCCCACCTTCTCTATGGAGGACAAGTTCTGATGACCGCCGGCGCCACCACCAACGCCCGCGTCTCCTTCACCGTCTCCGTCCTCGGCCAGATGCAGCTCGACCGCGCCATCCAGGGCCGCATCCGGGCCACATCGGATCTCTCCCCCGCCTTCGAGAAGATCGCCGATGATTTCGAGGAGACCGAGGCGCGCCAGTTCGGCAGCGAGGGCGGCGGTGAAGGCAACCCGCGCTGGGCTCCCCTGTCCGCCGCCTATGCCGAGTGGAAGGCGCGGAAGTATCCCGGCGCGAGGATCCTCACCGCGTCGGGCAAGCTCGAGACATCCCTCACCGGCGGCGCCGGATCCATCCGCAAGGTCGATCCCCTCCGCCTCGAGGTCGGCGGCTCCATCATCGTCGGCAAGGGCCGCCGCTGGGATCTCGGCGCACTCCACCAGACCGGCACCACGCGCGGGATGCCCGCCCGCAAGCCCGTCAACCTCTCCCGCAATCAGCGCCACCGCTGGATGCGCTTCCTCGCCGATCATCTCCGGCAGGAGGGGCGTGAGTAATGGCCACCTCCACCCCAACCCTCATCGACCTCATCCTCGCCGAGCTCGAGTCACACCTCCCCGCGCTGCTCACCGCGCAGAGCCTCGATCATCCGCGGCAGTACCTCTACGGCGATCCCGACTTCACGCCCACCACCCAGACCCCAACGATCGCCGTGGACATCCCCGATCTCGACCAGGAGGCCGGCCTCGGCGGCGGCGGCAAGCGCGGCAACTCCATCCTCGTCTACATCCTCCTCAGCGCCCCGAACCCGCAGACGCTCTCCCGTTCCGTCGATACCTACGTCGATCTCATCGTCAAGGTGCTCGAATCCGAGGTCGTCTCGGGCACGGCGAAGCTCGCCGTGGACCGCGCCGACTTCACCCCGACCCTCAGCGGCGCCAACCGCCTCTTCGGCGGCGCCTGCATCGAAGCATCGCTCAGCAAATCCCGCAACCGAGGAGATTCCTGATGGCCGAGACCGGCTTCGTCCAAGCATTCAAGTGGGATGAGCAGCTCGCCGAGCCCAGCTACAACTCCGGCGGCCTCGTCGTCGGCGGCTCCATGCCCATCGCCTCCCCCGACTCCCGCCGCCTCGGCATCGGCGCCCAGGCCGCGTGGTCGGCCGGCGTCATCCTCCCCGCCGTCGCCCCCGAGGTGCTCGTCACCTCCGCCACCAAGCCGCTGATCCAGTATGCCCTCCGCGCCTCCTATCCCGCCGGCGCACTCACCGCCATCATGGCCCACGTCGGCACCGATGCCCACGACTGGCTGCTCGAGAACGCGCTGATCCGTTCCCTCAGCCTCTCGGGATCTCCCGAGGATGCTCTCCGCGCCCGCTTCGATATCGCCGCGCTCATGGTCACCAAGGGCACCGCCGGCGCCGAGGAGCCCGCCGTCGGCACCCTCCTCGACTGGTATCACGGCGCCGTCACCATCGGCGATAATCCCTATGACTGCCGCTCCTTCGAGGCCGTCATCAACAACAACGTCCGCGTCAACGCCAACCTCGACGCGAAAACGCCTACCGAAGCCCGGTTCCCCGGCGGATTCAGCCTCGGGACGGAAGAGGTGTCGCTGCGCGTCTCTCTCGGGACATATCTCGCGTATGACATCCTCGCCGATGATCCCGCGCGGGACGTCGATGTGGACATCGTCTACACCGATGGCGTCACCACGGTGACCTTGACCTTCACCGATCTCGCGGTCGTCGGCGGCATGACCATGCCCTTCCAGGCGGGCGGCGATGACGTCCTGTGGGATCTCGAGCTCCAGGGTGCACCCGGCTGCCTCGGCATCACGTAGGGGCATGGCATGCCGTGCCCCTACGACGTACCCCTACGGAGGGGTGGACCCTCCAGAAAGGCACACCATGGCGGAAGGCACCATCGAGATGATGGGCCGAACCCTCACCTGGTCCTCCCCGCGCGTGACGGACCTGATCGAGTTCGAGAAGACCATCGGCCCCCTCATCGGCACCAACCACATCGACACGATGGCGGGCCGGGCCTATGCCGCGCTCATCTGCCTGCGCGAGCATCACCCCGAGATCACGATCGCCCAGATCCACGACCTGCGCGCCGACGACGCGGTCAAGCTGTCGGCGATGATTATGGAGGCGATCCCTTTTTGGGGATCGGCGCAGCCGGCGGACTCGACGAAATCACCCGCGCCTGCGCCCAGCGATTCCATTGGCGCCCCAGCGCCACCCGACGAGAGCGCATCGCCGACCTGATCCTGATCCTGCGCGACATGGTAGGGCGGATTCCCAATCTGCCGCGGAAAGAGACGCATGTCCGAGAAGCTCACAATCGTCGTCGACGCGAAGGACCAGGCGAGCGCCGCCCTCAAGGCGGTCGCCGGTAACACCAAGTCCATCGGCGACGCCGCCAAGAAGGCGGGCATCGAGACCGAGGGCGGCTTCGGCCGCGCCGCCACCGCCATCAAACCCTACGAGGATGGGATCCGCTCCGCCAGCATCGCCATGGTCGCACTCGGCGCTGCCACCGTCGCCATGGCGGGCAAGTCCATCGCCGCCTTCCGGACCCAGGAAGTCGCCGAAGCCAAGCTCAGGTCCGCCATCCGCGGCACCGCCCAGGCGATCGACCAGTCCCGCCTCGAAAAGCTCGCCGCCGACCTCCAGAAGGTGACCACCTTCGGCGATGAGGCCAGCATCGCCATGATGGCGATGCTCGTCTCCTTCAACCTCACCCAGGACAAGGTCGAATCCCTCGCCCCACGCATCCAGAACATCGCCGCCTTCATGGGCATCGACATGCAGTCCGCCGCGATCGCCGTCGGCAAGGCGATCGCCATGAACTCCGCCACCGCGCTCAACAGATTCGGTGTCATCATCGATGAGGCGGCGATGAAGTCGGGCAACTTCAACGACATCCTCCAGTCCATCGATCGCAACACCGGCCCCGCCGCCGAGGAGCTCGCCAAAGGCGCCGGCGCCGCCGAGCAGCTCAAGAACGAGATCGGCGACCTCCAGGAATCCATCGGCGGCGCCCTCCTCCCCGGCCTCCGCCTGGTCACCGCCGTGGCGAAGCCCGTCGTCGCCGTGTTCAAAGCGATCGCCGATTCGCCCATCGGCAAAGTCCTCATCCCTATCGGCACCGCGGGCGGGATCGCCGCCGGCGGCCTCGGCATGATCGGGCTCGCCGCCCCCGCCGTCATCCGCGGCCTCGCCGCAATCGAAGCCGCCCTCATCAAGGTCGGCATCACCTCCCGCGCCACCGCCGCAACCGTCGGTGCGAGCGCCACTCAGATGGCGGCATCCACGACCGCGGCGGGCGCCGCTGCCGGCGGCGGCGGCGCCGCTGCCCGCGGCATCCTCGCCGGTGGCACCCTCGCCGCGGGCGGCCGACTCGCCATGCGCGCCGGTCCCTACGGCCTCGCCGCGGGGGCCGCCTACTCCGTCGTCAACGCCCCCCGCCTCGGCGCACAATCCGCCGCCGCGACCGGCGCCACCGGCTGGGGTGGCCTCCGCCAACGCCTCGGCCTCCTCACCTCCGCAGAGTACGCCGCCCTCGAGGGCGGCGCAGCGGCGGCCGGCGCCGAATCCCCCGAAGAGATGGCCGCCTGGCGCTCCCAGATGCAGCAAGCCCAGGGCCTCGCCGGTCCGGAGGCAGCGCCCCTCGCCGAAGAGCAGCTCGCCCTCGAACCCGCCATCGAGCAGCTCGCCGAGCTCGCCGCCGCTGCGCCAGCTCCCTCCCGCAGCGCACCCGGTATGACTCAGGTCGGCGCGGGTTCCTGGTTCCTCCCCGGCCCCTCCTCCGCGGCCGCCGGGACGATCGGCAACCTCCGCTCTCGCGAGATCGGCCCCAACCGCTACGAAATCATCTTCGAGGTCATCCCCAACATCCCGGCCGGAGTCTATGACGAGCACACCTCCGAGTGGATGGACGATCTCGCCTGGGCAGGAGCATCCTGATGCCCGCCCCCGCCGGCATCATCGTCGCCTGGCCCGATACCCCGGAATCGATCCCCGAGGGCTGGTCCCGCGTCTCCGCCCTCGACGAGCGCTTCCCTCGCGCCGCCAACAGCGCCCTCGCCACCGGCGGCGCATCCACTCATACCCACACCGGCCCGAGCCACTTCCACTACGGGAACGCGCATACCCACACGATTTCCGGCACCAGCGGATCCGGGCCGCCATCCCCCGATCCCTATGCCAGATATCGGGTCTGCACCACTCCCGGCCCTCCCGGCCCGGGCGGCGGATTCGACGTCGAGCAGACGATGAGATTTGTCAGCCACGCAAGCCACACTCACACCGCGTGGTTCCAGCGCTCTACGAACATCCGCACCGTCTACAACACCTTCTCCGTCTCCGACACCACCAACATCCCCCTCTACACCGATGTCATCTGGATCGAGTCAGACGGCACCACCGATATCCCCGAGGGAGCGGTTCTGTTGTGCGCCACGCTCCCCGATGGCTACGAGATCTACTCCCCCGGCCGCTTCCTCCGCGGCGCGGCCGCCGGCCAGGGCGGCGGCGCCGAGGGCGGCACCGCCTCCCCTCATACCCACAGCGGCGGCACCCACACCCATGCCATGACCCCCTCCACCCACCGTCACGCAGCGGATGCTGAGACCAGCACATTTCAGGGCAGCTATACCGCGACCCGCACCAGCTACGGCTCGGCCTGCGTCCCGGAGTATCATAAGCATCGTCTCGGCACCTGGATGGGTTACGCTTCCACATCCCTCTCCAGCGTGGCGCCCACTGTCGCCTCCGCCCCCGGCCCCAATCCCCCTTGGTACAAGCTCCTCGCCGTCCGTAAACTCGCCGGCGCACCCTCTCTGAGTACCGGCCTGATCGCCATGTGCCGCTATCCATATGCCGCTGTCCCCGAAGGCTGGGCGTCCTGCAATGGGGGCGAAGGTACGCCTCCCCTCAACCCCGGCGGCCGCCTTCCCCTCCCCGCCGCCAACCCCGGCGAGGTCGGCCAGACCGGCGGCCAGACATCCCACAGCCACTCCACCTCCCATACCCACACGCCCACCGCCAATCACTCCCATAGCGTCCCCGATCTCGGGGGCGCCTGGGGTAGCTTGGTGGAAACCGAGCACGGATACAACTACCTGCGCGCGCACGACCATTCCGTCGGTTCCATCGCCTGTTCCAGCGTCCCCGCCACCGTGCAAGCGAGCTCCGGCAATACCAGTTCGAGCGAGTGCCTCCCCCCCTACACCACCATGCACTTCATCCAGTACACCGGCGCCACCATCAGCGTCTACCCGATTGCCGAGGACCGCAACCTCTTCGGCCAGCACTTCCGCACCTTCGGCACCCCCGACGCTCCCGATGTGAGCTTCGAGTGCCAAGATATCTCCGACGGCGCCTGGTCCACGCCCACCCAGCCCCTCCCCGGCGACGGCAACACCATGCCCGATATCGAGTGCCTCTCCGACGGCCGCCTGCGCATCGCCTACCTCGACTGCGGCGGCGCCCTGAAACAGGCCCTCTCAACCAACGACGGCGACTCCTGGGAGGTCGTGTGATGGTGGCGCGGATTCCCAATCTGCGCAACTGTAGGGCGGGCATTCCCATGCCCGCCGGCCGTGTTGGATGGAGGTCGATCTGATGGCCGTCTCCAACCCCGCCATCGCCACCGATCTCTACGGCGAGCAGTACACCTTCTGGACCGACGGCACCGCCGTTCTGTTCAGCACTGACCTCCGCTCCACGCCCATCACCGCCTTCTCCCAGGCCGTCGCCGATAACCCCATCGACGTCGTCATCGACGCCAATGCCCGCATCCGCGTCACCTACCTCGACGCCTCCGGCAACCGCCTCACCAAATCATCCCGCCGCGACGGCGACTCGGGCACCTGGAGCTGATATGGCCGGCATCGGCGTAGCCAACCTCGTCATCACCGACAAGCGCTCCGACGGCCATATCGAGAGCCACGCCTGGGGGCTCGACTTCCCGCTCGCCAACCTCGATCGCACCCGCCGCACCCCCGGCCCCCTCCAGTCCCAGGCCTACGAGATCCCCGAGTGGTCTCTCACGAACATGCAGGCCATCCCGGAGCTCAACGCCGCCATCCTCGCCTGCCACGCCGGCGCCACCGACATGGTCCTCTCCGGCTGGACGCAGGAAGTCTCCAGCTACTGGAAGGAGATCAAGCCGCCCGGCCGCTATCACAAGTGGCTCAAGTGGTACGACGGCCGACCCGATCAGGCTGCCTCCCTCCTCTACAAAACCGCCCTCCCCAAGTACCCCACCTGGCGCTTCATGTTCCTCCGCGCCCAGCCCCCCGAAGCGCAGACTCAGCCCGTGGACATCGCCATCACCCTCAACGCCATGGGCACCATCCAATACCAGCTCTACCTCCCTCAGCTCTGGTATGAGGACCTTGGCGGATCCCAGCCCGACACCTACTTCCCCTCCCTCTGGAAATCCGTGGACGCCGGCGCCACCTGGACCTGTGTTGACGAGTTCATGCGCGAGGAGGCCTCCCGCTGGCTGAGCCAGGCCTTCGGCCGCATCGAATACATCTACTGCCGCTTCGTCCCCGATCACCTCCTCTTCTCCCTCGGCAACTCCGAAGCCCTCTGGTGCTACCACGAGCCCGAGCTCGACATCCCCCAGGGCCACGTCCGCATCGAAGCCCATGGCGGCCAGACCGCCTTCCACTTCAAGCTCTCGAAATACCTGCCCGACGGCTCCCTCGAGCGCAACATCCGCATCACCCCCCCCGAGTTCCTCTCCGCCGAAACCGATACGCTCCGCTACCTCGGCTCCCCCGGCCTCTCCGGTGGCATCGCCGTCTCCATGCAATCCGAGGACGATCAGCTCTGGCCCAAGGCCGACCTCATCTCCAGCGGCGGCAACTACTGGACCCCCATCATCTACGAGATCCAGGCCACCCGCCCCGCCACCCATGCCGAGCCCATCGCGACAGTGCTGTTCGATAACATCGAGGTCCCCGCCGATAAGCGCATTCTCGAGGACGTCGAGTTCATGATCGCCTCCGGCTGGCGCGGCTCCCATTTCACCGCCCGCCTCCGCACCGCCGGCGAATACGCCTTCACCGGCAATGAGAAGGCGCAGCTCGCCGTCGCCCTCGACACCGGCGGCGAGCTCGAATATGTCAACCAGATGACCGGCTACCTCGACTGCCCCAAGCGCGCCATCGATCCCCGGGATCCCGGCGCCATCATCCTCGATCTCACCGCCCGCGATCGCCTCTGCCGCCTCCAGAACAAGGCCGCCCGCCTCCTCCCGAGTTTCGCAGGATGGTCCTTCGCCGACGCCTGGCTCTGGCTCCTCCACGAGTGTGCCGGCCTCCCCGAGACCGACATCCTCCTCGACGATGACGCCGCCGACTACATCTACCCCTGCCCCCTCTCCTCCCTCCCCCTCAAGTTCGACTCCACCGCCAACCTCGTGGACGTCGCCGATCAGCTCGCCCAGGCCGCCAACCGCGAGTGGGGCGTCAACCCCGACGGCAACATCTTCACCCGCATCCGCGGCGGCCCCGTCTACTCCGGCGAGCCCGATTGGACCCTCGATCAGGACACCGTCACCGAGGCCGACACCGTCTACCTCGTCCAGCTCGAGCGCGATATCTTCTCCCTCCGCAACCACGTCCTCGTCCTCGGCCAGGACCGCGACGGCAACGACGTCTGCGCATCCTGGCGCCACCTCCCCTCCGTCATCAACCCCGACTATGATCCCTTCATCGGCGACGACTGGTGGGAGGTCAAGATCGCCCCCGATGGCTGCGACCCGTGGTCCATCGCCGCCTACTCCGGCACCGAGCTCCTCTCCTACCGCGCCCTCCTCATCTGGGAGACCGACGGCAAGCCCGCCCTCTTCCCGGACCACTTCGTCGAGGTCTATGCCGACGGTCTCGACATCCCTGCCGGCACCGTGTTCCGCATCACCGACAAGTGGGGCCGGCTCGACGCCCGCACCACCCAGTTCACCACCCGCTTCGGGGGCATCATCCTGTGAGAAATCCACGCCACTATCCCGGAGATCCCGACGCCCCTCGCTTCCGCCTCCAGCGCGGCCGCTCCGTCCGCGCCCTCCGCACCGCCATCTCCTCCATTGCCGCGCCCCGCGCCCTCTCCTCCGGCGCCCAGCGCCTCCAGTCCTCTGCCGGCGGCGGCGCCGGCAGCTCCGGCGGCATGGGCATCCAGTTCATCCCCTCCCCCTCCACCATCGTCAACACCGGCGACCCCGACACCGGCTGCCGCTTCGCCATCTGCGGCCTCGCCCGCTGTGACTCCATCCTCGATATCGCGGGAGCCTGACCATGCCCTATGCCAACGAGACCGACCGCTACAAAATCCCCTGGTGGGAGACTGGCGAGATCTCCTCCGGCGCATCCAACGAGGACGCCGCCCTCAACATCGAGTGGCCACTCGAGCTCATCAACAAGATCATCGCCGGCGAGGCATGCGACTGCACCCTCGGCGCCGGCTTCCAGGTCTCCGCCGGCGCCGGCCTCTCCATCGACGTCGCCGCCGGCTCCGGCATGATCGGCGGCCTCGCCATCTACGCCGGCGATATCACCAACAAGCCCTCCCTGCCCGACGACGAAGCCACCATCTACCTCTATCTCAAGCTCACCGCGACGACCAAGCGTGATCGCTCCTTCACCGTCGAGGCATCCCTCTCGGGCCCACCCCTCGCCGATGCCATCTACATCGCCACCTGCACCACCGCCGGCGGCGCCGTCACCGTCGTCAACAACTCCCCCGCCGATCGCACCCCCCGCCTCCCCGGCTCCATCTCCGGCATCCCCGGCCTCCGCATCGTCGCCCCCGCCGGCGCCCAGTACACCGACCCCAAAACCGCCATCGAGGCCTGCATCGCCGGCGACCTCGTCTACATCTGCGCCGGCACCTATACCCTCACCGCCGCCATCACCCTCCCCGCTAACAATATCACTATCCTCGGCGCCAACCGGGGCGCCGTGATTCTCGATTTCACCGCCGCCGACAGCACCTACTGCATCTCCGTCGGGGACAAGAGTGGCATCACCATCGAAGCTCTGACCATCCAAGCGGCCAGTGGAAAGACCGGCAATGGCATCTCCGGCTCGAGCTGCACCGATCTTCACGTCGAAAACGTAAAGCTCACCGGCTTCTCCGCCAGCGCGAACCCCATCCTCGCGTCCGGCGGCAGTCGCTGGCTCATCCGCTCCTGCTACATCGAGACGGGCTCCCGCTTCGGCATCACCCTGGCTGCCTGTCCTGACTCCGCCTGCGAGGCCAATGAGATCAAGGTGGACGGCGTCTCGAGCGGCGTCTCATGTGGCATCCAGGTCACGACCGCTGGCGCCCATCGCATTCGCCTCATCGGCAACACTATCCGCACCACTGCCGCGGGCGACAGAGCGCTGCAGGTCTGGGGCGCGGATTACATCGATATCATCGGCAACACCGTGACGCTGGACGCCCCCCCTGCCGCGGGAGCCGCTATCAAGCTCCTGGCCTACGATGCTAGCCGAAGCGGCGGCAAAATCCTCTCCAACCGCATCATCCTCACCGGCGGCAATGGCTACGGCATCGTCCTCGAGACGGAGAATCCCTACACCCTCGATGAGACCGACGTCTCCCATAACACCGTCCTCAACGGCGCCCGGGGTATCAGCATCACCGACGTCCGCGTGACCGACACCCTCGTCCACGGAAACAAAGTCGCCACCTGCACCGCCGGCGTCTCCGACGCCGGCACCAACACCAACGCCCTGGATCAGGACTGAGGCCATGGATCTCCGCCTCGACGACAACCAGATCATCCCCCTCCGCTATCGTGTCCTGTGCGACCTGCGGGCCCTGCCCCAGGAGTTCCCCTGGCCGACGGACGCCCGTGGTATCCTCGCCTACACCGCCGCCGAGCGCGACGCCATCGCCGCCGCCCTCGACAAAGCCAGGCTCCCCTACACGATCGAGGCCGTGGACCAGCCCAGCCCCGCCCACGTCGCCCTCCTCCAGGGCAAGGTTCACTCCCGCTCCGAAGCCCTCGCCGCCCTCGCCGCCCTCGCCGCCGGCGAAACCCCCGCCATCCCCGAGCTCCAGCTCTCCCTGATAGACCAGCGAGTCAAGGACCTCGAGATCGCGAAGGAGGTGATCGATGTCCGCTGACCTCCGCCAGCTCCGAGAGGATGTCTCTGCAATCCGCGAGATCGTCATCCGCCTCGAGGCCACCCTCGGTGAGCGCTGCCCCGAGCACGATCGCCGACTCGCCGCGCTCGAGCGCAACTGCCGCAACGGCGGCGGCGGGAATGGCTGGCGCGATCCCAAGGTCTTCGGAATCCTAGCCGTAGCTCTCACGGCCCTCGCCACCGCCATCGCCGCCATCGTAGGAGTCCGCTGATGCCCAAATCGCAGTCCTGGATCGAAGAGCACTTCGGCCGCTTCGACTGGCATGACGATCCCGCCCGCCGGGGCGTGATCATCGTCTCGGCCGACTGGATCTCCTCCAATATTGGCCGGATCGAGCCGCCCTTCCCCCTCATGGATGGCCTCGGCCGCCCCCTCCGCTCCATCCCCTGCCACAAGCTCCTCGCCCCGCTCCTCATGGCCGTCCTCGTGGATCTCAAGGACTCCGCCCGCGCCCATCTCATCAACACCTTCGACGGCTGCTTCGTCCCCCGCCACATGAGCTGGGATCCCGCCCGCTCCCTCTCCCACCATAGCTGGGGCGTCGCCGTGGACGTCAACGCCCGCCTCTTCCCCTACGGCTCCCACGGAAAGCAGAACGCCCAGCTCATCGCCGCCTTCCGCCGTCGTGGCTTCGAGTGGGGCGGCGACTGGTCCACCCCCGACCCCATGCACTTCGAGATCGTCACCCTCGACGCCATCCCCGCCGACCAAACCGGCATGAAGATCGTCGTCGATGACAAGCTCGTCTCCAGCGCCGGCCGCATCCTCGGCGGCATCGCCGAAGGCCCCCTCGACCCCGTCGTTCGCGCCCTCGGCGCCACCCTCACCCCTCACCCCGAACAGGGCAAGCTGTACATCTACACGCAGGAGAAGAAAGCATGAGCAGACGACCGCCGCTCCCCATCGTCCTCGCCGGCCTGCTATGCCTGGCGATCGCCGGGCCCGCCCTCGCCGGCGGCTCCGCCGACCCCCTCGAGATCATGGGGGCTGGCATGACTGTCGTCCAGCCGCTCATTCATGGCGGCCCCGCCTATGGAGCGCTCGGGATTAGTCTCTCCCTCGAGCCCCTCGTCCCCCCAGACACCGCCACCGGCGAGCTGCTCATCGCCAACGGCGGTATCTCCGGCGGCATCGCCCTTACCCTCGCCGATCTCTCCGGTCAGCGGATGAAGCTCGGCCTCGCGGTGATCCCCGGCGACCTCGCTGCGATCGTCAAGTATGATCTCAGCAAGCCGCTCGGGGCCCGATCCCTGGCCTCCGGCGAGGCGGATCCATTGGAGCCGAACTGGCAGATCTCTGTCTGTCCCGGCCTCCATGAGACCACGATCGCCCTCCGCTGCGATGTAGTGTTGAGGTAGGTGAGCAATGGATCCCACCACCATCCCCGAGCTCTACCAGATGGTCTTCGCCGCCGCGATCGTGCTCTACGGCGGGCTCGCGTTCATCGTCACCCACCTGCTCCGCAGGGTCTTCCCCATCGAGAACAACGCGGCCCGCATCACCCTCGTGGCCGTCTCCGTCGCCATCGGTCTCATCGGGGCCGCACAGGTCGGCATCCCCCGATTCGGAGCGGCCGCACCCGAGGAGAACGCGCTCCTCATCCTCCTGCTCATCGGGGGCGCCTGGTGGGTGGCGCAGGAGATCTACCGTCGCCTTCGTGCGGATCTCTGGCCCACTAAGGCCACACCGTTCCCAAAGCAGGACTAGCGTGCCCGTGCTTCGGCCCGGACCGTTGCCAGAGTCCACCCTGGCATGAGCGATCGCCGCCCGGGCCGAGGCCGCGCCGCGGCGCACCGAGGGGGGTGGGCCTACCGCCACCCACCCCCCTCACCTCCGCGACCATTGCCAAATACCCTCCTCCACATCCCCACCCAATGCCACCCATCCCCCCAATAAACCCCTCCCATTGCCATTTACCCTCGCGCGCGACAGCGCCTATCGCCAGGCCGCCCC
>Ga0307378_10007936_pt1 | contig 14208 bp, 8 predicted proteins | sample UN1MG_FD_202238 | JGI IMG/M metagenome (GOLD analysis project Ga0307378, IMG submission 202238) | Soil microbial communities from Risofladan, Vaasa, Finland - UN-1 | ecosystem: Environmental > Terrestrial > Soil > Coastal area > Acid sulfate soil | place: Finland: Risofladan, Vaasa | collected...
GAGCCGCCGGCGCAGCTCTTCGCACGCGGCGAGGAGAGCCGGCGGAGCGGCGAGGTCGAGCACGACGCCGCCTGCGTCGCTCTTGTGGAGCAGGCCCATCGCCTTGACCGCCACCGGGAAGCCGAGCTCGCGGGCTGCCACCAGCGCCTCGTCGGCGTCGCGCGCGAGGCGCGCCGGCACGAAGGTGATGCCGTGGGCGGACAGCGCCTCGCGTGCGGCCCAGTAGCCGTCGGCGGTGACCGGTTCGGCGGAAGGCGCCGGGAGGTCGGGCAGGCCGCCCGGCTCAGCCGCGCTCCCGCGCGCCAGCCCCGCCAGTACCCGAGCCGCGGAACCGATCTCGCGGTAAACGGGCACGCCCTCGGCCAGCAGCGTCTCGACGGCCGGCGACCGGCCCTTGTTCACGGTCGAGACGACCACCGGTACTCCCGTGTCCCGGGCGAGCGCGGCGAGGTCGCGGGCCGCGCGCATCTCCCCGTCGCCGGGTCCGGCGAGCTCGGGGAAGCGGGCGCCCCAGTAGCCGAACTCGCCGGTCACCAGCAGGGCGTCGACCTCCCCCGACTCGAGCACGGTGCGGCCGATCGTGGCGTGGGCCGACGGATCTACCGAGGCGATCGCGAAGTCGACCGGGTTGTCCAGGGCGGCGTTGACGGGCAGGAGGCCGGCGAGGCGCGCGCGCAACGCCTCGGAGAAGCGGGGCACGGTGAGGCCCTCCGCGGTGGCCACATCGGCGGCGATCGCGCTGTGGCCGCCGCCGTCGCTGGTGATGGCGAGCGCGCCGCCGCGGGCACGCCGGCCGGCGAGCAGGCCGACGGCGAGCTCGACGAGCTCATCCGGTGTGTCCACCCGCGCAGCGCCTACGGCGTCGCAGACCGCGTCGACGACGGACGAGTCACTGGTGAGCGCTCCCGTGTGTGAACGGGCCGCCCGGGAGCTGGCCTCCGTCCTCCCGGGCGTCAGCATGAGCACCGGCTTGCCGGCCGCCACGCACGCCGCAGCCGCGGCGGCCAGGCGGCGGCCGTCGCGCAGATCCTCGGCGTAGAGCGCGACCAGGCGGGTCTCTTCGTGGTCGATCAGCGACCACAGGACGTCCGCGATCCCCACGTCGGCCTGGTTGCCCAGGGTCACGAAGCGCGTGAAACCCTGGCCGTAGTCCAGCGCCCTGGTGACGACCTCGTCGCCGACCCCGCCGCTCTGGCTGACGAAGGCGATCGGGCCGGGCGGGATGTCGAGCAGGGCGACGGCCTGCAGGCCGGTCGTCGTGTCGGCGACGCCGGGACAGTTGGGCCCGACGAGCAGCCCCCCGGCCGCGCGTACGCGCTCGACCGCGGCCCGCTGCCGCTCGCGGCCCTCCCCGCCGAGCTCTCCGAGGCCGGCGGTGACGACCACGATGGCCCTTGCCCCGACTCCGAGCGCGTCGTCCACCGCGTCCTCGAAGCCGGCCGCCGGCATGGCGAGGAAGACGAGGTCGACCGGCGAGTGGATCTCCCGCAGCGAGGAGCAGGCCCTGGAGCCCTGGACCGTGCCTCCCTTGCGGTTCACCAGATGTATGCTGCGGCCGGCCGGCGAGCGGAGCAGTCTTGCCGCGAGGTCGCCGCCCCACTTCGAGGCGTCCTCCGAGGCGCCGACGACGGCGATCGACCGGGGATCGAAGAGCGGGCCGAGGTCGCGGACCTCGGGGGCCGCGGCTCCTGCCGTCGGCGGGGATCCTTCCATGCAGACTCCTTCGTCGAGGGCCCGGCGAGAGGTCTCGGAGCAGGGAGACCGCCGGACGCCGGGAGTATGGCACACCCGGCGGAGGAGGGGTCAAGATGGAGCCGCGGACCCGTTCGGCGCTTGACGACCCTCGGTCCGGCGTAGAATGGGTGGCCGCGAACGGCTGAGCTGGGTTCAGCCTCCGACATGAAGGGTGGTGCGCGATGGAGTTGACAGGCCTGGCCGGCGCCCGGGTGATCGTGACGGCCGGGGGAAGCGGGATCGGCAACGTGATCCTCAAGCGGTTCCTGGACTCCGGGGCCTCGGTCTTCACGTGCGACGTGGATCCCGCTGCCGTGGAGGCGCTGCGGGAGTCAGAGCCGCGCGCCGGTGCGACGGTCGCCGACGTCGCCCGCGAGGCCGACGTCGATCGCCTCTTCGAAGAGGCGCAGGCGCACCTCGGAGGACTCGACGTCCTCGTCAACAACGCCGGCGTCGGCGGCCCGGTGGCCTGCATCGAGAACGTGTCGCTCGCCGACTGGCAGCGCACCATCGACGTGGACCTCACGGGGGCCTTCCTGTGCACGCGCCGGGCCGCCCCGGTCTTCAAGGACCAGCGCTCCGGCTCGGTCGTCATCATGTCATCCCACTACGGCGTGTTCGGTGGCCCGACCAGGGCCCCGTACGTAGCCAGCAAGTGGGGGCTGATCGGCCTGATGAAGACGGTCGCCATGGAGCTCGGGCCGTTCGGCGTCCGCGCCAACGCCCTGTGTCCCGGCAGCGTCGTCGGCGAGCGCCTTGAACGGGTGATGCGCCTCGAGGCGGAGGAGAAGGGCATCACCTGCGAGGACCTGCGCGAGCAGTGGGTGCGCGGCTGCTCGCTGCGCACGTTCGTCACAGCGGACGACGTCGCGGCGATGATCCTCTTCCTCTGCTCGGAGCAGGGAGCGCGTATCTCGGGGCAGGCGATCGGCGTGGACGGCCACACGGAGTTCATCTGACGGAGTTCCGACGGCGTCGCAATCGGCCGAAGGGAATCCCGATGAACGAGACAATGAACGGAGAACTTCCATGGAATGCCGTCTTGGCAGCACAGACAGCGGCAGAAGCGTTGACGAGCAGGAGATGCTCCGGCTATCATGCGGGCGGTCCGCGGCCTCCGCGGGCAGGCGTTCGCGGCCCCGCGGCCGAGAGGTGGAGAGAGGTGCCCAATGGATGACGTCGTAGTCGCATCCGCGTGTCGCTCGGCGATCGGCGCGTTCGGAGGCACGCTCAAGGACGTGCCGCCGTATGCGCTCGCCGCCGCCGTCATCCGCGAGGCCGTCGCTCGTGCGGGGATCGAGCCGGAGGCCGTAGATGACGTCCGGCTCGGCAGCTGTTTCGAGCCCTACCTCACGAAGAGCGTCGCCCGGTCGGCGGCCATCGAGGCCGGCATCCCCGTCACGGCGACGGCGGTGTCGATGGACCGCGTGTGCGTGTCGGCGATGGAGGCCGTGGTCTCAGGCATGGCGATGATCCAGGCGGGCCTGGCGGACGTCATCGTGGCCGGCGGCGTCGAGGTCATGTCCGGCGTGCCGTACGCGATCCCGACGGCACGATGGGGCGCCCGGCTCCAGAACCAGACCATCGACGACCAGGTGATCGAGGGCCTCTACTGCGGCTCGCGCTACCACCCTTGTCCTTCAGACGGCGACACCAAGGACCGTCCCGTCCTTGCGCAACTGCAGGGCCAGCCGTACGTCATGGGGCACACGGCGGAGCTCGTCGCCGAGCAGTATGGCCTCTCGCGCGAGGAGATGGACGAGGTGGCGCTGCGCAGCCATCACAACGTCGAACGCGCGACCGAGGAAGGTGACTTCGGCGACGAGGTCGTGCCGGTGGAGGTCCCGCAGCGGCGGGGCAAGCCGCCGCTCGCGTTCGCCCGCGACGAGCACTTCCGCGCGGGTCTCACGATGGCCGACCTCGCGGCACTGCGTCCCGCGTTCATGCCCGGCCTCGGCAAGGTCACGGCGGGCAATTCCGCGGGCATCAACGACGGCGCCAGCGCCGTGGTCATCATGTCGACGGCGAAGGCGCGCGAGCTGGGGGTCCAGCCGCTCGCGCGCATCCGCGGCGTCGGCTACGGCGGCTGCGAGCCCTCGGTCATGGGTCTGAGTCCGATCCCGGCGGTCCAGGACCTGGAGCGCCGGTCGGGCCTCGGCGTCGCCGACTTCGAGCTGCTCGAGGTCCACGAGGCGTTCGCCTCGCAGTACCTCGCCTGCGAGCGGGACCTCGGGCTCGACCGCGACATCACCAACGTGAACGGCTCGGGGATCGGCCTCGGCCACCCGGTCGGGTCCACGGGGTGCCGGCTCATGGTCACCCTGCTGCACGCCATGCGACGGCGCGGCAAGACACTCGGTCTGGCCACCCTGTGCGGCGGCGGCGGGGTCTCGATCGCAACCGCCCTCGAGCTCGTCTGAGCCCGCGCACCGAGCGACGGGAGGCGCTGATGCCGGCGAGGATCATCGACAGGACTCCCGAGGCCTACGGCTACCCGCTGCTCATCAAGCACCTGCTGCACGCGCCGCGCGCCTACGCGCTCGACCAGGAGATCGTCTACCGCGACCGGGCGCGCTACACCTACAGGGACCTCTTCGCCCGCATCGGCCGGCTCGCGAACGGCCTCACGAGTCTGGGTGTGCGACCGGGTGACACCGTCGGCGTGATGGACTGGGACAGCCACCGCTACCTGGAGTGCTTCTTCGCCGTGCCGATGATGGGGGCGGTCCTGCACACCGTGAACGTGCGCCTCTCGCCGGAACAGATCCTGTACACGATCGATCACGCGAAGGACGACGTCATCCTCGTGAACGCCGAGTTCCTCCCGGTCCTCGAGCAGATCAGACCCCGTCTCACCACGGTCAAGCGGTTCGTCCTCCTCAGCGACCTGACGGAGCCGCCGGCGACGAGCGTGCCGCTGGATGCCGAGTACGAGGAACTGCTCGCCCGCAGCGGCGAGTCCTTCGCCTTTCCCGAGCTGGACGAAGACACCTGCGCCACGACCTTCTACACCACCGGCACGACGGGGCTGCCAAAGGGCGTCTACTACAGCCATCGGCAGCTGGTGCTGCACACCCTTGCCGGCCTCTCCGCGATGGCCGTCGCCCCCCGGCAGGGCGGTTTCCACCGCGACGACGTCTACATGCCGATCACGCCCATGTTCCACGCGCACGCCTGGGGCTACCCGTACATGGCGACCCTCATGGGCGTGAAGCAGGTCTACCCGGGGCGCTACGATCCCGCCGCGCTGCTGGGTCTCATCCAGACGGAGAAGGTGACCTTCTCGCACTGCGTGGCTACCATCATGTTCATGCTCCTGGGCAGTCCCGCCATGGAGCACGCCGACATCTCCGGCTGGAAGGTGATCATCGGCGGCGGGCCGCTGCCGAGGGCGCTGTGCGAGGAGGCTCTGGCCCGAGGGATCGACATCTTCGGCGGCTACGGTCTCAGCGAGACCTGCCCGTTCATCATGAGCGCCCAGCTGCCCCCGGACACCTCCGGGCTGGACGACGAGCGCGAGCTCGAGATCCGCTGCAGGGCCGGCCGGCCCAACCCCCTCGTGGATCTGCGGATCGTGGACGACGCGATGCGGGACGTGCCTCACCACGGCAGGGCCACCGGGGAGATCGTCGTGCGCGCTCCATGGGCGACGATGGGGTACCTCAAAGACGAGCCGAACTCGTCGGCGCTCTGGGCCGGCGGTTATCTGCACACCGGCGACGTCGGCTTCATCGACGAGCAGGGCTATCTGCAGGTCTCGGACCGGATCAAGGACGTGATCAAGACCGGCGGCGAGTGGATCTCCTCGCTCGATCTCGAGAACATCATCGGGCAGCACCCGGCGGTCAGCGAGGTGGCCGTCATCGGCGTGCCGGACGAGAAGTGGGGCGAGCGTCCCCTCGCATTGGTGGTCCTCAGGGACGGCGCGCCTGACGACGCCGACGCCATCCGCGCCTTCGCGTTCGAGCATGCCGGGCGCGGGATCATCTCGAAGTATGCGGTGCCCGACCGCATCGTGTTCGTGACCGAGCTCGACAAGACCAGCGTCGGCAAGCTCGACAAGAAGCGCCTCCGGGAAGAGTACGGGAGGTGAGTCCACGGTCTCCGGCGGTGGGCGCTCGCGCCGGTCGGCGCCGGTGCGGAGGTATTGGCGGCGAAGGTATTGCGGTCTATTGCCAATCATCCGCACTGTGTCCTAGTATGCGTCATCAACACAGGAATAGTTCCTGACAAGATTCTGACGGCTCGCAAATCATTCGGTCAAGGTGAGGGTTATGGACACCACACTCTTCCTGATGGGCAACGAAGCCATCGCCTACGGCGCGGCGCGCGCCGGCGCCGGCTTCGCCTGCGCCTATCCGGGCACCCCGTCCACAGAGATCATCGAGACCGCCGCCGGGCTCGGCGGCATCCACGCGGAGTGGTGCGTCAACGAGAAGGTCGCGCTCGAGACCGCGGTCGGGTGCTCCCGGGCCGGCGTGCGCACCCTCGTGGCGATGAAGCACGTCGGCCTCAACGTCGCCGCCGACCCGCTGCTCACGCTGACGGAGACCGGGGTCAACGGCGGGCTGGTCATCGTCAGCTCCGACGATCCGGGGATGAACTCGTCGCAGAACGAGCAGGACAGCCGCCACTACGCCAGGTTCGCCAAGATCCCGATGCTCGAGCCGTCGGACAGCCAGGAGGCCTACGACTTCGTCGCCGAGGCGTTCGCGCTCTCTGAGGAGTTCGACACGCCGGTGCTGCTGCGCTCGAGCACCAAGCTCTCGCACGGTCGCGGCCAGGTCGTGCAGCGCGAGCGCATCGAGCCCGAGCGGATCGACTACGTCAAGGACATCACCAAACACCTCATGGTGCCGCAGTGGGCGCGGCTCAGGACCAGGTTCATCATCGAGCGGCTGGAGCGGCTGCGCGAGCGCGCCGAGGAGAGCTCGCTCAACGCGCTCATCGAAGGGGCCGCAGACTTCGGCATCATAAGCTCAGGCGTTGTGCACCAGTACGCGCGTGAGGCGTTCCCGGAGGCGTGGCACCTCAAGCTCGGTCTGTCCTACCCGCTGCCGTATCACAAGATCGCCGAACTCTACGAACGTGTGCCCAAGGTCTTCGTCGTCGAAGAGCTCGACCCGTTCATCGAGGACCACGTTCGCATGCTCGGCCTGCCGGTGATCGGCAAGGAGGCCATCCCCGCCGATGGCGAGCTCGAGCCGGACGTCGTCTTCGCGGCGCTCCAGCCCTACCTCGACGCCGAGCCGCCCCAGCGCCGCAGTCCGCTGTTCCCGCCGGCGCCTCGTCTGAGCGATCCGGCGCCCGAGTCGGAGCTTCCCGTGCGCCCGCCGGTGCTCTGCCCGGGCTGCCGTCACCGCTCCGTGTTCACGGCGCTGCGCAGACACAAGCTCGCCGCGATGGGCGACATCGGCTGCTACATGCTGGGCGCCGACCCGCCGCTGAACGCCCTGGACAGCTCGCTCTGCATGGGCGCCAGCATCGGCATGATGGCCGGCTTCAACCAGGCGCTCGGCCGCAAGGCCGCAGCGGCCGTCATCGGCGACTCCACCTTCTTCCACTCGGGCATCACGGCGCTCATCAGCGCCTCCTACAACGAGGCCGACGGACTCGTCATGATCCTCGACAACCGCACCACCGCCATGACCGGACATCAGGGTCATCCGGGCAGCGGCGTGCGACCCGATCTCACCGAGGGCCCGGCGGTCACCATCCAGGAGCTGTGCGACGGCATCCACGTCCGCTGCACCACCATCGACGCCAAGGACTACGAGGCGATCGTCGACGCCATCAAGACAGAGGTCGCGACGCCGGGTCTCGGCGTGATCGTCGCCGAGGCCCCGTGCGCGCTCCTCGTACGCGAGAAGAACGGCACGGTGCTCGTCGACGACGAACGCTGCAACCTCTGCGGCCTCTGTCTGGCCATCGGCTGTCCGGCCATCGCCCCGCAGGCGGACACCGTCAGCATCACCGACGCCTGCACCGGCTGCGGCCTCTGTGTCGAGGTCTGCAAGCGCGGAGCGCTGACCCTCAGCCTCGGAGAGGAGGCCTCGTGAGCACCGCTTCGGACACAACCACGGTCGCGTTGATCGGCGTTGGCGGGCAGGGCATCCTGCTGGCGGCATCCATCCTGGCTGAGGCGGCGTCCGCCGAAGGCCTCGAGGTCAAGGCCAGCGAGGTGCACGGCATGGCCCAGCGGGGCGGCAGCGTCCTCAGTACGGTCCGGTTCGGGGCCAAGGTCTTCTCACCCGTCTTCCGGCACCCGGACTACGTGCTCGCCACGGAACTGCTCGAGGGGTTCCGCGGTCTGGATATGCTGCGTGAGGGCGGTACGCTGGTGTGCGCTGCGACGACGCGCATCCTGCCGGGCAGCGTGCTGCGGCGAGAGGAGCCGTATCCGGAGGATCTGGCCGCCGCTGCGGAAGTGCGTGGCGTCCGCCTCCTCGCCGTCGACGCCGAAGGCCTGGCGCGCGAGGCGGGCACGGTTCGCGCCGTGAACGTCGCGCTGATGGGCGCGACGAGCACGGTCATGCCCTTCGCCGCCGAGTCATGGCAGCGCGGCCTTGAGAGGGCCGTGCCCGCCAAGATCCTCGCCGTCAACGAGAAGGCCTTCGTGCTCGGTCGCGACTCGGTCGTCACCCCCGCGTGAGGCGCCCGCCGACGCGAGCGTCGGCGTAGATCCGCCTGCCCGCGCGCCCCGCGCCGCCGCGCGGGCGCCGGGCGGGCGCTGGATGGAGGAGTGAGTCGTGGAGATCGAAGGAGCACGCGTCATCGTCACCGGTGGGGCGCGCGGCCTCGGCCGCACGTTCGCGTTCGACCTGGCCGGGGCCGGAGCCCGCGTCGGTGTCTGCGACGTCGACGAGGCGGCTCTGGACGACCTCCGGGCCGACGCGGAGAAGCGCGGTCTGCGGGTTTGGGCGCTGCCGGCGGACGTCAGCGACGAGGCCAGCGTCGAGCGGCTCTTCGCCGCCTTCGCAAAGGAGGCCGGCGGCGTCGACGCCGTGGTCAACAACGCCGGCATGAACCGCGACGGCCTGCTGATCAAGAAGACCGGGGACCAGCTGGAGAAGCTCCCGCTGTCACGCTGGCAGGTGGTGATCGACGTCGACCTGACCGGCGTGTTCCTGTGCGCGCGCGAGGCGGCCTACCACATGGTCGGCCAGGGCACGGGCGGCGTCATCGTCTCCATCTCGTCTCTCTCGTGGATGGGCAACGTCGGCCAGACGAACTACAGCGCCGCGAAGGGGGGCATCGTCTCCATGACGCGCACCTGGGCCATGGAGCTCGCCCGGTACGGCATCCGCGCCGTCGCCGTCGCGCCCGGACTCACAGCCACGGACATGGCTATGTCGATGCCGGAGGACGCGCGCGAGCGTCTGACGTCCGCGGTACCGCTGCGCAGGATGGCGGAGCCCGCCGAGGTGTCGCACGCGGTGCGCTTCGCGCTCGAGAACGACTACATGAACGGACGGGTCATCCCGGTGGACGGCGGCCTCAGGCTGTGACCAGGTCGCGCGTGTTGCCGCGGAGCACATCGACGCCCGCGTGAATCACCAGCGGGACCGCGCGCCTGACCGGCCACGCGCCGCGCTCCACGCCGCGCCTGTGCGCCTGACCGTCACCGGTGCGGAGATGGAAACGACGAGAACCCGTGACAACGGAGGTTGAGATGGATGCGGCAACGACCGACCCAGCCCGATTCGAGCGCCTGCTGAACCCGCGGTCGATCGCCGTCTTCGGCGGTGCGCAGGCCCAGGAGGCGATCCGTCAGTGCGACCTCATGGGCTATGACGGCGAGATCTGGCCGGTCCATCCCAAGGCGGACGAGGTCCTTGGGCGCAAGGTCTATCGCTCGGTCGACGAGCTGCCGGGAAGCCCAGACGCCGCCTACGTCGGCGTGAATCGCAACCTCACCATCGACATCATCAGGGGTCTCGCGGCTCGCGGCGCGGGCGGCGCGGTCTCCTACGCGACCGGCTTCGCCGAGGCGGGCGAAGAGGGCTCCGCGCTCACGCGGCAGCTGCTCGAGGCTTCGGGAGACATGGCGCTGGTCGGCCCCAACTGCTACGGGCTGCTCAACTACGTCACGGGTGCGATGCTCTGGCCCGACCAGCAGGGCGGCCGCCGGGTGGACCGCGGCGTGGCCATCATCACGATGTCCTCCAACGTCGGCTTCAACATCACCATGCAGCGGCGCGGCCTGCCCATCGCGTACATGGTCTCGCTGGGCAACCGGCTCAAGTTCGACCTGGACGATGCGATCAAGATCTTCGCGCGCCGGGAGGAGGTCACGGCGATCGGGATCTATCTCGAGGCGATGCCCGATCCCAAGCGCTTCCAGGAGGCGGTCGAGGTCGCCCGTGAGCTGGGCAAGCCCATCGTCGCCGTCAAGACCGGGCGCTCGCAGATCGCGCAGAAGGTGGTCGTGTCGCACACCGCTTCGCTGGCCGGCTCCGACGTGCTCGTGAGCGCGCTGTTCGATCGGCTCGGCGTGGCGCGCGTCGATTCCCTGGAGGCGCTGGTCGAGGCCCTGGAGCTCCTGCACGTCCTGGGCCCGCTCCAGGGCGGGCGCATCGGCGCCATGAGCACCTCGGGCGGCGACCTCACCCTGCTCGCCGACGCCCTGACCCCAGATCTCACCCTGCCTCCGCTGTCGGAGAAGGTCGCGGAGGGGCTCCGCGCGGTCGTCCACGAGCGGGTCGGCGCCTCCAACCCGTTCGACTATCAGATGTACACGTGGGACGACGACGACGCGAACGCCGAGATCTTCGGCGCCTTCCTGGCCGAGGATTTCGACATCGCCCTGTGCGCGCTCGACTACCCCAGGGCGGACAAATGCGACCAGTCCACCTGGGGCGGGGCGGAGCGGGGCTTCGTCCGGGCGACGAAGGCCACCGGCACCAAGGGCGCGGTGCTCGCGACCTTCACCGACACGGTCTCCGAGCCCGTGGCCGAACGTCTCATGGAGGGCGGTGTCGCGATGCTGGCCGGCATCGACACCGCGGCGGCAGCCATCCAGGCGGCCGTGGACGTCGGCACAGCCTGGAAGCGGCCGCCGAGTCTTCCTCTGCTGGTTGCCCCGTTCAAGGCGGACCGCGACAAGGTCACGGTGCTGGATGAAGCGGCGTCGAAGCGCATGCTCGCCGAGGCCGGCGTGCCTGTTCCACAGTCGCGCGTCGTCGGCAGCGCCGAGGAGGCAGTCGCGGCTGCCGAGGAGCTCGGCTTCCCGGTGGTCATCAAAGCGCTGGGCGTCGCGCACAAGACCGACGTAGGCGGCGTGCGCCTCGACCTGCGGAGCGCCGACGAGGTGATGTCGTCGATAGCGATGATGGCCGGCCTCTCGCAGTCCTTCCTCGTCGAGCGGATGGTCGAGGAGGTCGTCGCCGAGATCATCGTCGGCGTCGCCCAGGACGAGCAGTTCGGCCCGTACCTCGTGATCGGCGGCGGAGGCATTCTCGTCGAGCTCATGAAGGACAGCGCGTCCCTCCTGCTCCCGGTCACCAGGGAGCAGGTCCTGGAGGCGCTTGACGGACTCCAGTGCGCACCGCTCCTGAACTGCTTCAGGGGCTGTCCGCAGGCTGACCTGAACGCGGCCGCCGATGTCGTCCTCGCGATCGCCGCCATGGTCGAGAAGGATCCCGCGGCCATCGTGGAACTCGACGTCAACCCTCTCATGGTCCTGTCGGAGGGCCATGGCGCGGTCGCGGCCGACGCCCTCATCAGGCTCAACGGGGACCGCTAGAAACCACGGGCGTGCGGTGCCGGGCAGGCGGCCCGGCCCCGCCGCGGAAAGGACCGGAGCAGATGAGCAGCGATGCGCTCAGGCAGAAGATCATGGACAAGGCGAAGGAGGAGGGCGCTTCGCTGGTCGGGATCGTGCGGATCGCCGATCTGAAGTCCGCCCCGTCCTACGCGGTCTACGACGAGAACCCCTTCTATCCCGAGTACAAGGGCGTGGAGTGGAAAGATGAGTACAAGACGATGCTGGTCTGGGGGCTGGCGCATCCCGCGTCGGAGCCCGCCCTCGACTGGTGGAGCCTCAAGATCCCGGCCTTCACTCCGGGCAACTTCGAACTGCGGGCGCAGTCGAAGCGCCTGCGCAGCTGGATGACCGACGAGCTGGGGATGGGCGCAGTGTCGCTGCCGTACCAGATCGAGTACGGCGGAGCCTTCCTCAAGGACGCGGCGGTCCTCGCCGGTCTGGGCGTGTTCGGCCGGGACAACCTGCTGATCACGCCGGAGTACGGCCCGCGGATCCGGCTTCGCGGCATCTTCTTGGAGGCGGACCTGGAGCCGACCCCGCGATGCGTAGGATTCGACCCGTGCGCGACGTGCAGCAAGCCGTGCCAGCGCGTCTGCCCGAGGACCGCGTTCCGCAGCGGCGCCTACGAGAGGACGCTCTGCAAGCAGGAGCAGGACCAGCTCGACGTGGACTTCGAGGTGCTCGACGGGGCGATCATGGGACTCGATGAGCCCAGCAACGTCACCAAGTACTGTCGCGCCTGCGAGCTGGCGTGCCCCGTCGGTCAGGACGGCGGCGCCTTCGTCAGCCCGCCCGATCAGGTCCTGCCCGACCAGCGTCGCTACGTGCTGGACGACCAGGACTGGGCGGCCTTCGGCGAGCAGCTGTCGGGCAAGTCGGCGCGGATCCCCGCGCTCGCCGAGGCGGCCGTGGCTGCGGGCCCCTTCGATGGCGACGAGCCGACGCTCCGGCTCGAGGTCCTCGCCGGGACCGACGATGTCGGCGGCTTCGCCTGTGGCGACGCCGCCCTCGACGAGCACCTCACGCAGCGCGCGCTCGCCGGCCAGCAGGCCGGCAAGACACGCGTCGCCGCCCGGGAGGCTCGCGTGGTCGGCTACTTCGCGCTCAAGGCGGCGACGGTCAGCCCTCCTGCGACGATCGAGCACCTGCCCGGCCAGGGCCCGCTGGACGTGCCGGTGATCCTGCTCGAGCGCATGGCGGTCGACGCCGGGGAGCAGGACAAGGGCATCGGCGAGGCGATGCTGGTGGAGGCGCTGTCCCGCTGCCTGCAGGCGTCCTCGACGATGTTCTCCCGTGCGGTCCTCGTCGCTGCCGGCGACACCTCCGCCCGCGGCTTCTTCGAGAAGTACGGCTTCGCGCCGTCGCCGACGGGTGCGCAGCATCTCCTTGTCCGCACGAAGGACATCCGCAAGAGCTTGACGCCGCCCGCGGAGGAGTAGCGCGCATCCCGTCCGGCGCTGCGGCACGCGGGAACCAGGGTGTACGATGCGCCCTTGAGTACGAGCTGGTCACCGATCCGGCTATCGCTGCCGCCGGCGGCTTCGGCCGCCGGCGCGTCCCGAGAAGGAGTCGCATGAACCTTCGCCTCACGTGCCTCGACCCAGCGGAGCGCGATCTCGTCGTCGAGTCCGCGCTCAGCGTGCTCGAACGCGAGGGCATGCGCATGAAGGGCTCGCGCGCTCTCGACGCGCTCGAGGAGCGCGGCGCGACGGTGGACCCGGAGTCCGGCATGGTGCGCATGCCTCCGGATCTCGTGCGCGCCTCCCTGGCCCAGTTGCCGGACCGGCTGCTGCTGGCGGGGGCCACGCCGGATCGCGACGTCGTCCTCGACCGGCACACGGGTCCCTTCTTCAACCCCTCCGGCTGCCACGCGAAGACCCTCGACTTCCGCACGGGGAAAGTCAGGCCGTCGACGCTGCAGGACATCTGCGAGGGCACGGCGGTCATGGACGCTACCCCGGAGATCGACTTCATGTGGACGTTCGCCACCGCCAACGACGTGCCTGCGGAGCGCCGGGAACTGACGGAGTACTACACGTACCTCTCCCGGACATCGAAGCCGCTGGTGTTCGTCGACTGCCCGACCGAGGTCGCGCCGGTACGGCGCATCATGGACATCCTCGGCGACGGCATGGACGGCTTCAGGCGGCGTCCGCGGCTCGCCACACTGTGCGCAGTCCGCGCCCCTCTCCAGGTCAACGGTGAACTCCTCGACGCGACCTGCGAGTACGCCGCGATGGGGGCGCCGGTCTGGGCGTACACGATGCCGATGGCCGGCGCCACCTCACCGGTCACGGTCGGGGGGACGCTTGCGTTGATGTGGGCGGAGATCCTCGGCATGGTCACCGCCGTCCAGGCGACGGCGCCCGGCGCCGCGGTCCTCGCCTGCTGCGGGCCCGGCGTCCTCGACATGCGCACGTCGTCCATGTCCCTCGGCAGCCCGGAGAACACCATCATGGGCATCGCCTCGGTCGAGATCGGGCACCATCTTGGTCTGCCCGTCCACAACACGGCCCTCTCGACGGACGCGAAGCACCCCGGCGTGCAGGCCGGGTATGAGAAGGGGCTGAAGGTGCTGCCGGCGGCGCTCGCGGGCGTGGATGTCATCAGCGGAGGGTTCGGAGCGCTCGCCTCGTCGAGCGTCTGGCATCTCCCCATGGTGCCCATCGACGCCGATATCGCGAGGCTCGTGCGGCGCATCGTGGCGG
>Ga0307378_10007938_pt1 | contig 14205 bp, 12 predicted proteins | sample UN1MG_FD_202238 | JGI IMG/M metagenome (GOLD analysis project Ga0307378, IMG submission 202238) | Soil microbial communities from Risofladan, Vaasa, Finland - UN-1 | ecosystem: Environmental > Terrestrial > Soil > Coastal area > Acid sulfate soil | place: Finland: Risofladan, Vaasa | collected...
CTCCATTCGGCATTGGCGAGGGATGGGAAAGCTGGCAATCGATAAATCCCTTACTTTCTATTGAAAAACACAGCAATGGAAAAATCTTTTTTACTGAAACAGACACAGCAAAAACATTTCGCTATGACCCTGAAACAAATATTATAACTGTTGTATATGAAATTCCATCAGCTTCGCGAGAAACATATACCAGCATTTCAGATATGTTTAACAAAACCCTTAATGATCTCAAGAAACAGTTCGACAAAGTCAAATATGAAAAAGGAGTTTTTGAGGGACGGCCTGTAACAACTATAAGTGTAGATGTAGATTACACATCAGAGGGAGGTTTACACGGCATAATATCATTTATTGTCGATTCTGAAACATACCTGCCTATAAAAATGAGTGTTCAACAAACCAGCTTGAAGAAAAATCTAACCGGCAAAATGACGGGGATTTTTGGTTATCCGAATACCGGCCCAAAAGATATTTACGAAGCAGGCGCACCACGAGACGCTAAGGTTGTAAGAATAGAGGCTGCTGATAATCGAGACAATCCGGAATTGGTCGAAGTTCTTGAGCCGTATAACAAAGCCAGGGAAAATTTAGTCTCGGATTATATCCTTATAACAACATACCAATATGGTTCATGGGTACGAACGATTGATGTTATATATAATCAGGGAAGAAAGCAGAGAAGTGAATATCGTCCGGTTTGGAGGTCGGTTAATTCCGAAAAGGATAAGATTGCATATAAAAAGGCTTTGGGAGACAGCTTCGAATCCCTGCTAAAGTGGTCACAGGACTATTTAAACACCGAAGGCAGGAATTTAGGTATTTATATATATGATGGTGAGTACTATTACAGGACTGAGAAAGATCCATTAGATGAATGGACGATCCACGAAAAAGCCCATCGGCCAGATCATAATCCTATAGGACTTAATGACCTTTCCGAGTGTGGTTGGCCAAAGATACTCCCAAAAAATAATGTCAAACAAGTTGAGAACGAGTATTCAAAGGAAAATGGCCTCATTGCTTTCGAAAGAATATCAGAGCCGGATATAAGAGATGGCAAGCTTGCTCGTGCAGCTCAAAAAGACATTTATTATCTTGATCCGAGACATGATTATATGTGCGTGCGAAAAGAAGACTTTCTACATAGGACTGGAGACAACAATGAAGTGAAAGATGTTGAATTTGAACCAAATGAGATCCAGGATGAACTAAGTTCGGTTCGATTTGTTTCCGAATTCGGACAAACCGACAAAGGACAATGGTATCCCGAGAAGATTGAAACACATTCGAAAAGTAGGGATGCTGATGGAAAGGAAAAACCTCTTAGTCTTTCATTTATTAACACATTATATCTTAAAACCAATCCGGAATTTCCTGAAGGGATTTTTGATCCGAATAATTTACCGAAGGAAGGAGATTGAAATTTGATGTACACATCTTGGTGTAACTCCAAATGAAAATCCTGGGTGAAAATAAGTAGATAATCCGCCAATAAATTGGCGGGCTAAATACTATCTGTTATTCATGCGTTGATTTTTTTTATCAGGGCCGGCAACTCGGAGAGGTGGGTTATTTTCCAAGCCCCATTGGGCGGTGTTTTTCCGGCGTTGGTGTAGGCGGTTTTAGAACGGGTTCCACGTCAACACTCAGCGCTGGTCTTATGTACTTGCTGATGCGGTCACCAACGTACGGCCTGTTCCACAGCCAGCCTGTTCTCAGTTCAACCTTTTTCATTTCTTTTCTGTAAAAACCGTAAGAATAGGAATAAACTTCTAATCATATAGACCAAAATGGGGTATCGGTTCGTGTAACAATGAAGAACGTTCTTTGTTTGGTCGGGAAAGCACCGAATGCTGGAAGACAGGCTGTTGATATGGAAATTCAAGTGCGGCAGTAATGAGGCCCTTTGCCGGATTTACTGCAAGTATGGTGACTATTTGCTCGCTCTGGCAGCGGCTCTTTTACAAGACATTAATACGGCTGAAGATGTAGTGCATGATGTCTTCTGCAAATTTATCGAATCCAGAAAGAAGTTCAAGCCGGCCGGGAGTCTTAAAAGTTTTCTCGCGACCTGCGTCGTAAATCTTGCACGCGACAGGCTAAGAGCAAGAAAACTACAAAACTGCGACCTGGATGAAGCGGCGGCGATGGCTTTGGATACGAATGAGCCGGAACATGATGCCATCTTTGGCGAAGAAGCAAGGAACTTGAATCATGCGATTGCGCAGCTTGCATTAGAGCAGCGAGAAGTGATTATGCTGCATCTTCAAGGCGGCATGAAGTTCAGAGAAATAGCCGGCCTGCAGGGAATTTCGATCAATACGGCAAAGAGCCGGTATAGATATGGCCTGGAGAAGCTTCGAACACTTTTATCTGACAAAGAGAAGAAAAATGAAATCAGCTAAAAACTTAGAACAATCAATCAGGAAGTTAACCGTAGAGTCCGGTGACCGGATAAATGACAGGATTCTTGACAAGCTGCTGAGAAGGCTGGACAAATCGAAGAGACAGGCCACTGCCGAACAGGCAAATGTTTGGAGAATGATTGTGAAAGGCAAAGTAAGCAAAATAGCTGCGGCATTGCTTGTCATTTCTTCCTGGGCGGCCTGCTTTGTTCTATCGGGAAAAGTCAACGACCTGAGAAATGAGCTGGAGCAGGCGCGGGAAGATATCGCTCTTGCTCGTACTGATGATTCAGCTACTATCAACTTGTATTTGAAAGAGCACCGGGATGTCGTTGCCCAACATGCTTCCTTCAGTCCGGCCAGACCACAGCCGGCACAGATGCGTGTGAATCCGCATGACATCCTGTATTATGAATTTCTTGATGATGAGCCGGAATATATGAGTCCCGGCATAATTGTCAGAGGCCCTTCATCCGAGCGAGAAATCGGCTCGTCCGAAGCTCCCGTAATTTCCAATGGTCACACACTGACCCTCTCCGAAGCACGACAGACGGCCGATTTTGAGCTGCATGCACCCGCAAGGCTCTATCCCGGCTATTCGCTCGATCAGATCAGAAGAATCGAAGGCCGCGACGCTCTGCAACTGCTGTACACTAACGGCATCGATTCGATATCGCTGTTCGAGCAACCTTTGGATGGGCAGCGCGGGCTTGAGCCGAAGGATTTCAGAGAATACGCCGTATATCGCAACAAGGAGCAAGCCGGAGGGACCATTCTTGCATGGAGGGATGATGTTCGTTCTTATGTATTAATTGGTAATACCGAAATGTCACAATTAATGAATATGGCGCAGTCTATCAGCGCCGGAAAATAAGAGGAAATAAAATGAATAACAAAAGATTAATCGCTCTAACAATATGCTGTATTTTAATAGTCATCCCGGGGCTATGTGTTTTATCATTTGCAGATACTGAATCAGGGACAAATACAGAGGCCCAACAACACTTCGAAAAGGCAAATGAGCTGCGCAAAGTTGCCGACCACGATGCCGCCATTGCCGAATACGAGAAGGCAATAAGCCTGTCACCGAAGAGCAAGATTGCCCAGGATGCACAATACTGGATAGGGCAATCTTATTTCGCAGCGGGACAGTTCGATGCCGCATTAATTGCATTTGAGAAACTTCTCGATGAGTATCCGAGCAGTACAATTATCCCGTCAACAAAGTTGATGATAAAGAAGGCCCAAGAGGCAAAGAAGGCCAAGCCGCTTTTTGAGGCTGTAAGAAAAGGCGATATCGAGCTGGCCAAATCACTTATTTCCGGAGGAACCGATGTCAACATTAAGGACGACAGAGGTATGACCCCATTGCACGAAGCGGCTTATTATGGCCAGAAAGAAGTAGCTAAAATTCTTATTGCCAAAGGGGCGAACGTCAACGCCACAGATTCATCGGGCCGAACCCCCCTGCACATTGCCGCTAATTTTGGGGCGAAGTTCGTGCCCGAACTGCTTCTCGCCAACGGAGCCAGTATCAGCGCCAGGGACATAGCAGGCAATACGCCCTTACACGCCGCGACTGATAGCCCGGATGTCAGCAAAGACTTGCTGGAGTTGCTGATCGCCAAAGGTGCTGACGTACAAGCAAGAAACAAGGCAGGCCAGACGCCCCTTCACCGTGTGTCCATGATAAGAAGGCGAGACAAACGAGTTGAACTTACGGCCGAGGTCCTCCTGGCCCACGGGGCAGAGGTCGATGCCAAAGATAAGAGCGGGAATACGCCCTTCCATTTCGCCGTCAAGAACGGCCACAGGAAACTGATCGACCTCCTTCTAGCCAAAGGCGCTATCATCTCCAAAGATGACAAGCCCGATGAAGAAGCATCGCTCTATGCTGTCTGGCGTAACGACGCATATGGCCTCGAACTACTCTTAGACTATGGGGCCGACGTCAACGCGGCAGACCGATGGGGTTGGTCGCTTTTGCATTATGCGGCTTACAACGGGGATATGACAAAGATGCTTCTTGACAAGGGTGCAAACCCGAATACTGTGGAAAGGGAGAGGGGGCGAACGCCGCTACACTGGGCGGCTTTCCGCGGCAGAAAGACAGTAGCAGAAATGCTTCTTGCCCACGGGGCCAAAATGGACACCAGAGACTGGTATGGTAAAACGCCTCTGTCTCTGGCCAAAGAGGGAGACCACACCGAAATTATCGAACTGCTGCGCAAGCACGGAGCGAAAGAATAACTACCGTAATACAGGATTTCCTCCACTGGGTCAATGAACTAAGAATTGTTTTTTAGGTTCCTTTTTTGGCGTTGATTTTTTTTATCAGGGCCGGCAGTTCGGAAATCTGGGTTATTTTCCATGCTCCATTGGGCGGTGTTTTTCCAGCATTAGTGTATGCGGCTTTTAGAACCGGTTTGAAGCCGATCTTCAAAGCAGGTTTGATATCCATGTCGATACGGTCTCCGACGTACATTATGTTCTCGGCCGGCTCTCCGATCCGCTCGGCGGCGATTTTGAAGATACGGGTATCGGGCTTGCGAAAATCAAACTCGTACGAATAAATTCTGACAGTAAAGAAATCCAATAAGCCTAATTGCTTTAGATGTTGTTCTAAGGAATGGCCACTTATAAAGGTATTGGAAACTATGCCGAGCGGCAGGGGCGGTTCGCAAACCGCCCTTACAGCGGCTAAGGTCTCTCTTGTCTTCGGCTCTATGGTGGCGATCTTGCTCAACGGCTCATACCAAAGCCATGCAAAATGGCGCCAGTGCTGCCCGTCAAGCTTGACACCTTTTTTTGTACCGATACCCCTCAACAAAGCCGACGAGTTAAAATCATTTTTCGTTATATTGGACAATAAGTGTTGGATGCGCAGCGCAATCAGGTTTCTCCAGCAGTAATACTCGAAGTTACCCACGGGCTGGCCGTTACTTTTGAGATAATTGTACGACAATCTCGCTCCCTGCCGAAAGAGCCGGGTGGCGCTGAATCTACCGAAGTTCAGCAAGGTTTCGCCGAGATCGAATAGTACTGCTTTAATCTGATTGTTCATCGTTCGTTGTTCGTAGTTCATTGTTCGCTGTTCATCGACGAACCATGGGCTAATTACAATGAACTATTTTATTTTTCTTGCGGCAAATCACTTCCAAAGGCGTCCTTTATCCACTGGAACATTTCCTCGTCCGAAATCATCGACACTCTGTCAGCCGCATACTCGGTGTCGATTCTGTCTTTTATCCAGGTTATACGCGGGTCGTGCTTGGGGATTTGAATCTCGTACCGGGCCTCTATCCAGTGCTTGATACCCGCCGCACCGGTCTTATCAGTAATCGCCACGCCAACCGGGCGTTTCAGCAATTGTTCAGTATCAAAGCAATTGTATATTTCCTCGTTTTTCAACAAGCCGTCCGCGTGAATGCCCGCCCTGGTAACATTGAAATCCTTTCCGACCAGCGGATAGTTCCGTGGAACCTCAATGCCCAGTTCCTTCCGGGCGTAATGAGCCAATTCAGTTATTGCCGCATAGTTGACGCCCTTTGTCATTCCTTTCAACTGGGCGTGCTCTACAACAAGCGCCTCCAGAGGAGGATTGCCTGTTCGCTCGCCGCAACCGAATATCGCGGCGTTTGCGGCGCTGCATCCGTAGAGCCACGCCGTTGCAGCGTTCACCTGAACCTTATGAAAATCGTTATGACCGTGCCATTCGAGCCATTCGGAGGGAACCCCGATCTCTCGAAGTCCGCGGATGAGCTTTGGGACGCTCCGGGGCAAAGAAACTCCCGTCCACGGCAGGCCGAATCCAAGCGTATCGCAAAGACGAACCTTAACCGGTTTGTCATATTCTTTGGCAAGTTTCATTAACTCAACGGCAAAAGGCAAAACAAAACCTTCATAATCCGCTCGCGTTATATCCTCAAAGTGGCAGCGAGGGATAACTCCGCTGTCTAAAGCAGCTCTGGCAATATCAAGATACGCAGTCATCGCCTGTGCCCGTGTCTTTCGCAGCTTCAGGAATATATGATAATCGCTGGCCGAGGTCAAAATGCCGGTTTCACCAAGTCCCATTTGCGAGACCAGCTTAAAATCAGACGCCACAGCCCTTATCCAGCCTGTTATCTCGGGAAACTCATAACCCCTGCTTTTGCATAGTTCAACCGCCTCTCTATCTCGCTGTGAATATAGGAAGAACTCGCACTGTCGAATCAAGCCGGTGCCCCCGTCTATCTCATGCAATAAGTCGTAAATCCTGAGGATTTGTTCGGGCATATAAGGCGGCCTTGCCTGCTGGCCGTCACGGAAGGTCGTATCTGTTATCCAAATTTTTTCCGGGATATCATACTCAACCTGCTGGCCGTCGAATTTGACTGACGGAAATTCAGTATATGGAAACATCTGGCGATATAGATTGGGTTTGCCTACATCCACCAGCTTAAAGTTCTTACTTGCCATAATCTATCTCCAAAACATCACTGGCTGCTAATAATACAGCAGACTATTCTTTATCGTGTATCTTATGTCTTATTCGAGACACCCGTAGTAGAGCTACGCTTCACGGTTCACGATATTCAAATATTAGCCGAGGTGGGATTCGAACCCACACGCCCATTACAGGCAGGGGATTTTAAGTCCCCAGCGTCTGCCATTCCGCCACTCGGCCGGACGTAATAGACTAACGTATTTGGCGCGAATTTGCAAATAAAGAAGAGCATGAAAATTAGCAAGGACAATTCTTTTATGTTATAGAAGGGGATTTTTTATCAAAATTTCCACGGAAGAACCCTAATTCTGCATTGTCTTGACGAAAAAAAACTCTAAAATTTGCTGGAAAAACCGTTCTCAAAGCACAATATCTCAATTTTACTGCCGAAATGTACATAAAAATTGTGAATATCTTTGAAATTTTTCTTGACGTTAACATAGGAAGTGTGGTATAAATAGGTAAGTAAGGCCAGTAAGTCTTTATTGATTTGAGCTTTACGGCGTATTACGGATCCACGGTTCCTGGGCAAAGACCTGAACGTGTATCAGGTTTGGAACAAAGTTGGAGTGAGGTAATGCGGCAAGAAAAAGAGGAGGAGTTTGAGGCAGCTAAATGCTTAGTGCTATTATTTGAGCATGGCGCTTAATTTCCATCCGCATCTGTTTACCACTTTGTTTGTGGTCTACCAAATCTTGCCAGTTGGGCAACCTTACCTAATGTAAAACCCGCTGGGTCGTTGCGCAAAACTCTTCGGGTCACAAGAGGTTTATATGACTAAGGAGAAAAAATGCTACAAAAGTTTATAACGATTTGCGTACTATTAGGATTTTTTGTCAGCCTGGGTAGCTCCTCGGCTAATGCTGCTATCAGCTATGGCACAGCCTCCCCGGCCTTAAGTCCGGTCTTTGGGACATTGATAGACTTTGATGACCAGCCTGCCGGAACCCCGATTTTACCAGGTGATTATGCAGCATTCGGTCTTGCCTCCATAACCGAATTGACGGGTACAGGTGCTGCTTTCGCGCGGTATCCGGGCACTCAAAGCCCGCCCAATTACATTGGGACCGGCGCTCGATATGAATGGAACGGCATCATTCGGTTCGACCTGGCACTGCCGGCAAGCCAAATTGGTCTTGGCATTGCAGACAGCGCCGGAGGGCCGGAGACTCTAAGCGTCTATGACAGTGGCGGCATTCTGCTCGAATCGCACGTCTTAACACCCGGGGCTAATATCTACGCGGTCATAACCAGACCCACCTATGATATTTCGCGAATTGAGATCGCCGGCGGATTCTTCGCAGCGGATGACTTGCAGTTTAATGCGATCCCAGCTCCAGGTGCTATTCTGTTAGGTACTATCGGGGTAAGTCTTGTCGGCTGGCTGCGAAGACGCAGAACATTGTAGGAGTATTGTCAGAATCCAAGCTTGATGAAAGGGCTGTGTCGTACTTGCAGCCCCTGGAAGCCCCTAATGGATTTACTTATCCTGGTGGCAGGATGAGAATTTTTTATCTGCACTTTGGCTTAAAGAGTCAATTTACAGATAAAAAAAGATATGTACATCAAAGTTTTTTAAAGAGAATTTCTGTAGGTAAAACGAAGCCCGAATCGACAGAGATAATACTTTAGACCCCGTTTTATACGGGCGAGAGTAACTTTCCGATCAAGTTTCTTCAAGTGCGGATCTTTGCAATCCAGGCTACACGCTTTCTTAATCCTCTTTGCGGCGTCGTCTAATCTGCCCATTGCCAGATAAACAAGAGCCGAATCCCTTAGAGTGGGAATATGCTCACTTCTGATATCAAGCGCGTGACTAAAAAGCTCTGCCGCATCCTCAAACTCACCTTTTAAGGAACTGGCCAAACCCAGGTAATAATAGGCATCTGCATTGGCAGAATCAATATCAATCGCCCGCAGCAGACAATGTGTCGCACATCCTGCATCATCTACGGCCAGAAACATCGATCCCATCGATATAAGTGTATCAACATCCTCCAAAGCCAGCTTCAACTCAGAAACCAAATAATTTCTGGCCTCTGTCTTTTGGTCTTTCAATAACGCACACTGAGCAAGTCTATAGCACGGACCCGTGAGGGTCTTGTCTTTTTGGATTGCTTGATTGTATAGTTCTACAGCCCGCTCGTAATCACCGTTGTTAAAAGCAATTTCTCCAAGATAAAACAAGGCGGCCGCAAAATCCGGATCCAGTTCGAGAATTCTGTTGAACTTCTCCTTTGCTGATTCGATATCGCCGGTCTCAAGCAGAAACAAACCAAAATCGAAAATAACGTCAACATCGCCCGGATTGATACGAAGCTCTGTCAGGAAATGTTCCCTGCTGATTTCTGCCTTGCCGTCCGACCAATAAGCCTGAGCAATTCGGTAGTGAATTTGCGGATGGCTCGATTCAAGATCGGCCGTTCGAAGCCAGCAGCGAATAGCTCTTTTATATTCGCCCCGGGCAAAAAGACTGTTGCCGATATTATAGTAGCACAACGCACAATGCGGTTTTATCTGCTGGGCAAGATAAAACATCTGCTCGGCTAAATCATGCAGGCCCATCTCGGTATAAGCAATTATACGATTGCAATAGCAGGGTTCAAAATCCGGTTCTAATTCCTGGATATGCTCGAAAGTATCAATAGCCAGATCGTATTGACAAGTTCGGGTATAATCGACCGCCAGTGAATTTAATATCTCCAGATCATCAGGATTTAGCTGCAAAGCGGTTTCGTATTCCCTTATCGCATCCTCAAACCGACTTATAGCATCCAGAGTAAGCGCCTTGTTGAAATGCCAGGAACTGTTGGAAGGGTTTATCTCAAGAGCCGTCTCAAGCTCATCGAGGGCTTGTGACATCTTTCCGTCTTCGTAAAGCTCAAAAGCCTCGCGAGCTTTCTGCTCGGCTTTGTCAAAGGGGCCAAATTCCATATCTTCGAAAATCATATCTACACCTTACTTGACCTGATCTGTTGCCCAACAAACAAAGGATTACCAACGCCCTTATCGCCCACAAAATACCGTCGCCTTAATAGTTTCCCGGCTCTTGAAGCGCTTTTTGTTCGCCGTAAAATTTTACTGGAAATTCAGGTCATAAGCTCTTATAATTGCAAAGGTTAACCTCCGTGGTTAAAATGATGCAGCCTGGAGTTCTTTTTGTGACGGCTTGTTTTTCTGGAAAGTCGCCGTCGATAGTCTTATAATGTGCGTTCAAAAAAATGGCGGTTAGTGAACGAAAAAAAACGCTATACGCTATAATTATTTTGGAGAAGCAAAGCTATGATTAAAGAGATAAAAGGCCAGGTAACAGCCGGCGAAGGCAGGTACGCCATTGTAGTCAGCAGGTTCAACGAATTCATAACTTCCAAGCTGCTTGCCGGTGCGATAGATTGCCTCCAGCGTCATGATGCCGCAGATGAGCAGATATCCGTAATCTGGGTTCCTGGCGCCTGTGAAATTACACAGGTGTGCAAAAAGCTTGCCAACAGCGGCAAATATGTCGCGGTTCTATGCCTCGGCGCGGTCATCCGAGGTCAAACCGCCCATTACGATTATGTCTGCCAGCAGGTAGTCCGTGGTATCGGACAAATCAACTACGACTGCGCGACGCCGGCGATATTTGGCGTCCTGACCTGCGAGACACTCGAACAAGCCGTCGAAAGGGCCGGCACGAAAATGGGCAATGCGGGCTCCGATGCAGCGCTGACAGCTATGGAAATGGCCGACGTGATGCAACAGTTAAGTAGTTCGTAGTTATAGGCTATGAACATGGATAGAAGAACAAGGGCCAGAGAATTGACAATGCAGGCGTTATATCAACTCGATGTTCAGGGTTCTGATATACTCGAGTCTTTAGGCCGGTTCTTCACAGAAGCAAGTACGGATGATTTTATAAGCAACCTCGCCTCGGAGTGGACAAAAGGAACGTGGGAAAATCTGAAACAGTGCGATGAATTGATAATTGCCTCGACAATAAAGTGGGAATTCACAAGACTCTCACCTGTCGATAAAAGTATTCTAAGACTGGCGGTTTATCAGTTGAATTTCTGTCCTGACATCCCGCCCAAAGTTGTGATAAATGAGGCTATCGAGCTTGCCAAGAAGTTCAGTACGGACAAATCGCCGGGGTTTGTTAATGGCGTTCTTGATGCCGTCCTGAAAAAAAATCGTATCCCATAACGAGTAGCAAGAATGATGTGCTACGGTTAAGAGGCAACGACAAATAGATTATGAGAACGATCGCAGTACTAAACCAAAAGGGAGGCGTAGGCAAAACCACAACAGTGGCCAATACCGCAGCAGCCCTTGCTGCGGCGGGCTCTAAGGTGGTCGCTATTGATCTTGATCCGCAGGCCCATCTGACAATACATCTTGGTCTGGAGCCGCAAATTGTCGAGGCCGGCTCATACAAAGTCCTGACTCAGTCAGCTAAATTTGAAGAGCAAATTATGCTCGTTCGTCCCAATCTCTGGCTGCTCCCGGCAAATATCAACCTGGTCGGCGCCGAAAGCGAGCTTGTAAGTGTGGTCGGCAGAGAAATTATTCTGCGAGAGGCTGTTCAACCAAGCTCAGATAAATTCGATTACTGCCTCATCGACTGCGCTCCATCACTGGGCTTGCTTACCCTTAATGCTCTTGCTGTCGCCGATGAGGTCTTGATTCCCCTGCAGCCGCATTTCCTGGCCTTGCAGGGATTCGGCAAGTTGCTGCAAACGATCGAGCTTGTCAACAAAAGAATAAATCCGAATCTGAAAGTGAAAGGGATTTTGCTGTGCATGTTCGACAGCAGAGCCTCACTTCCAAATGAAGTCAAGGCCGACATCGAGCAGTTTCTCAATAACGCACGCGGAACTAACAGCGCCTGGGCACAGGCATGGGTTTTACCCACTTTTATCCGAAGAAATATCAAGCTCGCCGAGGCACCCAGCTACGGTAAAACAATTTTTGAATACGAGCGAAACTGCCACGGCGCCGAGGACTACAGGAAAGTAGCCGAATTTATCCACGCTCAATTCCAGCCTTCAACGTCCCCGGATATACCACAACCTGATTTGCAGGTGCCGCTACAGCCGGACACACCTCACACCAACACCGATGAAAATCAAATCCGGCCTCCTATCGAAATCAAACCGATCCCGCAGACCGATTCTCAGAGGGCCGCCGAATCCGTCGATGCTCCGCCGGATGATGCATTTACAAAAACACCAATCAACCCAAACCAGGCTGAAAAAGGACACTCCGAATTTTGACACTGTCACCAATAGAACACGAGGCACAGTCATGTGTTTATTGAATTAGATAAGAACATTTTGTTAACCATTATTAGGAGATCGCCATGTGTTACCTCACCAAATTCAATTCAAAGTGTGCCGGCCTTATGTCACTAATATTGCTTATTTTAATATTGGGTATTCCCGTGACAGAGGCGGAAAAATCAAACGCCCGGAAACTCAAAACACCTGAAGGCGTCAGGATTCTACAGAATAAGAGCTTTGACGACAGCGAGCAGGCACGAAAGGAAATTCTTGAGCTGTATAAGGATTTACGGCTCACGGACGTGCTCGATGGTATGGACCTGATTGGCCTGCAGGACATAGGTTTAATGAACAATGACATCCGTCCCTTATGGCGGGATGTAGAAAATTTTTCTCACAGGGTAATCGGATTTGCCATTACTGTTCGCCATGTGCCTACTGACGTTAGAGCGGGACAAAATTCATTTCCAGACCTTGAGGGATTCAAGAAATTCAAGTCCCAACAGTATAAAAGAGCGCCCGACGCCTGGCTCAGCGTCGCAAAACCGGGAGACATCGTCGTTATTGATGCCGGCGGAATTGACGAATGTGGATTCATCGGTTCCAACAACAGCCTCGGCTGGGCGGAAAAAGGTGTAGTAGGAGCCGTGACGAACGCCGGCGCACGCGACACCGATGAAATCGTCAAGGTAAAGAAGATTGCGGTCTATTGCAAGAACGGACATAGCACTCGGGGAGTTCGGCCGGGAAGGCTTATAGCTGAATCCTACAACTTCCCTATAAGTTGTGCCGGTGTCCTTGTCTACCCCGGGGATCTGATCGTAGCTGACGGTGACGGTGTGTTGGTAGTTCCGAGAGAACACGCACTGCAAGTAGGAAAAATTGCTCGAGAAATTAACGTCGGCGATCAAAAAGGCCGGGCCGGAAGGTTCAAAAGACTTGGTATGTCGCCCGATGAGACCGTGATAGTAGAATAGGCCAACTCTGCTGTCACATCAACTGTTGTGGATTTTGTAATTTCTCCTTAATGAAGCCCAGGAACCGGGCCGCATAGGTCTCGTTGATAACTCTGCGGTCAGCCGCCAGAGAAAGTCTGAGCATTTTTCGCACTGTTATTTCATCATTCTTGTAGATGACTGTGGGCACAACGTTGCCTACGGCCAGAATAGTGCTGGTCTGCGGCGGAACGATTCCGAAAAACGAATCTGTGCCATACGCGCCAAGATTGCTCAGTGCAATAGTCTCACCTTCAATATCTTCGAGTGTGAGCTGATTGTCACGCGCTTTATCGGTCAGCAACCTTTCCTCACGCGCAATATCGGCTAATGTCTTTTTTCCGGCATCCTTCACCACCGGCACCACGAGACCCTGTGGGGCATTTACGGCAAAGCCGACATTAATGCGCTCGGCTATCCCTATACCGTTTTCGTCAAAGCGGCCTAACACGAGGGGATACTCCTGCGCCGCCAGGCCCAGAGAATGAATATAGAAGGCATTCGTGGTTATTTTAACGCCTGATGACTTTCTAAGTTTGGGCCGAATGGCCATCAACTCTGTTACATCCGCCTTTAACTCGAGGTAAAAACAGGGCTTGCTCAGCTTGGATTTCAACATCCTTTCGCCGATGATCTTCTGAATTCTACTCAGCGGAACATGCATTTCGTATCTCGTACTGGCGTATCCCGGAATACAATTAACGCTTCACGAGATACTTACGATTGGGCTATACAGGACTCGAACCTGTGACCTCACAGGTGTGATGCTCCCATGACAGTAGCCAAACAACTCACTATTTCTCAGAAATCAGCCATTTGTAATTCTTTTGGGCAGTTCCTGGTATACAATTCAATATAAAGCCTTTCACAACTCAATGACAGATTGCTCAGGGCATTAAAGAGACCTGAACGACCGACAAACATTGTAACTAAAATCGTAACCGTTCACAGGTATTTTGATGGTATTGAGCAACGCACTCAATGTCAAAACGCCTGTTTTCAACTTGATGAATTATAGCATAATCAAGGCGGTAGATCAATATTTTTCTCAAGCAAAG
>Ga0307378_10007939_pt1 | contig 14204 bp, 7 predicted proteins | sample UN1MG_FD_202238 | JGI IMG/M metagenome (GOLD analysis project Ga0307378, IMG submission 202238) | Soil microbial communities from Risofladan, Vaasa, Finland - UN-1 | ecosystem: Environmental > Terrestrial > Soil > Coastal area > Acid sulfate soil | place: Finland: Risofladan, Vaasa | collected...
GTCGCCCTCAACTTCAATTTTTTTCTCGCCCCCCCCCCCCCCCCCCCCCCCCCCCCCCCCGTCTCGTCTTCCTCCCCTCTCCCCTTTGCGGTCGCTGCTCCGTCATCGCCCGTTGGAAAGATTTTTTCCAGTTCCTGAAGCTGGGTTTCCATAGTGGCATCCACATGTCCCAGTTCGGTCTGAATCAGGCATCCTCCGGCCAGTAAGCCGGGATCACCTTCCAGATTGACCCCCTCCAGATTAAGAATTGATTGAGAAATGGATTCTCTCATGTCCTGGATAAGGTCAAGATCTCGCGGATTAAGCCTGATGCCTACGACCTTGTGATGGCCAATGGATTTAAGCCCCTCACGCAGGTTGGCCAGAATAAGTTTCGGGTTCTGGTTGATTTCGGCATGGACGATCTTTTGGGCCATTTTGATACACAAATGGAGGATATCCTGCTCCTGTTTGATCAGGATATCTTCCTGCACCTGTTTGACCTGCTCGATCAAATTTCTTAAGGTATCCCCCAGAGGCAGCAATTTGCCCCTTACTTCTTTTCGTCCTTCCGCCTGACCCTTATCCATCCCCTGGGCCAGCCCTTGAGCCAGCCCCTCTTGATAAGCATCTTCTTTGATCTTCAAGGCCATGTGTCTGGCCTCAGCAATAATTTCTTCTTTTTGCTGGCAGATACCGTTACTGGCCGTGGAAGTCATTTCCCGGCATTTCCCCTCTTTTTTCTCCCCGATTTCTGCTTCCGGTGAAAGGGAAGAGCCATTGCAACCTTCACCTGCGACAGGGGCTCCCTGTGATTTGCTCAGAAAGGAAATTAATTGAAATTGTGCCTCTTGAGGAGACCGGACTTGCTGAAAAAAAGGGTCTTTCTTTTCCATGAGAGCTTTGAATGATTCATTATCCAGGGCCGCTCGTTCAACCGTCACTTTATTCTCCTTTTAAGGTGTTAGGGGGAAAAGGAAGGGGTTAGGGATTTGGGGATAGGGGTTAGGGTATTTCCTTTATTCCCTAATCCCTATTCCCTATTCCCTATTCCCTAAACTCCTAAACTCCTAAACCCCTAAATCCCTATTCCTTACACCATCACATCGCTGCCCTTACCACCCTTGAGTACGACCTTTCCTTCCTCTTCCAGCCGCCGGGCAATTTTGACAATATTTTGCTGGGATTTCTCCACATCGTGGAGTTTTACGGCTCCCATTGATTCCAGATCTTCGTTCGTCATTTGGGCTGCACGCTCGGACATATTTCGCAGGATCAAATCCTTCAATTCGACACCGGCTGTTTTCAAGGCCAGGACCAATTCATCCTTGGGGATCTCCTTGAGGAGAGTTTGCATTTCCTGATTTCCGATACTCGCGAGGTCATCAAAGGTAAACATAAGCATCCGAATATTTTCAGCCAGAGAGCTGTCGACTTTTTCAATATTCGACATGATGCTGTCTTCCGAAGCCCGATCGATATGGTTCATGATCTCGGCGATCTTATTGACCCCTCCCACTGACTGGCTTTCCGCATCCTGCATGTTCATGAGCTTATCCCGGAAAAACTCGTTAATGTCCTGCATTACTCCGGGTCGAATCCGCTCCAGATTACAGATTCTCAAGGCCACATCAGTCCGGGTCTCTTCAGGCAGGTAGGCGAGTATCTCGGCAGCCTTGTCCGGATTAAGGTAGGTTAAAATCAGGGCCATGATCTGGGGATGTTCGTCCCTGATCAGGTTAACCAGGGTTTCCGAATCCAGATCCTTGACAGCCTTGAGGTTGGCTGCCCTGCCCATCATTGGGGCCTGCAGTTTTCGAAGAATTTCCGATGCTTTTTTATCTCCCAGCGCCTTAACAAGGACATTGTTGACATACTCGGCCACTTCCTGCGGAAGGACATGCCTGTAAGAAATCCGATCCATGGTCTCTTGAAGTACATCCCTGATATCTTCCAGGGAGGGGGGTTCCATGTTGGTAATATACTGGCTGATCGTTTGGATTTCCATTTCTTCCAGGCTGCGAAAGACATCGGCTGTGATTTCCTCTCCCAGAGAAAGAAAAAGAATAGCGGATTTTTCAGAATTGGTCAGTTGCCTGCTCATGTTTGTTTTCTCTCTTCTATCAGCCATTCATGGGTAAGTTGGGCGATGCGTTTTGGCTCCTGTTTGGCAATTTCCCGAATAACTTTAACCATCGCCTCAAGCGTCTTACTTTCCTCCCTATCTGCAAATTTGAAGGCCTCCTCCACCTTGCCAATCCGCTCCGGCAGGTTTTGCTGAAGTTTCTGGATCATCGCATCTTCATTTTCACTGTCAGTTACTTCTTTTACTGCTGCGCCATCTTCAATCCGAAGTTGCTCCGCCACTTCTGCGGGAGTAGATGGGGCGAAGCGGTAAAGCCATTTTAACAGGGGGCGAAAAATAAAGAGCAGGATAAGAACAACAAGCAGCACCCTGGATCCATATTGGGCCAGGCTCAACCAGAATTGCCAATTTTTGGCTATATCCAGAGATGCCGGCTGTCTCTGGCTGGATGAATCCGAGCGGAAAGGTATGTTGACTACCTCAATTTGATCTCCACGGTTGACATCATAGCCCACTGCTTTTTCCGCAATAGTTTGTATGCCTTTCATCTCCTCCGGTGTGCGGGGGATGTATTTTTCTTCCGCTGCAGAGTCTTTCTGCTTAGCCTCCTTAGCCTGCTTCTCATATCTTCCATCCACCAGCACTGCTACTGATAATCGGGTAATTTGCCCAGGGAGTTCAGTGACATGATTGGTGGCTTTGGTCAATTCATATTTGATAATTTCATCGGATTTTTGGTAATTGGAATTATTGTTGGCCGCAGGGGTGGCTGATGTCTGACCTTGGGACGCTTCCTGAGTCCGTTGTTCTGTTTTGACTACTGTTCGATCAGGATCGTACTTTTCTTCGGTAGTTTCCGTTTGCTTAAGATTAAGGTTGACCGAAACCTTGGCGATTACCTTGCCTTCTCCCAAAGCCCGCTCCAGCATGCTGGTGATCTTCTTCTCCAGGATTTCTTCTACCTGGGTTTGATATTCAACCTTGGTGGACTGTAAAAGCTGACTGGAATAATCATTGGAGTTCTCGCTTAAGATCCTTCCCCGATCGTCAATGATTTTGACATTTTCAACGGAAAGTCCTTCCACACTGCATGAGACCAGATTAACGATGCCATTGATCTGGCCCTTGTTCAACTGGCCGCCCTCTTTCAGCCGGATAACCACCGAGGCAGTTGGGGGCTGCTCCTTCTCGATGAACAAGCTCTTCTGGGGGATAGCCAGATGGACCCTCGCCCATTCGACTTCAACGAGGCTGCTGATGGTGCGGCTTAGTTCTCCCTGAAGTGCCCTGTGGTAGTTGATAGTCTGAACGAACTCCGTGCTCCCCAGATTGGTCTGATCGAACAATTCAAAACCAATGTTTCCCTTTTGGAGCACCCTGTCACTGGCCAGTTGCAGCCGAAGCTCGTATACTTTATCTTCCGGAACCAGAATGGTGCTGCCTCCCTGTTTGATCTGGTAAGGAACCTTGGCTTCCTTGAGCTTGTCTACAATAGCTCCGGCATCCTGCGGATCGAGACGGGAGTAAAGAGTCTGGTAATTGGTTCTATTGGCCCAGCTCAAAAGAGCCACCACTCCTCCTCCCAGTAAAGCCAATACCAGTACAAGAGTAATTTTTCTATCGAGAGAAAAATTTCGAAAAGAGTCAACGAATCTCGTTACCGCATCAAAAATAGTTGGCATTAATTCTTTTCCCTTTATCCACTATCTTGAACTGCTCCACCGTCAGGTTCAACTTCTACTTAAAAATTGGTAACTACTCAGGTTCATAGGGGCAAAGGCACAAAGGACAGGTTCAAAGGTTCAGAGGCACAAAGGCACATAGTTTTTATCCCTTTGTGCCCCTCTGTGCCTTTGCCCCTTTGTGCCTTGCCTTTACCCCACTGTGCCTGCCTGAGTAGTTAGTTTTAAACAAATGATATCTGGCTGCAAGCTAGACGGGCATTCTCATAATTTCTTGATAGGCATCTAAAACCTTAGAGCGGACCTGCATTAAAAGTTTTAAGGATGTATCCGCCTTCTCCCAAGAAATCATGACTTCATGAAGATCTTTGTTCTTGTGGGTTATAAAATCCTGAAGGTTCTGATCCGCAGTCGTTTGCAAATCATCTACCCTTTGAATTGCTTCCTTGATGGTTTCACTAAATGAGGGCGCTTCACTCTCTGAGGGAGATAGCGGCCGCGCCATTGATGAAATCGGCGATGGTTGATTCAAGAGTACCGGTTTTAGGTCGATAAGGCTGATCTGGTTCATATATTTGATCTCTCTCCTTTGAATTCTGGATGCTGGATGCTGGATTCTGGTTACTGGCTTCTGACAAGTGGTTTCTGGTTACTGGTTTCTGGTTACTAGCTTCTGACTCCCGACTCCTGGATACTCCTCACTGATAACTGACTACTGTCTTTTCTTCTGAAAAGAAGGCTATTAGGCTGTAGGTTTTTAGCCTAAATACCTACAGCCTATCTACCTGTAAGGCAGGTTGTTTAGGCTGTAGGTTTTTAGCCTAAATACCTACAGCCTATCTACCTATAGCCTGTTTTCCTATCACTGACTTCTGACCACTGATCACTGACCACTGGCCAGATGGTATCCTGATTGTTTTCTTTTAGTTTTTTAAAGGCATCCTGAGCGATTTTTGGTTCTGCCTTTTTCAAAGAGCAGTTACCTATCTGAAAAAGTACCCAATCACGGTCCTCCTGATTGGGGGAAAGGCGACTGAGCTTTTGATAGGTTTTGAGTGCCGCAGTATATTCCTGGGTTTTATACTGACAATCTGCCAGATGTAAACAGATTTCCGCAAGGGGCTGACCGGACGTGGCTTTTTCTTTTTGAGCCAGATCCGCAGCCTTTGAGAAAGACTGGATAGCCTCAGGGGTTTTACCAAGCCTCTCGTAGCACTGCCCTACTCTCAGGAGTTGCTTTATGGATTGCCCCTGCTGGAGCGGTTGAATAGCGAGGGCAGCCAGATAATGATCAAGAGCTTTCGTATAATCTTTCTTCTCCCTGTAAACGTCTCCCATAAGTGAAAGAGCGGCAAAAGCCAGCGAGGGGGAATTGCTGATCTCCCTGAGAGAATCTACAGCCTTCTGATATTCTCCGGTCTGAAAAAAAATCTGACCCAATTGAAAACTTATCTGACCGGAGAGAGTATCCTGAACCCCGGTTTCCCGCGTTTTTTGGTAGAGGCGGATAGCTGGCGGGTAAAAATTCAGGTTCTGATAGCTTTGGGCTATCTCGAAATAAGGCAGAGGAGCTTTTTCTTCTCGCAAAAAAGAGTCTAAAAGGTCCTCATTCTCCTTGTAAATTTTTATAACCTTAAGGTAATCCTTCTTCTGAAAATTTTGGCTGAGATAGTTGACTAACTCCTGTTTGAGAGCGTAAAGGCAATCCTGGTAGATCCTCTCTTCCGGGGCCTTCTCCAGCAGGGACTGAAAAACCGTGACGGCCTCCCCATGTTTTCCCTTCTTTCGAAGGGCCAGGCCGAGTTTATATTCAGCCAGATGGACCAGAACCAGATCAGCGGTTTTTCTTTGCATGATTTGCCGGTAAGCCCAGATCGGGTCGAGAATGGCATGAAAAGGAGAAGCGGTTTTTGTTTGAATGGTCTCCCGGTAAGCCCACATCGGGTCGAGGAAGGTATAAAAAGGAAAACTGGAATTTGTGATAAAAACTGCCGGCGTGGCTCCCGTCTCCGGGTGCTCTACTCCCAAATCAGCCATGCGGATCTGGCTGACCAGGGCACCGATAGAGTCCGGATAGTTATCAATAACCCTTTGATAAACGGGAATGGCTTCTGAAATCTTCCCCTGCTCGACGTAGATATCACCACAAAAGGTTACCGCCTTGCTGGTCAATTCATGTTGCGGGGAATACTCCTCCAGTGCCAGGAATATACTCAAAGCCTGATCAAAGTTTTTATCCTGCATAGCGAGGTTGCCGATATTAAAAGCAGTTTGGGGATGATCATTAAGGTACTGCGGAAAGCGTTTCATCCCCTCATCGTAGTAAAGGTGGGCGCTAGCTTTATCCTCTGATGCATAGAGGCTGTCTCCCAGGAGAAAGGAGGCTTTCGTAGCCAGACTTGTACCTGGGTACTGAAAGAAAATCTGTTTGAAAATCTGTTGCGCTTTCTTCACCTCGCCCAGATTTAAGGTAATTTTCCCCTGCCTGATCAAAGCCTCCGGAGTTGATTTGTGTCCGGGATATCTCTGAGTAAACTGACGATATATAGCAGAGGCCTCATACGGGAGGTTCTGCTTTTCATAAATTTCCCCAAGATACAGATAACAGCGCACCGTTTCCGGGCCCTCGGAACGATTGAAGATCAATTCCTCAAAGCCTTGTCTGGCTGCCTTGAGCTTATTACCTCTCAGGTCATTCACAGCCTTCTCAAAAATAATGGAGAGTTCAGAGGGAGTTGATTTTTGGGTGGATGCCGCCCCACCGGATTCAATTGCCGGAGGAGCCGAAGGTGCAGCGCCAAGATGCACAGGAAACGCAAAAAAAGCAAGAGAGAAAAAAATGAGAACTAGAGAAATCAGAAGGCCTTTCCTCAAGTAGTTGACGGATGCAATGAGATTTTTATATTTCCAAAGCTTAGGAATGAAATTAGCTATTTCCAGTCCCTCCACGGTACTTGCCGATTCTTGTTTTCCATCAGAAGCCAAAGGATGATGCAGTGGACAGATTTTGCTTTTTTGAACTATGACATGGGCCCAAATTTTTTTGATATCGTGACACTGTCTTTACTCTGTGGCCAATTTTATCCTCACCTTTATAGCAATTTTCATTCCTTATTGGTTAAGTGCAAGAGTATCAACCTGTTACATAAAACAGAGCGGTTAACAAACTGCATATATCGCCTTATTCTTAGGCAATAGCTCCCGATTATAGTCCCAATAAGAGCAAAAATTAAGGCAATTTTTCATAACAACCTGTTTTTCAAGGAACTAACTATGAACTATTATGAGTCGTCAATTGCGGATAAGTCTACCAGGTATTCAGCCCAAAAGGCCTCAATCCCGTCATTCCCGCGAAGGCGGGAATTCAGAAGTACTTGTTATCATAAAGACTGGATTCCCGCCTTCGCGGGAATGACGGCAAATACTTACACTTGTAGACGTATGCGGTCAATTGGCAGTTATCTCTTTATGAGGGGGGGATTCTCATGCTCCTTTATTGTCTCCAAGACACATATATTGTCTCCAAGACACATAGGCCATGATGATGCTCGTCATAGGTGACTATTGAACTGACGAATCTCTCATATAGCAAGACCGAGTGGTCTCGCAGGTATCATCATCCCCTATTTTTACCATCAAGGGACTCTATTCTTTGCCTTCAAGGAGGGAGCCATTTGCAGAACATGTCCTTGGGATGAGGATCAGGAGGGGCGAAAAGAAATTCAACGCGGATGCGATCATCTATGGCCTTGGCAAAGGCAGTAAATTCTCTGTGATGCATCTCCACATACTCGCCAAGACCCCGCTTGAGTCTGGCCTCTTGTGTAGCGCAGGAAGGACACAGATACTCACCTCCTGATCGGACTCCTGGATCTGATATCCGATCAGGATGCACCAGGGAAACAATCGCAGTGCCTTAGTAAAACCTTTAAGACCCTTCTCCTGAATCCGGAATCGAGTGACCAGGTCATGGGCAGCCATACCTCCAACCCGCTCCCATACCTTTTCGTTGATCCGCTCGGCAGTTGGCTGATCAAAGCGCTCATTCACATAAATAAACCAGAAAGCGTCAACAACCCGATAGCGCTAAAGCAGAAATTCAATATATTTCCTTAGTTCCGTTGCTCCCATTCCCTGGAAGATGTCCATGTCCATGCTTTATCCTCCCTGTGTGCAAAAGCTTAGTTATCGGTGGTCAGAGGTCGCATCCGGAATCCTCGTATCCCGATCATCCCGTCGCCCTCAGCACTATTCCTCCCCCGCCGCAGGGGAACGCCGATTGCTTTTAATATCGCCGCGGCGGTGTTTGGCCTCTAGTCGGCGATCCTTCGAAGCGCGAGTCGGCCTTGTTTTGTGCCGAGGTTTAGGCCGCTTGGCCGCCATGCGGATCAATTCAGCCAGCCGATCGATAGCATCCTGACGATTTCGCTCCTGTGTTCGGAACCGCTGAGCCACAATAATCAGTACGCCATCCGTAGTAATGCGCCTGCCGGTCAACAGAATCAGACGCTGGCGAACATCTTCAGGCAGAGAGGGAGAGTGGGCCACATCAAAGCGGAGTTGTACCGCTGTAGAGACCTTGTTGACATTCTGGCCGCCTGGTCCTGATGAGCGGACGAATTCCTCCTGGATTTCTCGCTCGTCAATGGCTATGGTATTTGTGATGCGAATCATGCCCCTTTACTCCTCTGTGACTTTGCCCCACTGTGACTTTGCCCCACTTGTGCCTTTGCCCCACTGTGCCTACCTGAGTAGTAACCAATAATCTTCGCTCTGTTTCAATATACTTCTTCCGGATAAGTCTACAAGGTATTCAGCTAAAAAGGCCTCAATCATGTCATTCCCGCGAAAGCGGGAATCCAGAAGTAGTTGTTATCGCAAAGACTGGATTCCCGCCTTCGCGGGAATGACGGGAGATACACTTACACTTGTAGACGTACGCGCTTCTTCAATATACTTCCATTCTCCGCTTATGTCTATAGTGATTCCCTGTTGTATAATATGCTGCAAGCACCTTATAGCACTACTACGAACGTTGATTTACAAAAAAAGCCAGGAGCCGATAACCGTCAGCCCCTGGCTTTTGACTTCTTATTGTTGACCTCCTCATTATTACTGATTATTACTGCACTCTTACTGCACTCTTGATTACCTGAGGAGTGTCTTTTAAAGTCATTTCCCTTAGAACAGAATTACCTTGCCTCCGAGATAGGGTTGTGTAACGCTGTCGTCAGACTTTTCCAGAATAACCATATCACCCTCCCTATAGGTTTGCATATTGACCGCCTTGACCTTGCTATCGGATATGGTATAGTAGAAATCACCAATGTAGATAATTCTTCTGATATCATCTTCACCGCCATAGAAGTAGTATCCTGCCTTATTGAATTCATCATCATTATTATAATGGGTTATGGCAGCTTTTTTATTGAACCCCCTTTTCGGCCCGCTTGTCATGTCTATATTATAAAATAATGCTCCCTGGAATGTGAATGCATAATTATTGTAATCGTCGGTCGCGTTCTCAATCTTTTCGGTAACCGTAACAGGGAAGGCCATGATATTCTTAGCCTTGCTGAATAACAGTGCCTTATGATCAGTCAGCAGCTCGGAAGAGGTATTCCGATAGCCGATAATCTCCTTGAACAATTCCTTGGGGTGCTCGACATCGGTAACATCGAACATGGAAATTTTCATACCCAATACGGCAGTGTAGTAGACAGCATTAGCCGAGTGGATTTTATCGGCATCGATACTGGCATCAACATCGCGGCCAAATCCAATAATGTGGGTTTCATCGTAAGGATGCAGGTATTCGCTGTATCCTGGAATTTTTAACTGCCCTAGAATCACAGGATGTGTGGGATCTGTGAGCGAGATAACAAACAAAGGATCGATCTGCAGGAAGGTCACCACATAGGCTTTATCTCCCATGAATCTGACAGATTTAATGCTCTCTCCAGGCGCGATGTTTTCAATGCTTCCCACCTGTTCCATATTATTATTCAGGACATAGAGGTTATTACTGGATGGGTTACTCTCATCCAACGTTTGTCCTTTGGTGGTGGCAATTCTGAAATAGTTGCCGTACCCATCCATGTTGTAGTCGTACTCATCCATAGCGAATTGATTGATAATCGTTCCCGGTACTTTGGCCTTGGCTTCGTATTGGATATTCTCATGATTTAAGCTGAACTTATAAACCTCTGTCTTGGGATTAGACGAGTAATAAGGATAAACAGCAGCAGCCGTATTCTTATCAGCCGTATTCTCGTCATCCGTATAACTCGTATGGGCAACGTACAGATTACTGATGGATGAGTAAACATTTTCACTCGATCCAAGAACGACTTCCTTGCCGATTTTTCCCGCAGGATCATTTATAGGAATAGCTACTACGATAAGGTAGCGGGATTCCATAGATCCGGGGAAATAAGATACCTCTTCACAATCACAGATGGCTGTATCAACCTTATCATTGGAGGACCGGGTGGAATCGGCATACCTGGGAATCATCATTTCGGGAGTATCCAAAGGAACAGGGTTCTTGTCCACAGGCACCATAGGGACATATTGAGGATATTGATTCATGATTACATAGAGAGTATCATCCACTCTCCTCGATTGCAGATAGGTGCCTTCAAAGTTGAGATTTCTCTTCTCTGTCACCCTGGCCCTGTCGGTTATATCGTAAATAATTACCCTGGTGAGCGAAGATTGTCGTATATAAGAAGGATAATAAGCAGGAGCACGGATTGCGGTGGTCATGATCCCCACCTCAGATACCGGACTCGCACTATTTTCAACCGACGGGTAGTCATTCCCGACAACGATCAGGGTATCTCCATCTACATACAATTGACTGGGAGTGAATGAAGATCCCGCAAAATCGATCTTTGGCATCTCTTTCATCTGATCAGCAGGATAGGCCTTGATAATCCTGATACTGTTTCCTTTTATCATGTAGATATATGCGCCATCGTTCTTGATACGATCTGCTTCATCCACACCCTCTACCTGGACATTGGTAGTCGAGTAATCGTCCGCACTCGCCCCGGCAGAACCGGTAGTGGCTGTATTCATTGTAGCAGCGGCTACCCGTTCCCCAGGTGCAGCCACAGCATCAATTGCAAGCGCTCCATAGGCATAAAATCCACCCTTTACCGCAGAAGAGTTGGTTATTTCGTCCAGTTTCTCCCTCAGCTTCGTACAACTGGAGAACCTGGGTAATGGTTCCGTTACCGTAACACTGGCGACAATAGTGATTGTGGTAGAAGCGGTCTGCCCATAATTCTTGTCTGTAGGGGTCAGGAAGGCCTCTATCGTATAAGAACCCGCTGGTATCAAAGGGGATTTATCCCATTTGGCTTGATACTCTTTGGACTCTCCCGCGGCCAGCTTACAATTGGTGGCGGACATCGCATAGCGCATGCCTGAAGATAACTGCCAGACTTTAGCCTGGCTACTGTCTTTGACTATTACGTCAAATTGTTGCGAGGAACTAAAGCTGATGTCTGCCTTATCCTTATCCGAATTGGTTACGGTAAAGGTGATCTGTACCGGCTCTTGTGGTCCATACTCAGCCTTATCGGTTTTAACCTTATAATCCAGTTTGACCACCTTCGGGGCTTGAGTCACGGGAACAAACGGGCCAGGAAAGATGTCGGCGGGGAATAGGGTTGTCTGCTGCGGTATATAAGAATTGGCCGTTCGCCACGGATCTAGAGAAGTCTGGGAAGAGAACTGATTGCTATTCTGAGAAAGGAACTGATTGCTATAAGGAATCTGATTGCTATAAGAAATCTGATTTCCATAAGGAGTCTGATTTCCAAGATATAACTGATTACTCAGGGAAAGTTGAGGTATCGGACTCGCTAAAGAAAAATACGAAGCAGAAGGATAGAGCGAAAGGCTCGATGACAAGTTAGATGACAAGTTAGTGGAAAAAAGAGATGATGACCACGAACTTGCCAGGTTAATGCCCAAGAATCCGTTTATGTTCGCGTTGGTCGCAGGAAGGATGGATGAAGCTGACCTGGTATTCATGGGGTTAGACAAATCGCTGGTAGACCAGCCGGTAACAGAGGGCACGCTATAAGGAACGCTATAAGGAGCGCTGTAAGAAAAAAGACTCGATGCTTGAAACAATTGCGCAGTTGAGTTGCCTGGAAACAACCAGAAACCTGCCATCAGAACAATAATAAAAGATGCTAAGGTAAATCTTTTCATTGTTACTCCTCCTGTCGATAATAAACGTGATAGAATCACTGAATAGCAATCAACGCACCATAATCAAAGAATGGTAAACAAAGAAAAATAACTGAATAATAATCGAATAGTAATGATCAAAGGCTGAGAAACTATCCTTCTCTCAGTACTATCCTTCTCTCAGTACACTCCTTCTCTCAGTACACTCCAGCTCTCAGTACACTCCAAACCCTGCAAGATTCATCCATGTGCCCGCTCCCAACGTATAAGGATTATAAGACGTAGAGAGGAGAGGAGCATATTGGGGCACTGTGCTTATTGCAGTCCCTTGTGAAACAGTTGTCGTCACTTCACCTCCAGGTACGTACGTAGTGCGGCTCTGCTCAACAGTATAATCCTTGGTAGTTACCTGTCCCACCGGATAGTTATAGCCGGTGTTTCCCCAAAGTGGTGAGGTATACGTATTACCAGTATACGTATTACCGAGTAGATATGGCTGATTTAAATTATACACACCGGAATAGGCGGAAGGCAATATTGAGTTCAATACGGTTGGATACGCTGAGTAAGTGTTTGCATAAGGAAGGTAACTATTTGAATATGCTGGATAACTATTTGAATAAGCGGGATAATATGAATACCCCTGATAGACGCCAGGGGTAGATCCGTTCCGCCCAGCCGATTGATAATACAAGGGATAATTAAGATATGAGCCATAACCGTAGGATAAATCTTGACCGCAACAACCTCCACCACTTCCACCATGAGCCTCAACCAGCATCGGCGCAAAGAACATGACTATCCCCATTAATACTATCAAATACTTTTTAATTTTTGATATCTTTAATGTAAACATGTCTATCCCCCCTTAAAAAGACAATGATTTATCATTATTAATCATTATTACTAAATTACTTTATGGCTATACTTTCGCACTTTTCGTCATTCCAGCGAAGGCGGGAATCCAGGAGCCCTGATATTACTGGATTCCCGCCTTCGCTGGAATGACGAGTGGAGATTACAAGATTATTTATATTTCAAGTAGTTATATAAAAGTACAAAAGTATACTTTATGGCTGAATGAAAAAAATTAATGTCAGGATTTAATTTTAAAAGCTAACGGATTATCACCTCCTCTTGATCCATTACCACTTGAATTTATGGGAGAAATAAGGTCAAGTCTCATGAGATTATTGATTGGGAATAGGATTGGCAAAAGCTCCAGAATTCGGATTAAAAGAGAACGGCCTATTAACCTTTACTTTATACTTAAGACGGCATTGAAGATTACTACGTTACGTATAGAGCGTTTTCATTGCCTTATCTGTAAGCATACACAATTTAAAACAGCTATAAGCCGCAAATCATAAGCAGTCGGGCATAAAAAATTGAGAGCGATGGATGGAAAATATACGGGAAAAGGGACGGGAACGGGATAGAAAATGGATGGAAAAATGCGCACCATTTAACTATAGCGGTTTTCACTTGGCTAAACTACAGATCACTCCCCCTTTTCTAAAGGGGGCGGGGGGATCCGTAGCATACACAATTGAGAACCGCTATAATCCAGACAGCAGGGTAATCCAAGGTAGCGATTAAAAACGTATATCAGCAGGAGTCCCTTGGTCGTGAGATGCTTTTAAAATCCCCGCATAAGTCTACCCCTACAACGACAGTTTCACTTGTTTATTTTTATGTGAGAGAAAAGCTAAATGGTTTCTTTTCTGAATCCTTCGCACTTTTTCAATAACATCATCAGATGCCAAAGGAAGAAATGAGCCAACATACACATCAGGATATGATGATTCCATCCAGAGTATTTTCTGATTTCATAGTGATCCATACCCAGTTCGCTCTTAGTTTCTTCGAAGCACTGCTCAATTGCCCAACGCATTCCGCTTAACCAGACAAATGTTTTTAATCGGGTACTTATTGGAGCATTACTTATATAATAGTAATAGATGGGGTTATCTCCGAGAGTTCTTTTGATAACAAGCCATACCGACTTGGCTGGTAAACCATCTTGGCAGAGAATAACCTCTCTTTTGGTAAATTCATACTCTATTGGCCCCTTGGTTCCTTCGGATACCCTACGGCGGAACCAGAAATAATTATGTGTGCTCATAGCTATAGCTTTCATAGATAGTGGTTTGTTTTCAGCCAGTTGCTTGCTGTGTGCCTTTCCCCTATACCGATACTTTTTGGTAGAGGTTTTGGGCTCTTTTAGCCAGCAGCGGGTATCGGAGGGG